>FJVZ01000316.1_pt1 | contig 10989 bp, 7 predicted proteins | sample 1011841 | NCBI WGS metagenome assembly FJVZ01 (sample SAMEA3912450, study PRJEB9761) | metagenome | biome: forest; material: soil | place: USA | collected 2011-06-22 | depth 0.1 m
TGATCGTGCAGGTCACGGTGGAGACCACCGGCACCATGCTGCTCGGCTCGGAGATCGGCGCCGCGCTCACCGCGCTGGAGCCGCTGGGCGTCGACTACATCGGCCTGAACTGCGCCACCGGCCCCGCCGAGATGAGCGAGCACCTGCGCTACCTCGCGAAGAACGCCCGGATCGGCCTGTCCTGCATGCCGAACGCCGGCCTGCCGGTCCTGGGCAAGGACGGCGCGCACTACCCGCTGACGCCCGCCGAGCTGGCCGACGCGCACGACACCTTCACCCGCGAGTACGGCCTCTCGCTGGTCGGCGGCTGCTGCGGCACCACGCCCGAGCACCTGCGCGCCGTCGTGGAGCGGGTGCGCGGCCGCGCGGTCGCCCCGCGCGACCCGCAGCCGGAGCCGGCCGCGGCCTCGCTGTACCAGTCGGTGCCGTTCCGCCAGGACACCTCGTACCTGGCGATCGGCGAGCGCACCAACGCCAACGGCTCGAAGAAGTTCCGCGACTCGATGCTGGCCGCCGACTGGCAGGCCTGCGTGGAGATCGCCCGCGAGCAGATCCGCGACGGCTCCCACCTGCTGGACCTCTGCGTCGACTACGTCGGCCGGGACGGCGTCGCCGACATGAAGGAGATCGCCGGCCGGCTGGCGACCGCCTCCACGCTGCCGATCGTGCTGGACTCCACCGAGACGGACGTCCTCCGGGCCGGCCTGGAGATGCTCGGCGGCCGCGCGCTGCTGAACTCGGTGAACTACGAGGACGGCGACGGCCCGGACACCCGCTTCGGCAAGGTCGCCGCGCTGGCCCGCGAGCACGGCGCCGGCCTGGTCGCGCTGACCATCGACGAGGAGGGCCAGGCCCGTACCGCCGAGAAGAAGGTCGCGATCGCCGAGCGGCTGATCGAGCAGCTCGGCCGCGAGTACGGCGTGGCCGAGCACGACATCCTGGTCGACTGCCTGGCCTTCACGCTCGGCACCGGCCAGGAGGAGTCGCGCCGCGACGGCATCGAGACCATCGAGGCGATCCGCGAGCTGAAGCGCCGCCACCCGGCGGTGCAGACCACGCTGGGCCTGTCGAACATCTCCTTCGGCCTGTCCCCGGCGGCCCGCCAGGTGATCAACTCGGTCTTCCTGAACGAGTGCGTCGAGGCCGGTCTGGACTCGGCGATCGTGCACGCCTCGAAGATCCTGCCGATGGCGCGGATCCCCGACGAACAGCGCGAGGTCGCCCTCGACCTGGTCTACGACCGCCGCAGCGAGGGCTACGACCCGCTGCAGAAGCTGCTCCAGCTGTTCGAGGGCGTCTCGGCGGCCTCCAGCGCGGAGACCAAGGCGCAGGAGCTGGCGGCGCTGCCGCTGGAGGAGCGCCTCCAGCGCCGGATCATCGACGGCGAGCGCAAGGGCCTGGAGGCGGACCTCGACGAGGCGCTGACGGAGCGTCCGGCGCTGGAGATCGTCAACAGCACGCTGCTGGCCGGCATGAAGGTGGTCGGCGAGCTGTTCGGCTCCGGCCAGATGCAGCTGCCGTTCGTGCTCCAGTCGGCGGAGGTCATGAAGACCGCCGTCGCGCACCTGGAGCCGCACATGGAGAAGTCCGACGACGAGGGCAAGGGCACCATCGTGCTCGCCACCGTCAAGGGCGACGTCCACGACATCGGCAAGAACCTGGTCGACATCATCCTGTCGAACAACGGCTACACGGTCGTCAACCTGGGNATCAAGCAGCCCGTCTCGGCGATCCTGGACGCCGCCCAGGAGCACCGGGCGGACGTCATCGGGATGTCCGGCCTGCTGGTGAAGTCGACCGTGATCATGAAGGAGAACCTGCAGGAGCTCAACCAGCGCAGGCTGGCCGCCGACTTCCCGGTGATCCTCGGCGGCGCGGCGCTCACCCGCGCCTACGTCGAGCAGGACCTGCACGAGATCTACGAGGGCGAGGTCCGCTACGCCCGCGACGCGTTCGAGGGCCTGCGCCTGATGGACGCGCTGATCGCGGTCAAGCGCGGGGTGCCCGGCGCCACGCTGCCGGAGCTCAAGCAGCGCCGGCACGCCCGGGTCGAGGTCGTCGAGGAGCCGGAGGAGAACCTCGGGCAGATCCGCTCGGACGTCGCGGTGGACAACCGGGTGCCGACCCCGCCGTTCTGGGGCGACCGGATCGTCAAGGGCATCCCGTTCGCGGACTACGCCTCCTGGCTGGACGAGGACGCGCTGTTCAAGGGCCAGTGGGGCCTGAAGGCNGCGCGCACCGGCGGCCCCTCGTACGAGGAGCTGGTGGAGACCGAGGGNCGGCCCCGGCTGCGGATGTGGCTGGACCGGCTGCAGACCGAGGGCTGGCTGGAGGCGGCCGTGGTCTACGGCTACTACCCGGCCGCGTCCAAGGGCGACGACCTGCTCGTCTTCAACGAGGACGGCAGCGAGCACACCCGGTTCACCTTCCCGCGCCAGCGGCGCGGGCGCCGGCTCTGCCTCGCGGACTTCTTCCGCCCGGAGGAGTCGGGCGAGAAGGACGTCCTGGGGCTGCAGGTGGTCACCATGGGCAACCGGATCTCGGAGGCCGCCAACGAGCTGTTCAAGGCCGACGCGTACCGCGACTACCTGGAGCTGCACGGCCTGTCCGTCCAGCTCGCCGAGGCGCTGGCCGAGTTCTGGCACGCCCGGGTCCGCTACGAGCTGGGCTTCTCCGGCGAGGACCCGCAGGACGTCAAGGACATGTTCGCCCTGAAGTACCGGGGTGCGCGCTTCTCGCTCGGCTACGGGGCCTGCCCGGAGCTGGAGGACCGCGCCAAGATCGCGGACCTGCTGAAGCCGGAGCGGATCGGCGTCGTGCTGTCGGAGGAGTTCCAGCTCCACCCGGAGCAGTCCACCGACGCGATCGTCATCCACCACCCCGAGGCGAAGTACTTCAACGCGCGGTAGCCCGCATGTCGCACTGCGTTCGCCTCATTCCGGCGATGCGGGCGTATCCTGGATCATCCTGAACGGGCCGGTCCGCTCACCAGCGGGCCGGCCTGTGCCGTCCCCGGGGACAGAACCGGGTGTGCACGAACGGAAGGACTCCCGCCATGACGACCATCTCCACCGCCACCCTGGCTCTCGACCACACCGACGGGCGGGGTCTGCAGGCCGTACTGCTGGACATGGACGGGACGCTGGTCGACACCGAGGACTTCTGGTGGCAGGCGGAGGTCTCGCTCTTCGCGGAGCTGGGCTACGTGCTCGACGAGAACGACCGGGCGCACGTGGTGGGCGGCCCGATGAGCCGGGTGATCGACTATCTGCTCTCCAGCACCGGCGTCGACATCGCGCCGGCCGACCTCGGCACGCTGATCAACGAGCGCTTCGTGGGCCTGCTGGCCGGCGGGGTACCGCTGATGCCGGGCGCCGAGCGGCTGCTGAACACGCTGGCCGCGCACGGTGTCCCGGCGGCGCTGGTGTCGGCCTCGCACCGGCACATCATCGACATCGTGCTCGACAGCCTGGGCGCCCACCACTTCGCCTTCTCGCTGGCCGGCGACGAGGTGCCGCGCACCAAGCCGCACCCGGACCCGTACCTGGAGGCGGTGCGCCGCTTCGGTGCGGAGCCCGCCCGCTGCGTGGTGGTCGAGGACGCCCCGACCGGGGTGCGCTCCGGCGAGGCGGCGGGCTGCCCGGTGATCGCGGTGCCGTCGGTGGCGGTCATCGAGCCGGCCCCGGGCCGGCTGGTGGTGCCGTCGCTGGAGCACGTCGACCTGGAGCTGCTGCGGTCGCTGGTCGCCTCGCGGGTGTGAGGGAGTGTGATGGTCCTGTGAGGGTCGCTCCCAGGTAAGTGTGATTGTCGTCTCATCGTCAACTTCCTGTACCCGCAAGTAGCTTCCGTCCGATGATCGGACGCGCCCGCTACAGCGGGAGATAACGGGCATTGGCTGACAAAGCCTCCGCCCGGTGCTCCGTCCGGCCGAGGAGGCGGCAGACAGGACCCCGTGCAGGGGTGGGGGCGATGTGCGGCCGGTGTGGCACGCTACCTTCGACCGATTCCCACCCGCAGTCCCCACCGGCCGGTACACCAGACCCGGACGGCGGTTCGCTGCGGCCCCCACACCCTCATGCCGCGCCACCGCCCACGACGGGCAAACCCGTCGCGCACGCGGGCGCGCGGCACCCGGCCCCACCGGCGCACTCCCCATCGGGAGAGGTAGCGCGGAGGCCACCGGCACACACCGCCGGCCGCACGGAGAAGGACGCTACCCTCATGACTTCAGCTCAACGACTGGCAGTGCTCACCTGCGCCGGACTGGTCGCCTCCACGGTCGCGGGCTGCGGCTCCGTCACCAAGGCCGTCACCGGCTCGGACCCGGGCAGCGGGATCGTGATGGGGACCACCAGCGTCACCAACGTGCTGGACCCGGCNGGTGCCTACGACAACGGCTCCTGGCTGCTCCTGCACAACACCTTCCAGTCGCTGCTGAAGTTCCCCGCCGCCAGCACCTCCCCGGTGCCGGACGCCGCGCAGTCCTGCGAGTTCACCGGCGGCGACGCCACCCTNTACCACTGCACCCTGCGCAGCGGTCTGAAGTTCTCCAACGGGCACCCGCTGACCGCCCAGGACGTGGTCTTCTCCATCGAGCGGATGGCGAGGATCAAGGACGAGAACGGACCCTCCTCGCTGCTCGACTCGGTCAAGTCGGTCGAGGCGAAGGGTGACACCGAGGTGGTCTTCCACCTCTCGCAGCCGGACGCGGTGCTGCCCGCCAAGCTGGCGAGCGCGGCCGGCTCCATCGTCGACCACCAGGTCTTCCCGGCCGACAAGCTGCTCGCCAACGACAAGCTGGTCGGCTCCGGCCCGTACAAGATCGACTCGATCGAGGACATGGCCTCCGAGGGCGGCACCAAGGTCCCCGGCCGGGTCACGCTCGTCGCCAACGGCGAGTACAAGGGCGACGAGCTGCTCAGGAACAAGAAGTTCACCCTGCAGTACTTCAACAAGGGCTCCGAGCTGAAGACCGCGCTGGACGACGGCGAGGTCGACCTCACCGACAACAGCCTCGACCCGGGTGCGGCCGCCGGCTACATGGCCGACGTGCAGGCCGGCAAGACCGCCGTCCAGGTCGCCGACGGCGAGAGCTCCGAGACCCGCTACCTGGCCTTCAACACCAAGGACGCCGTCACCGGCAACCCGGCCGTCCGCCAGGCCGTGGCGCAGCTGCTCGACCGCAAGGTGCTCGCCCGCGACGTCTACGCGCGGACCGTCCAGCCGCTGTACTCGGTGGTGCCGGCCGGCGTGCTCGGCCACAACACCGCGTTCTTCGACCGGTACGGGGACCCGGACGTCGCGAAGGCCAAGCAGATCCTCACCGCCGCGAAGGTCGCGCTGCCGGTGAAGATGAGCCTGACCTGGTCGCGGGCCCGGGCCGAGGGCGCCGAGAGCGCCGAGATCAAGAAGCAGCTGGAGGCCAGCGGCCTGTTCCAGGTGACGGTCCAGCAGGAGACCGACTGGGACAAGTTCAAGAAGGGCTGGACGGCCGGCAGCTACCAGGCCTACACGATCGGCTGGACGGCCGACTACCCGGACCCGGACAACTTCGTCGCCCCGCTGGTCGTCAACGGCGGCGCGTACCACACGGGCTGGAACGACCCCCGGATCAGTGACAAACTGGTGCCCGAGAGCCTCACGCAGGCCGACCGGTCCGCCGCCGTCGCCAGCTTCACGCAGATGCAGAACATCACCGCCGAGGGCGTGCCGCTCATCCCGATCTTCCAGGCGAAGGCGTTCTACGCCTCCCGCTCGAACATCACCGGTGTGGAGTCGACGGTCGACACGACCGGCGTGTTCCGCTTCTGGGAGATCGGACGCAGCAAGTAGCACCCCCGCTGCCTGCCCCGGGTGCGACCGGGGCAGGCGGCCCTCAGCACGGTGGCCCGTCCGCTCCTCCTGGTGCAAAGGAGCGGACGGGCCACCGTCCTTCTCGGCCGCGTGCTTCGGCGCCTACTGCGCGCCCGGCCGCACCAGCCCGCTCTCGTACGCGTACACCGCGGCCTGCACCCGGTCGCGCAGCTGAAGCTTGGTCAGCACATGGCCGACGTGCGTCTTCACCGTCGTCTCGCTGACGAACAGCTCGGCCGCGATCTCGGCGTTCGACAGGCCGCGGGCGACCAGCCGGAGCACCTCCAGCTCGCGCTCGGTCAGCGCGGTCAACGCCTGCGGCGGCGCCTCGTCCCCGGAGGGGAGCTTGGTGGCGTACATGTCCAGCAGGCGCCGGGTGATGCTCGGGGCGAGCATCGCCGCGCCGTCCGCGACCACCCGGATCGCCTGCACCAGCTCCTCGGCCGGGACGTCCTTGAGCAGGAAGCCGCTGGCGCCCGCCCGCAGCGCCTCGACCACGTACTCGTCCAGGTCGAAGGTGGTCAGCACCAGGACCTTGGCCGGGCCGTCGCGGCCGGGGCCGGCGATCCGGCGGGTCGCCTCCACACCGTCCATCCGGGGCATCCGGATGTCCATCAGCACCACGTCGGGCTGCAACGCGCGGACCTGGTCCAGCGCCTGCTGCCCGTCTCCGGCCTCGCCGACCACCACCAGGTCGGACTCGGCCTCCAGGATCATCCGGAAGCCGGTGCGCAGCAGCGGCTGGTCGTCGACCAGCAGCACTCGGATCGTCACCTAGGACTCCTTGTTCACATGCTCGATCGGACCCCGGGGCGCCACGCCCGCAGGGTCCTCGTCAGGTCGGGAGGGCGCGGCGGGGACCGGCCGCGCCGCCGGCAGGGCAAGCGTCGGCAGCGGGTACGGCGGGGGAGTGCCGCCGAACTCCGGGCAGCTCGCCTTGTGGTCGCACCAGTCGCACAGCCGGTTGCGGGTGGCCGGGAACTCGCCGCTCGCCACCGCCTGCGAGATCGTCTCCCACAGGGCCAGCAGCTTGCGCTCCACCGCGAGCAGATCCGCCTCGTCCGGGTCGTACGAGACCACGTCCCCGCCGCCGCCCAGGTAGACGAGCTGGAGCCGCTTGGGGATCACGCCCTTCCAGCGCCACACCACCAGGGCGTAGAACTTCATCTGGAACATGGCCTTGCCCTCGAAGTCCCGCGAGGGCGCCCGGCCGGTCTTGTAGTCGACCAGCCGGACCTCGCCGGTCGGCGCGACGTCCACCCGGTCGATGTACCCGCGCAGCAGCAGGCCGGACTCCAGCGCCGTCTCCACGTACAGCTCGCGCTCGACGGGGTGCAGACGGGTCGGGTCCTCCAGCCTGAACCACTGGCCGAGCAGCTTCTCGGCGTCCGCCAGCCAGCGGGTCAGCGCCGCGCCGTCCGGCTCGGTCGTGCCTTCGGCGCCGCCGAACAGCGACGCCAGCTCGGGCCGCTCGCCGAGCAGCCGCTCCCACTGCGGGCGCAGCAGGCCGAGCGCGCGCTCCGGCGTCCGCTCGGCGGCGGGGCTGTCGAACAGCCGCTCCAGGACGGCGTGGACGAGAGTGCCGCGGGTGGCTGCGGAGCTGGGCGGCTCGGGCAGCTTGTCGATCACCCGGAGCCGGTAGAGCAGCGGACAGGTCAGGAAATCCCCCGCACGCGACGGGGACAGCCCGGTCGGGGGCGCGGCCCGGCGGGCCGGCGCCTCGACGGTCGGGCCGTGGTCGGTCTGGTGCATGCCCTGACCCTATGGCCCGGCACTGACATTCCGCTGCCACGGCACTGACAGCACCGTGCTGACGACGCCCGGGAACGGGTAGAAGAAGCTGTAGGAGGGGCGGGCGCCGGATTGCGCCGGAGATCACGTAGCGTGGGCGGACGGCCCGGCACACCATGCAGGCGGCCCACCTGAACGGGCGGACGGCGCGGCACACCCGCGCGGCACGCCGACGGGGACGACGAGCTGAAGGGACAACGGTGAGCGACACCAGGGGGCAGCAGACCTCCGAGCAGCCACCGTCCGGCGGGGCGCCCGGACCGGGAAAGCCGCCGCCCGGCGACCCGGACCCGCGCGGCGGGATCCTGATGGGCCGCCCGTTCGGCGTGCCGGTCTACGTCACACCGTCCTGGTTCGTCATCGCCGCGCTGATCACCTGGATCTTCGGCGGCCAGCTCGCCCGGGTGCTGCCCGAGCTGGGCGGCACCCGCTACCTGGTCTCGCTCTCCTTCGCCATCGCCTTCTACGCCTCCGTGCTGGTGCACGAGCTCGCCCACACGGTGGTCGCGCTGCGTTACAAGCTCGGGGTGCGCCGGATCCAGCTGCAGTTCCTCGGCGGCGTCTCGGAGATCGAGAAGGAGGCGCAGACCCCCGCCCGGGAGTTCTGGCTGGCCTTCGTCGGCCCGCTGCTCTCGCTCGTGCTCGGCGGCGTCTTCCTGGCGGCCGGCCGGCTGGTCGAGCTCTCCAGCGTCCCCGGCGTGCTGCTCACCGGGCTCACCGTCAGCAACTTCGTCGTCGCCGTCTTCAACCTGCTGCCCGGCCTGCCGCTGGACGGCGGCCGGATGCTGCGCGCCGTCGTCTGGGGCCTGACCGGCCGCCCGATGGCGGGCACGGTCGCCGCCTCCTGGGTCGGCCGCGGCCTCGCCGTCGCCGTCCTGATCGGCCTGCCGCTGTTCAGCGCCTCCCGCGGCGACATCAACCGCACCGGCACCGACACGGTCATCGACGCGGTGCTGGCAGCGGTCCTCGCCGCGATCATCTGGAACGGCGCGGTCGGCGCCGTCCGCAACGCCCGGCTCAAGGAGGCCCTGCCGGCGCTGCTCGTCCGCGACCTGGCCCGCCGGGCCGTCCCGGTCACCGCCGACACCCCGCTGGGCGAGGCGCTGCGCCGGGCCCGCGAGGCCGAGGCGGGGGCCGTGCTGGTGGTGGACGGCCGGGGCGAGCCGGCCGGCCTGGTCCGGGAGTCCGCCGTCCGGGCGGTGCCCGAGCACCGGCGGCCCTGGATCGCCGTCGGCGCCCTCGCCCGGGACCTGGAGCCCGGCCTGCGGCTGCCCGTCGACCTGGCCGGCGAGGACCTGCTGAAGGCCCTGCGGGCGACCCCGGCCAGCGAGTACCTGGCCGTCGCGGCGGACGGCTCCGCGTACGGCGTGGTCGCGCTCACCGACGTCGAGCAGCGGCTCAGCAGGGCCGTCTCCGGGCACTGAGGGACCNCCCCGCCGTGACACCGGCGCCGTGACGCCTGTGCCGGCCGTGGTCGGTGGGGCGTTCGTCAGCCCTTAGGATTGAGCGCATGTCCGAACCGACCGGTGCCACCCGCCGACGCGGGCCCTTCCAGGTCGGGGACCAGGTCCAGCTGACCGACCCCAAGGGCCGCCACTACACGTTCACGCTCCAGGCCGGGAACCAGTTCCACACCCACAAGGGTGCGTTCCCCCACGACGAGCTGATCGGCGCCCCCGAGGGCACGGTCGTGCGCACCACGGGTAACGTCCCGTATCTCGCGCTGCGCCCCCTGCTCCCCGACTACGTCCTGTCCATGCCGCGCGGCGCCGCCGTGATCTACCCCAAGGACGCGGGGCAGATCCTGGCGATGGCCGACATCTTCGCCGGTGCCCGCGTGGTCGAGGCCGGCGTCGGCTCCGGCGCGCTCAGCACCTACCTGCTGCGCGCCGTCGGCGACACCGGCCTGCTGGCCTCGTACGAGCGCCGCCAGGACTTCGCCGACATCGCCAAGAACAACGTCGAGCGCTACTTCGGCGGGCCGCACCCGGCGTGGAAGCTCACCGTCGGCGACCTCCAGGACAACCTGGTCGAGGCCGACGTCGACCGCGTGATCCTCGACATGCTGGCCCCCTGGGAGTGCCTGGACGTCGCCTCCAAGGCGCTCGTCCCCGGCGGTCTGATCTGCTGCTACGTGGCCACCACGACGCAGATGTCGAAGACCGTCGAGGCGCTGCGCGACCACGGCACCTTCACCGAGCCGCAGGCCTGGGAGACGATGGTCCGCACCTGGCACCTCGAAGGCCTCGCCGTCCGCCCCGACCACCGCATGATCGGGCACACCGGCTTCCTGCTCACCTCCCGCCGGCTCGCGGACGGCGTCGAGCCGCCGCTGCGCCGCCGCCGTCCCGCCAAGGGCGCGTACGGCGAGGAGTACGACGCCGCCACGCCGGAACAGAGCCTCCAGGAGCGCGCCGCGGCCCGTGCCGCCGCCGCCCGGGGCACCGCCGTCACCGAGGCGCCCGAGCCGGAGTCCGGCCAGGACTCCTGACACTGCGACACCACCGCGCGAGGGGCGGTACGACGGGCACCCGCCCGGCGTACCGCCCCTCGCGTGCGTGCGGATGTCCGCGCAGGTGGGGCGGGCTGATGCGGCATCCGGCCCGGTGACCCACCCCCTGTGGGCCGGACGGGTGACGTGTGGGACGATGCTCGCTCACGAAGACCCACCGTGCCGATCGAGGGCACGGTACCGGTGGAGGGAAACGCCCGGTGGAAACAGCGGTCGGGACGGCGATGGATCAGCAGCGGACCGGGGGAGGCGCCCGGCCGGGTGCGCCCGCGCACGCCCGCCCGGGGGCGGTGCACTGGGCCGTGGTCGCCGCGGGCTGCGCCGCCGTGGTGGCCGGCGCCCTGGCCGCGAACCCGGCGAACGGGACGACCGCGCCGCTGCACCCGGTCCCCAGGGCGCTGCCCGCCGCCGAGGCACCGGACCCGGCGCAGGCCGAACTGCCCCTCGACTGCGGACCGTTCCCGGTGAAGATATCCGTGAACTTCGCCGCCGACCTCGGGGACNGCAGGCCCGGCACGGTGGCCGCCGCGCACTGCGACGCCGGGAACGGCACCCCGCCCGACGCCGTCTACCTGCTCGGGCCCGGCCCCGCCGGCCGCCCGGTGGTACTCGCCACCCTGCTCTCCGAGCAGGAGAACCTCACGGTCGGCAGGCTCGCCCTGCGCAGTGACGGCGTCATCACCGGCCACGCCCAGGGCTACTCCTCCGAGGACGTCCCGCGGTTCAGCCCGGACCTCTCACTGGACCTCACCTGGACCCGCCAGGGCGGCCGCTGGATCCGCACGCAGCAGACCGCCGCGCCGACCGTCCAGGTCTGACGCGGCGCCCGGCCG
>FJVZ01000653.1_pt1 | contig 10985 bp, 9 predicted proteins | sample 1011841 | NCBI WGS metagenome assembly FJVZ01 (sample SAMEA3912450, study PRJEB9761) | metagenome | biome: forest; material: soil | place: USA | collected 2011-06-22 | depth 0.1 m
GCGGTCTGCAGCTTGTTCTGGGCCTGGTCGAACGGGACGCTGACGAAGTCGACCTTGACGTTCGGGTTGGCGGCCTCGAACTTCTTGACGAGCTCCTGGTAGTTCGGCGCCTCGTTGGTGGCGTTCGAGGTGTCCCAGTAGGTGAGGGTCACCGGCCCGTCGGCCTTGGTGTCACTGCTGGAGCCGCTGCTGCCACAGGCAGCCATCGAGACCGCGAGGGCCGCAACAAGGGCAGAGGCCGCGATGCCACGCCGCATGAGAACTCCTATTGAAAGGTGGGGGTGCCCGAGATGGTGGTGGACGGCGCATAATGGCTGTCCCGTGCCGACTGCGCCGTTCCGGCCGTCGGGCTTGGGGAGGAACGTAACAGCGATGCAATCGCTGCGGAAAGGCCTTGCAGAAAGTTTCTGCAAGATCCTGCGATTCGTTACGTCCATGTGTCCTTCGCGTAGCCGTGCAGTAGTCGACAGGCGACGGGAGCAGGGGCCGGCACCCGGGCCACGACCGGGGCGCGGGCCTGCTGCAAGATTCAGCAGGAAGACGGCGTGACCGGCTCGGCGGCAGGGTGGCCACGGCCCCGCCCGGCCCGGGAGACTGGCCGGATGCGCATCAGAAACGCGGTCACGGACGACCTGCCGCTGCTCCGGGAGATCGAGTGGGCGGCCGGAGAGGTCTTCCGGGACGTGGGCATGCCGGAGATCGCCGACGACGAACCGCTGCCGGTCCCGGAACTGGCCCGCTACCTGACGGCGGGCACGGCGCTGGTGGTGGCCGGTGCGGACGACCTGCCGGTGGCGTACCTGATCGCCGAACCGGTCGACGGCGCGCTGCACATCGAGCAGCTGTCCGTGCACCCGGACCACGCCCGCCGGGGCCTCGGACGGGCCCTGATCGACCACCTGGCGGCGCACACCGACGCCGGCGCGCTGACCCTCACCACGTTCGCCGACGTCCCGTGGAACGCGCCGTACTACGAGCGGTGCGGGTTCCGCCGGCTCGCGGCCGCCGCGCTCACCCCGGGCCTGCGGGAGATCCGCCGGCAGGAGGCCGCGCACGGCCTCGACCGGTGGCCGAGGCTGTGCATGCGGCGGGAGCTGCGGCAGGCCGACAGGGGCTGAGGGCGGTGCTCAGGCGACGCCGAGGCGCAGCACGGTGGTGGAGCGGAACTCCGCGCCGGGCCGCAGCTCGGTGCTCGGGTACTCGGGGTGGTGCGGGGAGTCCGGGTGGTGCTGGGTCTCCAGCGCGATGCCCGCGTACGGCCCGTAGGGCACTCCGGCGGCGCCGGTGACCGCGCCCGCGAAGGAGTTGGCGGTGTAGACCTGGAGGCCGGGCTCGGTGGTGAGCACCTCCAGGGTCCGGCCGGCCGCCTCCAGCAGGGCCGCGCGGGTGGGGGTGCCGTCGGCGGCGCGGGCGCGCAGCACCCAGTTGTGGTCGTAGCCGCGCGGGCCGGTGAGCTGCGGGTGGTCGTCGTGGATCGCCTCGCCGACCGGCCGGGCGGTGGTGAAGTCGAACGGCGTCCCGCTCACCGGCTCGTACGGCCCGTACGGGATCTGCCGCTCGTCGACCGGGGTGTAGGCGTCGGCGTCGACGGTGAGGAGGTGGCCGAGGACGTCACCGCTGCCCTCGCCGGCCAGGTTGAGGTAGGCGTGGTTGGTCAGGTTGACGACGGTGGGGTGGTTCGTGGTGGCGCGGTAGTCGATGGCCAACTCCCCCGCCGCCGACAGGGTGTAGGCGACGCTCACGTCCAGTGCGCCGGGGAAGCCCTGGTCGCCGTCCGGGCTGTGCAGGCGCAGCAGGACGCCGTCCGGGATCTCCTCGGCCTCCCACATCCGGTGGGCGAAGCCGTCCGGGCCGCCGTGCAGGGTGACGCCGTTGCCGGTGGCGGCGAGCGGGTGGTCCGTGCCGTCGAGGGTGATCCGGCTGCCGGCGATCCGGTTGGCGTACCGGCCGACGGTGGCGCCGTAGTGCCGGGCCGGGCCGAGTACGTGCGCCAGCTCGTCGCTGCTGAGCAGGAGCTGGGCCCTGACGCCGGCCCGGTCGGGGGCCCACAGGGTGTGCAGGGTCGCGCCGAGGGAGAGCACGCTCGCCTCGTACGGGCCGGCCACCAGCGTCCAGCGTTCGATCGCGGAGCCGGCGCCGGTGTCGTCGAACGGCTCGCAGCGCACGAGTGTCCGCGACTTCGACGGGTCGTCGCCCCGGGTGTCCGCACCCGTTGTGGGCGAGGCGATCTCGTCCTGTACGTCCGCCCGGTGCGTCGCCATGACCTGCTCCTTCGTGGTCGCCGGGGTGCGCCGGACGGCGACCCCGCGTCGAGATCTGTTCGAGTCTGAGCGATCCTGTCGCCCCACGGGCAAGCCTAGGCCCTGACGGGGCGCGCGGGGCCCCGGCGAGCCCGGCCGGGCCCCGCGCGCCCGCGCCGGACGCGCCCTCAGTCCGCCTTGCCGGGCTCCTCCTCGGTCAGCCCGAGCGCGGCGGCGAGGCCCTCCGGGCCGGTGCCGGTCTTGCGGTGGACGGCGGCGAGCCTGCGGTGCACCATGCTCAGCGGGAGGTTCAGCTGGTGGGCGATCCGCTGGGCGGGGACGCCCTTCACCGCCAGCTCGGCGACCTCCCACTCGGGTGCGCTCAGGGCGTCCTTGCTCACCGTCCGCAGGCGGTTGGGGCGCAGGCCGGACTTGGCGAGCTCGCGGCGGGCGCGGGTCACCAGGCTGTCGGCGGCGCAGTGCTGGGCNAGTTCGATGCCCTGGTAGAGGTGCTCGGCGGCGTCGTCCAGCCGGCCGACCCGGCGCAGCGCGCAGCCCAGGTCGACGAGGGCGACGGCGTGCTCGTAGCCGGCCGGGGACTGTCCGAGGTGGGCCACCGCCCGCTCCAGCAGCTNGACCGCCTTCGGCCCGTCGGCGATCTCGGCCTGCAGCCGCAGCGCCGTGCCGATCGCGGAGGCGGCGCCGAAGGCCTCGGCCCGGCTGACCGACTCCTCGGCCAACTCCCAGGCCCGCGCCGGGTCCTCCTTGGCGAGTGCCACCGCGAGGTGGCCGGCCCAGGGCGCCCACACCGTGTTGTGCCAGCCCCGCTCGGTGAGCTGGGCGCCGGCCCGGGTGAGCGCGGCCGCGGCCGCCACGTGGCGGCCCTTCGCGAGCAGCAGCTTGCCGTACAGCGAGGCCGCGTCGGGCAGCACCATCGCGGTCGAGTGGTACGGCGGGCGGAAGTTGTGCGCCTCCGCCAGCTCCCACGCCTCGTCGATCCGGCCCCGGGCGATCAGGGTGTCGACCAGCACGCCGACGGCGTCCCATTCGAGCGGAAGCCCGGGTGCGATCCGCTGGGAGAGCCGCAGCGCCTGGCGCAGGAAGTCCTCGGCCTCGGCGAGCAGACCCCGGCGGAACCGGGTGAGGCCGATCAGGAAGTACGCGAAGCCGCGGTGCGCGCCGCTCCAGCCGGCCAGTTCGAACTCCATGATGGCGTCGGAGAACAGCCGCTCGGCGAGCGCCAGCCGGTCGGTGTACGTGAAGGTGAGCCCGATGATGGCGGGCAGTTCGAAGCCCCAGGTGGTGCCCGTCCACTGCAGGCCCTCGGGCAGCCGGCCGTCGTCCAGCGCCTCCTCGACCAGTGAGAGCGCCACCGCGGCGGGCTCGCCGCGCAGGGTGAGGTCCCAGGCGCGGATCGCGAGGATGGCCCGCTCGGCGGCGCCCTGGCCCTGGAGGCCGCGCCAGAGCTCCTCCAGCCGGCGCGAGCGGGCGGGGCCGTCCTCCTCGTCCTTGCGGAAGGCCTGCCAGATGAACGACGCGGCCTCCAGCCGCAGCCGGCCCGCCGCGTCCGCGGTGCGTGCGATCTCGTCCCGGCAGACCTGCGCCGCCTCGGCCAGTTCGCCGTTGTGGGCGAGCACCTCGGAGAGCCGGAAGGTGGCGTCGACCCGGAGCTCGGCGCGCAGCCCCTCGTCCGGGTCGAGCGCGAGGCGCAGCTGGTTGACGGTGGACGCCGGGTCGGTGAGCAGTGCGGAGCAGCCGAGTTCGTAGAGCACCTCGGCGCGGTCGTCGTCCTCCGGCGGCTCGTCCAGGGCGCGGCGCAGACAGAGTTGGGCCGCCTCGGGTGCGCCGATGGCGAGGTGTTCGCTCGCGGCGCGGCGCAGTTTGCGCACCGTCCGGTCGTCGCCCTCGGGGTGGGTGGCGACCAGGTGGCGGGAGGCGGCGATCAGGCCGAGGCCGGCGTTCTCGATCGCGGTGAAGGCGACGCCGTGCATGCCGGTGCGGGTGGCGTCCGGCATGGTCTGGTAGATGGACGTGCCGATCAGCGGGTGGACGAACTCCAGGTTCCCGCCGGGCACCTGGACGAGCACGCGGTGCTTGCGGAGCTGCTTGATCGCCTCGGCGGCGCCCTCCTTGCTGAGGGCGGAGATCCGGGTGGCGAGGTCGACGCTGATGTCGGTGCCGAGCAGGGCGGCGGCCCAGGCGAAGCGCAGGGTGCTGGTGCCGAGCTTCTCCAGCCAGGCCTTGAGGGTCATCCCCTGGGCCTCGGCGGCGAGTTCGGCGAGTATGGCGGAGTTCTCCTCGACCGGCTCGACCTCCTGGTCGACGATCCGGCCGAGCAGTTCGGTGGCCTCGTACGGGTTGCCCCGGGTGGCCGACCAGAGCGCGTAGCAGAAGGCCTCCTCGGCGTGCGCGCCGAGCGCCTCGCGGACGATCTCGGACATCGACGCCGGGGTGAGGGCACGCAGTTGGTGCTTGCGGGTGGCCTGGGCGGCGATCGCCGTCTCGAACGGCAGCGCCTCCGGTGTGAAGTCGTCGCCGTCGCGGTAGGCCATCACCAGCAGCACGGGCAGTTCGCGGGAGCGGATCGCGAAGGCGGACAGCCAGCTGAGCGACTCCAGGTCGGCCCAGTGCAGGTCGTCGATGATCATCACGAGCGGTGCCCGGCGCGGGGCGAGCTGGGTGAGCACGTAGTCCAGGCCGTCCCGGATGCCCTGCGGGTCGATCGCGACCGCCTCGCTGCCGGGGCGGAACAGGCCGATCGCGGGGCCGACGGTGTCGTACCAGTTGCCGAACACCTCGTGGCGCTCGGACTCGGTGAGCCCGCCGAGGACGGGCTGGAGCAGCTGGCGCAGTACGTGGTACGGCTCGGTGTACTGCTGCTCGCCGCCGCGGGCGAACAGGACGGTGCAGCGCTCCCTGGTGTGGGCGCGGCGGCGGACCTCGTGCAGCAGGGTGGTCTTCCCGAGGCCGGCCCTGCCGGAGAAGATCAGCAGCTCGCCGATCTCGGTGCCGCCGGCCGCGAACTCCCGGCACAGCTTGTCCACCGCCGCCTCGGCCGAACGGACTTCGGAATCGCGGTCGCGCAGGGAGGTGCCGAGTGTGCTGTCACCGAACTGCCCCGGGTCGTGCACGCCGCCCGGGTCGCCGTACCCGCTCCCGGCCTCGCCCTCGGTCCCGCCCCGCAGTTCGCGTTCCTCGGCCACTGCCACGCCCTCCGCCTCGCTGATCCATGGTCCTGCCGATCCATGGCCCTGTCGCCGACACTAGCGCCGCAGGGGGCGCTTCGGGCGGCATTCGCGCTGGCTGAGGCCGGATCGAGGGTTCGGATTCGATGCCGGGGGCAATTGCCCTGATATCCCTAACGTCCGATCATTCCATCAGATACCCTCGGGCCCGCGGGGCGCAGTTGATCTTCCGGTTGTGTGACCAAATCCCCCACAGCAACACTGGGAGTCCCATGTCTGACGACAACTCACTTCTCCACTCCTTCCCGCACCGACGCAGCCCCCACGCCGCCGAGGCCGCCGCTCTCCACCGCGCCTGGCTGGAGCGCCATCCACTGCTGTCCACCGGCCTCGGCCACAACGTCTACGCGCACTGGGAGGTCGTCGACCTCGCCGCGCTCGGCTACCCCGACGCCGGGCCCGAGGAACTCGCCCTCGCCGCCGACCTGATGGGCTTCTACTTCCTGTTCGACGACCAGTTCGACGGCCCGCTCGGCCGTCGGCCCGCCGACGTCGCGGTGATCTGCTCACGGCTGACCGGCATCCTGCACGGCGCACCGCCGGACCCGGACTCCGCCGCCGAGACCGCCTTCGCCGACCTGTGGGAGCGCAGCGTCCTCGGCATGCCCGCACGCTGGCGGGCCCGCGCCGCGTACAACTGGGAGTGGTACTTCGCCAGTCACCCGGCCGAGGCGGCGGGACGGGTCTCCGAGAGACCGCCCGACCGTGACGGCTACCTCGTGCTGAGACGGGGGACGGCCGCCATGGAGACCATCTTCGACATGATCGAGCGACTCGGCCGCTTCGACGTCCCGCTCGCCGCCCACCATCACCCGGTCCTGCGTCAGCTCCGCCAACTGGCGGCCGACATACCGTCGCTCAGCAACGACGTGCGGTCCTACCCGAAGGAGGCGCCGACCGGGGACGTCAACAACCTGGTGATGATCGTCCAGCGGGAGCGCGACTGCTCGGCCGAGGAGGCCTGCGCGGTGGTGACGGCGGAGGCGCAGCGGATGCTGGAGCGCTGCGCCGACCTGGTCACCCAACTCCCCGAGAGCTACCGGGCACTGGGCCTCGACCCGGCGGAGCGGGCGCTGGCCCGGCGGTACGCGGAGGGGCTGACCGGCTGGCTGGCCGGCTACCTGCACTGGGAGGCCCGCACCGGCCGCTACCAGGTGGCCTGAGCCGCAGGAGGCCGCGGGGGCCGGGCGGGGCGCGCGGCGGCGCCCGCGGGGCGCCCGGGCGGACACCTTGCGTGCGGGGATCCGTACGCACCGTGGCGGGCGGCGGCGCGCCGGGCTAGTGTGCAGCGCGGCGGGCGCCCCCGCAGCCAACTGTGCACCGGCGCCCGGTGATCGCGCATGTCCCAGTTCGTTCCACCGGGCCGCCCGGCGGTCCGACGCGCTGCCCCGGCAGGCCGGGGCGGCGCCCGCCACAGCGAGGAGACGCCAGAACATGACGGTCTACCAGCCCCCCGGCCAGCCCGGCAGCATCGTCGCCTACCGCCCCCGCTACGAGCACTGGATCGGCGGCGCGTGGACCCCTCCCGTACGCGGGCAGTACTTCGAGAACCCCACCCCGGTGACCGGTGAGGTGTTCTGCGAGATAGCCCGGGGCACCGCCGAGGACGTCGAGGCCGCACTCGACGCGGCCCACGCCGCCGCCCCCGCCTGGGGCCGCACCTCCCCCGCCGACCGCGCCCAGGTGCTGCTGCGGATCGCCGACCGGATGGCCGACCACCTGGAGGAGCTCGCCGTCGCGGAGAGCTGGGAGAACGGCAAGCCGGTGCGCGAGACGCTGGCCGCCGACCTGCCGCTGGCCATCGACCACCTGCGCTACTTCGCGGGCGCCCTGCGGGCCCAGGAGGGCGGGCTCTCGCAGATCGACGACGACACGGTGGCGTACCACTTCCACGAGCCGCTGGGCGTGGTCGGCCAGATCATCCCGTGGAACTTCCCGATCCTGATGGCGGTCTGGAAGCTCGCCCCGGCCCTGGCGGCCGGCAACGCGGTGGTGCTCAAGCCGGCCGAGCAGACGCCCGCGTCCATCCTGCTGCTGGTCGAGCTGGTCGCCGACCTGCTGCCGCCGGGCGTGCTGAACGTGGTCAACGGCTTCGGCGTGGAGGCCGGCAAGCCGCTGGCGTCCAGCCCCCGGATCCGCAAGATCGCCTTCACCGGGGAGACCACCACCGGCCGCCTGATCATGCAGTACGCGAGCGCCAACCTGATCCCGGTCAGCCTGGAGCTGGGCGGCAAGAGCCCGAACCTGTTCTTCGCCGACGTCGCGGCGGAGCAGGACGCCTTCTACGACAAGGCGCTGGAGGGCTTCGCGATGTTCGCCCTCAACCAGGGCGAGGTGTGCACCTGCCCGAGCCGGGCGCTGATCCAGGGCTCGATCTACGACCGCTTCCTCGGCGACGGCCTGGAGCGGGTCCGGTCGATGCGCCAGGGCAANCCNCTGGACACCGACACCCAGGTCGGCGCGCAGGCGAGCAACGACCAGCTGGAGAAGATCCTCGCGTACATCGACATCGGCCGGGCCGAGGGCGCCAAGGTGCTGGCCGGCGGCGAGCAGGTGGACCTCGGCGGCGCGCTGTCCGGCGGCTACTACGTCGCGCCGACGGTCTTCGAGGGCGACAACAGCATGCGGATCTTCCAGGAGGAGATCTTCGGCCCGGTCGTCGCGGTGACCCGCTTCGACGGCTTCGAGGACGGCGTCGAGATCGCCAACGACACGCTGTACGGGCTCGGCGCGGGCGTCTGGAGCCGGGACGGGAGCGTGGCGTACCGCGCCGGGCGGGCCATCCAGGCGGGCCGGGTGTGGACCAACTGCTACCACGCCTACCCGGCCCACGCGGCGTTCGGCGGCTACAAGAACTCGGGCATCGGGCGGGAGAACCACAAGGCGGTGCTGGAGCACTACCAGCAGACCAAGAACCTGCTGGTGAGCTACTCGCCGCAGGCCCTCGGGTTCTTCTAGGATGCCCGGCCCGGCTCCCGGGGCCGTCTCCCGGGTGGACATCACCCCGGCGGCCGCCGAACTGCTGCGCCGGCTGGCCGCCGAGCACGGCCCGCTGATGTTCCACCAGTCCGGCGGCTGCTGCGACGGTTCGGCGCCGATGTGCTACCCCGCCGGGGAGTTCCTCACCTCGGCGGCCGACCACCTGCTCGGCGAGCTCACGGTCGACGGCCTCGACCCCGTCCCGGTCTGGATCGGCCGCGACCAGTACGCGTACTGGTCGCACACCCACCTGACCATCGACGTGGTGCCCGGGCGCGGGAGCGGGTTCTCGCTGGAGTCGCCGACCGGCCTGCGGTTCCTGACCCGCTCCCGGCTGCTCGACGGGTGACGGCCGACGCGGCGCGTCCGTGGGCGGGAGGCCCGCCTCCCGCCCACGGACGCGNCGTGGTCAGCCGAGCAGCCTGGCCTTGGCGGTGGTGAACTCCTCCTGGGTGAGCAGGCCCTGCTGCACCATCCGGCCCAGGTCGGCCAGCTTGTCCGCGATGTCCGGCTCGGCGGCCGGGGGTGCGGCGACCGGTGCGGGAGCGGGCGCCGGCGCGTACTGCGGTGCCTGGTAGACGGGCTGCTGTTGCTGCTGCCCGGCCTGGAGTTCCGCGATGGCCGCGTTCTGGTCCTGCTCGTTGCGCTGCGAGCGGGCCGTGCTGCGGCCGGCCGCGTACGCGGCGCCGCCGACCACCAGGCCGCGCACCAGCGGGGCGCCTACCGGCCGCATGACCCTGATCGGCCGGATCGGGCGCAGGGGTCGGAACATGGCGTCCTCACTTCCCGGCCGCGCGCTGCGCCTCGGCAGCGCGCACGGCCTGTTCGATGTTCTCCGGGGGGATCCGTACGCCCGAGGCGATCCGGCCGCCGACCGCCCGCAACGCGTCCGCGGCGGCCTGGGCCCAGACGTGCTCGATCAGGACGATCAGCGCCACCGTGCCGGGTTCCAGCAGCTCGGCGGCCTCCTGGGCGTCCTCCGGACCGATCAGCGGCAGCTCGTCGCGGCCGTCCGGTACGACGCCCCTGAGGTACTCGAAGTCCGCGAGCTCGCCGTAGGTCGCCTCGCCGTCGGCCTGCCGGGTGACGACGAGCGAGTCGATCACCCGGATGTCACCGCCCGTGCTCAGCTTGGCGAGGGCCGAGGCGGCCTCGACGGTGATGGTCTCCTGCGGGAACGTCAGGACGAGCAGTTCGGCCGGTCCCATACCGGGCTCCCTTCCGTGCGCGATTCACCCATAAGTGGATACAAGCACACAATCACGACGAATCTCCGACGCGCCGCGCACGGATCACGGCCGCCGCCCCCGGCTGCCCCCACCGTGGATCCGGGGCCCCCGCCCCACCCGATCCAGCACGGAGGAGAGCACTGATGGCCATCGCCGTTGACAAACTGTCGGACCCGGCGGTCCGCGCCCTGGTCGCCGCGATCAACGCGGGCGACCGGGAGGCGTTCCGGCGGACGCTGGCACCGGACGCGACGATGTCCGACGACGGGAGCGACCGCGACCTCGACGACTGGACCGAGCGGGAGATCTTCGCCTCGCGCGGCCACATCGACGTCCGGTCCGAGTCCGCCGCCGGACGCGCCCTGATCGCCGACTACCGCAACGACACCTGGGGCGAGATGCGCACCGCCTGGCGGTTCACGGTCGACGGCGGCAAGATCACCCGCTTCGAGACCGGCCAGGCCTGAGGCCGGGGCCCGGCCGGGCCGCAGGGCGGGCCGGGCCCGTCAGACCGTCCGCCCGGGAGTGCCGGCCGTCTCCGGCAGGCACTCCCGGACGGCCCCGATCAGGGTGCGGGAGCGGATGTCGCCGGTGACACCCGGCTGCATGCCGTTGGTGACATAACCGAAGCCGATGCCCAGCTCCGGGTCGGCGAAGCCCAGCGAGCCGCCCCGGCCCGGGTGGCCGAAGCTCGCCGGCGAGGCCATCGGCGAGGTCGGGCCGTGCCGGAAGAAGCCGAGGCCGAAGGTCGAGTTGACGATCAGCACCCGGTCCGGCCCGCTGACGGCCGGGCCCATCGCCCGGGCCAGCAGCCCGGGCCCGAACAGCGGCGGCAGCGCCGCACCGCCCGGCCGCTCGCTCGCGCCGATCAGCGCGGCGTAGAACCGGGCCAGCGAGCGGGCCGTGCCGATGCCGCCGGCGCCGGGGATCTCGGCGGCCTGCACGGCGGGGTCGTTGAGGTCCACCACGGAGCGGACGGAGGCGAAGGCGCGGGCGGTCAGCGAGGCCGGGTCGCGGTAGGCGTCCACCACCGCCTGCTTGGGCCGCACCCGCAGCCCGCCGGGGCCGGCCTGGCTCGCCTCGGGCGCGGGCAGGTCGACCAGCCGGCCGACCCTGGGCGCGACCCCGGCGGGCAGGCCGATCCACAGGTCCAGGTCGTACGGGCGGGCGATCTCCTCGGCGAAGTACTGGCCGACGGTCCGTCCGCTCACCCGCCGGATCACCTCGCCGACCAGCCAGCCGAACGTGTAGGGGTGGTAGCCGTGCGCGGTGCCCGGCTCCCAGGCGGGCGC
>FJVZ01001041.1_pt1 | contig 10945 bp, 8 predicted proteins | sample 1011841 | NCBI WGS metagenome assembly FJVZ01 (sample SAMEA3912450, study PRJEB9761) | metagenome | biome: forest; material: soil | place: USA | collected 2011-06-22 | depth 0.1 m
GCCGAGGTGACTCTCGCCGCATGCGATCTGGCGGACCGGGATGCGACGGCCGAGCTCGTTGCAGCCGTCCCGGCAGAGCGCCCCCTCACCGCCCTCATCCACACCGCCGGCGTCCTCGCCGACACGCTCCTCGAAGGGCTCACCCCCGAACGCCTTGCCGACGTCCTGCGCCCCAAGGTCGACGCCGCGTGGAACCTCCACGAACTCACCCAGCACCTCGACCTCACCGCGTTCGTCCTCTTCTCCTCCATCACCGGCATCATCGGCAACGCCGGCCAGGCCAACTACGCCGCCGCCAACACCTACCTCGACGCCCTCGCCCACCACCGTCACGCCCACAACCTCCCCGCCACCTCCCTCGCCTGGGGACTCTGGGGCGGCGACACCAGCGGCATGGCCGAGGAACTCTCCCAGGCCGACCTCGCCCGCATCGCCCGCTCCGGCATCGCCCCCCTCACCACCGAGCAAGGCCTCAGCCTGTTCGACACCGCCCTCNCNANCGACCACCCCGCCCTCGCCCCCGTCCACCTCGACCTGAGTGCTCTCGACGACAACGCCTCCCCCGTCCTGCACGGGCTCGTTCCCGCACGTCGTCGCCGTACGGCGGCAGGCGCCTCCACTGCGAGCGGCAACGCGGGCAAGGGTGGCGCGGCAACGCTCGCCACCCGGCTCGTCGGGCTCGCCGAGGAGGAGCAGCGGCGGCTCGTGCTCGATCTGGTGCGGCATTGCGTGGGCACGGTGCTCGGCCACTCCGGAGGGAGCGGGCTCGATCTGGAGCGCGGCTTCCTCGACATGGGCTTCGACTCGCTCACCGCGGTCGAGCTGCGCAACCTGCTCAACAGCTCCACCGGGCTGCGGCTGCCGGCGACGCTCGTGTTCGACCACCCGACGCCCGCCAACCTGGCGTCGTACCTGCTGGCGCAGGCCGTGCCCGACCCGGCGGACGCACTGTGGGCGGAACTCGACCGGTTCGAGGCGGCGTTCGCGCAGAAGCAGTCCGCGGACGAGATCCGCTCCGGGCTGTCGGTGCGGCTTCAGGCGCTGCTCGCGGTACTGAACGGCTCCGACGGCACGGACGGCGGGGCGCCCGACGTCCTCGATCAGATCGGCAGTGCGTCCGACGACGAGATCTTCGCGTTCATCGACAACGACCTCGGCGCCAACTGACCGATCCACCACTCGGGTGCCGGACGGGCAACCCCCGTCCGGCACCCGGTACGAAGTCACGGAATGGAGCCCATCAGATGGCAGAACTGACGATCGACAGCAGCCTCTGGCTCAGGCCGCTGCGGCCGGCGCCGAACGCCCGGATGCGGCTGCTGTGCCTTCCGCACGCGGGCGGATCCGCCAGCTTCTTCAGGCCGCTGGCCGCCCGCTTCGACGCGGACGTCGACGTGCAGGCCGTTCAGTACCCGGGTCGCCAGGACCGGCGTGCGGAACCGGCGTTGGAGGACATCGGCCTGCTGGCCGACCGAATCCGCGAGGCGTGGCGGCCGCCGGACGACCTGCCCTACGCCTTCTTCGGGCACAGCCTGGGCGCGGTCCTGGCGTTCGAGGTGGCCCGCAGGCTGGAGCGCGACGGGGAGCGCCCGCCGGAGGTGCTGTTCGCCTCCGCCCGCCGGGCGCCCTCCCGGGTCCGTGGTGAGCAGGTCCACCTGATGGACGACGACCAGGTCATCGCCGAGATCCGGGCGCTCAGCGGCACGTCCGCCGATCTGCTCATGGACGACGAACTGGTGCGGATGGTCCTGCCGGCCATCCGCAGCGACTACCGCGCGATCGAGACGTACCGGCTGGCGCCCGACGCGACGCCGCTGGGCATTCCGATCGTCGCCCTGATCGGCGACTCCGACCCCCGGGTCAGCGTCGAGGAGAGCGCCGCGTGGAGCGGGCACACCTCGGCCGGTTTCGACCTCCAGGTCTTCCCCGGCGGCCACTTCTACCTCTCGGACCGGTCGACCGAGGCCGCCGTGGCCGCCGCCGTCACCGCCCGCCTGCGGAGCCGCGTCTGAGCGGACCGGCCGTGAGGCCCCGGGAGGGCGGGTGAAGCCGCTCTCCCGGGGCCCGTCCGTGTGCCGGGACAGTTGTCCGCGAAACCGCGGCGGGCGATCGCGGAGAACACGGGGTGATGCGTGGGGAGGTACCGGCGACGCGCCCCGACGGAGGGACCCCAGGCGGTCCGACCGTGACCTCGGGCCGGTGGGGATCGTTGGAGATCCCATGGCCCTTTCTGCTTTCCGGCGTGGCGGCAGGGCTGCGCGCATGGTCGCTGCGGTCCTGTGCGGTGCGGTACTGGTGCTGCCGACCGCGTTCCCCGACCGGACCGAGCAGGCCAGCAGCGAGCGGTACACGCTGGCGTCGGGAGTCCGGCTGACCGTGGCGGAGGCTCCGCGTCAGCGACTGAGCTACCGGCTCACCGAGGCCACGACGAGCCGGGCCGAACTCGCCACGCTCGGTGGCAGACTCACCGCGCGGGAGCCGCTGTCGGCGCTGGCCGCCGCTGCCGGGCCGGGTGTGCTCGCCGCGGTGAACGGTGACTTCTTCGACATCTTCGGCAGCGGGGTTCCACTGGGCCCGGTGATCCGGGGCGGGAGGTTGCTCAAGGGGTCCGCCGAGCCGGTGAAGGCGGTGGGCACCGACCGGGCGGGCCGGGTGCGCAAGGGCCGGGTGCGGCTGGTCGGCGCGGTGTCGGCCGGCGGGCGGCCGCACCGCCTGGACTGCCTCAACTGCCTTGCGCTGCAGCAGGGCCTCGCCGTCTACACACCCGACTGGGGCAGCGCTCCCCGCCCGGTGCGCGCCCGGGGCCCGGTCCGCCAGCTGACCGTCTCGGCGGGCCGGGTGGTGGACGTCCGCGACCNGGCGGACACCCGGCAGGTACCCGAGGACGGGTTCGTGGTGGTCGCGGTGGGCCCCGTCGCGAAGGCGCTGGACACCGTTCCTGCCGGAGCGCCCGTCTCCTTCACGGCCGGCCAGGAGAGCNATCTCGCCTCACCCTGGGGCCTGGCCATGGGCTACCGGGGCACCCTTCTGGACGGGGGACGGATCCCCGCCTTCCCCCACACCCACCGGTACGAGATCCCCGAACCGCGTACGGCGCTCGGATGGGACGGCAAGGGGCGCCGGCTGTGGCTGCTGACGGTGGACGGCCGGTCCTCCCGGGCGGCCGGACTGACCGTCGCCGGCACCGCCCGGCTGATGAAACGCCTCGGTGCGCGCAACGCCGTCATGCTGGACGGCGGGGGCTCCACCCAGATGATCGCCCGGACGGACCCGGGCACACTGGCCACTGTCAACTCGCCGAGCGGTCACGCGGAGCGGCCGGTCCCGAACGGCCTGGTGCTCCTCACTCCACGCCGGGGGTTCGCCGCCCGCCCGAAGCCGTGGTGAGCACGCCCGTCGGCTCGGGTGCTTCAGCGGCCCGCCCGGACGGGTGCCGGACGGCGAGGTGCTGCACGGCGAGATCCTTCCCGGAAAGGTGCTGCACGGAAAGGTGCTGCACGGAGAGGTCTCGCACCGTCAGGTCGAGATCGCGGGTCGACAGCAGCAACTTGTAGACCAGGGCCGCCTCGAAGGCGGCCATGGCGGCGCCCGCGACCAGCGTGGCGGCGACGATCTGCCCCAGCAGCGGGCCCACGATGAACACCGCCATCTGGAACTCGATGCCGCTGACCAGATGCGGCCGGATCCGCAGCTCCAGCAGGCGGGTGCGGAAGTCCACGTACCAGGGGAAGCGGCGACGGAAGCCCCTGTGCAGGTCGACGACCTCGCTGCCGGCCGCCGGCCCCGCGTCGGCCGGGTCACCGCCCTGGCGCATCAACTGTTCGATGAACACAGGCGGGCCGCCGTGCCGGAAGGCCCGGTGGCCCACGACCCGGTCACGCATCGCCGAACGGATCTGCGTGATCATGAGCACGTTGAGGTAGCGGAACATGTCGAGGAAGACGACCAGCGCGCCGAGCACCAGGTACCCGCGCTCCCCCTGGGCGATCCACTGACCGGCCATCAGCGCGAGCGCGCAGCAACCCACCCTGACCCGGTCCAGCACGTAGTCGAGCCAGCCGCCGAGCAGTGTGCCGCTGCCCTGGAGGCGGGCCAGCTTCCCGTCCACGCAGTCCAGCACGAAGCTCAGGTGGTACAGCAGCGCCCCGGCCGCCAGCCACCCCGGCCCGCCCTGTACGAAGCAGCCCGCCGCACCCACCCCGAGCACCAGGGCCGCCCAGGTGACCTGGTCGGGGGTGATCCGGGTGTACCGGGCGATCCACCGGACCAGCCGCACCGCCAGCGGATCCACCAGCAGCACCGTCCACCACGAGTCCCGTCCCTTGCAGACGAGTTCGCGAATCTCGGCCACGCTCGGATCCGCCCGGAGGCGGTGCGGTTCTGCGGATCGGGCGTCTTGGTCAGTGGTCGGCATACGGCGCACCATATGTACCCCCCGCCCGTCGTGCCGGGAGCCTCACACGATCGGCGTCGTGTCGCGCGGCGACCCGGCCCCGCACCTCCCCGGCCTCGGAGGTCTCCACCCACCCGCGTCCCGTCCTCTCGCGGCCCGCCGGCCGGCGAGTGGACGGGCACGGCTCGCCGTCAGGTGGTGTACCCACCGTCCACGGCGAGAGCTGTGCCGGTGACATAGCGGCCGCCGGGGCCCGCCAGGTAGGCCACCGCGGCGGCGACGTCCTCGGCCTCGCCGTAGCGGCCCAGGGCGGTGAGGGAGCGCTGGAAGTCGGCCGCCTCGCCGTCCGCCGGGTTCATGTCGGTGTCGATCGGGCCCGGGTCCACGATGGTGGCGGTGATCCCGAGCGGTCCCAGCTCCCGGGCAAGTCCCTTGGTCAGCCCGACGAGCGCGGACTTGGCCATCGCCTGCAGGACGAAGTTCGAGCCGGGAACGCGCCCGTTGAAGCACGACCCGATGCTGATGATCCGTCCGCCGTCGCCCATGTGCCCGGCAGCGGCCTGGGCGGCCAGGAACACCGATCGGACGTCCACCGCGAGCACCCGGTCCAGTTCCGCGGCGGACACCTCTGCCAGCGGGCCGTAGGTGAGGAAGCCGGCGTTGTTCACCAGGATGTCGATCCGGCCCAGTTCCCGCACCGTCTGCTCCACTGCCTCCGCCGCGGCGTCCGGGCGGGTCAGGTCGGCCTGGATGACCGTGGCTCTGCCGCCGGCCGCCTCGATCTGCTCGGCGACCTCGCGCGCCTGGTCGACTGCCTGAACGTAGGTCAGCGCAACCGCCGCCCCCGCCTCGGCCAGCCGCTTCGATATCGCCGCGCCGATCCCACGGCTGCCGCCGGTCACCAGCGCCACCTTGCCGGTCAGGTCGCCCATCAATGCATCCTCCGTAGCCGGTGTGCTTGTCATGCCGGCATGGTAGAAGGTGACATCAGTGTCAGGTTCAAGTCGTCGTCGTGCGAGGTGGGGAATGCGGATAGGCGAACTGGCCCGGCGCAGCGGGGTGAGCGAGCGTTCCCTGCGCTACTACGAGGCTCAGGGACTGCTGCGCGCGGAGCGCAGTCCCGGCGGCCACCGGCACTACGGCGAATGGGCGGTCGACCGCGTCGTTCGCATCCAGACNCTCTATGCCGCGGGCCTGAACAGCAAGAAGATCGCACAACTGCTGCCCTGCATGAGAGACACGGACGGTCGCCCGAACGCGATCGCCACCCCGAGGCTGGTCGACGAGCTCATCGCGGAGCGCGACCGCATCACCCGCATGATCACCGATCTGGTTCGCTCCCGCGATGTCCTGCACGAGGTGATCGACACGGCGTCGGAGAGCGCGAGCGCCGGCCCGGCTTCGGTCGCCCGCCAACGCTGAAGGCCGGGGCGGTGTNCCGGACGCNGCGTACCGGACGCTCACGCCTGGCGGGTGGCGGCTCCCCGCGCCTCGGGCAGCAACCGGGGTGCCGCCGCGAGGCGGGCCCTGGCCAGACCGAAGTCCCGGAAGGAGAACAGCAGTTCGCAGATGGCAGCGACCTCGGCGATGACCAGGGCCGCGCCGGCGAGCAGCGTCACGGCAACGACCTGTCCGGTCGCCGGGCCGACCACGAACACCGCTGTCCGGAACTCGATGCCGCTGACCGGCCGGAGGTGGATCCGGCGCGCGAGCATCCGGTCNCGGAGCCGTGTGTACCGGGGGAAGCGGCGTCGGAATCCCTGGTGCAGGTCGACAGTCCCGCCATCCTCGCCTCCCGACGCCCCTTCCCCGCAGGGCAGTTGCTCCACGACCACCGGCGAGCCGGTGCTCCGGCAGGCCGGGCGCTGAGTGAGCTCGCTTCGCATGGCCGCCCGGATCTGGTCGGTCTTGAGCACGTTGAGGGAGTGGAACATGTCCAGGAAGATGACTCCGACGGCGAGCGCGAGAACACCGGTATGNCCGTGGCGCAGTGACTGACCCAGCATCAGAGCAACTGCGGAGCAGGCAACTCGGGCCCGGTCCAGTGCGAATTCGAACCAGCGCCCGAAGAGCGTGGCGCTGCCCTGGAGGCGGGCCAGCTTGCCGTCCACGCAGTCCAGCACGAAGCTCAGGTGGTAGAGCAGTGCCCCGGCCGCCAGCCACCCCGGCCCGCCCCGCAGGAAGCACCCGGCCGCCCCGAGGCCGACCACCAGAGCGGCCCACGTCACCTGGTCGGGGGTGATCCGGGTGCGCCGGGCCGTCCAGCGGACCAGCCGCACCGCCACCGGATCCACCAGCAGCACCGTCCACCACGAGTCGGCACGTTTGCAGGCGAGCGTGCGGACGTCGGCCAGGGAGAGGTCCCCGTCCATGCGGACTCGCGTCTGCGCGCACACTTCTTCGTCGATGGTCGGCATGCGGCGCACTGTAGGTCCTCGCAGCACTGGCGCCCGGAGCGTCACACGATCGACGTCGTGTCGCGTCGGCACGGACCGGGTGGACCATCGCTGCCGGCGCGCGCCTGACGCCGGATCAGAGACAGGCGCACAAGAATGGACAACGTGCCGCAGCACGTCCCTGGCACCGGGCAGGCTCTCCGCCGCAAGCTGAAAGAGGAGGACGGCCGTGACCGGCACCGCCACCACCGACCGCGCGGAGCGCACAGGCCGCCCGGAGCGCACGGACCGCGACGCCGCTGCCGTGGAGGCCGCCACGAGGACGCGCAGGCCCACCGTGGTGGTGGACGACGTCCACATCGTGTACCGGGTGCACGGGGCCACCGCCGGAGCGCGCAGCGCAACCTCGGCACTCGACCGGCTCGGCGGCCGCCTGCGGGCACCCACGACCAGCACGGTGCACGCGGTGCGCGGGGTGAGCCTCACGGCGTACGAGGGCGACTCCATCGGGCTCATCGGCTCCAACGGCTCTGGCAAGTCCACCCTCCTCGCAGCCGTCGCCGGGCTGCTGCCGACCGAGCGCGGCACGATCTACACCGACGGCGTGCCCGCGCTGCTCGGTGTCAGGGCGGCACTGATGGCCAGTCTGACCGGCGAGCGCAACGTGGTCCTCGGCTGCCTGGCGATGGGGATGTCGCCGGCCCAGGTGAAGGCCGGCTACCAAGGCATCGTCGACTTCTCCGGCATCAACGACAAGGGCGGGTTCATCAACCTGCCGATGCGCACCTACTCCTCCGGAATGGCGGCCCGCCTGAGGTTCGCCATCGCGGCGGCCAGGACGCGGAACGTGCTGCTGATCGACGAGGCACTGGCCACCGGCGACCTGGCATTCCAGCGGCGCAGCAAGGCCAGGATCCGCCAACTGCGCAGGGAGGCGGGCACCGTGTTCCTGGTCAGCCACAACCTCAACGCGGTCCGGAGCACCTGCGAGCGGACCGTCTGGATCGAGCGGGGCGAACTCGTCATGGACGGCCCGACCGACGAGGTGACCGGCATGTACGAGCGCGGAGAGCGCCCCTGACCACCACCGAGGGCCGACGCCCCCGGATGGCCGCAGCCGGGCGTAACCCGCGGCCCGGTCGGTCGTTCTACCGCCGACCCGCCCAGCCGGCACAGCGGCACCGCACCCGCACAGCGGGGTCCAGGCCGCCCTGTCCTGGCCCCGGACACCCTGTCCAAGGACAAGCCGGTCGATCTCCGGCGACCGTAGGAATCCCCGTGCTCACTCCGCTCGCACCACACCGCCCCGCGCGGGCAGCCCACCATTCGCAGGCCTCGCGCGCCTTGCAACCATCGCAGGCCTCGCAACCATCGCACGCCTCGCACGCCTCGCAAGCCGAACTCCCGCTGTTGATCAGGGTGTACCGCCGGTCGGTCCCACTCCTTCTCCGTCGCCTGGTCGCCCGGACGGCACCCGGGCTGCGCCACCGGCTGAAAGTCCCGCTGACGCGCCTGTCGACGGCGCTCCGCACGCTCGAAGGGGTCCGGGAGCACCGCCGTCTGCACCGGGCCGGACTGCTCGCTCCCCCGGGCCGGGTGGTGATCCGCGTACAGGGCCGGAGCACGGTCGCCACCGTCCGCGCCGCACCCACCCCGCTGTCCGTACGGGCGGACACCCTCCAACTGGTGTGCTCCGCCCTCGCGGAGGCGGACGTCGACCACTTCGTCGTGCGCTGCCACAGCGACCTCGCCGCCGCTGTGGGTGTCAGCGCGGCCGACCGTCCGCGTGCGGTCGCCGCCCTCACAGCGCTCTGCGGACGCCAGGCCGGCTACCTCGCCCGGCCCGACCATCCGCACTCGCGGCGCCGGCGGCTCGGACACCGGGCATCCGTCTGGCGGACGCTCGCCACCGAGCCGGTCGTGCGCCTCACGCTCTTCCACACCGACCCGACGGCGGCCCTGGTGCTCGGGACCGAGCACGGCTGCGACATCGAGTTCTGGACGCCGGCCGACGGCCTCCTGATGGCACCACGCCCCAACCGCACCACCGAATCCGTCCCACAGGCAGGCCCGGCGGTGACCGTCGCGGGCGAACTGTTCACCCGCCTCGCCACCGCGCCGGGAACACCCGGCCCTTCACCCGGGCCGGTGGGCTGCGGGTCGGTGCGGGTACGGACTCGGGTGGAGTTCACCGCGCGACTGCCCGACGAGATCCGCTTCCCGATCGACGCCGTCTACACCTGGGTCGACGGCGCCGACCCCCGATGGCGGGCCCGCCGCGCCGCGCTGCTGGACGAGCCCTACCACGAGCAGGCGGCCAACGAGGAGCGCTTCCTCAGCCGGGACGAGCTGCGGTACTCGCTGCGCTCGCTCCACCTGTACGCGCCCTGGATCCGCCATGTCCACCTGGTGACCGACCGTCAAGTGCCCGAGTGGCTGGTGGAGTCGCACCCATCACTCACCGTGGTGGACCACCGCGACCTGTTCACGGACCCGACCGCACTGCCCACTTTCAACTCGCACGCCATCGAGAGCCGGCTGCACCACATCGACGGACTCTCGGAGCACTTCCTGTACTTCAACGACGACTTCTTCCTGGGCTCGCCGCTCACCCCGCAGGACTTCTTCCTGGCCAACGGCATGAGCCGGTTCTTCCCCTCGCAGGCACTACTGCCGACCGGGGTTCCGTCGGCGGAGGACCTGCCCTCCTCCGCGGCGGGGATGAACAACCGCACGCTGCTTGAGCAGAGGTTCGGCGTGACCGTGACACAGAAGATGCGGCACATCCCCTACCCGCTCCGCCGCAGCGTGCTCGCCGAGATCGAACGGGAGATCCCCGAGCAGCACCGCGCGACCATGCGCAGCCGGCTGCGCAGCATCACCGACATCTCGATTCCCGCGTCGCTGTACCACCACTACGCCTTTCTCACCGGCCGCGCCGTCCCGGGCAGGTTGCGCTACAACTACTTCGACCTGGCCCAGCCGCAGACCCCCGTCCGCCTCGACCGCCTCCTGCGGACCCGCAACCGCCAGGCGTTCTGCCTCAACGACACGGTGACACCACCGGGCACCGATCCCGCCGCCCGCTCCGCAACCGTCACCGCCTTCCTGGCGGCCTACTTCCCCGTACCCGGCCCGCTGGAGCGGCCCGCAGAGGGGCGAGCGGCTGCGCCGGACGGCTCTCTCACGAGGGACGGGTGACGGAGCCGCCTCGCTCGTACGTACAGATTTCGGCCGGGTGGGCCTCCGGGCCGTGGGTGCGGATCCCACGGCCCGGAGGCCCTCGCTCACTTCAGTGGTCGTGCGGGTGGAGCGGCTACGGGGCCGGGGTGTTCGGGGTCCCGTTGATCACGAACTGCGAGCCGGGCTCGATCAGGACGTTGCCCTGGGCCGAGTTGGTGATGGTGACGTTGCTCAGCGTGGCGGAGCCGCGGGCCCCTCCGTGGGCGAGGATGCCCGATCCGTTGACGGACTTGTCGATGCGCACGTTGCTGATCTGGACGTTCGGCGTGGAGCCGCCGCCGGTCTTGAACTGGATGCCGTCGTAGGTGGAGTCGTAGATGTCGGTGTCGCGGATGGTGACACCGGGGATGTCCTGCGAGGAGGCGAACAGGGTGATGGCGCCGAACTCCTGCTGCTCGCCCCAGAAGGCGCCGCCCGCGCGGTACAGGGCGTTGTTGGCGATCAGGGTCTGCCCGGAGAAGGGCAGCGGGTCGTGGTCGGTGGCCAGCATGATGCCCGGGTAGTTCATCGTGTCGGAGACGATGTTGTTCTCGATGGTGTTGCCGTAACCGCCGTACACCGCGATGCCGTTGGCGCGCCACGGCAGCTGGATCGTGTTGTTGCGGAAGTGGTTGTCGTGGCCGATGTCGACCGACTGGTCCTTCACTGCCTTGTTGGACCAGACGGCGAGCGAGTCGTCGCCGGTGTTGCGGAAGGAGGAGTTGAAGACGGTCGAGTTACGGGTGCTGTTGGCGAAGTTGATGCCGTCGGCGTAGGTGTTGCGGATGCGCATGCCGGTGAATTCGAGGCCGTCGCCCGGACCCCACAGGGCGGGGATGTTGTCGTAGTCGCGGCCGACCCAGACGGCGACGTTGGCGTGCTCGATCCAGACGTTGCTGATCTTGGTGTTCTTGCCGAACCGGCCGTTGAGGCC
>FJVZ01000087.1_pt1 | contig 10914 bp, 11 predicted proteins | sample 1011841 | NCBI WGS metagenome assembly FJVZ01 (sample SAMEA3912450, study PRJEB9761) | metagenome | biome: forest; material: soil | place: USA | collected 2011-06-22 | depth 0.1 m
GCGTGGCCAGCCCCGCCAGCGACAGCCGGGCGCCGATCTCCAGCACAGTCGGGTGCGCCGCCATCTCGTCCCGCAGCTCGCCGGTGCGGCACTGGCCGTCCGGGCCGGCCGCGGCGACCAGGGCCCGCTCCAGCCGGCTGCGGCCCTGCGGGTCGACCACCGTCGTCCACCCCGTGTGCGCCAGGTGCAGCCGGCCCCGGGAGGCCATCAGCACCAGGGCGAGGTCGACCACCCGGGCGGGTCCGCCCGCGAGGTACGCCGTCTCGTACAGGCCGACGCCGACCGCCTCGGCCGGGCGCGGCCCGTCGGCCCCGGCGAGCGCGTCGGCGGTGGCCGCGATCCGGACCAGCCGCAGGCAGGAGAGCACGGCGGCGACGCAGGCCGGGAGCAGGAAGAGCAGCCACATGGGGCTGTTCTAGACCCGTTCCGGCCGGAGACGGCCGGATTCGCGCCCCGCGATACCGAACTGTGACCGGCCGGGGCCGCCCGGGCGGCTACTTGCCGTTGTGATCCGGGTCGGCGGCGAAGGTGATCACGCCCAGGTACCCGTCGCCGTCCTCGCCGACCGTCAGGAGCATGGCCGGCCTGTAGATGGAGTCACCGTCGTTGAAGGTGTCGCGGCCGGTGTGCGCGGCGTACGGCGCCTCGGTGAAGACGGCGCTGTTGAGCTTCTCGTCCATCATCATCTGGGTGGTCAGCGTGCGTTCGTTGTTGATGTGCACCATCGCGTGGACGTGCACCGTCCGGCCCATGTACCAGCCGGGCCAGACGGTGGTGAACTCGACGATGCCGTCGCTGTTGGTGACCTGGGCGCCGCGCAGGTAGCGCTTGTCGTCGGTCGGCGTGAGGTCACCGCCGCCACCGCCACCGCCACCCGCTGCGCCGGACGGCATGCCCGAGGGCATGCCCGACGGCATCCCGGACGGGGGCGTACCGCCGCCACCCCCGCCGCCCGGAGCGCCGCCACCCCCGCCGCCCGTCGAGAGCGACTCGGCTCCCGAGTACAGGCCGGCCGCGTCGCAGTGCCAGATCTCCACCACCGCGTTCGGGACGGCCGCGCAGCTCTCGCTGTCCTGGACCCGGATCGCGAGCCGCAGCCGCTTGCCCGGCCGGTCCTCCCGGATATCGCTGCGGATCTTGTCCGCGTCGAAGTAGTACGGCCCCTGCGTGGTCTCCGCCGTCAGGGTGCACGTGCCGGCGTTCGTGAACAGGGCGGTCAGGTCCTCGGTCGTGACGGCCTGCGGCGACACGCCGGCGGTCGCACCGGTGGTGGTGGTCGCCTGGCCGGTGCCGCCGCTCGTGCCGCCCTTGCCGCAGGCGGCGAGCAGTGCGCCCAGCCCGATGCTGCTGATTCCGGCCAGCGCGGTACGCCGGCTGACCCGCTGACCCTCGTGATCATGTCCCATACCGGCGAGCGTAGGAGCGCCGGATGAGGACGGCATGTGAGGCGGATGAGCGTCCGCTCAGCGACCGGGGCGACGGTCAGGAGCCGCAGCTCGACCCGCCGCCGCAGCTCGACCCGCAACTGCTGGAGCTGGAGCCGCAGCTGCTCGACGAGGACGACCCGCAACTGCTGGAGCCGGAGCTCGACCCGCAGCTCGACGAGGACCCGCACCCGGACGACCCGCAGCTCGACCCGCTGCCGCCGCCGGAACCCGAGTCGGAGAACCCGCACCAGCTCGCCGACGAGGAGGAGCAGCTCGACCCGCCCCCGTCGCCGCCGGACGACCCCGCACCCACCGGCGGCCGGGTCACCGCGGCGGCGACCATCGCCTCCTGGAGCTCGTCGTCCGGCAGACCGGAGGTCACCCCCTCCAGCGCGACCGCCCCGAGCAGCAGGCCGCTCGCGACCCCCACGCCGTGCCGTGGCCGCCACGGGCCGCCCTGCGTCATCAGCGAGAGCTGCCGCCTCCCGGCCGGGGTGATCCGGCCCCTGCGTACGGTGCTCATCAGCAGGAGGACCACGCCCAGGCCGACCAGCCCCAGCGCCGCCGCGAGCGACGGACGCTCGGCGTCGGGCCGGCCCTGCGTCGCGGCGATGCCCACCACGGTGGAGACGGCGATCGCGAACATCGTCAGCCAGACCAGCCGCCGGGCCGTCCTGACCCGGCGCAGCCGTGCGGGGTCGCGCATCAGCCCGTGGTCGGCGAGCCGGTTGCCGATCTGCTGGACGGCGTCCGAGGTCATGGTCGCCCGGCGCAGGCCGACCAGGTCGCGCTGGCGCAGGTCGCCGGCCGCCGCGATCAGCGCCGCCTCGACCTCGTCGTACGCCCGGTCGGCGGTGACGGTGACCAGCCCGCCGCGCGAGACGATCACCCGGCCCTCCTGGTGCATCCGCACCAGCACGGTGTCGACCACCCGGCCGGGGCCGCCCGCCAGGAAGGCGGCGTCCAGCAGCGGCAGGCCCCGCCCCGGCAGACCCCTCGGGTGCGGTACGTGCCGGACCCGCTGAGCGGCCCGGACGGCGTAGAGGCCGGCCGCGACCAGCAGCAGGGCGGCGATGGTGATGTACGTGGTGTGCCACATGGTGATTCCCCCGGTGAGTGGTTCGGTCAGTCCTGCTGTGGGCGAAGTGCCCGGCGGAGCCGGCCCAGCGGGCCCGGCCGGTCCCGCTGCGGCGGTGGGGCGAGCCAGTCCCGCAGGGCGCGCTCGGCCACGGGCCCGGGCCCGTCGGCGAGCGCCCACCGCGCGAAGGCCCGGGCGTCGGCGCGGTAGCCGCCGTCCTGCGGATGCTGCTGCGCGTAGCGCAGGAACAGCGGGCCGAAGGCGGGCCCGAGCAGGACGGTCAGCTCGGGCGCGACCCGGGCCACGGTGTCCCGCCGCTTCGCCGCCAGCCCGACGGCCTGGGCGCGTACCTGCGCCGGGTCGAAGCCCGGCGGCAGCGGCCCGCCCGCGACCAGCGCGGCCAGCAGCGCGCTCTGACGCTCGGCCAGCCCGGCCCGGGCCACCGTGAGTTCGGCGTCCTCGCCGGAGTCGGCGCGGGCGAGGTACTCCAGTCGCTCAGACATGCTGCGGCACTCCCTTCCGTGTCCCCTGGTCCAGCACCCGGCGGATCGCGTCCAGTTCACCGGCCAGCTCGGCGGGCGGCGGGAAGTTGCCGTCCCGCTCCAGCAGCACACCGGGCGGCGACACCCGCGAGCACAGCTCGGCCAGTACCTCCAGGACGGGCGCGGTGACGGGGTGCGCGTGCGTGTCGTGCCAGACCCCGTCGACCAGCCGCCCGCCCGCGACGTGCACGTACGCGATCGCCTCCAGCGGCAGGAGGTCGAGCTCGGCGGCCGGGTCGAGCCCGAGGTTCACCCGGTTGGTGTGCAGGTTGGCGACGTCGATCAGCAGCCGTACGCCCGTCCGCTCGACCAGTTCGGCCAGGAACTGCCCCTCGGTCAGTTCGTCCTCCGGCCAGGCCAGCTGCGCCGCGATGTTCTCCAGCGCGAGCGGCACCGGCAGCTGGTCCTGCGCGATCCGGACGTTCTCGGCGACCACCCGCAGCGAGTCGCGCGAACGCGGCACGGGCAGCAGGTGTCCCGCCTCCAGGCCGCNCGCCCGGACGAACGCCAGGTGCTCGGTGACCAGCGGCGACTCCAGAGCCTGGGCGGCCTCCGCGAGCCGGGCGAGCCGGGCCGGGTCGGGCAGCTCCGCGCCGCCGAGGCCGAGCGAGACGCCGTGCGGGATCACGGTGACGCCGCGTCCGCGCAGCACCCGCAGCGATTCGGGCAGGTGGCCGGCGCAGAGGTTCTCGGCGACCACCTCGACCCAGTCCAGGCCGGGCAGCCGCTCCACGACGGTGTCGATCTCGGTCCGCCAGCCGAGGCCGACGCCGAGCCGGGGCAGGTTCGTTGCAGGGGAGGTCATGGGTGCGCCCCCTTCGGAGGGCTCGCGGGTGACGAGGTGGGACCCTCGCGGTGACGAGGCGGGGATCCTCGCCGTGACGAGGTGAGGAGAGGTGCCGGACGGATCGCGGGCCTCGTTGCCCAGGCGGCCGCCGGCCGATGTGAGAAGTGCGGGGAGCGGTGGTGGCCGCTCGTGCTGAGGATGTCCCCGGCCGGGGCCGCTGCCAAGCCTCGGCCGGGATTCTCAGAGCATTACTTGAGCATATCGACGGCCGTCCTGGCCCCTTGGGCCGGTGTCCCCGGCCTGAGCAGGGAAAACCGGAGGCGACCGGCCCGGCGCCCGGCTAGCGTGACATGCATATGACTCTGATGATTCGTGACTTCACGCCCGCCGACGCCGATGCCGCAGCCGCCGCCCACCGGGCCGGCCGCTCGCACCTGGTCCTCACCGCCGAGGTGTTCAGCTGGTTCCCCGGCCACCTGCCGGCCGGACAGCACTACCGCACCCTCGTCGCCGAACTCGACGGCCGGGTCGTCGGCAGCATCCGCTGCGGCCTGGTCACCGGCACCACCACCGAGGGCATCGCGTACGCCAACGGCAGCGTGCTGCCCGAGTACCGGCGCCGCGGCGCGTTCACGGCCCTGCTGGCCGCCGCCGAGCGGCACCTGGCCGCGCACGGCGCCACCGAGGTCCACAGCTGGGTCGACGACGTCCCCGAAGGCCTCGCCTTCGCCACCGCCCGCGGCTACCAGCAGGGCAGGCTCGCCCACTTCGCCCGCCGTGACCTGACCACCCCGCTGCCGCCCGTGCCGCCGCTGCCGCCGGGCGTCGAACTGCGCACCGCCGCCGGCTACCNGGGCGACCCGTACCCGCTGTTCCTGGTCGAGGCGGACGCCCTGCGGGACGAGCCCGGCGAGGTCGAGTACGACAAGGCCGACTACGAGGACTGGCTGAACAGCGTCTGGTCCCGCCCCGACCTCGACCGCGAACTCACCCTGGTCGCCGTGCTGGACGGGCAGCCCGCCGCCTTCAGCGCCGCCCACACCGACGGCGCCACCCGCTACTGGTCCGCCTTCACCGCCTGCCGCCGCGACTTCCGCGGCCGGGGCCTCTCCACCCTCGCCAAGACCGAGTCCCTCCACCGGGCCCGCGCGGCCGGTCTCACCGAGGCGTTCACGAGCAACGACGCCACCAACGCCCCGATGCTGGCGATCAACGAGCGGCTCGGCTACGAACGCTGCGCCGGCGAACGGAAGTTCATCAAGAAGCTGACCCTCTGACGGCTCCGGCGGGGGCGCGGGTAATCCGGTTGTGCGGGCCGGGCCGCGCCGGGCAGGCTGTAGCCACACCGAAGGGGTGTAGCTCAGCCCGGCCAGAGCAGCGACCTCCAAAGTCGCACGCCGCAGGTTCGAATCCTGTCGCCCCTGCCATCCCTGCCGNTCCCTGCCGCTCCGGCCGCCTCTGCCGCTGCCGCCGCTGACACCTGTGCCGCCTCTGCCACCATGGCCTGACGACCGCTCCGGCAGAGAGGCCCCGNNCGACCCATGAGCCACACACCTCCGCCCGGCGCCAAGGGCCCCAGCTGGCCCGGCGGCCGCCGTGGCACCCGAGGCCCCCGCAAGGGCAGCCACCCGCCGACCGCCCCGCCCCACACCACCGGCCCCGCCGACCCGGAACCGGACCCGCATGTGGTCCGCCCGGCGAAGCCCCCGGCGGACCCGCCGGCGGAGGCGGACAGCCCGCAGGACGCCGGGCCCGAGGCGTAGCGTCCGCCGCGCCGGCCTCGCTCGGTGGCGCGACCGTCGCCGAGGCCGTCGGCACGCTGTCGTGCCCCGGCGTGCTGCCGCTCCGGCCGCCCTCTCCGTGCAGAGGTTGGGCGGCCGGAGCGGGTCCGCGGCACCGAGGGGCCTGGCCACCAGCCGGGGCCGGTTCGCCCCGGTGCGCGGAGCACCATTATCGGCACACCCGGCACGTTCGGCGGGCTGATCCGCTCCGGTTCACCGGTGCGGCGCGGTTGATGTCCAGCGGCCTGATACCCGGTGGCCCCGGAGCGCTGCCGTCGGCCGGAGCGGGCGNCACGGTCACGCCCGCTGNCGCGTTCGTCCCCGGTCTCGAACTCGCGAGGATCCGGTACGAGGAGGCGGTACGCCCGTTCCTCGACGCCGCCTGTCCGGGCCGGCGGTACGCGGCAGGCCTGAGGACGGCACCCTGAGACAGGGCGCCGCCCGTACCGGGGACTACTGCGCCGGCTTCAGGGTCAGCGAGATGCTGTTGATGCAGTACCGCTGGTCGGTCGGGGTGCCGTAGCCCTCGCCCTCGAAGACGTGGCCGAGGTGGCCGCCGCACTTCGCGCAGCGGACCTCCACCCGGCGCATGCCGAGGGTGGTGTCCTCGATGTACTGGACGCTGTCGCCGGCCAGCGGGGCGTAGTAGCTGGGCCAGCCGCAGTGGCTGTCGAACTTGGTCTCCGAGCTGAACAGCTCGGAGCCGCAGGCGCGGCAGCTGTAGACGCCGACGGTCTTGGTGTCGGTGTACTCACCGACGTGCGGCCGCTCGGTGCCCGCCTCGCGGAGTACGTGGTACTCCTCGGGGGTGAGCTGGGCGCGCCATTCGGCGTCGGTCTTCTCGATCTCGTAGCTCATGGCGTGCTCCCTGTCTGAGTGTTCAGGCGCTGGTAGCAACGTTCGAGAGGTGCTTGAGGATTTCCGGGCCGAGGTTGGTGACGTCGCCGGCGCCCATGGTGAGGACGAGGTCGCCCGGCCGGGCGAGGCCGGCGAGGAGGGCGGGGGCGGCGTCGAAGGCGTGTTCGGCGGTGACGTCGGCGCCGGCGCGGTGGGCGGCGTCGATGATGAGTTCGCTGGTGACGCCGGGGATCGGGTCCTCGCGGGCGGGGTAGATGTCGAGGACGACGGAGGCGTCGGCGAGGGCGAGGGCCTGGCCCATCTCGTCGGCGAGCTGCTGGGTGCGGCTGAAGAGGTGGGGCTGGAAGACGACCAGGATGCGGCCCTCGCCGCCCAGGCCCTCGCGGATGGCTTCGAGGTCGGCGGCCATCTCGGTGGGGTGGTGGGCGTACGAGTCGATGACCTGGACGCCGCCGGCCTCGCCCTTGAGCTGGAGGCGGCGGCGGACGCCGGTGTAGGTGCCGAGCGCCTTGGCGAGGTCGGTGGCCGGGACGCCGAGGGCGGTGCCGGCGGCGAGGGCGGCGACGGCGTTGTGCGCGTAGTGGCGGCCGGGGACGGAGACGGTGAAGGTGAGTTCGGCGCCGTCGAGCAGGACGGTGACCTCGCTGGTCATGCCCCGGGCGGCGACCGACAGGACGCGTACGGTGGCGTCCTCGGCGGCGCCGACGGTGATCACGTTCAGGCCGTCGAGGCCGGCGATCCGGGTGGTGAGTTCGCGGGCGCCGGCGTGGTCGGCGGAGATCACCAGGGTGCCGCCGGGGGTGATCCGCCCGGCGAAGGTCTCGAAGGACTCGTAGATCTCGTCGATCGAGGCGTAGTTGGCGTGGTGGTCGAGCTCCACGTTGAGGACGATGGCGACCTCGGGGGCGTACTTGTGGAAGCTGCGGTCGCTCTCGTCGGCCTCGGCGACGAAGATCTCGCCGATGCCGTGGTGGGCGTTGCTGCCGGGGGCGTCGAGGTCGCCGCCGATGGCGTACGAGGGGTCGAGGCCGAGCTCGGCGAGGCTGACGGCGAGCATGCTGGTGGTGGTGGTCTTGCCGTGGGTGCCGGCGACGGCGAGGGCCCGGCGGCCGCCCATCAGGGCGGCGAGGGCGTCGGAGCGGTGCACGACGGGGATGCCGCGTTCGCGGGCGGCGGCCAGCTCGGGGTTGTCCTCGCGGATGGCGCTGGAGACGACGATGCTGCTGGCCCCGTCGGGGACGTTNTCGGCGGCGTGGCCGACGTGGACGGCCGCGCCGAGGGTGCGCAGGGCGAGGACGGTCTCGGATTCCTTGGAGTCGCTGCCGGAGACCTTGGCGCCGCGCACGGCGAGGATCTTCGCGAGCCCGGACATGCCGGCCCCGCCGATGCCGATGAAGTGCGGGGCGTGCAGGTCGTGTGCGGCGTCGTTCAAGGCGGGGCTCCGTACGGCAGGGGCGGCAGAGGCGCAGGGGGACAACAGGGGCGAATCGTCCTTGCGGACCGGCCGTGAGACCGGCCGCAAGGACGATTCTGCACCACCGGGGGCCCGGGTCAGGAGTCGCTGGCGAACAGTCGCAGGACTGGTACACCCACCTTGTGCCGGGCCTGGGAGGCCCAGTCGCGGTGGAAGAACTCCTCGACGAAGTGCGGGGAGGTCAGGACGACCACCTCGTCCGCCGCGTTGTTCTCGACGACCGAGCGCAGGTGGTCGAGCGGCTTGTCCTCGACGACCTCGCCGACCGCGTCGGCGCCGGCTTCGCGCAGGTGGCGCAGGCTGTGTTCCAGCGACTCGGTGGCGAGCGTCGGCGTGCTCTCCGTCGCGTCGTGCTCGTGCACGACCTTGTCCAGATGTCCGAGAGCCACGTCGTCGAGTGCGCGGAGCAGTTCGTCCTGCCTGCCGCGCGGCTGCATCAGGACGATGAACGAGACCTTCTCGTCGCTGTGGAGTGTGGTGACGAGTTCCACATCCGCATCGGAGAGTGCTTTCTCGATCATCAGTACGGTTTTGAACACGTGAGTCCCTTCCATTTGCAGGCCCCCGGGTCCGGCGTCCAGTCCCATACTGCCCGGAGGAAGCTTTCCTCACGCTGCACACACGGCACAGGTGTCACAGTGGGAGCCGGATCACAGAGCCTGCGGGCGCAGGTATCGGGCGAAGAGGAAACCTTTCTGCTCGATCAATGAGACCAGCCTCATCCGCTGCACGTCCGGCATTTGCGCACCCTGGACTATGCGCGGCGCGTCGCCGCCGGTGATCAGCGGTGCCAGCGACAGNCACAGCTCGTCCAGCAGGCCGCCCGCCGCCAGCTGCCCCAGCAGGCGTGGGCCGCCCTCGCTCAGCAGCCGCGTCCAGCCCCGTCCGGCCAGCGCCGCCACCGCCGCCGCGAGGTCCACCGAGCCCTCGCCCGCGAGGATCACGTCGGCCACCTCGGCGACCGCCGCGCGGGCCCCGGCCGGGGCGTCCTCGGTGGTGATCACCACCGTCCTGACCAGCGGCTGAGTGAACAGCGGCGCCGTCAGGTCGAGCTCCAGCGAGCGGCTGACGATCGCGATCACGGGTGCCGGCGCCTGCCCGGCGGCCTGCCGCGCGGCCGCGAACTCCGCCCGCGCCCGGGCCGGCCGGTACCCCTCGGCGCGGACGGTCTGCGCCCCCACCAGCACCACGTCCGACAGTGCCCGCAGCACCCCGAAGATCCGCTTGTCCGCGTCCCCCGACAGGCCCTCGGAGAGGCCCTCCAGCCGGGCCCCGCCGTCCAGCCCGGTCACCATGTTGGCCCGCAACCAGGGGCGGCCGTGATTCACCTGGTCGGGGTACGCGTAGACGGCCGCCAGCGACTGAAGTGACGCCGGATCGAGCGGCGCCGCGCCGGGGGAGGGGTCGGCCAGGGGACTGATCAGCTGCTGCATGCTGGCCAGTGTTCCACCAGGCGTACCCTCTACTAACGTGCCCGCAGCCTCCAGCCCCGATGCCATAGCGACCCCCGTCGCGCTCACCGACCGCCGTCCGGTCGTCCCCGCCGAGCGCCTGGTCGCCGAGATGGTGCCGCCACCGCGGTTCTCCGACGTCAGCTTCGGCAGCTACCTGCCGGACCCGACGCAGCCCAGCCAGTACGAGGCCGTCCAGGTCCTGGAGCAGTTCGCGGGCACGCTCAACCAGGCGAACGGCGGCGGTGCGCCGAAGCGCAGCTGGTTCCGCCGTACCGCCCCCGTCCCGGCGGGCCCGGCCGGCGTCTACCTGGACGGCGGCTACGGCGTCGGCAAGACCCATCTGCTCGCCTCGCTCTGGCACGCCACCCCGGGCCCGAAGGCCTTCGGCACCTTCGTCGAGCTGACCAACCTGGTCGGCGCGCTCGGCTTCCAACAGGCCGTCCAGACACTGTCCGGGCACCGGCTGCTCTGTATCGACGAGTTCGAACTGGACGACCCGGGCGACACCGTCCTGGTCTCCACCCTGCTCCGGCGCCTGGTCGACAACGGCGTGAAGCTCGCCGCCACCTCGAACACCCTGCCGGACAAGCTCGGCGAGGGCCGGTTCGCCGCCGCCGACTTCCTGCGCGAGATCCAGGGCCTGGCCGGGCACTTCCGCCCGCTGCGCATCGACGGCCAGGACTACCGCCACCGCGGCCTGCCCGAGGCCCCGCCGCCGTACAGCGACGAGGCCGTCGAGGCCGCCGCCGCCGGCACCCGGGGTGCCTCGCTCGACAACTTCGACGACCTGCTGAAGCACCTGTCCGCCGTCCACCCCAGCCGCTACGGTGCGCTGCTGGACGACGTCCACGCCGTCTTCCTGCGCGGCGTCAAGCCGGTCGAGGACCAGTCCACCGCGCTGCGCCTGGTCGTCCTCGCCGACCGGATGTACGACCGCGAGCTGCCGATCACCGCCTCCGGCATCCCCTTCGACCAGGTGTTCTCCGCGGAGATGCTGCGCGGCGGCTACCGCAAGAAGTACCTGCGCGCCGTCTCGCGCCTGGTCGCGCTGGCCCGCGACAGCGCCAAGGTGGGCCGGGTCAGCCAAGGCGCCGTCTGACCGCCGCCGGGAAGCCCGCCGGATTGTCAGTGCCGGGCCGTACGGTGGTTGCGTGCGACCCATCACGAGCATTGAGCGGACAGAGGCGCCCTTCGAGGTCGTCAGCCCCTACCAGCCCAACGGCGACCAGCCGGCGGCGATCGCCGAGCTGGAGCGCCGCATCCGCGCGGGCGAGCAGGACGTCGTCCTGCTCGGCGCCACCGGTACCGGCAAGTCGGCGACCACGGCCTGGATGATCGAGAAGCTCCAGCGGCCCACCCTGGTGATGGCGCCGAACAAGACTCTGGCCGCCCAGCTGGCCAACGAGTTCCGCGAGCTGCTGCCGAACAACGCGGTCGAGTACTTCGTCTCGTACTACGACTACTACCAGCCCGAGGCGTACGTCCCGCAGACCGACACCTACATCGAGAAGGA
>FJVZ01001134.1_pt1 | contig 10895 bp, 6 predicted proteins | sample 1011841 | NCBI WGS metagenome assembly FJVZ01 (sample SAMEA3912450, study PRJEB9761) | metagenome | biome: forest; material: soil | place: USA | collected 2011-06-22 | depth 0.1 m
GGCGGTGGCGGTGGGAGGTCGGCTCCGGCTGGCAGCCTGTTGAGCAGGTAGCGGGCGTATTCGGCCGTTGCCGGGGTCGTGCTCGCCTGGCTGAGCCAGGTACGGCGCCTTTCCGTGCCAGGAAGGCCCAACCAGGGCGCGCTGACCAGGAGGGAGTCGAGTCCGTACTCGCGCATCGTTGCCAAGGCGGCGCGGGAGTGCTGGTGGAAGGCATCGGTGTCGGCGTTCTCGATCGCCAGTTGGGCCAGCCAGATCCCCGCCAGGGCCGGGATGTAGACGTCGCCGGCGCGCTGGGCCCTGGAGCGCGCTTGTACCAGCTGGGCAGGCGCGTCAGGATGGCGCACGCAGGCACTGCCGATGCCCATGGCGAGGTATGCCATGGCGGCCATGTAGGCGTCTCCGGCTTCGGTGAGCAGTTCCAGTGCCTCGGTGCCGTGCCGGCGGACGGCGTCCGCGTCCCCGAGCCGCCCGTAGGCGACGGTCAGGCCGATCAGTGACTCGGCGCGCAGGCGGGGGGCGCCGGTTCGTGCCACGACCGAGAGCGCGGTCTGGTAGTGCTGGATGGCAGCTTCGAGGTCGATGGCTGTCGGGGTGTCCCCGCACAGAAGTGCGTGAGCGAGGCGCGAGGTACTGACGAACAGGACGCTGAGCGATCCTCGCTCCTGCCCCCGGGCGATGCCTCGTCGTGCGTGTTCGGCGGCCTGGTCGCGGTTGCCGAGGAGCCCATAGGTCCAGGCCAGCAGGGGCTCGCGTTCGCGGTGCGATCGGTGCACGAGCTGAGCATCGTCGTCGACGGCTTCGAGGAGGCGACGGGCCTGGTGCAGATTGCCGGTGCGGACCTCCAGTCGGACGTCGCGTCCGGCGGTGCTGCCGCTGGTGATGGCATGGCGCTGCCAGACGTGCCGGGCGCGGTCCGGGTGGCCGGCGTTGACGTGGTGCTCGGCCAGCATGGCCAGCCAGGCTGCCAAATGCTCCCTGTCGTGCACGGTGCGCCGCAGTTGGGCGAGGAGGGGTGCGCCCTGGCGGGGTTGCACAGTGTCGAGGTACACGTCGATCTCAGCCTTGACCGCATCGGCGCGGTCCTGGTCGTGGAGCGCGGCGGCACGTGCTTCTGCGATGGCGGCAGGGTAGTCGCAGGCCAGCCGGAGCGCCTGGCTGCGATGGATCTGCAGGCGGGGCGAGGAGGCCCGGGCCTGCTCCGGGAGCCGGTCGCTGGCGTCGAGGAACGCTTGATGCCGTCCTTCGGAGATCCACGCATCGCCGAGCCGTTCCAGCAGTCGGACGGTCCGCAGGTCGTCGCACGCTTCGAAGGAGTGGAACAGTGCCTCTTCGAGCGCTCCGGTGCGCTCGAGGTGGTCGGCGGTGCGTTGGTGGGCGAGGCGTCGTCGCTGGTCGTCGCTCTGGGCGAGCAGGAAGTCGCGGAAGAGGTGGTGGTAGCGGTAGCCGCCGCGTCCGTCGTGCATGCAGAAGAGTCCGGTGGTGAGGATTTGCTGCAGGGCCTGGGGCGTGTCGGAGCGTCCGCTCAGGTGCGCGGCGAGGGGCTGGTCGAAGGAGCGGGGCGCGGCGGTGTCCAGGAGGAAGGCCGTCAGGTCGGTGGGGAGCCGGGCCAGGACCTGTTCGCTGAGGTAGGAGAAGAGCGCCTCACGGCCGGCGGGCAGCTTCTCGGCAAGTACGTCGACGTCGGCTCCGTGGTGGCGCAGGTGTCCGCCGATCAGACCGAGGGCGATGGGCCAGCCCTCGGTCTCGCGGATCAAAAGCGCGGCCTGCTCAGGGCCGACTTCGATCCCGAACCGCGCCTTCCAGAAGTCCGCGGCTTCCTGCGCGGTGAACGCGAGGTCGCCGCGAGTGATGACGCACGCTGTTCCTGTGACCTGCCAGCGGGCGAGATCGGGCAGGGCGGGCCGGACGCGTGTGGTGACGAGGATGTGGAGCCCTGGGGGGAGGCCGTCGACAAGGCGGTCGAGGATGCGGTTGATCGTGGGTGTGTCGGCCTGGTGGTAGTCGTCGAGGACGAGGAGCAGACCCGAGCCGGCGATTGCCTCCAGCTCGGCCAGGACCAGCTCCACCAGCTCGGACCAGCTGGTCTCGGCGCGTGCCGCGCCGGGCTGGCGGCTGGCGAGCCGCCCGGGAAGTGCCGGGCAGAAGGGCTCCAGGGCCCAGGCCAGGCGGGCGAGGAAGACGGTCGGGTCGCTGTCGTCGGAGCCCAGGGTGTACCAGGCGCGGGGAAGGTCCGTGGGCGCCGTCTGGGCGAGAGTGGTTTTGCCGTATCCGGCCTCGGCCTCCACGACGGTCAGCGGGTGGGTGAGGGCCCAGTCGAGCAGGGCGTCCAGGCGCGGTCGCGTGGCGATCCCGGCTCGGGTGTGCGGGGCGCGCAGGCGACGGCGCTCGACGGATGAAAGGTGCAGCTCAGACATGGTCGGGGGCATCGTACTTCGCGCGTGATCGAGGCGGAAGACGCCGAGAGCCTGGAGTCGCTCAGTGTCGGACGATGGGCAGGAGGATGTGGGAGGGGTGGCGGGCGTCGTGGTAGATGCGCTGTTTGGCGGGGCGCCCGGCGGTCGCGTGGACGCCCGGTTCGCCGGTGTTGGGATTTCGGTCGTAGCGGGGGAAGTCGCTGGAGGTGACGAGCACGCTCAGGCGGTGGCCTGCGCGGAAGACCATCGAAGTCGCCCACAGGTCGACCTCGTAGCTGAGCGGTTCGCCTGGGGCGAGGAGTGCGCGTCGGTCCGGGCCGTGCCGCATGGACGCGCGCAGGATGCCGTCACAGACGCTGAGGGCTCGGCCGTCGGGGTGCACGTCGCAGAGCTTGACCACCCAGTCGGTGTCGAGGCCGTCGGTTGAGGCCCACAGCATCGCTCGCACCTGGCCGGTCACTTCCAGGTCCTCGGTGAGCGGGTCGGTGGTGAAGCTCAGGACGTCGCCTCGCGCGGTGATCGGCGTCTGGTCGACGGGGCCGCGAGGGTACTGGGCAGGCATGAGCAGGTTTCCGCCCCTGGTGGGGCAGGGATCGGCGGGGTCATAGACGTATGAGTCCGGTAGTTCGTCGAGCTGCGGTTCAGCGAACGTGGCCCGGCTTCCTGATCGCAGGTGGAGCCGGGTGGGCCGGGCACGCGGGAGCGGCCAGTCGTCCTCGTCGCGCCAGCGGTTCAGGCCCTGGACGAAGATCCGGACCGGTGCCTCCTCGTCGACGCCGTTGTCCCTGCCCTTGAGGTGGTGGTCGAACCAGCGCAGCTGCATGCCGGTGAGGTCCTCACGCAGGTCAAGCGAGGTCCCGGAGGCGCGCACGCCGAAGTCCACGTCCCCGACGACCGTGCCGAACATGGCGTGCGACCACGGCCCCACCACCAGGCGGGTGCCGCGCCGGGCCTCCTGCGTGGCGGCCCCGTCGCGCATGGCGCGGTAGTTCGCCAGGTCGCCGGCGAGCATCGCGTCGTGCCAGCCCGCGACGATCAGGGCGGGCGCTTGGATGCGGTGGTGACGTCCGGCGGCCAGCACCGACGACGCGTACTCGTCGCGGTGCGGGTGCCGCAGCGCCTCGAAGAAGAACGGCAGCAGGTGGGGCATCGCCGAGTGGACCGGGGGGTACTCGGTCAGCGGCAGGTGGCGGGCGTGGTCGGCGTAGGCGTCCACGTCATCGGCCAGACGAGCCAGTTCCTCGGACGTGGCTCCTGCGCGGCGCAGCGCCTCGGGGGCGATGACGCCGGTGGCCCAGTGACTGAGCAGGCCGAGATGCAGTGCACCGCCGCGCCAGAAGTGGTTGTCCCACAGCTCTTGGGGAGCGGTGAACGCTGAGATGGCGTGCAGGGAGGAAGGGGCGGTCGCTGCGGCGGACCAGGCGGTGCCGCCCATGTAGGACAGTCCGTATGCTCCGACGGTTCCGTTGGAACAGGGCAGCTGGGCGGCCCAGGCGGCGGTGTCGTGGCCGTCGGCGAGGTCGTGGCGGTAGGGGTCGAAGGGGCCGCCGTCGGAGGTGCCTCGTCCACGTACGTCTTGGATCAGCACGGCGTAGCCGGAGCGGGCTGCCCGGATCGGGTCGAGTGTGAGGTTGGTCAGCGCGGCCTGTCCTTTGCTGTAGGGGGTGCGCTGCATGAGCAGGGGGTAGCGGCCGGTGTCGTCGGGTCGGTAGAGATCGGCGCGCAGTACGGCGCCGTCGCGCATGGAGGCGGGGAGGTCGTGCTCGACGACGACGCGCGTGGTCATGAGGGGCTCGCTTCTGGAGGGTGGCGGGCTCGTGTGCCGCCCTTGTCGGCTGGGGTGCGGGCGAAGCCTCCCCTGGACGGTGGTCGTTGCCCAGGGGAGGCGATCCGGGTGACGGGGGGACGGTTACCCGAGCCAGGAGGTGATCTGGTTGACGGACGAGGAGGACAGCGTGAGCTGCAGGTGGTTGACCGCGAGGGTCGCCGATCCCGAGACGGTGCTGATGCCGCCGGTGTCGGTGCAGCTGGCCAGGAGGATCGTGCCGTCGCTGGGGCCGTCGGTCTCGTTGTTCCAGTTGGGGATCGTCGGGGAGTTGCCGCACAGGAGGTAGGTGTTCACGGACGCGGGAACGGCATTCGCGCGCATGGTGCTGATGAGCGAGCCCTGGTTGATGGCGTAGTCGATGCCGTAGCTCTGGCCGAACAGGCCGGTGCCGCCGTTGTAGGTGGTCTTGCCGTCCGGGTTGGCCGCGTTGAGGGGGTAGGTGGCGTCCCAGCGCTTGAGCATCTGGCGGATGCCGGGGAAGAAGTCTCCGCCGGCGGTGGAGTAGGCGGTGAGTTCGGGGTGCGAGTACGTCATGCCGTAGCAGTTCTGCTTGATCGCGGCGACACCGCCGATCACCGAGCCGCCGCATTCCGGGTAGGCGGCGACGGCCGGGTAGGTGCCGTGCCGGAAGGTGTAGTCCCATCCGTTGTTCGGGCCGCCCATCAGGACGAGCTTGCGGACGTCCCCACCGTAGGCACTGCCCCAGGACTGGTGGTTGTTCGAGACGTACAGGCGCGCGGCGAGGGTGCCCATGCTCCAGGAGACGACGTCGACCTGAGAGGAACCGGTGCGCGTCTTGATGGTCCGGATGGCGTCGGCGATCTGCTCGGCGTGGTCGTAGTTGTCGCCGACGACCTGGGGGAAGGTGATGCCGAAGGCCTTGTAGCCGGCGCTGCTGAGCGACTGCATCATCCCGGTCGTCGGACAGGTCGTGGCGCCGCAGCCCATCGTCCCGTCCGTCGGATTGGCCCACGCGGAGTCGGCAGTCTCGTACGCTCCGGGGACGAGCAGGACCGGGACCGGCTTGCTGTTGGTGTTCCAGCCAGGCGCGTACGACAGGAGGTACCGGCCCGCGGCGGGCCTGGAGCTACCGAAGAATGTGGCCCGCTGGCCGGTCTGGTCGAGGCGGCCGTCCGAGGTGTACTGCGCGGGAACGTACCCGGAGTTGCTGTCGTACCAGCGCTCGACCTGGGTCCAGCCGTCGGACACCGAGGTGTAGGTGGCCTCCAGCGTCACCGGCCCGGATGCGCTCGCGGTGTTGGCGGTGCCGGCGAGCGCGGCTGCGGCGAGGGTGAGGGTCGACACGACCGTGGCGATCTTCCGAAGTTTTCTCACGACGTTCCTCTGGGTCTGGGCCGCCCGCCCGCGATGGGGAACGCGGGGCGGGCGGCTGGGTGGAGGTGCGGTTCGGTGCAGGCTCGTCGCGACCTGCTCGGGCATGCCGTCAGGTGGTGAGGAACTGCTGCACTGCCGTGAGGATCTTGGAGTCGGTGAGGTACGCCATGTGGGTCTCGCAGGCCACGAGGTTGTTGGTGGCGCCGCTCAGCACAGTGCTGGTGTAGGGGTTGATCATCCCGTCGCAGGGGGAGTACCAGGTGGCGTACTTGGTACTGCCCGGGGTCTCGTCGCCGGCGTTGACGGTGGTCAGGAACGCCGAGCCGGGATACATCTCCTGGCACGAGGTGGTCGACTGGCAGCTGGCCGCGTTGTAGCTGCCGTGGTTGGCCCCGGCCAGCGAAGCCATGTGCTTCACGTACGGCTGCCCACCGAGCTCCTTCATGTACCAGTTGGTGACCATGCCGCCCATGGAGTGGTTGACGATGTCGACCTGGCTCGCTCCGGTGGCGGCCAGCACCTGCTGCACGTACGCGGCCAGGCCTTGTGCGCTGGTCTTGTTGCTCTGCTTCCAGTCGTACTGGTAGGTGAACAGGGCGCCGGCCGGGTAGCCGGCCGTCTGGAACGACGCCTTGGCGGTGCTCCAGTTGGACGGGGTCTCGGAGTAGCCGTGGACGAAGACGACGGGGGTGGAGGTGGTGGCGGCCCCGGCGTGCGGGGCTGCGACAACGCCGGCGAGGGTGAGGGTGAGGGCGCCCGCCGCGGCGAGCGCGGTCAGGGTGAGGCGGGCGCGGTGGCCTGTGGCGGTACCGGTGGCGCGGCTCATGTCTGCTCCTGGGTGGGGGTGGGGGTGATGGATCGGATGAGTGGGGGGTTCGACCCAGCCATGGGTGCGTTGCGCCGGCCGCGTGAGCGACCGGTGGTCTATGGGGGAATCCGTCGGGTGGTTGCCGCGCACCGTGACGCCGAGGATCACCATCAGCGTGTCAACCCGGGCAGGCATGCCGGGTGAGGAACCGCACGGAGCCGCCGGCACGGGCCGGGCGTTGACCTCAAGGACGTGTCGGGGGTGGACGTGCGTCCCTGTGCGGCGCGCCGAGGGTGTCGAGGGCGGTCAGGAGGTGGAGGCGATGAAGTCGACCAGCGCCCGGTTCCAGGCGGAGCGGTCCTCCACGAACGCCACGTGCCCGCTGTGCTCGAAGTACGTGAGTTTCGCGTTCGGCGCGCTCTTCGCAACGTACTCGGACCAGGCAGGATCCCAGATCAGGTCGTGACGGCCGGCGAAGACGGCGATCGGCATGTCGATCTCGGGGAGGTCGGCGCGCAGGTCCTCCGCCAGGAGCGCCTGGAAGCTGGACAGGGCGACGAAGGCCGGGACCTGCAGCCCGATCCGGATGAAGCGGTCACACGTCGCGCCCAGGTCGGTGCGGTAGAAATTGTTGGCGTAGAGGCCGGCGACTGTCTCGGTGTGCGCGTTCGCGATCGCATCACACAGAGNGTCGGCACTGTCAGCCGCGCCGCCGTAGGGGGCGTCCGGTGCCTGAAGGAATCGCGGACCGCTGCCGGTGATGACCAGGCGCTGCACCGGAGCACCGATCGTGTGCGCGAACTTGAGGCCGACGTGGCCGCCCATCGACCACCCGACCAACGTCACGTCCTCAAGCCCGAGATGCTCCATGAGCGACTTCAGGTCGCGGCAGAACAGCTCGTAGTTGTACGTCTCCCACGGCTTGTCCGACGCCCCGTGCCCACGCAGGTCCACGGTGATCACCCGGAACCGGTCGGCCAGGTCCAGCACCTGGTTATCCCACACCTCCCCGCTGCCGCCCCAGCCGTGGACGAACACGATCGGGCGCCCCGCCCCACGGTCCTCGTACGCCATGCGGACGCCAGGATCCACTTCTACGTATCTCACAGCTCGGCTCCTTCCTGGGGAAACCTGACTGGTTGCCCGAGTGGACGGAACGTTAAGCGGCTGTGTTACGGCGGCGTTACAGCCCCGTCTCCTACATCTCCGAGCCAAGCCCGCAGATGNCTGTTCCTGCAGTCCAAGCAGCTTTTCCAGATCCCGGCGGTCGGCTTGCAGGTTGGGTTCGGCACTCGTCCCTCGGGCCGTTGAGGAGGCCCTCCCTCGGACCATTGTCCAGCGCGCCCCCGGTCGGGATCAGGCATGCGCCTACCGGAGAGCGGCGGCGCCGGCCTCGGGCCCCGCTCGGCAGGAAGCCGATGGCGCCAGCGGATTCCGGCCGAGCGGGTGCCACACCCCGGTGGCGGCGCAGCGTCGCGGACGGCCTGACCGGGTGCGCTGCATTGCGCCGGCGGTTTTTGACCTCGCCGCCCGGGCCGGCCGCAGCAGGGTGCGGCTACTTCTCGTAGTCGGCAGGCGACCTGCGGATGGGGCGCCTTCACGCCCCCGCACCTGCGCAGGCATGGCATGCGAGATCGGACCAAGTGACCCGGCGTAATCGTCACGGGGCGCGCGGCTCGCGGACATCGGTGGGCGCCACAGTGTGTCCGGCGTACACATGTCCGGTTCGTTCGAAGCCTTCTACGGTTTCGCCAACCACCAACCACCCCCCGTCTCCAGGAGCGATCATGCGCCGCAGCAGTTCATCGAGTACGTCACGAAACAGGTCCGCCACGGTTTCGGCCCTCCTGGCGGCAGCGCTGCTGACGGGATGCAGCGCGGCCGGTACGGCGGGGAGTCCGTCCTCGGAGGGCAAGGATGGTTCGGCGGCGGTCAAGGTGGGGTTGGTCTATTCACGCAGCGGGCCGCTGGCGGCGTACGGCAAGCAGTACCTGCAGGGCTTCGAGGCGGGCCTGGCATACGCCACGCACGGCACGGGGGAGGTGGCCGGTCACCGGATCGAGGTGATCGAGCAGGACGATGCGGGCGACCCGGCGAAGGCCGTCGCGGAGGCCAAGGAGCTGATCGGCAAGGGCGCGAAGATCATTGCGGGCACCGTGGACTCCGGGGTGGCGCTGCAGCTGGCGCCACTGGCGGCGCAGAACCATGTGCTGTACATCTCGGGTCCGGCCGTGACCGACAAGTTGACGGGCGCGAACGCCTACACCTTCCGCTCGGGCCGCCAGTCGTACCAGGACATCCTGACCGTGGGGTCGCTGCTGGGCGACTCCACGGGCAAGAGAGTCACGGTGCTGACCCAGGACTCGGCGTTCGGACAGGCCAACGTCGCGGCCGTGAAGGCGGTGCTGGGCGGGCAGGGCGCGACGGTGGACTCGGTGCTCGCGCCGCCGAGCGCGGCGGACCTGACGCCGTTCGCCCAGGCGGTGAAGGAAAAGAAGCCGGATCTGGTGTTCGCGGCCTGGGCGGGTGCGAGCGCGCCGGCGCTGTGGACGGCCCTGCAGCAGCAGGGGGTGGTGGCCTCGACCAAGGTCGTCACGGGCCTTGCGGGCATCGCCTCGTATCCGCTGTTCGACGCTGCGGGCCTCGAGGTGTCGTTCATGGCGCACTACTTCCCCGGCGCGGCGAACAACCCGGTGGAGAAGGCGATGATCGAGGCGATCACCANGGCGGGCGGCACGCCCGATCTGTTCAATCCGGACGGGTTCACTGCGGCGCAGATGATCGTGCATGCCGTCGAGGCGGGCAGCGCCACCGATCCGACGGCGATGGCGAAGGCGCTGGAAGGCTGGTCGTTCGAGGGCCCCAAGGGTGAAGAGAAGATCAGGGCCGCCGATCACGCGCTGCTGCAGCCGATGTTCACCGCCCGGCTCACCGGGTCGGGCGCGACGGCGAAGCCGGAGCTGGTCAGCACGCTGCCCATCGACTCGGTGACCCCGCCCGAGCAGAAGATGGCGGGCTGACCGGTGACACTGCAATCCACAGCCCCCCACCGCCCGGTGCTGCGGCTGAGGGACGTGGGCTGGTCGGTCGGCGGTGCGACCATTGTCGAGAACGTGTCCTTCGACGTGCGCGAGGCCGAGTTCCTGGCCTTCATCGGTCCCAACGGCGCCGGCAAGACCTCCCTGTTCAACCTGATCAGCGGCCTGGCGCCGGCCACCCATGGGGCCATCGAGCTGGACGGAACCGACATCACCGGGCACGGCGTGCCCGCCAGGGCCCGGCGCGGGCTCGGCCGCACGTTCCAGACGTCCAGCCTGTGGCCCGCGATGACGGTGGCCGACCACGTACGGCTGGCCGCGCAGGCCGCGGCCGGCGGCTCCTACCGGATCTGGCGGCGGGCCGCCGGGTACGGCGAGAAGGTGGCAGCCGTGCTGGAACGCACCGAACTCACCCATCGCGCCGAGGCGCTCGCGGGTGCGCTCTCGCACGGCGAGAAACGCAAGCTCGAACTGGCGGTGCTCCTCGTCGGCGAGCCGCGGCTGATGCTCCTGGACGAGCCGATGGCCGGGGTCAGCGCCGAGGAGGTCCCCGCCCTCACCGAACTGATCCGTTCCCTGCACCGCGACGAGGGCCGCACTGTGCTCATGGTCGAACACCACATGGACGTCCTGCTGGGACTGGCCGATCGGCTGGCCGTGATGCACCACGGCACGCTGCTCGCGCTGGACACCCCCGCAGCCGTCATGGCCGACGCCACCGTGCAGAAGGCCTACCTCGGGGAGGCGCTGTGACCGGCCCGCTGCTTCAGGTGCGGGACCTTCGGGTCGTCATCGGCGGTCTGCACGTACTGCACGGCGTGGACCTGGACGTGGCGTCGTCGGGCGTCACCGCACTGCTCGGCCGCAACGGCGCGGGCAAGACGACGACGGTACGTGCCGTGCTGGGCCTGGTGCCGCGTACCGGGAGCATCCGGTTCGGTGGCGAGGAGACGGTACGGCTGGCCACACACAACATGGTGCGGCTCGGCATCGGATACGCGCCGGAAGACCGCGGGGTGTTCGCCGCTCTGACCGTCGCCGAGAACCTGCGGTTGGCCGAGCGCCAGGGCGCGGGTGAGCCGGCCTACGACCTGGTGCACGAGCTGTTCCCGGAGCTCAAGGTACGGTCCCGGCAGCTCGCGGGCACCTTGTCCGGCGGGCAGCAGCAGATGGTGGCGATCAGCCGCACGCTGCTGAACGGCAACCGGCTGATCATCGCCGACGAGCCGACGAAGGGCCTGGCCCCGAAGGTCGTCACCGAGGTCGCCCAGGTGCTGGAGCGCGCCGCCGAGGCTGTGCCCGTCCTGCTGGTCGAACAGAACCTGGCGATGGTCCGGAGGCTCGCCGAACACTGCGCGGTCCTGGCCGACGGCCACACCGCACACCAGGGTCCGGCGGACGCGCTGCTGTCCGACCCCGAGGCGACCCGGACGCTGCTGGGGGTGGGCCGGCGGGACAGTACCGATCCAGGC
>FJVZ01000298.1_pt1 | contig 10867 bp, 8 predicted proteins | sample 1011841 | NCBI WGS metagenome assembly FJVZ01 (sample SAMEA3912450, study PRJEB9761) | metagenome | biome: forest; material: soil | place: USA | collected 2011-06-22 | depth 0.1 m
TGACCTCGTCGCCGTCGACATTCATCGGGTATTGGGACATCAGTTCATAGAGACGCGCGTAGTAGACCCTCACCTGGGCGTATCCGGTCATGACCGACCTGCCTTCCCGCGCCATCCGCGATGGTCCCTCTCCCCGCCCCCGAGAGCCCCAAAACACCTGCAAGTCGGCCTGGTCGGCACCCGGGAGCCGACACGCCTGCCCGCCGCCCCGGCTCAAACCTCCCGGACCGGCCTGCCGGCCGAGTGGATGACGGGGCATCAAGAAAGCTGCCAGCCACGTGAACGTCGCTGCCGCCTTCAACACATCCGCCGGTTTCGCCTGGCCGCTCGCTCGTAGAACCTCTTACTTGGAGCGACCTCCTATCGCACCTGAGCGCTTCAGAGCGGTGGCCGCATCGCCGGGCAGACCGAAGGTGTCGGCGCTCCGCGCGAGCAGCCCGCCTGCACCGGGCGAGGAGGCGAGAAGGTCGAGGTCAGGCAGGGCGGCCCCGTGCTTGAGGCGGCCGGGGCAGGGGTCGGGTCGTCGGGCAGCGCGTCGGCGGCGCCGTAGCAGTGGTCGGCGGCGGCGCGGGCGTCCTCCATCCGTCCCGTGGACCGGCCGCGGACCAACTCGGCCGACGCCTCGAAGACCAGTGGGTTCGCGTTGTGCGGGCGGCGCAGCCGCCAGAAGCGGGCGAGCGACGATGGCGCGACGGCCCGGACGGCCCGGACGGCCCGGTGCGAGTCCAGGCTCCCCGGGGCAGGGCGGGGACGGGGAGGGATCCGCAGGTCACCTCGGGCGAACATGCCCCGGAGCGGCGTCGTCCACCGTGCGGGCAAATCCGCCCGCGAACGGACAAAGCTACGACCGCGTAGCCCTTGACGACATCCTCGACCGCCTGACACATTCTGACTCAAGTTGCTCGAAACAAGCATCATTGAAGCAGTTACAAGCAAACCCTGTGCTCTGTCGCGCTGCGCGCCGCATGTTCCGCTGCCTCCTCACGAGCGGCCCGCAGCACGGCAGGATGCCGGCGGCGGTCCTCTCCGGCGCAGTGCGCCCGACGAACCCCCCAGCGGTCCGATGTCCGGTGCCCGAGCCCCGCGCGTCACCGTCGCCACCGGCGTGCATCGCGTCGTCCGACCGTCCACCCTGGTGTGCGGTCCCGTGCTCTCCTGCCCGAAGGAGTCAACCATGCGCTGGTTGCACAGACGAGGCCGCAACCTCGTCGCACTCGCCACAGTCGCCGTCACCCTCCCGCTCACGGCGACGCTCTCCCCGGCCGCCGCCGCTCCCCCCGCACCCTCCACCTCCCCCTACGCCCTGGTGCCGCAGCCGGTCTCGCAGCAGGCGGTGGGGGGTGCGGGATTCACCCTCACCCCCCAGACCCGCATCGCCGTCCTCTCCAAGGATTCGGCGGCGGTGGGCGTCGGCACCTACCTCTCCAAGCTGCTCGCTCCTGCGACGGGCTACGACCTCCCGGTCGTCGGGGACACCCGGGCGCCGAAGAACGCCGTCGTCCTGGACCCCAACGGTCCCAAGAGGCTGGGAACCGAGGGATACACCCTCAAGTCCGGCAAGAACGGCGTCGTTGTCGAGGCCTATGGGGCCGAGGGCCTGTTCCGCGGTGTGCAGACCCTGCGCCAGTTGCTCCCCGCCGCGGTCGAGTCCCCCACCAAGCAGTCCCGCGCGTGGACCGTCTCGCCCGTGCAGATCTCCGACTCGCCACGATACGAGTACCGCGGCGTGATGCTGGACGTCGCGCGCCGCTTCTTCCCCGTCGCCCAGGTCAAGCGCTACATCGACGAGGCCGCCGCCTACAAGATCAACACTCTGCATCTGCACCTGACCGACGACCAGGGATGGCGCATCGCCATCGACGCCCTCCCGGACCTGACCAAGGTGGGCGCCAGCACGCAGAGCGGCTTCACCGGCGGCACCGACTGGTACTACACCGCCGCGGACTACAAGGAGATCGTCTCCTACGCCACGTCCCGCTTCATGACCGTGGTGCCCGAGATCGACGGCCCCGGCCACACCGAGGCCGCGCTGGCCTCGGTGCCGGACCTGAACTGCGACGACAAGGCGAAGGCGCCCTACTCCGGCTTCGACGTCGGCATCAGCCTCTACTGCATGGAGGACGGGACACACGCGGGCAACACGAGACGCTTCCTGCAGACCGTCATCAAGGCGGTGGCCAAGCTCACCCCCGGCCCCTACATCCACCTCGGCGGCGACGAGACCCCGCAGGCCACCCCGGAGCAGTACGCCGCCTACGTCAAGGCGGCCACCGACGCGGCCGTCGGACGGGGCAAGACCGTGATGGCCTGGCACCAGCTCGGACAGGCCACCATCCCCGCCGGCAGCCTCCTGCAGTACTGGGGCGAGGAGGACGACCGCAAGAGCATCGGCACCGCGGAGGAGACCAACAGCGTCCGCTTCGTGCGAAACGGAGTCGCGCAGGGCGCCAAGTTCGTCATGTCCCCGTCCGACCACGCCTACCTGGACATGAAGTACGACGTCTCCACCCCCTACGGCCTCAGCTGGTCCGGATACGTGCCGGTGCAACGGTCCTACGACTGGGACCCGGCGACCATCACCGGCAAGGTGGACGGCAGCGGCTCCATCGTCCCCGCCAAGAAGATCGCCGGCGTCGAGGCCGCCCTGTGGGCCGACCGCGCCTACGAGGGCAGCGGCGACCTGCCGACCCCGACCACCCGCTGGCCCGAACCCCAGGCCTACGCCGACTACATGAGCTTCCCCCGCCTCCCCGCCCTCGCCGAGGTCGGATGGAGCCCCCAGTCCGCCCGCGACTGGAACGGCTTCCGCCAGCGCCTGGCCCAGCAGGGACCGCGCTGGACCGCGGCCGGTATCGGCTACCACCCCGCCCCGGGCATCCCCTGGCCCGGCATCGTCAAGACCGTGGAAGGCGTCCACAGCGTCGAGACCGGAGGCATCGCCCTGGAGAACGGCGGCTCCACGTCCGACGGTTCCGACCTGCTGATGTGGGCGCCCAACCGCGGCGGCAACCAGACCTGGACCATCGCGCCCCAGTCCGACGGCACCTACACCATGACCAACAAGACCTCCGGCAAGTGCGCCGAGGCAACCGGCAGCGCCGGCTCCACCGTCGTCCAACGNACCTGCGACGGCCAGACCGGCCAGCGCTGGAAGATCGCCCCGACCGACAACGACCAGAGCACCATCACCTCCGCCGGCACCGGCCTGCTGCTCACCGCAGCCTCGGCCGCCAACGGCGCCAAGGCGACCCAGCAGCCCGACACCGGCTCGGCGCTGCAGCGCTGGTCCATCGACTGANCGACCCCCATCACGGGCCACCCCCCGCCCCTGCTCCGGACGCGCCCCGTCCGGAGCAGGGGCGCAACTGTGGACGCCGGCCTTTCGGATCTGCCGCAACGGCACATCCAGGGCCACGCGTTCGACCTGTAGTTCCGCGCGTCGGGCTTCCGCAGTACTTCCGGCATGCTCCGCGGCTCACGTCAGGCCAGTCGTTGTCCAACGCCGAGCGCGAAGGCTGCTGCTTCGCAATCCGGATGCGGATCTCGCAGCCGTTTCTGAAGGCCTTGTTGTGCCGGCCGGAGGACTTCATGCTCAATGGATGCGTGTGCCCGCAGGCGCGACCAGGTCGCCAAGGTGGGCCGGCCGACGCCGGCGTAGACGGGTTCGGTCAGCGCTGAACTTCCGGCAGGAAGGGCCGGGCAACCCCTCCCGGGGCCGACGACGGTCGGCCGCGAACGGGGGACAAGGTCTGGCAACAAGGTGCCAACGGCAGTAGTGGCCACCGAAAGGATCTTGTCACTGCTGTTCCCAGTCGGGATCCTCAAACCCGCCGGATTCCAACCCTCCGCTGAGAATGCGCCGGCTGCTGCCGTCGGGGGTACAGAGCCAAGTGGACCGACAGATCGGGTGATGGTGAAATCCGAAGTACGTGATTCGGCGGGTATTTCTATCCTGGACGTGACCATCCGCGACGGCGGCTATGTCAACGGGCACAGTTGGACCCTCGGCGAAGCTGCCGGGATAGTCCGTGCCGTGGCCCAGGCCGGTGTCCAGTTCGCGGAGGTCGGTTATCTCCGGGGCGAGGAGGCCGACCCGCTCCGTCCGTCCGCCACCTGCCGCCCCGAGTACCTGGAGGCGCTCGCCGCCGAGGCCGGCCGGACCGAACTCGCCGTCATGGTCCGGCCCGGCGACGTCGCGCCGGAACGACTGAAGGACCTCCGGGCGCACGGGATCGGGATGGTCCGCCTCCTGATCCCCCGCCTGGACGTCGAAAGGGCCGCGCCGTACCTGGACGCGGCACTGGCCGCCGGCCTGAAGCTCGCGGTCAACCTCACCCATGTGAGCCGGACCGATCCGGCCGAGCTGGCCCTGGCGGCCGAGCGGGCTGCCGGGCGGGGCGCCGCCTACGTCTACCTCGCCGACTCGAACGGCAGTCTCTACCCCGACGACGTGGCCGTCCGCTGCCGGGCGGTGGTCGAGGCCCTCGCAGGCTCCGACGTCACGGTCGGCTTCCACCCGCACGACAACCTCGGCCTCGCGTTCGCCAACACCAGGGCCGCGATCGCCGCCGGGGCCGGGGCGGTGGACGCCTCGATCGGCGGCATCGGCAAGGGCGGCGGCAACCTCCGTCTGGAGCTGATCGCCGCTCACCTCACGGTGCACGGTGGCGCCGACTTCCGGTTGGAGCCGCTGCTCCAGGACCGNACCACGCACGCCGCGCGGCTGCGGATGCTGGCCGACGGCACCGGCGGCACTCTCGTCGCCGGCCTGCTGGACGTGGGCCTCGACCAGGCCCGGCAGCTGCAGGAGCAGGCCGTCCAGGACGGGTACGACGCGCTGCTCCGGAACGGGCTCCGGATCGCGTCCTGATCCCTGCCGCCGCCGGATTCGCGTCCCGATTCCGATTCCTGTTCTGACGTCTTCGAAAACCCCCTATTCAAGGATGGCTTCGTCATGACCGATTTCATTTCCGTTCTCGACCGCATGATCGCGGACCGCAAGAAGATGACCAGCCCCCTTTACCAGACGATTCTCGCGGGCAAGGCCACCGAGCGACTGCTGCAGGGATTCGTCCAGCACCGCTGGCCGATCAAGAGCCTGTGGACCCGCAACATTCTCGGTATCGCCTCGAACATCGACGACTACCGCATCCGCCGCCTGCTGGTGGAGAACATCTACGAGGAGGAGACCGGGGCGCTCTCGAACTCGGGCCGCCACCTGNACACCTTCGCGGACTTCGGTGCGGCCGTGGGCGTCACCGCCGAGCAGCTCGAGAACGCGCCGATCGAGCCGGAGACCGCTGCCGTCGTCACGCACAACGTCCGGGTCTGCAACAGCCGCGAGAGCCACTTCACCTCCGGTGTCGCCTCCGTCCTGCTGCTGATGGAGGGCCAGCCCCCCATCGTCGACGGGGCCGGCGTGAGCATGCTCTCCGTGATGCGGGACATCTACGAACTCCCCGAGAAGGGTTACGAGTTCTTCGTCCACCACGCCTCGGCCGACGAGGGCGCCGACGCCGTCAGCGAGCTNGAGGACGAGCACGCGGAGGCCGCNCGCGACCTGCTGCGCCGCTACTGCACCACCGACCTGCTGAAGGCCCAGGCGGTCGACGCGCTCGGCAAGGCCCTCGAACTGCGCCACCGCCACTTCGACATGATCCTCGCGACCTCCTACGACTCGGCCGAGCCGGTGTTCCGCCACGGGGCGGGGCAGTGACGCTCCCGTCCACCCAGCAGCCGGCCCCGGCCCCCGCCCCCCGGCTGGTGCACCACCGGGGCCGGCTGGTCCCCGCCGCCGAGGCGACCCTTCCGGTCAGCAGCATCGCGCTGCGCTACGGCGTCTCGGTGTTCGAGGGCATCCGGATCTACCGGCAGCACGACGGCGAGGTGGCCGCCTGGCTGCTCCCCCAGCACCTGGACCGGCTGCGCAACTCCTGCCTGCTCATGGGGCTCGATCCCGGGTGCTGCGACGAGGTGCCGGCCGTCATCGACCGACTGGTCGAGGTCAACCAGGTCGCGGAGGACAGNTACGTCCGGGTCGCCGCGAGTGCCGGCAACCCGGGTGACCTCGGCGACCGGGCCGACACGGTGCTCACCGTCTCCGTCACCCCGTCCGGGCGCAAGCGCTGGCTCGCCACCGGCGACGGCATGCGCCTGACGGTCAGCAACTGGCAGCGCCCGTCGGGCGAGGTCTTCCCGAGCGCCGCGAAGAACATCTCGGCCTATGCCGGGCCGCGCCTGGCCCACACCGCCGCCGCGGCCGCCGGGTACGACGGCTGTCTGCTCCTGACCGCCGACGGGCTGATCTCCGAGGCCCCCACCGCGACGGTCTTCCTGGTGGAGGGGAACAGGGTGGTCACGCCCCGGCTGGCCGACGCGGTACTGCCGGGCGTCACCCGGGCATGGGCGCTCGCCACGGCGCGGCAGCTCGGCCTGACGGCCGCTGCCGAAGCGGTGACCCCGGAACGGCTGCTGGCGGCCGACGAGGTCTTCCTCTGCGGCACAGGTGCGGAGTTCGCGCCCGTCCGCGAGATCGACGGCGTCCGCCTGCCGGGCTGGCCGGACTGCCCGGTCACCACCCGGCTGGTCGATGCCCACTTCAGCCAGGCCCGGGGAGAGCGCCCGGCGACCAGCGTGCCGTGGACCGCCGACGAGCGCCGGCCGGTCGAGGGGCAGCTCCGATGAGCGGGACGATCGCCTGGCCGCAGGCGCTCGCCGGGGCGCACCGGCTGGTCGCCGAGCCGGCCGCGGCCGCGGCCGCGGTCGGGGCGGCGCTGGCCGGCGCGCCCTGCTTCCAGAACCGCGACTTCCCGCTCTCTCCGATGCCGGTCCTGGTGCGCGGCGCGGCCGCCGCGCAGTTGCGGCAGCCGCTCGCCGGGTACGTCGAGCTGCTGGGTGACGTGGTGCGGCACTTCCGCGACAACGAGGAGGTGCGGCGCTGGTACGGGCTCCCGCCGGCCGCGGAGCGGCTGATCGCCGCCGACCGGGGACCGTCCGACGCNCCCTGGGTCTGCCGGCTCGACGGCTACCTGGAGCTCGGCACCGAGCGCCTGGTGGTGCTGGAGAACAACGCCGACGCGCCGGCGGGCACCCTCTTCACCGCGCGGATCAACGAGGTCGTCGGCCGGATCTCGGCGGCGCTGGGAGACGCGGGCTCCGCCGGACCCGGCCCGCTCACCTATCACGGCGCCGACCGGTTCCTGAACGCGCTGCGGGCCGGCGCGCGGGCGACGGCCGCCCGGGTGCCGGGCAAGGCGGCGGAGCCGGCCGGACTGGCCGTCCTGCAGCCGGCCGGGGCCGCCAACCGGGAGAGCGTCGAGACGGTGGCGGAGTTCCGCGCCGCCGGGGTCGACGCCTTCCTGGCCGATCCGCGTGAACTCCGGGTGGTCAACGGNCAGGCGAGGTTCGGGTCCCGTACGGCGGAGCTCTGCTGGAACAAGGTGAACACCGTCGGCTGGAACACCATGGCAGCCGATCCGGAGTTCGTCGCGGTGTGGGAGCGGGCGTTGCTGGACACCCCGCTGGTCCACCTCAACCCGTTCGGCGCACGCTACGTCGCCGAGAACAAGTTGAGCCTGGCGTTCGTCCAGGAGCCGCAGTTCGCGCACCTGTTCAGTGACGAGCAGCGCGAACTCGTCACGTCCCTGCTGCCGTGGACCCGCCGGGTGACGCCCGATGCCCGGTCGGCGAGCGGATCGCAGCTCCTGACCGACGAGCTGATGGAGCACCAGGGCGGCTACGTGCTGAAGGAGGCGTACGACATCCGGGGCGACGGCGTCACCATCGGCCACGACGTCCCGCGCGGGGCCTGGCGTGCCGCCGTCGGGCGCGCGCTCGCCCACGGGCACATCGCCCAACGGGCGGTGAAGCCCCTGCCGTACCCGGTGGTCACCGTCGGGGACGAGCGGATCGCCGTCATGGCGATCAGCCTCGACACGTACCTGCTGGGCGGACAGGTGGCCGGATTCGGCTCCAAGGCCAGCCACAACGCGAAGATCAACATTTTCCAGGGCGGGCAGAAGCTGGCCGTTCACGTACTCCCGGAGGAACACCGATGACCCGACCCGGCGTCACCCCGACGCCCGAGCTGTCCGTCCTGGCGAGGCGGGGGACCTCCGCGGTCAGCGACGCGCTCGACCTGCTCGGTGAGGACGGCCAGGTGTTCGGCCCCGGCCGACTGTCCGGGACGGGCGTGGTGGTCGGCCCCGCGTTCACCGTCCGCTTCGAGGAGGTGCCGGACGGGGAGAGCGCCCCGGCGGCCGACTTCCTTGACGACGTCCCGCCGGGGTCCGTGGTCGTCATCGCCAACCAGGGCCGGGCCTGCACGGTCTGGGGGGACATCCTCGCCGAGGTCGCCCTGGCCAGGGGCGTGGCCGGGACGGTCATCGACGGGCTCTGCCGCGACATCGACGGCATTCGCGCACTCGACTACTCGATGTGGGCCAACGGGGCCTTCATGCGCTCCGGGAAGAACCGGGTCAGGATGGCGGCCACCCAGGTACCGGTGGAACTCGGCCCCGAGGCACGCACCGTCCACCCCGGAGCGATCGTCTGCGCGGACAGCAGCGGAGTGGTCGTGGTACCGGCGCAGCTGGTCACCCGGGTCGCCGAGCTGGTCGAGCGGATCGGCGCGATGGAGGAGTTGGTGCTGGCCGACGTCCGGGCCGGCATCCCGCTGCGCCAGGCACGCGCCGCGCACGGCTACAACAGCGTGGCCCGCCGTCTGGAGCAGCAGCAGTGATCGCTCAGGCGCTGGGCGTGGCCGAGGCGGTCCGGACCCGGCGCAGCGCCGGGCGCCTGCTCGACGTCGCTCCGCAGGACGAGGAGTTGCACCGGCTGGTCGGGCTGGCGATGAACGCCCCCGACCACGCCGACCTGCGCCCCTGGCGCCTGGCACTGTTGCGCGGCGAGGCGCGGAGCGCGCTGGGCGCCGCGCTCGCCGAGGCGGCCGGTGACGAGGCGCAGCGTGCCAAGCCGCTGCGCGCCCCGCTGCTGATCGCGATCGTGTTCCGCCCCGTGCCGCACCCGAAGGTGCCCGAGTGGGAGCAGCTCGCGTCGGCCAGCTGGGTCGTCGCCAATCTGGGCCTGCTGNTGCACGCGGAGGGCTGGGCCTCGGTCTGGCGGACCGGGCCGCACCTGGGCGGCGAAGCGGTGCGCGCGGTGCTGGGCCTGGCCGCCGGCGAGCGGCTGCTCGGGTTCCTGTACGTCGGCCTGCCGGACGCGGACCGGTCCCGTGGCGCCCGGCCGCCCCGCGACGCGACGCCGCATCTGACCGTGCTCGACATCGCACCCGCTCAGGAAGGGACCCCGTGACCGCCACCGGCGCCGAGGCTCTGCGCGCCCGCCGCGAAGGTCTCGGCCGGGAGTTCGGGAAACTGTGGACCGCCTCGACCGCCTCCGCGATCGGTGACGGGATGACGCTGACCGCCGCACCGCTGATCGCCAGCGGCCTCACCGACGATCCGCGCCTGATCAGCGGCGTCACCGTCGCCCTGACCGTGCCGTACGTCCTGTTCGGGCTCCCGGCGGGCGTCCTGGTGGACCGGCTCGACCTGCGGCGGGCGATGCTGCGGGTCGACTTCTTCCGGGCCGCCGTGGTCGCGGTCCTCACCGCGGCGGTCGTGCTCGGCCGGGGCACGCTGCCGGCGCTGTACGCCGGGCTCTTCCTGGTCGGTACGTGCGAGACGTTCTTCCGCAACGCGGCACAGATCCTGGTGCCGTCGGTGGTGCGGCACAGCGAGCTGGTCGAGGCCAACGGACGCCTGATGGCGTCCCAGACGGCGGCGAACGAGTTCGTCGGCCCGCTGCTCGGCTCGCTGCTCTTCGGGCTGGCCGCGGCAGTGCCGCTGGGCATCGACGCGGCGACGTTCCTCGCCTCGGCGGTCCTGCTGACCCGGCTCCGGCCGGCTCCGGCCGCGGAGTCGGCGCCCGGCCCCGGGACGGCGCGGGACGCACGCCCCGGCCTGTTCGCCGACATGGCGACGGGGGCGCGCTGGCTCTGGCGCCACCGGCTGCTCCGCAACCTCTCGCTGGTCGCCGCCGTGATCAACCTGGTCTCCACCGGCTCGCTGGCCGTCCTGGTCGTGCACGCCCACCGGGTTCTCGGCCTCGGCGGCTTCGGCTACGGCCTGCTGCTCGCCTGCCAGGCCGCCGGAGCGGTGCTGGCCGCCCGGGCCGCCCCGGAGCTGGCCCGGCGGGCCGGCCGGGAGTGGGCGCTGGTGGCGACCGCGCTGATGCTGGTGACCGGCAACCTGATGATCTGGCTGGTGCCGTCACCGTGGGCGGTCGGCGTGGCTCTCGCGCTCGACGCCTGCGCCGGTGTCACCTGGAACGTCGTGGTCGTGGTGCTGCGGCAGACCGTGATCCCCACCCACCTGCAGGGCCGCGTCAACAGCGTCTACCGGCTCGTCGCCTGGGGCGCCATGCCGATCGGCGCGGCGCTGGCGGGGATCGTGGCCAAGGCCGCGGGCACCCCCGTCGTGTACGGCATCGGCGCGGGCGTCATGCTCGCCGTCGGCATCCGGCTGCTCCTCGGCGTCCGGAGCCACTGGATCTCCCAGGCGGAGGTGGCGCAGTGAGCGCGGCCGGCCTGCACCCCGTCCTGTCCGCCACCGGCCCGGCCGAGCTGACCGAGGCGCTGGTCGCGGTGCCCTCGGTCAGCGGCGCGGAGTGCGACATCGCCGACCTCGTGGAGCGGCGGCTGCGCATGTTCGCGACCGCCCTGACGGTCCATCGGGTCGGCAACAACGTGATCGCCCGCACCGACTCCCCCGATCGGTCCCGCCTTCGGCTGGTCTTCGCGGGCCACCTGGACACCGTCCCCCCGAGCCCGCCCGGAGCCGTCGCGGCCCCCGCCCCGATCCCGCCC
>FJVZ01000079.1_pt1 | contig 10803 bp, 11 predicted proteins | sample 1011841 | NCBI WGS metagenome assembly FJVZ01 (sample SAMEA3912450, study PRJEB9761) | metagenome | biome: forest; material: soil | place: USA | collected 2011-06-22 | depth 0.1 m
CTCGTCGAGGACGAGCTGGCCCGGATCGCCATCTCCCGGCCGGAGGTGCGCAGCAGCGCCCTGCCCGGATCACCCGTCCTGCACGGCGCGCTCCAACGCGCCCTCGCCGCCGCCCGCGAGGCGGTCTTCTCCACCCACTGACTCTCCCCGCACCCGCACCGCACCAGGCACCACCCGACACCGCACCCGCTCCACCCGACGTCACGTCACCCACAGCACGTTCCCCCTCAAGCCCAGCCCGCGGGCCGCCAGGCAATGACGCCTGCCCGCGCACCCCCCAGGAGGACCTCGAAGTGCACGCCAACACCTCTCGCAGAGCCCGTCGTACGGTCGCCGCCATCACCGGCAGCGCAGTCCTCGCTCTGCTCGCCACCGCCTGCACCGGCACCAACTCCGGCGGCGGCAACGACGACTCGGCCAGCGGCAAGGACGTCACGATCACCTTCTGGCACGGCTGGAGCCAGGACAGCGAGACGAAGGCGATCAACGACAACATCGCCGCCTTCGAGAAGGCCCACCCGAACATCCACGTCAAGGCCGTCGGCAACATCGCGGACGACAAGACCAACCAGGCCCTGCGGGCCGGCGGCGACGACGCCCCCGACGTGGTCTCCTCCTTCACCACCAACAACGTCGGTACGTTCTGTTCGTCCAACGTCTTCTCGGACCTCAACCCGCTGCTGAAGAAGGACGGCATCGACGCCGCCAGGACCTTCCCGGCCGCGATGCTCAACTACACGCAGTTCAAGGGCAACCAGTGCTCGCTGCCGCTGCTCGGTGACGCGTTCGGCCTGTACTACAACAAGACGGCCTTCGCCGCCGCGGGCATCANCGCCCCGCCGAAGACCTTCAGCGAGTTCGCCGAGGACGCCGCGAAGCTGACCATCGCCGACGGCGACGGCTTCAAGCAGCTCGGCTTCATGCCGAACTACCACGGCTACGAGACCACCACCGAGCACTACCTCGGCCAGTTCGGGCCCAGCTACTTCGGTGCCGACGGCAAGTCGAGCATCGCCACCGACCCGGCCGTCGCCGCGATGCTCACCTGGCAGAAGGGCATGGTCGACAAGGCCGGCGGCTTCGACAAGCTGGAGAAGTTCCGCACCAGTTTCGGCGACGAGTTCAGCGCCAAGAACCCGTTCCACACCGGCCAGGTCGCGATGGCGCTCGACGGTGAGTGGCGGACGGCCTCGCTGGCCACCGACAAGCCGGACTTCGAGTGGGCGACCGCGCCGTTCCCGGTGCCGGACAACCAGGCCGCCACGTACGGCCGCGGCTACCAGACCGGCACGATCATCGGCATCGCCAAGAACAGCAAGAAGCAGACGGCGGCCTGGGAGCTGGTCAAGTACCTGACCACCAACACCGACGCCGTGGTGAGCTTCGCGAACGCGATCCACAACGTGCCGAGCACCTTCGAGGCGCTCGACTCGCCGAAGCTGGATGCCGACCCGAACTTCAAGACGTTCATCGACATCACCAAGAACCCCAACTCCGGCACCACCCCCGCCAGCGTCAACGGCGGCGCGTACATCGTCTCCCTGCAGAACCTCGGCTACGACTTCGAGTCCGGCAAGCAGGGCGACCTGGCGGCGGGCCTCTCGGCCACCGCCAAGGAGATCGACGCCGCCGTGGACCAGGCGAAGTAGGGGCAGGCGAGCAAGACATGGCAATCGCGTTCGGCTCCCGTAAGGCGAGTGCCGGACTCCCCGTCCCGGCGGCGCTTCGCAGCAAGCGCCGCCGGGAGGGGGCCCGCACCCTGGCCTTCCTCTCCCCGTGGCTGATCGGCTTCGGCGTTTTCTTCCTCTACCCGCTGATCTCCACCATCTACTTCTCGTTCACCAGGTACGACGGCTTCAACCCGCCCGTCTTCACCGGCCTGAAGAACTGGGACTACGTCTTCAACCACTACCCGTTCTTCTGGCAGGGCCTGCAGAACACGATGTGGCTGGTCGTCGTCATGGTCTCGCTGCGGGTGGCCTTCGGCCTCGGCATCGGCCTGCTGATCACCAAGGTGAAGACCGGCGCCGGCCTGTTCCGGACCTTCTTCTACCTGCCCTACCTGGCCCCGCCGGTGGCCGCCACGATGGCCTTCGCCTTCCTGCTGAACCCCGGCACCGGCCCGGTCAACCAGGTGCTCGGCGACCTCGGTCTGCCGACGCCCGGCTGGTTCACCGACCCGACGTGGTCCAAGCCCGCCCTCACCATGCTGGCCATGTGGGGCATCGGCGACCTGATGGTCATCTTCATGGCCGCGCTGCTGGACGTCCCGAAGGAGCAGTACGAGGCCGCCGAACTCGACGGCGCCGGCGCCTTCCAGAAGTTCCGCTTCGTCACCTTCCCGAACATCTCGCCGATCGTGATGTTCGCGGTGGTCACCGGCGTGATCCAGACCATGCAGTACTACACCCAGGCGATCGTCGCCGGGAAGGTCGCCAGCGGCGTGATCGGCGGCTCCGGCCAGCAGTTCGAACCCGGCTACCCGCAGGGCTCCACGTGGACGCTGCCGCAGATGGTCTACAACCTGGGCTTCCAGCGCTTCAACACCGGCGCCGCGTGCGTGATCGCCCTGATCCTGTTCGTCATCTCGATGGCGTTCACCTCGATCCTCCTGCGCCGCAAGTCCGGCTTCATGGCGAGTGAGGACTAACCCATGACTCTCAGCTCAACGCTCCCCACGTCCAAGTCCGGGGCCGGCACCGGCTCCGGCTCGGCGAAGGCCTCCACCGACGCCGCCCGGGCGGCCCGGCGCAAGGCGGCGCTGCACTGGGTGGCCGTGCACTCGCTCGCCATCGCGGCCGCNCTGTTCTTCGTCCTGCCGTTCGTGTTCGTCTTCCTCACCTCGGTGATGACCGACCGCCAGGCCCTCACCACCAACCTCTGGCCCACCTCGTGGGAGTGGGGCAACTACGTCAAGGTCTGGCAGACCGAGGGCTTCCTCACCTGGTGGCGCAACACCCTCCTCTACGCGGGCGCCGCCACCCTGCTCACCGTNGTCTCCAGCCTGCCCGTCGCCTACGCCCTCGCGAAGTTCCGCTTCCGCGGCCGCAACCTCGCCCTGATGGCCGTCATCTCCATGATGATGCTCCCCCCGCAGGTCACCATCATCCCGATGTACCTGTTCTGGGCGAAGCAGATGCACCTCACCGGCACCCTCTGGCCGCTCATCATCCCGATGGCCTTCGGCGACGCCTTCACCATCTTCCTGCTCCGCCAGTTCCTCCTCACCATCCCGCGCGAGTACATCGAGGCCGCGCGCATCGACGGCTGCAGCGAACTGCGCATCCTCCTGCGCGTCGTCCTCCCGATGGCCAAGCCGGCCATCGCCGCCGTCGCCCTGTTCCAGTTCTTCTACGCCTGGAACGACTATTTCGGCCCCCAGATCTACGCCAGCGAGAACCCCGGAGCCTGGACCCTCTCCTACGGCCTGGAGTCCTTCAAGGGCGCCCACCACACCAACTGGAACCTCACCATGGCCGCCACCCTCCTCGTCATGGCGCCCGTCATGGTCCTCTTCTTCTTCGCCCAGAAAGCCTTCATCGAAGGCGTCACACTGACAGGGGTCAAGGGCTGATGTCCCCCACGCTCAAGCTCGCCATCGTCGGCGGCGGTTCCACCTACACTCCCGAACTCATCGACGGCTTCGCCCGGTTGCGCGACACGCTGCCGATCGGCGAGCTCGTCCTGATCGACCCGGCCGCGGACCGGCTGGAGCTCGTCGGCGGCCTCGCCCGGCGGATCTTCGCCAAGCAGGGCCACACCGGCACCATCACCACCACGACGGACGTCGCGGCGGGTGTGCAGGACGCCGACGCCGTCCTGCTCCAGCTGCGGGTCGGCGGCCAGGCCGCACGCAACCGCGACGAGACGTGGCCGCTGGAGTGCGGCTGCGTCGGCCAGGAGACCACCGGCGCGGGCGGCCTCGCCAAGGCGCTGCGGACCGTCCCGGTGGTACTGGACATCGCCGAGCAGGTCCGCCGGGCCAACCCGGACGCCTGGATCGTCGACTTCACCAACCCGGTCGGNATCGTCACCCGGGCCCTGCAGACCGCCGGGCACAAGGCCGTCGGCCTGTGCAACGTCGCGATCGGCTTCCAGCGGCGCTTCGCCAAGCACCTCGGCGTCGACCCCGAGCTGGTCCGCCTGGACCACGTCGGCCTGAACCACCTCACCTGGGAGCGCGGCGTCACGCTGCTCGACGCCCCCGGCAGCAGCACCGGCCGCGAGGTCCTGCCCGAGCTGCTCGCGAGCCACGGCAAGGAGATCTCCGAGGACCTCCACCTGCCGCTGCCCGTCATCCGGCGCCTGGGCGTCGTGCCCTCGTACTACCTGCGGTACTTCTACCAGCACGACGTGGTGGTGGAAGAGCTGAAGGTCAAGGGCTCGCGGGCCTCCGAGGTCGCCGCCATCGAGCAGCAGCTGCTCGACATGTACGCCGACCCGGCCCTGGACACCAAGCCCGAGCTGCTCGCGCAGCGCGGCGGCGCGTTCTACTCCGAGGCGGCCGTGCAGCTGATCGCCTCCCTGCTCGGCACCGACGGCCGCACCACCGTGCAGGTCGTCAACACCCGCAACGACGGCATCCTGCCGTTCCTGCCGGACGACGCGGTCATCGAGGTGCCGGCCGAGGTGGACGCCGCCGGCGTGCGCCCGCTGCCGCAGCGCCCCGTCGAGCCGCTCTACGCCGGCCTGATCGCCGGCGTGACGGCGTACGAGCAGCTCGCGCTGGACGCGGCACTCAAGGGTGGCCGCGACCGGGTCTTCGACGCCCTGCTCGCGCACCCGCTGGTCGGACAGCTGGAGCTCGCCGACAAGCTGACCGACAGCCTGCTCTCGAACAACCGCGAGCATCTGCGCTGGGCCTGAGCGGCCGCGGAGCCCGGCTCTCACCCAGAGCACGGACGACTCCCAGCAGCACACTCACCCCCGGCCGGGACGACGGCCGGGGCACGTACGAGCGCGGGGACCTGATGACCCACCAACCCGAACCACCCCTCCTGCCCGGCGTCCTCGCCATCGACGCGGGAAACAGCAAGACCGACGTCGCCCTCGTCGGAGCCGACGGAAGCGTCCTCGGCTCCGCCCGGGGCGGCGGATTCCAGCCCCACCTGGTCGGTGCGCGAGCCGCGATCACCGCCCTGGTGCCGCTGGTCGAGGCCGCCGCCGCGGCGGCCGGGCTCTCCGCCTCCGGCGCCGTGCTGACCAGCCATGTCAGCGCGTGTCTGGCCAACGCGGACCTGCCGGTCGAGGAGCAGCTGCTCCAGGCCGCGATCGAGGAGCAGGGCTGGGGTGCGAGCGCGGCGGTAGTGAACGACACCTTCGGCCTGCTGCGGGCGGGTACCGACGGCCCGCGCGGCGTCGCGGTGGTCTGCGGGGCGGGCATCAACTGCGTCGGCCTGCTCCCGGACGGCCGCACCGCCCGCTTCCCCGCGCTCGGCGAGCTGACCGGCGACTGGGGCGGCGGCGCCGGCCTGGCCTCCTCCAGCATGTGGCACGCCGTCCGGGCGGAGGACGGCCGGGGCGCACCGACCGCCCTGGCCCCCGCCATCGCGGCGCACTTCGGCCTGCCGAGCACCGGCGCCGTCGCCGAGGCGATGCACCTCGGCCAGCTCGACCGCCGGCGGCTGCACGAGATCGTCCGGGTGCTCTTCGCCACGGCGCAGGCCGGCGACCCGACGGCGCTGGAGCTGATCGACCGCCAGGCCGACGAGATCACCCGCCTCGCGGTCGTCGCCCTGACCCGGCTCGGCCTGCTCGGCGAAGCCGCCCCGGTCGTGCTCGGCGGCGGCGTGCTGGCATCCGGCCAGCCCCTGCTGATCGACAACGTCACCGCCCGCCTCGCCGCGGCCGCACCCCACGCCGAACCCCGCATCGTCATCGCCCCGCCCGTACTCGGCGCCGCCCTCCTCGGCCTCGACCACCTCGCCACCACCGGCCACGGCGGTGGCCCCGACGCACAGCGGCACCTGCGCGCCGCCTACACGGCCGCCCACCCGGTCGCGGCCTGAGCCGCAGCGCCGCAGCGCCGTAACGCCGTAGCGCCGTAGCGCCGTAGCGCCGCAAGCCACCAGCACCACCGACCCGGCGTCCGCCGGAGAGGCCGACCGGACGGGTCCGCACACCCCTCCGGCCGGCCCCTCCGGCGGACACCGTCACGTCGTGGGCAGGTGGCGTCCGGCACCACCTACGCTGGGCTCCATGAGCCCCTCCATTGCCTCGAACACCCGTGTGGAACTGGCCGAGTTGCTGGACTTCGTCCGCCCCCGCCACCGCGCGATCCTGCTCACCCGCCGCGCCGACGGCACCGCACAGGCCTCTCCGCTGACCTGCGGCGTGGACGACGCGGGCCGGATCGTCGTCTCGACGTACCCGGAACGGGCCAAGGTCCACAACGCCCGCCGGGATCCGGCCGTGAGCGTCGTCGTGCTGTCCGACGACTGGAACGGCCCGTGGGTGCAGATCGACGGCGAGGCGGAGGTGGTCGACCTCCCCGAGGCCGTGGAACCGCTGGTCGAGTACTACCGCAACATCGCCGGCGAGCACCCCGACTGGGACGAGTACCGCTCGGCGATGCTCAAGCAGGGCAAGTCCCTGATCCGGATCACCCCGCGCCGCTGGGGCCCGGTCGCCACCGGCGGCTTCCCGGCCCGCCTGGTCGAGCCCGAGGCGTAGGCGCCGCCGTAGTCGCAAGCGCCGGTGTGTCCGCCCGCCGGACGGCGCCGTCCCCGCCCGCCCGACTCCGGTTGAGTGTCGGCGGGGCACGGCGTGCGGACCGGAGGGGTGCGATGAGCGTGCAGGACGACGGGGCGGCCGACCGGCGACGGTGGCTGGTGCTCGCGGTGGGCATGCTGGCGATGACGGCCGGGTGTGCGTTCCAGTTCGGGCTGCCGTACCTGATTCCGGCGCTGCGCGACGAGGGCCTGTCGCTGAGCCGGGCCGGGATGCTGGCGGCCTGCCCGACGGCCGGGCTGGTACTGACCCTCGCCGCCTGGGGTTCGGCGGCCGACCGCTGGGGCGAGCGCTGGGTGCTGGCGAGCGGCATGGGCCTGGCCGGGGTGGTGCTGCTGCTCGCGACGACGGTGCACGGGACGCTCGCGCTGGGCGCCTGCTTCGTGCTGGCGGGCGCCGCCGGGGCCTCGGTGCACGCCTCCAGCGGGCGGCTGATCCTGGGCTGGTTCCCGGCCCGTGAACGGGGTCTGGCGATGGGCCTGCGGCAGACCGCCCTGCCGCTGGGCATCGCGGTCGCCGCCGTCCTGCTGCCCAGGACGGCCGCCCACGGCCCGGGCACCGCCCTCGCCGTCCTCGGCACGATGAGCCTGGCGGCCGCCGCCCTGGTGGCGACGGCCGTGCGCGACCCCGCGCGGGCGGCGGGCGCGGCGGACGGGCGGCAGGCCGGGTCGCCGTACCGCACGGCGGTGCTGTGGCGGCTGCACGCGGCGGCGACGCTGCTGGTGGTGCCGCAGTTCGCGGTCGGCACCTTCGCGCTGGTGCTGCTGGTGGACGAGCGGGGCTGGGCGCCGGCGGCGGCCGGGACGCTGCTGGCGTGCGTGCAGGTCNGCGGCGCCGGCGCCCGGCTGGCGTCNGGCCGCTGGTCGGACGTGGTCGGCAGCCGGACCCGCCCGATGCGCCTCCTCGCCCTGGTCACCGCCGCCGTGCTGGCGGCGCTGACGGTGAGCGTGCTGACCGGCTCGCCCGCCGCGACGGTGGCGCTGGCGGTCACCGGGGTGATGACGGTCAGCACCAACGGCCTGTCCTTCACGGCCGTCGCCGAGTACGCGGGCACCGGCTGGGCGGGCCGGGCGCTGGGCGTGCACACCACCGTGCAGAACGCGGTGGCGGTCTGCGTACCGCCGCTGGCCGCCCACGTCATCGGGGCCGGCGGCTTCGGCCTGACGTACGGTCTGACGATCGTCTTCCCGTTGCTGGCCGCCGCGCTCGTCCCCGCCGACCTCCGGCCGGCGGACGCCGCGCCCGTGCCCGCACCGGCCCTGCTCAGCCCACCAGTCGGGCCAGCGCGGTGACCAGCACCGCGACGCCGACGACCAGCAGGAACGGCGCCCGCCGCCAGACCGCGAGGCCGGCGGCGGCCAGGCCCAGGGCGCGGGCGTCGAGGGTGAGGCCGCCGTCCTGGCCGAAGGTCTGCAGGGCGGTGAGGGCGGCCAGCAGTGCGACCGGGATGAGCGCCGCACAGCGCCGTACGGCGGGACGCTCCAGCAGGCCCGCCGGGACGCTCAGCCCGAGCAGCTTGAGCAGGTAGCACCCCAGCGCGGTGGCGCCGATGGCGATCCAGACGGTCATCCGAGGTCCTCCTTCGCCGTGCGGCGGGTGGCGGCCAGTACCAGCGGTACGGCCGCGATGGAGAGCAGTACCGGCACGCCGGTCGGCAGCACGACGGTGGCGGCCAGAGCGAGCACGGCGCCCACCGCGGCCACCCTCAGCTCGGTCGGCCCCTCCCGCAGGCGGGGCGCCAGCAGTGCGAGGAACACCGCCGGGCCGGCCGCGTCCAGCCCGTACACGGCCGGGTCGCCGAGGGCGCCGGCNCCGAGGGCGCCGGCCAGGGTGCAGAGGTTCCAGGTGGTGAAGAGGCTCAACGCGGTGACGGCGTAGCCGAGCCGGGCGGTGCGGCGGTCGGACCGGGTGAGGGCCACGGCGGCGGTTTCGTCGATCATGAAGTGCGCGGCGAGCGGCCGCAGCAGGCGCGGGAAGCCGAGCCGGGGCCCGAGGCGCAGCCCGTAGAAGGCGTTGCGGGCGCCGAGGAACAGCGCGCCCAGGACGGCGGCCGGCAGGGCGGCCCCGGCGGCGAGTGCGCTGACCAGCGCGAACTGCGAGGCGCCGGTGAAGACCAGCAGGCTGAGCGCGCAGGTCTGCCAGACGCTGAGGTGGGCGGCGCTGCCGGCGACGCCGAAGGCCAGCCCGGACACGCCGACGGTGAGGCCGATGCCGAGCGAGTCGCGGACGACCGCCCTGGTGGCGCCCGCCTCCCGCCCGGCCTCGGTGTCCTGTGGCACGCCCTGCTGCACGCTCATCCGGTCACTCCTCGCTGCTGTTCGCGCTGGCGAACGTCCGTCCAGTAGAGTGAACGAAACAGTGAGGCCGTTCGTCAAGCCGAACGGCAGGACTTCTGGAGCGAACGCATGGGCGACGGCTCACCGGCGACCGGGGACGGCACCTCCCCCCTCAACCCGATCGCCCTGATCGCGGTCTCGATCCGCCGCGAACGCGAACGCACCGGCCTGTCGATGACCGAGCTGGCCAAGCGGGCCGGCATCGCCAAGTCCACGCTGTCCCAACTGGAATCGGGCACCGGCAACCCCAGTGTGGAGACCCTCTGGGCGCTCGGCGTCGCCCTGGACGTCCCGTTCAGCCGCCTGGTCGACCCGCCACGCGCCAACGTCCGGGTGATCCGGGCCGGCGAGGGCCCCGTCACCCGCTCCGAGCGCGCCGACTACTCCGCCACCCTGCTGGCCTCCTGCCCGCCCAACGCCCGCCGCGACATCTACCGCATCGAGGCCCAGCCCGGCGAGTCCCGCGCCTCCGACCCCCACATGCCCGGCACCACCGAGCACCTCCTGCTCAGCACCGGCCGCGCCCTGGTCGGCCCCGCCGAGGACCCGGTCGAACTCGCCCCCGGCGACTACATCGCCTACCCCGGCGACACCCCGCACATCTTCCGGGCCCTCGCCCCGGACACCACGGCGGTGATCGTGATGGAGCACGTCTGACGCAACGGCACGGCACTGATCACCTGCCTGAACGCGACCGACCGGGCCCCGACAGTGATCGTGTGCTTCCGGACGGACCTGCTCAAGGACCCCAGCGGCGTGGGCGGCAGCCGTCAGCCGTGGGCGGCGTCGATCACGCAGAAGCGGTTGCCCTCCGGGTCCGCGAGGACGATGAAGTCCGGATCCTGCGGGTAGCTGTCCCAGTCCACCCGCTCGGCGCCGAGGGCGACCANCCGCTNCACCTCGGCGGCCTGNTCNNCCGCGTCGTCCGCGTAGAGGTCGAGGTGGACCCTCGGGTGCTCCTGCACCGGCGTCACGCTCCGGCCGAGCGCCAGCGGCGTACCCGGCNCGTCGGCGGCGGGGACCAGCACGACCCAGTCGTCCCCGAGCGCCCCGCCGTCACGCGGGACGTACCCGAGCGCCCGCTGCCAGAACTCCGCCGCCCGCTGCACGTCCTGAACACCCAACACGACCGTTCCGATTCTCAGCATGGTCGGATTCTGCCCGTACGGGTGGGAGTTCGCGTCATTTCCCGGTCCGGGCCCGACGGGTCGCTAGGGTTTTCCAGGTACCCCACCGTCCCACCGTCCCGCCGTCCCACCGGAAGCAGGCCGCCATGCCGCAGCAGGTCCGCGTCGATCTGACGGTCGGCGCCGTCACGCTGTCCGAGGTCGGCATGAACTTCGACATGACCTACCCCGGACCGGGCCGGGAGCGCCCGATGCTGGAGGGCGGCCGCTTCGACATCGAAGTACCCGCCGTACTGGACCTGCTGGCGGCCGTCGCGGCCGGCACCATCACCGCCGGACAGGCGCGGCGAGGGCTCGCCACCGCCGTCCGGGTCGCGTACGTCGAGTGCGAGGCCCACCTGGACGAGCCCGTCACACCNGTCACCGACCAGTGCGGGCCGGACGGCACCTGCCCGGACTGCGTACGGCAGCAGGACGCCTTCGACCAGGCCCTCGCCGCCTCCCACGCCCGCTGGGACCGCGCCCAGCGCCCCGCCGAGTACCCCTACACCGTCAGCAAGAGCTCCGTCCACACCACCCGCTGCCCGGTCACCCGCCGCAACATCCCCACC
>FJVZ01000377.1_pt1 | contig 10761 bp, 10 predicted proteins | sample 1011841 | NCBI WGS metagenome assembly FJVZ01 (sample SAMEA3912450, study PRJEB9761) | metagenome | biome: forest; material: soil | place: USA | collected 2011-06-22 | depth 0.1 m
GGCCAGCGCCAGCGCGGTGCCGATCCACACCTTGCGCGGCCGTTGCCCGATCCACGCCCCGACGTGCGCCCAGTTGCCGGTCTTCGTCGGCTCCGCCGTGCCGTACCCGGGGCGGACCGGCCAGAACACCCAGCGGCCGAAGATCACCAGCAGCGCGGGCAGCAGGGTGAGCATCGCCACCAGCGCGACCAGCACGCCGATCGCGCAGACCGGGCCGAGGCCCCGGGTGGAGTTCATCTGGGCGACCAGCAGGCACAGCATCGAGGCGACCACCGTCGCCGAGCTGGCCAGGATCGCGGGCCCGGCCCGGTGCAGGGCGAACGCCATCGCCTCGTGCCGGTCCTCGTGACGCCGCAGCTCCTCCCGGTAGCGCGCGGTGAGCAGCAGCGCGTAGTCCGTCCCCGCGCCCAGCACCAGGACGATCAGGATGCCGGCGCTCTGCGCGTTGACGGTCAGCCCGGCGTGTTTGGCGAGCAGGTAGATCACGGCCTGGGAGGCGGCCAGTGAGACGCCCGCCGACAGCAGCGGCAGCAGCCAGAGCACCGGGCTGCGGTAGGTCAGCAGCAGCAGGACGATCACCACGCCGACCGTGCCGAACAGCAGCGTCCCGTCGATCCCCTCGAACGCCGCCGCCTGGTCCGCCCCGATGCCGGCCGGGCCGGTCACATGGGTGGCCATGCCGTTGCTGCCGGCGGCCGCGGTGGCGCGCATGTCCTCGACGGCGGGCTTGAGGTCGTTCCAGCCGTTGGTGCCGATGTCGACCGGCACGACCGTCTGCATGGCCTGTCCGTCGGCGGACTCCTGCGGGCCGACGACGGCGCCGAGCACGTGCGGCGCGGTCGCGAACGCCTTGGCGTCCTCGGCGGCCTNGGNCCGGTCGGCCGGGGTGACGCCGCCGGGCCGCTCGTACACGACCACCGCCTGCGCGGTGTCGACGGGCTGGAAGGTGCGCTGCTGGACGAGTACCTGGGTCGACTCGGCCTTGCCGGGCAGCCAGCTGGACGCCTCGTTGTCCTCGGCGCTCATCAGCTTGCCGGCGAGCGGTCCGGCGACCACCACCAGGACCAGCCAGAGCGCGAGGACCACCCATTTGCTGCGGCGTCCGCAGGGCAGTGCGGCCAGTCGTCGGGTCGGACTCATCGAGTGCCCCCTCGCGGGTACTGGGCGGCTCGGGCATCCCTCGTACCACCCTGCCACCGCGGTCCGGCCCTGGCAGCTCGGGCGCTGCCAGGGCCGGACCGATCGGTTCCCGCCGGGCGCAGCACGCCTGGCGTCTGCTACCTGAGGCCGGGGGAGCCGCGCGAGGACCGGCGGCCGGTCCGTCAGGGGGCAGTCGTCACCGTCCAAGTCCGGCGATGGTGTGGTTGCCGGTGATCACCCACCCGTTGTTGTCGGTCTCGCCGAGCCCTGCTGCCAGTAGTTCCCCTTGATCAGGAGGGGGTCGTTCCCGCTGTGTCCGGGACGGTAGTCGGTGTGGATGCGGCTCCAGTCCCTCGTGTTGTCGAACAGGACGTGTCCCGCATGGTCACGTNCGTCGCACCGTTGTCGGTGTAGACGGCCTGGCCGGGTCCGTCGGAGTGCAGCAGCACGTTCTCCGTGATGTGCTCGCCCTTTTCCAGGGACGGGCCGGTGATGCCCTGGGTGTAGACGGCGCCCCGTCGCCGAGGACCTGCATGACGTTGGTGATGAGGTTGCGCGACACGGTGTTGCGGTTGGAGTAGTTCGGCGTCGCCTGCACCGCGATCTTGTCCGGCCACCCGCCCCAGCCCATCGGTCGTAGCCGGCGGTCATCCACTGCGCCGGGCCCGTCACCGCGGCCTTCGTCTACATGACCGGAGACCCGGGGCGCCGGTCCTCGGCGGCCGNTGCGGCCCGGAGGTCCTTGAGGCGCGCGATGTCGGCGGCGTGCCCGGTGCCGTCGCCGCCGTGCTTGCGGTCGGGGGTTTCGACGACCAGCGGCACGCCCACGGTCGCCGGGTGCGCGAACAGCTCCTGGAAGGGCGCCGCGCCGATCCGGCCGGCCCCGATGTTGGCGTGCCGGTCCTTGCGGGCGCCCACCGCGTCCTCGGAGTCGTTGGCGTGGATCAGCCGCAGCCGGCCCGGCCCGGTGGCGCTCACCAGCGCGTCCAGCGTGGCCCGTACGCCNCCNGGCGCGGCCAGGTCGTGCCCGGCGGCGAAGGCGTGGCAGGTGTCCAGGCAGACCCCGACCCNCGGGTGGCCGTCCAGCGCGNCCAGGTACTCGGCGANGTCCTCCATCCGCGAGCAGAGCGAGCGGCCCTGNCCGGCCGTGGGCTCCAGCAGCAGCCAGGGCGCGTCCTCGCCGAGCGCGTCCAGCTCGTCCAGCAGCGGCCGTACGTCGGCGCGCACCTGCGCCATCGCCTCGGCCCGCCGCGAGCNGCCGTCGGCCGCCGTGCCGACGGCGGAGCCGGTGTGCACGACCACGCCGCGCGCGCCGATCGCGTGCCCGCGCAGCAGCGAGTGGCGCAGCGAGGAGACGGAGTGCTCCCTGGTCGCGGCCGTGTCCGAGCCGAAGTTGATCAGGTACGGCGCGTGCACGTACGCGGCGATGCCCTCCTCGGCGCAGGCGGTACGGAACGCCTCGTCCTGCGCCGGGTTGCCCGGGGGAGTGGCCCAGCCGCGCGGGTTCGCCACGAACACCTGCACCGTCTCGGCGCCGACCCGGCGCGCGTACGCCAGGCCCGTCCCCGCCAGCCCCTTCGCGGCGACCGGCACGTGGGCCCCGACCGGATTGCGCACCGCCTGCGACCGGTCGGCCGGCCGTACGTCGGTGGACGGTACGACGGCGGGCGTGGCGGGGGACAGGGTGGCGGACGGTACGGGGGCGGCGGCGTTCATCCCCCGAGCCTGTCACGACGCGGCCGGTCGCCCGCCACCGGGCCTCAGGCGGTTGCCGTGGCCGGCTCCCAGGGCTGGAACCACGGGTCGGGCCACTGCTCCGCCGCCGCCAGCAGCGGGTAGTGGGTGGCGCCGTCGATGGTCTCGCGGATGATGTCGGCGTGGCCGGCGTGCCGCGCGGTCTCCTCGATCAGGTGCAGCAGGACCCAGCGGACCGACCACTCCTTGATTTCGGCGGGGATCCACTCGGCGTTCGGCGGGACGGGCACGGCCTGGCCGAGGTCGGCTATCGAGGCGATGACCTCGTCCGTCTCGGCGCAGGCCCGGTCGTACCGGACGAGCAGGTCGGCCAGGTTCTCCTCCGGTCCGAGGTGGAACTCTCCGACGGCCGACTCCTCCGGCGTGCGCGGGGCGCTCTCGCGCCGCAGGACGAGGTCCATCCAGCCGCGCTCGCAGTAGCCGGCGTGCTTGATCAGGCCGGCGATGTTGAGCTCGCTGGCGCAGGGCGCCGAGCGGGCCTGCTCCTCGGTGAGCCCGTGGGTGCTGACGCGCAGCCCCTGGCGNTGCTGGGAGAGGAAGGCGAGCAGTGCGGTGCGCTCGTCGGCGACGGGTGGGGCGAGTCCGGGCATGCGGTTGCGCCTTTCAGTGCGGGTGGTGGTGATGACCCTCCCGCTTCGCGGCCCGGCCCGTCAATGCCATGCAGAAACTTTCTGCAAGAACTTGCATTCCGAATCGGCCCGGCCCTGGCGCCGCCGGTCTGACGGCCCGTTACGACAACCGGCCGATGGNCCGTCAGTCCCCCAGCCGCACCCGGTGGCGGGGCCGTGCCTTCGCCCCTAGCGTCGAACCGGCGGACACGTGTGCCGCCCGCGCGCCCCGGCGGAGCACCGCCCGCGGACATTGGTCCGACCGGCCGTCACCCGCCGCACCGCGCCCCGCGATCGCGCAAGGAAAGCAGGTTCCGACTCATGCCCACGCGACGGGTTCCCCACCTCGTGGCGGCCACGGCCACCGCCACGGCCCTGATCACCCTGGGCGCCGCACCCCCGGCGCACGCCTCCGCCCGGCACCTCGTCCAGCCCGGCGGGTCCATCCAGCAGGCCGTGGACGCGGCCGCTCCCGGCGACACCGTGCAACTGCTGCCCGGCAGCTACCAGGGGAGCGTCCTGGTCACCACCTCGGACCTGACGATCCGCGGGGCCGGCCCCGACACCGTGATCACGCCCGGGGCCGACGACGCCAACGCCTGCGCCCGGGCCGGGCACGGCATCTGCGTCACCGGCGCCGAGGGCCACCGCCTCACCGGCGTCCGGATCGAGGCGCTCACCGTGTCCGGCTTCCGCAAGAACGGCGTCAACGCCGCCGAGACGGACGGTCTGGCCGTCCGCGCCGTCCGCGCCCAGGGCAACGGCCAGCAGGGCATCAGCCAGGAGAAGTCGNNCCGGGGCATGCTCACCGGGAACGAGGCCACCGGCAACGGCCAGTCCGGCATCTTCCTCGCCAACACGGTCGACGCCGAGGGCGGCGCGATCGACACCGAGGGCGCGGTGATCGCGGAGAACCGCCTGGACGGCAACCGGATCGGCGTCACCGTCCGCCGGGCCCGCAACCTGACCGTCGAGCGCAACGCCGTCAGCGGCAACTGCGGCGGCGTGTTCATCGTCGGCGACGAGGGCGTGCCGCGCGCCGGCGCCCTGACGGTCAGCCGGAACAAGGTCACCGGCAACAACAAGTACTGCCCGCCGAACCCCCGGCTGGACGCCATCCAGGGCACCGGGATCCTCCTCACCGGCGCCGAGGACACCCAGGTGACCGGCAACCAGGTGGAGGACAACGTCGGCGCCTCGTCGATGTCCGGCGGGATCGTGCTCTACCGGAGCGTCGTCGGCGTCCCCAACACCCGGATCACCGTCAGCGGCAACCACGCCTCCGGCAACGGCCCCGCCGACCTGGCCGACCGCGACACCGGCGCGGACAACGTCTTCACCCGCAACCACTGCGCGGTGTCCGAGCCGGCCGGGCGCTGCTGAACCCCTGCCCCTCCCTCCTGACCTGAAGAAAGACGGCCCCATGACCACCGCACCGATCACCGACCCGCAGGCCGCGATGCGCCTGCGCGAACTCGTCTTCGGCGCCGCCTGCGCCGCCGCCGTACGGGCCGCCGCCCGCCTGGGCGTCGCCGACGCGCTGGGCGAGCAGCCGACCACCGTGGAGGACCTCGCCGCGGCCGTGGCGACCGAGCCGAAGCCGCTGCGCCGCCTGCTGCGCGCGCTGTCCTGCTACGGCATCTTCGCCGAGACCGAGGACGGCCGCTTCACGCACACCGAGATGTCCCGCCTGCTGCGCGAGGACGCCCCGAACAGCCTGCGCTACATCTCCCTCTGGTGCACCGAGCCGTGGACGTGGGAGGCCTGGCCGCGCCTCGACGAGGCCGTGCGCTCCGGCAAGAACGTCTTCCCGGACGTGTTCGGCAAGGAGTTCTTCGACTACCTGCACAGTGACGCGGGTGACTCGGCCAAGGTCTTCGACAAGGCCATGACCACCTCCAGCCGGCAGTCCGCCGCCGACCTCGCGGAGTACCTGGACCTCACCGGCGTCAGGTCCGTCGCCGACATCGGCGGCGGCCAGGGACACGTACTGGCCAGCCTGCTGGAGAAGTACCCCGCCCTGCACGGCACCCTGCTCGACCTCCCCAAGGTCGTCGCGGGCGCCGACCCCCGGCTGCGCGAGGGTGGCGTCTTCGCCGACCGCGCGCGGCTCGTCCCCGGCGACTGCCGGAACGAGATCCCCGTCCGGGCCGACCTCTACATCATCAAGAACATCCTGGAGTGGGACGACGACAGCACCCGCCGCACGCTGGCCAACGTGGTGAAGGCCGCCGAGCCGGGCGCCCGCGTCGTGGTCGTCGAGAACCTGGTCGACAACAGCCCCTCGATGCGGTTCACCACGGCGATGGACCTGCTGCTGCTGCTGAACGTCGGCGGTGCCAAGCACTCCGAGGAGAGCATGGTGAAGCTGATGGCGGCCGCCGGCCTGAAGCTCGGCGGGGTCCGCCCGGTCAACCCGTACCTGCACGCCTTCGAGAGCACCGTCCAGGCCTGACGGTCCGCGCGGGAAAGCCGGCACCCCCATCGGGTGCCGGCTTTCGCGCGGGGCCGGTCAGGCCTTGCGGGAGGACTCCAGGTGCGCGAAGACCACCACGTTGTCGAGGTAGTCCTTGCGCTTCTTGTCGTACGCCCCGCCGCAGGTGATCAGGCGCAGCTGGGCGTCGCCCGTGCTGCCGTAGACCTTGTCGTCGGGGAAGGCGTCCTTGGGGAAGGTCTGCACGGAGTCGACCGAGAACACCGCGATCGTGCCGTCGGCCCGCGTCACCTCGACCTTGTTGCCCGGCAGCAGCATCCGCAGCAGCAGGAACACCGCGGGGCCCGTCCTGGTGTCCACGTGCCCGGCCACCACGGCGCTGCCGCGCTCGCCGGGCGTCGGGCCGCCGCGGTACCAGCCGACCAGGTTCTTGTTGTCCTGGGCCGGCGCGTTGAGCCTGCCGGTCGCGTCGAGTGCCAGCTCGGTGAAGGGCGCGTTCACCGCGATCTGGGGGATCCTCAGCCGGGTCGGCGCGGAGCGCGGCAGCACGGGCGCGGCCTTGGCGGGCTTGGCCGCCTGGGCGGCCGGCGCCGGTACGGGCGTGGGTGTGGGCGCCGACGTGGGCGTGGCGGCGCCGGGGGAGGCCGCGGCGACCGCGGCGGGCGGGGCTGCCGCAGGCGTCTGCGCGGGCGACGCGTCCACCGAGTTGTAGATGAGCAGGCACCCGACGGCGGCCGCCGCCATACCCACCCGAAGCAGGCCGGGAATGCCCTCCCGGCCCGAAGTCCGATCACCCATCAGAGACGCCTCGCCTTCCGTCCCCCACAGCTTCTTCCGGTGCTTCGCCCCCTCGTACGCCCTGCCGCGGCCGCCGCTGAGCGGCGGCCACGGCAGGGAGACGTGCGTGTGGGTGTCGCGGGTCAGATCGCGGCGCCCACGGACTTGCGGCGGCGCAGCGCGTACGCGCCGACGCCCAGGCCGCCGAGCAGCAGGACGGCGCCGGAGGCCGCGCCGTTGCCGGAGACGGCCATGCCGCCGCCGCCGGTGTGCACGCCGCCGTGCGGGGCCTTCTCCTCCTCGGTGGAGGAGCCGGGCTTGCCCGTCGCCTGCTTCTCCTCCCAGGTCTTCTGGCCCTCGGGGCTGTCGGCCTTGGCCTGCTTCTCCTCCCAGGTGAGCGTCTTGCCCTGGTCGGGTGAGTCGGCGGCGTAGGCGGCGATCGGGGCTCCGACGGTGAGGGCGGCGGCGATGGCCGCTCCGGTCAGCAGGGTGCGTGCAGAACGCATGGGGGTTGGTCCTTCCGGCGCGGAGTGCGACCGCCGACACGTCGTCGGGCTGCGAAATCGCACGGGGCGTCTCTTTAACGGTCAGTCAGATCCGCCTGCCCTGCCACCGGAGGAGGTAACGGGCGGGTAACGCCATGGGCCCTTCGGGTGGACTCTCGCGATTCTTCACCCGCCCGCCGTACAGCAAGGCCTGACCGAGTGTCAGCTGTCCGGCCCAGCGTCCACGTGCCGAGGGCGCCGCCCGGGTCTCCATGGAGACCGGACGGCGCCCTCGGCAGGCCGGGCCGCTGGTGTCAGCGGGCGACGGCGGCGCGCTCCCAGCGGTAGAACTCGCGGGCCATGGCGTCCTGGGGCCCGCGCCAGGTGAGCGGGTCGTACGCGTCGACGTACGGCAGCAGCCGCTCGCTCACCTCGCGGAACGCCGGGTGGCCGGCGACCTTGGCCACGGCCGGACCCGGCGGGCGGTCGGCCTCTACCAGGTGCACGTACACGTCGCCGAACTGGAACAGGCTGCGCCCGGTCACGCCGACCAGCTGCGGCAGCTCGCCGCGGTCGGAGTCGGCGAAGACCTCGGCGATGCTGTGCGCCGAGTCGGGCTTCATCCTGGCGACGATCAGGGTGCGGTAGGTCTCGCTCATTCGTTCCCCGCCTGCTTCTCGACCTTCTCGCGGATCAGCTGCATCTGGACCCGCGAGTTGCGGTTGATGTGGTTGGTCATGCCGTNGTCGTCGACCGGCGCGGTGGGCTTCATGGCGAAGTCCTGGATCCAGCGCATCCGGGTGCCGGACGGGTGCTCGGCGTACTCCCAGCGGATGTCCATGAACTCGAACGGGCCCGGTTCGACCCGCCGGGCCTTCACCGCGAGCGAGGGGCGGTCGGTGGTGCGCTCGGAGACCCAGCTCCAGACCTGCCCGTTCTCGTCCGGGTGCATGGTGAGGCGGAAGGTCGTGCTGTCGCCCTCGCGGTTCAGCACCTCCACGGAGGCGTACTCGCTGAACAGCTGCGGCCAGTTCTCCAGGTCGTTGGTGATCTCCCAGACCAGGTCGACGGGGGCGGCGATGACGATCTCGTTGTCGGTGTGCCCGGACATCTCAGGCACCTGCCTTCGCGGACAGCGACGCGTTGACGATTTTGATGAACTCGGCTGGGGTCTTGGAGAGTTCGGCGCCGGAGGTGATCCGGGTGGCGTGCCGGTTCTCCAACTCGCCGACGATGCCGAGCAGGCCGAGCGAGTCGATGCCGTACTCCTCGAAGGTCGCGTCCGGGCGGCTCTCCATGTCGAGGGCGTCGACGGTGATGCCGGCCCTCGTCCTGATCAGCGAGGCGAGCTCGGTGTGGGTCAGGGCGTTGCTCATGAGTGGGTTCTCCTGCTCACAGTTGTCGGGCAGTCGGTGCGGGGCAGTCGGTCGCTGCCCGGTGGCGTCGGGCGTGGTCAGCGCCGTTCGCCGTTGCCGTGCCGGATCACCAGCGCGGCGTTGGAGCCCATCAGCCCCCGGCTCAGCACGAGCGCGGTGCGCAGCTCGGCCGGCCGGGCGTGGCCGGTCACCAGGGCGAGGTCGTGGCAGACCTCGGTGACGTTGGGGGTGGGCGGCACCACGCCGTCCTCCATGGCGAGCACGGCGGCGGCCACGTCCAGGACGGGCGCGCCGCAGTAGGCGCGTCCGATGCCCGCCTTGGGGGCGGTCACCGGTACGCGCTCGGCGTACGGGCCGAGTGCGTCGGCCAGTGCCAGTGCCTCGGCGCGGTCGGCCGCCGGGACGCCCAGGGCGTCGGCGAAGACCACGTCGATCTCCTCGGGCGAGCAGCGCGCCTCGTCCAGGGCGGTGCGGATCGCCCGGACGAGCCCCTCCCGGGACTCCTCCCAGCGGGACGCGCCGGTGAAGGTGGCGCCGTGGCCGGCCAGCACGGCCCGGACCCTGGCCCCGCGCCGGCGGGCGGCGCCTTCGTCCTCGACCATCAGCATCGCCCCGCCCTCGGCGGGCACGAACCCGCTCGCCGAGGGCGAGAACGGCAGGTAGGCCCGGGCGGGGTCGTCGCTGAGGCTGAGCTCGGGGTAGCCGAGCTGGCAGACCATCGAGTACGGGGCGAGCGGCGCCTCGGCGGCGCCGACCACGACCGCGTCCGTGCCGCGCCGGATGGCGCGCGCCGCGTGGGCGAGCGCGTCCAGGCCGCCGGCCTCGTCGCTGGCGACGACGCCGCAGGGGCCCCGGAAGCCGCCGCGGATCGAGATCTGCCCGGTGCTGGCCGCGTAGAACCAGGCGATGGACTGGTACGGGCCGACGAAGTGCGGCCCCTCGCCCCAGAGTTGCTGGAGCTCGCGTTGGCCGAACTCACCGCCGCCGGAGCCGGCCGCGGTGACCACGCCCACGCCGAACGGCGCGTTCTCGTCGGGGGTGAACCCGGCGTCGGCCACCGCGAGGTCGGCCGCGGCCATCGCGTAGTGCGTGAAGCGGTCGGTCTGGACGAGGAAGCGGCCGTCGATCACGGCGCCCGCCTCGAAGTCGCGCACCTCGCCGGCCACCCGCAGCGGGTAGCCGTCGCAGCCCTCCCGGTCGATCCGGTCCAGGACGCTGACGCCCTGCCTGGTGGCCTTCCAGAAGGCGTCCGCCCCGACGCCGCTGGGGGCCACCACGCCGAGGCCGGTGACCACGGCACGCCGCCCCTGCTGACGTTCCGTCATGTTCTCACCCCGTTCTGCTCAGCACGACGGCGGACTGGAAGCCGCCGAACCCGCTGCCGACCGACAGGATGTTGCGCAGCGGCAACTCCCGTGCGGTGCGCGGGACGTAGTCGAGGTCGCACTCCGGGTCCGGAGTCTCGTAGTTGGCGGTCGGCGGCACCACGCCGTGGGCCAGCGCGAGCGTGCAGGCGACGACCTCGATCGCCCCGATCGCGCCGAGCGAGTGCCCGACCATCGACTTGATCGAACTCATCGGCGTCTCGTAGGCGTGGGCGCCCAGCGAGCGCTTGACCGCGGCCGTCTCGTGCCGGTCGTTCTGCTTGGTGCCCGAGCCGTGCGCGTTGACGTAGTCGACGTCGGTGCGCTCGACCCTGGCGTGGGCCAGCGCGCGGTCGATCGCCTCCGACATCTCGTGGCCCTCCTGCGTCAGGCCGGTCATGTGGTAGGCGTTGCCGAAGGTCGCGAAGCCGCCGAGCTCGCCGTAGATCCGGGCGCCGCGCCGCTTCGCGTGCTCCAGCTCCTCCAGCACCAGGACGGCGCCGCCCTCGCCGAGCACGAAGCCGTCGCGGTTGAGGTCGAACGGGCGGGAGGCGTGCGCCGGGTCGTCGTTGTGCTCCGAGGTGGCCTTGATGGCGTCGAAGCAGGCGACGGTGATCGGCGAGATCGGCGAGTCCGAGGCGCCGGCCAGGCAGATGTCGGCGCGCCCGTCCTCGACCGCGTGGAAGGCGTAGCCGATCGCGTCGAGGCCGGAGGTGCACCCGGTGGAGACGGTCTGCACCGGCCCCTGGGCGCCGGCCTGTTCGGCGACGGCGGAGGCCAGCGTGCTCGGTGCGAAGGCCCGGTGCAGGTGCGGCTCGGCCT
>FJVZ01000634.1_pt1 | contig 10687 bp, 10 predicted proteins | sample 1011841 | NCBI WGS metagenome assembly FJVZ01 (sample SAMEA3912450, study PRJEB9761) | metagenome | biome: forest; material: soil | place: USA | collected 2011-06-22 | depth 0.1 m
CCGCCGCCGAACTCGCCGTCCGCGACGCCTCCGACGCCCTCATCCGGCACGCCAACGCGGCCCGCTACGAGGCCGTCCGCACCCCCGCCCGCCAGCAGATCCGCGAGCTGCCCGCCGCCGCGCTGCCCGACCACGCCGCCGCCTGGGCCACCGCCTTCGCGCCGCGCCTGCGGGTGCTCACCGACGAGCTGGAGCAGCTGGAGCGCAACCGGGGCAGCATCGTCGACCGGCTGCGCGGCCTGGTCGAGAGCGCGCTCGCCACGCTGCGCGCCGCCCAGCGGCTCTCCCGGCTGCCCGAGGGCCTGGGGGAGTGGTCCGGCCAGGAGTTCCTGCGGATCCGCTTCGACGACCCCGACCAGAGCCTGCTGGTCGAGCGGCTCGGCGAGGTCATCGACGAGGCCACCCGCTCCGCCGTCCGCAAGAACAGCGACCTGCGCCGCGACGGCATGTCGCTGCTGCTGCGCGGCGTCGCCGCCGCGATCGGCCCCCGGGGCGTCAGCGTCGAGATCCTCAAGCCGGACGCCGTGCTGCGCGCCGAGCGGGTCAGCGTCGGCCAGATGTCGGACGTGTTCTCCGGCGGCCAGCTGCTCACCGCGGCCATCGCGCTGTACTGCACGATGGCCGCGCTGCGCGCCAACGACCGGGGCCAGTCCCAACTGCGGCACGCCGGCACGCTGTTCCTCGACAACCCGATCGGCCGCGCCAACGCGACCTACCTGCTGGAGCTCCAGCGGGCCGTCGCCGACGCGCTCGGCGTCCAGCTGATCTACACCACCGGCCTGTTCGACACCACCGCGCTCGCCGAGTTCCCGCTCGTCATCCGGCTGCGCAACGACGCCGACCTGCGGGCCGGCCTGAAGTACATCTCGGTCGAGGAGCACCTGCGCCCGGGCCTGCCGGCCCCGCAGGACCCGGACGGGCCGGCCATCCACGGCGAGATCACCGCCACCCGGATGTTCAAGCGCCCGGCGGAGGCGCCGCCCGCCTGAGGGCGCGGGGGCGTCGGGGGTGGTGACCGGTCGTCAGCGGCCGCCTAGGGTGGGCGGCATGCTGACCATCGCCCATCTCAGTGACATCCACATAGGCCAGGAGCGGGGCCGCAAGGAAGGCGGGGCGACGGCCCTGCTCCGGGCCGAGCGCGTGATGGCGTACCTCAACGCCCTGCCCGGGCCACTGGACGCGATCCTGGTGTCCGGCGACATCGCCGACCACGGCGCGCCCGCCGAGTACCGGCAGGCGGCGAAGGTGCTGGCCTCGCCGTACCCGGTGCTGGTCTGCCCCGGCAACCACGACGAGCGCGCAGCGTTCCGCCGGGGGCTGCTCGGCTTCGCGGGNGAGGACGGCCCGGTCAACCAGGTCCGGCGGCTGTCGGGCGCGACGTTCCTGCTCTGCGACTCCTCCGTCCCCGGCCGGGACGACGGCCTGCTGGACGACGGCACGATCGCCTGGCTCGACCGCGCGCTCACCGAGGGCCCGCAGGACGAGCCGGCGATCGTGGCGTTCCACCACCCGCCCGTCCCGCTGCACCTGCCGTTCGTCGACCGGATCCGGCAGCGGGGCGAGGGGCGGCTGGCCGAGGTGCTCGGCCGGCACCCCCGGGTCGCGGCGCTGCTCTGCGGCCACGCCCACACCCCGGCCGCCACCACCTTCGCGGGCCTGCCGCTGCTGGTGGCGCCCGGGGTGGTCTCGACGGTGACGCTGCCCTGCGAGGGCGGCCGGGGCATCGAGTTCGACCACCCGCCGATGGTGGCGCTCCATGTGCTGGACGACGCCGGGAGGCTGACGACCCACTACCGGGTCGTCGTCTGAACCGGNCCGGCCGGCCGGGCGGTTCTCGTCAGGCGTGCCCGGCGGGGCTCCAGTGGGCGGCGCCGTCGTCGAAGGCGTCCTGGTAGTCGGGGTTGGCGATCGGGCGGGTGGCGAAGAACTGGGCGGGCAGGTCGAACGCGTCCACCAGGGCGGGTGCGCGGTCGGCGAGGCGGGCGATGCTCTGCTCGATCAGGTCGGGGAGTCCGCCGGCCCGGTCGGCTGTCAGGTGCGGCCCGCCGTGGAGTGCGCCGCTGTGCGAGCCGATGCACCGCAGGGTGAAGAGCTGGTGCAGGTCGAGCAGTGCGGCCCGGGCCCGCGGGTCCTCGGCGCGCTGGGCCATGGCGAGCAGGGCGGTCGCGGCCCGGTGCTCGGCGTGCGCGGTGACGGCGGCCAGGGCGGCGGGTGCGGCGGCGTTCCAACGGCGCAGGCTGTCGCCGGCCGGTGCCTGGCGCAGGCGGGTGCGGGCTCGGGAGAGGAGCAGGTGCTCGGCCGCGAGCAGGAGGCCCTGGCGGACGGCCGGGTCGGTCAGCTCGCCGCCGGGCACGGCGGCCGGCCGGCCGTCGTGGTCGAGCAGCAGTTCGGCGGCCGTTTTCGCCCACAGGGCGAGGTTGTCCCCCTCGGCTGTGATCGTCCCCTCGATGTCGATGACGGCGGAAACGATTCCGTTGACGGGCAGCAGCCCCTGGGCTCCGCACCGTTCACGGCACTCGGTCAGCACGGTGCGGGCCCGCCAGGTGATCCAGCCCTTGGCGACTGCCACCTCGCGTGCGGCGAGGGCCGCGGCTGCCGGGTCGGTGCGGTCGTGCTCGGCCCAGAGCGTGGTGGTGGTCCGGTGCAGTGCGGTCATGGCGTACGCGGCGGCGAGCTGCTCCAGCAGCGGGCCGTGGTGGGTGCGGTGCGCCCACACGGGCACCCTGCGGTCGGGGCGGGCTCCGGTCACGTGGCGGTGGTGGGCGTAGCGGACGGTGGTGGCCAGGCCGGCCCGGGCGGCGCCGACGGCGCTGGCGCTCATGCAGAGTTTGCCGAGGGTGACCCGGCCGATGCTGGTGAGGAACCGTTTCCTCCTGCTGCCGAGCGAGCTGGTGAAGGTGCCGTCGTCGGCGAGTCGGCCGTGGTCGCCGGTCAGCAGTGCCTCGTGGGGCAGCAGGACCTGGTCGAAGGAGGTCAGGCAGTGGTCCACCGGGCTGCCCGGCCGTTGCGGGAGCGGGCGTACGGTGACTCCGGGCAGGGTGCCGGCGTGGTCGGTGAGCGGCGTGAGGAAGAGGAAGATCCCGTGGTCACGGCCGTCGATCAGGAGCCGGGCGGCGACCACGGCGGATTTCGGNCCGCCGGCCGGGCCGGTGTTCGGCATGAACTTCTGCGCGCCGGCGTGCGGGGTGTGCAGGGTGAAGGTGCGGTCGGCCCGGTCGTAGACGGCGGTCGTCTCCAGGGCGGTGGCGTCGTTTCCGTGGCCCAGTTCGGTGCACAGGAAGGTGCCGATCCGCGCCATCGTGAGGTACTCGTCCAACGGCCGCTTGTCGTGGGGCTCGTGGTCGGCCAGGCTGCCGAGGAACAGGTTGTAGTGAATGCCGGCCAGTACGGTGAGTGAGCCGTCCATCGTGGCCGTCCACTCGTGCAGCGAGGTCAGGCGGTAGGGGTCGGTGGCCAGGTGGTCGGCCCCGGCCACCGTGTTCACCCGGCGCAGCCGTTCGTAGGAGGCGGCGAGCAGGTCGGCGCTGCTCGTACCGTGGCGCTGGTACATCCACGGATCGGCGCCCAACTCCCGCCAGGGCTGGTGGATCTGCTCGTGATCGGGGCCGAAGAGGAGAGCGCGTAAGTCGGCGGCGGTCGGGTCGACGACCGCGCTCGGGGTGTCGACGGAGGCACTGCGTGTGCCCGGGATCGAGATCATGCTCTGACTAATGGCCAGGCCCGGTCGGATGACACGCTGTTGTGATCAAGGGCACTATGCGTAACTGTGTTCTCCGCCTTCGCGGGGTCAGCGCCGGGGCTGTTGCAGGGTCTGCCGCGCGGCCCCGGCGAGCACGCTGTCCAGCAGCCCGGGGAAGAGCGCCGTGAGGTCGTCGCGGCGCAGCGCGCTCATCCGCGAGGTGCCGCGCCGGTGCTGGCGGATCACCCCGGCCTCGCGCAGGACGCGGAAGTGGTGGGTGGTGGTCGACTTGGTCACCGGCAGGTCGAAGGCGATGCAGGACATCTCCTCGTGCCCCTCCGCCAGCGCGCACACGATCCGCAGCCGTACCGGGTCCGCCAGGGCGTGCAGGACGGCCTCCAGCCGGATNTCCGGCCGGGCGGGCTCCGGCAGTGCGGCGGCGTCGGCGCGGTCGTCGGTCGCGGCGTCGGTGGGCAGGGCGGTTTCTCCGGTCACGGGCCCATCGTACGATGAGTCTCGTAGTTCGTCATTTCTCGTAGTACGGTGACTGGCGTACAAAGAGCCCGGCTGCCGACGCCGGACGCCTGTGAGGAGCAGCCGTGAGTGCCCTGTTCGAGCCGATCACCCTTCGCTCGCTGACCGTGCCCAACCGGGTCTGGATGGCCCCGATGTGCACCTACTCGGCGCAGCCGGACGGCCCCGAGGCCGGTGTGGCCACCGACTTCCACCTCGCCCACCTCGCCGCCCGGGCCGCCGGCGGCGTCGGAATGGTGATCGTCGAGTCGACGGCCGTCCGCCCCGAGGGCCGGATCTCCCCGTACGACCTCGGCCTGTGGAACGAGCGCCAGCAGGAGAGCCTGGCCCGGGTCGCCGCCCTGGTCGAGCAGCTCGGCGCGGTGCCCGCGATCCAGCTCGGTCATGCCGGGCGCAAGGCATCGACCGACCGGCCGTGGCTCGGCGGCGGCTCCGTCCCGGCCGGTGCGTCCGTCCCGGCGGGCGGGACNGGCTGGCAGCCGAGCGGGCCGTCCACCGTGCCGTTCGACACGTACACCGAGCCGCTCGAACTGACGGTGGACGAGATCCACGGCATCGTCCGGTCCTTCGCGGCCGCCGCCGAGCGCGCGCTGGCGGCCGGCTTCAAGGCGGTCGAGATCCACGGCGCCCACGGCTACCTGACCCACTCCTTCCTCTCCCCGGTCTCCAACCGCCGCACCGACGAGTACGGCGGCTCGTTCCAGAACCGCATCCGCTTCGCGCTGGAGGTGGCCACGGCCGTCCGCGCGGTCTGGCCGGAGGAGCTGCCGCTGCTGTTCCGCGTCTCCGCCACCGACTGGCTGGACGACCGGGAGAGCTGGACGGCCGACGAGACGATCCTGCTGGCCAAGGAGCTGCACGAGGTGGGCGTGGACCTGCTGGACGTCTCCACCGGCGGCACCGTCAAGGACGCCCCGATCCCGGTCGGCCCCGGCTTCCAGGTGCCGTTCGCGGCCCAGGTCCGGGCCGCCACGGGCATGCCCACCTCGGCGGTCGGCCTGATCACCGAGCCCGCCCAGGCCGAGCGGATCGTCACGGACGGCCAGGCGGACGTCGTCCTGCTGGGCCGCGAGCTGCTGCGCAACCCGTACTGGCCGCAGCACGCCGCGCGTGAACTCGGCGCCGAGCGCCGCTGGCCGGTGCAGTACGGCTACGTGGTGGGCAGCCGCGGCTGACGGCCCGTCGGCCCGGCGGGTGCGCCTCGGCCGGTGCGGTGGGCGGGGGGCCGGCTGCCCGCCATCGGTGTCGCCGAGCCGGGCCCGCGCATCCGCTGGGCCGCCACCTGACGGGAGATCATGATCTCCAGCAGGCACCACATGGTGCCGAACACCCCGAGCGCCATCGCCATCAGCGCCGGTGTCAGCAGGCCGCTGCCGGCGTACGAGGCGAGCACCGCCAGCATCAGCCCGACCAGCGTGCAGGCCAGGAACAGCACGGCCCGCACGGCGGCGCGCCGCACCTCGTCGGGCAGGCGGCGACGGGCGGCGGACATCGGCAACCCCCGGGCTGCGTACGGATCGGAGGGGTGCGCACGATGCGCCCCCACGCACCACCCTGCCCCACCCGCCGGGATGTATGCGGCCAAAACCGTCGATCTCCTGCGAATTCGTGCAGCGTGTCCGGCGAAGGGGGCGCGGACGCGACGGTGCGCGCCGGGGTCGGATCAGGCCAGCTGCTTGTCGAGCTCTTCCAGGGCCCCGGTCACGATCGTCCGCATCGCCTGCTCGGCGTGCACCGGGTCGCCCGCGCAGATCGCCTCCGCCACCTCCCGGTGCAGCCTGATCGCGTACGACTCGGGCTGATGCGGCATCAGGTGGTACTCGGTGCGGCCGGTCAGCACGGCGCCGACGGTGTCGCCGAGGTGCGCGAACATCTCGTTCCCGGACGCCTGCAGGACGGTCGCGTGGAAGGCGATGTCGTGCCGCAGGAAGGTCTCCAGGTCGGCGGCGCGGGCGGTGACGGTCAGTTCGACGGCCAGTGCGCTGAGCGCGCGGCACTGGTCCGCGGTGGCGTGGGTGGCGGCGAGCGCGGCCGCGGCGGGCTCGACCGCGACGCGCAGCGAGCCGAGCGAGCGCAGCTGGGCGGGCCGGTCGGCGCCGGCCAGGCGCCAGCGGATCACCAGCGGGTCGAAGACGTCCCAGTCCGACCTGGGCTGCACGGTGATGCCGACCCGCCGGCGGGACTCGACCATCCGCATCGACTCCAGGATCCGGATCGCCTCGCGGACGACCGTGCGGGAGACGCCGAAGCGTGCCTCCAGCTCCTCGCCACGCAGGACCTTGCCCTCGGGGATCTCGCCGGAGGCGATGGCCGGTCCGAGTTCTGCGAGGAGCCGGCCGGGCAGTCCCTGGATGTCCATCCGCCCAGCCTAGACGCCCGCCCGGGCCCGCCCGCCCGCGCCTCGGCGCTGAGGCACCCGCCGGGCATAAAAGTATGACGATTTGGTGTCTGCCCCTTGAATAGGTCATATCTTTGGGGAGATAGTTGCCAGCGACCGCAGGCCTGGCACCTGCCCACCGGCAACCGTGGCCTGGCAGAGAAGGAGCACCACCATGGCTCTCAGCGTCGAGAACCAGCCGCCCACCATCGTGGTGATGGGCGTCTCGGGCGTCGGCAAGACCACCGTCGCCCGACTGCTGGCCGAGCGCCTCGCCCTTCCGTACGCGGAGGCGGACGACTTCCACCCGCCGGCGAACATCGCCAAGATGACCGCCGGCATCCCCCTGGGCGACGAGGACCGGGCCCCCTGGCTCCGCGCCCTCGGCGGCTGGCTCGGCGAACGCGCCGAGGCCGGCACCGGGGGAGTGGTGACCTGCTCGGCGCTGAAGCGGCACTACCGCGACACCCTGCGCGCCGCCTGCCCCGGGGCGTACTTCCTCCACCTCAGCGGTGGTCACGAGCTGGTCGAGGACCGCCTCGCCCACCGCACCGGTCACTTCATGCCGACGTCCCTGCTCGGTTCCCAGTACGCCGCCCTGGAGCCCCTCCAGGCCGACGAGCCGGGCACCGTGCTGGACGTCGGTCCGTCCCCCGAACAACTCGTCGAGATGGCCGTGGCACNCCTGCGGCCCGTCAATGGAGACCTCGCGTGAGCCTGTCCCCCACTCTCCTCGCGGCCGCCCCACCGGCGCTCCCGCACACCGGCAGCGACACTCAGCTGCTGGTGGCCGTGCTGCTCAGCATCGGCGCCATCGTGCTGCTGATCACCAAGCTGAAGCTGCACCCGTTCCTCGCGCTCACCCTCGGCTCGGGCCTGCTCGCCGTCGTCGCAGGCGCTCCGTTCGACAAGCTGCTGACCAGCTTCTCCACCGGCTTCGGCGCCACCGTCGCGGGCGTCGGCCTGCTGATCGGCCTCGGCGCGATGCTCGGCAAGCTGCTCGCCGACTCCGGCGGGGCGAACATCATCGCGGACACCGTCCTGGCCCGCTCCAGCCGCAAGGCGCTGCCGTGGGCGATGGCACTGATCGCGGCCGTCCTCGGCCTGCCGCTGTTCTTCGAGGTCGGCGTCGTCCTGCTGATCCCGATCGTGCTGCTGGTCGCCCGGCGCGGCAACCTCCCGCTGATGCGGGTCGGCATCCCCGCGCTGGCCGGTCTCTCCGTGCTGCACGGCCTCGTCCCGCCGCACCCGGGCCCGCTGGTCGCCGTCGACGCGCTGCACGCCGACCTCGGCGTCACGCTGGCCCTCGGCCTGCTGATCGCCGTCCCCACCCTGATCGTCGCCGGGCCGCTCTTCGCCCGGGTCGCCGAGCGCTGGGTCGGCCCGCTGGCCGTCCCCGAGACGGCCGCCCCGGTGGAGNCCGAGAAGCGCGAGCACACCCCGAGCTTCGGCGCCGTGCTGGCGACGATCCTGCTGCCGGTCGTCCTGATGCTCGGCAAGGCCCTGGTCGACGTCGTGATCGACGACCCCAAGGCACTGCCCCAGCGGGTCTTCGACTTCATCGGCTCGCCGCTGATCGCGCTGCTCGCCGCCGTCCTGCTCGGCATGCTGACGCTCGGCCGGGCGGCCGGCTTCAGCAAGGCCCGGATCTCCACCACCGTCGAGAAGTCCCTCGGCCCGATCGCCGGCATCGTCTTCATCGTCGGTGCGGGCGGCGGCTTCAAGCAGACCCTGATCGACGTCGGCGTCGGCAACGCCGTCAGCGAGTGGTCGAGCAAGTGGCACATCTCGGCCCTGCTGCTCGGCTGGCTGATCGCCGTCCTGATCCGGCTGGCCACCGGCTCCGCCACCGTCGCCACCATCACGGCGGCCGGCATCGTGGCCCCGCTGGCCGCCGACATGTCGAGCACCCACTCGGCCCTGCTGGTGCTGGCGATCGGCGCCGGGTCGCTGTTCTTCTCGCACGTCAACGACGCCGGCTTCTGGCTGGTGAAGGAGTACTTCGGGATGAGCGTCGGCCAGACGCTCAAGTCCTGGTCGGTGATGGAGACCGTCATCTCGGTCGTCGCGATCGCCCTGATCATGCCGCTCAGCCTGGTCATCTGACCCGGCGGCGGACAGGGCGGTGGGCCCCGGCACCCGAGCCGGGGCCCACCGCCCTGTCCGCGGTCAGACGAACCACTGGTCGCGGGCCAGCTTCAGGACGAGGCTCACCACCACGACGAGCAGCACACCCCGGACGAAGCCGCTGCCGCGCCGGAGCGCCATCCGCGCCCCGACCGTGCCGCCCGCCAGGTTGAAGGCCGCCATCAGGGCGGCCAGNTGCCACAGCACCGTGCCCTGGTACGCGAACATCACCAGCGCGCCGAGGTTGGTGCAGACGTTCACCACCTTGGTGGTCGCGGANGCCCGGACCAGGTCGAGGCGCAGGATCGCGGCCAGCGCGATCACCAGGAACGTGCCCGTCCCGGGCCCCAGCAGGCCGTCGTAGAACCCGATGCCCGTCCCCGCCGGCAGGATCGCGGCGAGCACCCGCCGCCGGCCGACCGGCCCGCCGCCCGCCGCCGCCCCGAAGGCCGGGCGGAACAGCACGAACCCCAGTACCACCAGCAGCACCACCATGATCAGCGGACGCAGCACGGCACTGTTGATCCCGGCCGCGAACGACGCCCCGACGAGCGAGCCCGCCGCGGCCGCCGCACCGATCCGCAGGGCCGTCCGCAGGTCGATCCTGGTCCTGCGGGTGTACGTCACGGCCGCCGCACTCGTGCCGACGATCGCCACCGCCTTGTTGGTCCCCAGCACGTACGCCGTCGGCAGGTGGGGCAGGCCGACCAGCAGCGCGGGCAGCTGGATGAGGCCACCACCGCCGACCACCGCGTCGATCCAGCCGGCCCCCGCCGCGGCGACGCAGAGCAGGGCCAGCGTGGTCAGCGGTATGTCGGGCATCAGCGGGCCCCCGGTCCGGTGCGCGGCGCCGTCNCCGTGCGGGNGGTGGTGTCACGCATCGCCGGCCACGCCCGCCCCGAGCGCGTAGCACCGGCGCAGCCAGCGCGCACGGCCGGCGGCGGCCGGCGTGAACGGCACCCGGCGGTGCAGCACCCGGCGGTTGTCGAAGAGGTGGAAGTCGCCGGCCCCGATCAGCACCGGCGTGCCCTCCGAATCGGCCAGCACGGCCTCGAACGCGGCGAGGGCCGCATCAGCCGCCGCCGTCAGCCCGCTGATCAGCCCGGGCCCGTAGCGCAGCCCGGTGTGCCCGTCCGGCAGCGTCCACAGCACGGGGGCGGCTGCTCTCGCGGCCGGGCGGCCGTCGGCGCCGGCCCGGTACGACTCCGGCGCCGCCACCGAGAACTCCGGGCGCCGCAGCGCCTGCGTCACCTCGGCCGGCAGCGCGGCCAGCACCGCGTCGGCGGCCAGCTGCCCGGTCGGGACGCCCTCGGTGTTGCGCATGCCGTAGAAGGACAGGTAGTGCGGGACGGCCTCGGCCGCGCTCGCGTCCGGGCCGTGGTCCAGGACGGAGTCGTCGGTGTGCCAGTCGAGCGGCTTGGCGTAGCCCCAGGAGGTGTTGGTCCGCGCGGCCTCGGGGCGTGGGGCGACGTTGCGGATCAGCCGCCCGTCGTTCTCCCAGGGATAGGCGACCGGCGAGAGCCCGAGCAGGTGGAGCAGCCCGAAGTGGACGAGGTTGGGCACGGTGACCAGCGACTCGTCGCAGAATCCGTCCTGCGGGGTGGGCAGCTCGCCGCCCTGCGCCGGAAGGTTGGTCAGGGTCAGCCAGGCCGTGGGCTCGCGCCGCCAGCCGGCCAGGGCGTCGAGCGTCGCCGGCGGCAGGCAGTTGCGCAGGAGCTTTCCCCCGTGGTCGAGATAGGCCCGTACGTCGGTGTCGGGCAGTGCGCCCCCGAGCCGGGGCGGTGAGCCGAGCGTGGCGGCGACCGCGGCGCGGGCGTCGTCGGGAAGGCGGACGGTGGTACCGCTGGAACCAGTGATGGCATACACGTTCGAAGCCTAGATATGGATCGCTGACGCACCATCAAGACGCTGAAAATTTGAGCTGCTTCTGAGGTTTCGGTCCAGATGGTGACACGCCGCGACGGCGGGGG
>FJVZ01000654.1_pt1 | contig 10668 bp, 7 predicted proteins | sample 1011841 | NCBI WGS metagenome assembly FJVZ01 (sample SAMEA3912450, study PRJEB9761) | metagenome | biome: forest; material: soil | place: USA | collected 2011-06-22 | depth 0.1 m
GGGGAGGAGGTCGCGGTCGGCGAGGCCGAGGCGGTCGGCGACTTGGTGGCCGTCGGCGAGGCGCTCGCGGTCGGCGAGGCGGTGGCCGTCGCGGTGGCGGTGGGGCTCGGCGAGGCGGTGCCGGCCGGGCCGGTCAGCGTGATGTCGTCCGCGTTGTAGGCGGCCTGGCCGTACCAGCCGTGCACGTAGAGCGTGACGCTGCTGGTGGAGGCGCCGGTGGTGAAGCTGGTGCTGAGCTGGTTCCAGGTGCTCTGGTTCGACCAGGTGCTCGGGTCGGTGCCGCCGGTGCCGCCGGCACCGAGGTAGACGTACGGACCCTGGACCCAGCCGGCCAGCGTGTAGCTGGTGTTGGGGAGCACGGAGACGGTCTGGCGGCACTCGGCGGTGTCCGAGGCACCCGGGGTCGCGCGGAGCGCGGAGGTGCCCGAGTGGACCGGGGTGCTGACCGCGGCGGTGGTGCCGGTACAGGTCCAGCCGGCCAGGCCGCTCTCGAAGCCGCCGTTGACCGCCACGTTGCCGACGGCGGCGCTGGCGCCACCTGCGAAGAGGGCCAGGCCGGTGCCCGCAAGAGCGAGGGCCGTGGTGCCGGCCGCGAGGGCGGGGAGGGTGCGCCGGCGCTTGTGCGCGGGCTGGTTCAGCGTACGGGCCATGGTGGCGTCGCTCCTGTGGGAGGAGGGAGCGGCCGCCGCGGTGGGGGTCGCGGCGGCCGCGTTGTGGGGGAGGGAAGGTCCGCAGAACTGCTGTGGGGGTTGGGGTGGGTGATGGGAGTCACTCGCCCTGGCACACAAGCTGGACTAGACCATTGGGGGCCGTCAAGGACCCTCCGCCCGACTTACGGATCCCTTAAGGAACCGGAGACCGTTCCGTATCCGATCCGACCCAGTGCCCGTTACCTGCCGCCCGGTCACCCCGTCCGGGACGCGGCCCGGACCGTGACGGGACCGGGACCTGCGGCTTTACCACCAGGCACCAGGCGGGAGTAGGCTGCGCCCGGGGCTTGTACGCACAGGTAGTACGCACCCCGAGGAATGAGCACGGAGGGGTCCGGAAACCATGGGTCTGCGCGATGTCGTCGAACGCACGCCGGGTCTGCGCACCCTGCTGGACGGTATGTACGGCCTGTACGGCCACCGGGTCGAGGTCCACCTGGCCCGTACGCCCCATCACATCGGCGTGATCCTGGACGGGAACCGCCGCTGGGCCAAGGCGACCGGCGGCACCACCGCCTACGGCCACCAGCGCGGCGCCGACAAGATCAGCGAGTTCCTGGGCTGGTGCGACGAGACGCACGTCAAGGTCGTCACCCTCTGGATGCTCTCCACCGACAACCTCTCCCGGCCCGCCGAGGAACTCGTCCCGCTGCTCGGGATCATCGAGGACGCCGTCACCGGCCTCGCCGCCGCCCGCCGCTGGAAGGTCAACCCGGTCGGCGCACTCGACCTGCTCCCGCAGCACACCGCCGACGTCCTCAAGCGGGCCGCCCAGGACACCGCCCACATCGACGGCATCATCGTCAACGTCGCGGTCGGCTACGGCGGCCGGCACGAGATCGCCGACGCCGTCCGCTCGCTCCTCCAGGAGCACGCCGGACGCGGCACCTCGATCGAGGAACTGGCCGAGGTCCTCGACGTCGAGCACATCGCCGAGCACCTCTACACCAAGGGCCAGCCCGACCCCGACCTGGTCATCCGCACCTCCGGGGAGCAGCGGCTCTCGGGCTTCCTGCTCTGGCAGAGCGCCCACAGCGAGTTCTACTTCTGCGAGGCGTACTGGCCGGCCTTCCGCAAGGTCGACTTCCTGCGGGCGCTTCGGGACTTCCAGCAGCGCAACCGGCGCCTCGGGCTCTGACCCGGGCTTCGCACGCTCCGTACGCGCTGACGGGCTGTGGGACTTCCGAAGGGCTGACGTACCCGGCGCGGCCGGGGCCAAACGTTCATCAGGAATGATCTGCGAGTTCGCCCGGACGCGAATGCACCACCGCTCGCCTGGGAATACTCGGATCAGACCGGTACCCAGGCCACCGGGGCCGCGGGGGCCGGTATGCCGCGGGTGACGCAGGGTCATCCGCCCTGGAGGCCTAGTGGTCAGTTCCAAGAGCCGCCGGACACCAGACCGGCGCACGTACGTTCTCGACACCAGCGTGCTCCTGGCAGACCCCCTCGCCATGACGCGCTTCGAGGAGCACGAGGTCGTCCTTCCGGTGGTGGTCGTCACCGAGCTGGAGGCCAAGCGCCACCACCCCGAGCTGGGCTACTTCGCCCGCCAGGCACTGCGCCTGCTCGACGACTACCGCATCCGGCACGGCCGCCTCGACGCGCCGATCCCGGTGGGCGAACTCGGCGGCACGATCCGGGTGGAGCTCAACCACTCGGACATCTCGATACTGCCGGCGGGGTACCGCATCGGCGGCGGCGAGGCGGACACCCGCATCCTCGCCGTGGCCCGCAACCTGCAGGCGGAGGGGTACGACGTCACCGTCGTCTCCAAGGACCTGCCGCTGCGGATCAAGGCCAGCTCGGTCGGCCTGCTGGCCGAGGAGTACCGGGCCGAGCTCGCGGTGACGTCCGGTTGGACGGGCATGTCCGAGCTGCACGTCTCCGGCGACCAGGTGGACGCGCTGTTCGGCGCCGGCCACGACGCGGCCGTCGAGGTGAACGGCGCCGAGGAGCTGCCCGTCCACACCGGGCTGGTGCTGACCTCGGAGCGCGGCCGGGCCCTGGGCCGGGTCACCGGCGACGGCCGGGTGCGGCTGGTGCGCGGCGACCGGGAGGCCTTCGGGCTGCGCGGGCGCAGTGCCGAACAGCGGGTCGCGCTGGATCTGCTGCTCGATCAGGAGATCGGCATCATCTCGATGGGCGGCCGCGCCGGCACCGGTAAGTCGGCGCTGGCGCTCTGCGCCGGGCTGGAGGCCGTGCTGGAGCGCCAGCAGCACCGGAAGGTGATGGTGTTCCGGCCGCTGTACGCGGTCGGCGGCCAGGAGCTGGGCTACCTGCCCGGATCCGAGTCGGAGAAGATGAGCCCCTGGGCGCAGGCGGTCTTCGACACCCTCTCCGCCGTCACCACCCCGGACGTGATCGAGGAGGTGATCTCCCGGGGGATGCTGGAGGTGCTGCCGCTCACCCACATCCGCGGGCGCTCCCTGCACGACGCGTTCGTGATCGTGGACGAGGCCCAGTCGCTGGAGCGCAACGTCCTGCTCACCGTGCTGTCCCGGATCGGCCAGGGGTCGCGGGTGGTCCTCACCCACGACGTCGCGCAGCGGGACAACCTGCGGGTGGGCCGGTACGACGGGGTGGTGGCCGTGGTGGAGAAGCTGAAGGGGCATCCGCTGTTCGCCCACATCACGCTGACCCGCTCGGAGCGTTCGCCGATCGCGGCCCTGGTCACGGAGATGCTGGAGGACATCCAGCCCTGACAGTGAATCGGACCTAACGGTCATATGCTGTCAATTCATGTCGCGGAGCCCGCCCTTGGCCAGGGCGGGCTCCCCGTTTGTCATCACATCCGACCGCCCACTGTCCAGCGAACGGCAAAATCTCCGCCTCGTCCCGATTGTGAGATCCGCCACGCAGGAGGGAATTGCGCCGGAACGGCCCGGTGCGGCATGGTGAGGTTTCTGTCAGGCCCCGCGTACGGCAAGACAGGGCCCCCTCGCCGGGGTCCGCGCCACCGAAACGGTGACGATGTGTGCGAAATGCCCGCCAACTCCGGTTGGCGGGAGGACAACTGAAAACCCGAGCCGTACGCCGCCCGATCAACACGTCCTGCCGCCTCACGTCGGCCGGACGCCGGGCCAGCACCTCCCGTGACCAGCACCAGCGGAGGGCAGTGCCAAGGGGCATGTTGCGCCCGTACGGTCACGCGTGGGTGATGCTGGAAGGAAACCATGTGACTCGGATCTCGGTCCGGGGAGTCGCTGTGGCCTCCGCCACCGTCGTCACCGCAGTCGGTGCCGTCGCGGGTGTGGCCTCGGGCAGCGAGGGCAAGGCCGCTCAGACGGTCGATGTCGCAGGCGCGACCCTGCTTGCCGACGTCCCCTCAGGCGCTGAGGCGCAGACCATCAGCGACAACTTCAGCCACCAGGCCTCCGCCCAGCAGGCCTCCGCCGACGCTGCCGCGAAGAAGGCCGCCGAGGAGGCCGCACGCCAGAAGGCCGCCGCCGACGCGCAGGCCAAGGCGGACGCGGAGAAGGCCGCCCAGGCGGCCGAGGAGAAGCGGAAGGCCGACGAGGCCGCCGCCAACCGCTCCAAGGCACGCTCGGCCATGGCCGCCGTCGAGACCGCGGCCCCGGCCGTCAAGGTCGCGGCCGGCTCGGTGCAGGAGATCGCGCAGGGGATCATCGGCGACGACGCACAGTTCCAGTGCTTCAGCCAGATCGTGAAGCGCGAGAGCGGCTGGAACTACACCGCCAGCAACGCGAGCTCCGGTGCCTACGGCCTGGTCCAGGCACTGCCCGGCTCCAAGATGGCCTCGGCCGGCGCGGACTGGCGCACCAACCCCGCCACGCAGATCAAGTGGGGCCTGGGCTACATGAACAGCCGCTACGGCAGCCCCTGTGGCGCCTGGTCGTTCTGGCAGTCGCACCACTGGTACTAGACGTACCGGACACACGCGCGAAGGACCCCCGACCGCTCAGCGGCCGGGGGTCCTCGTGCGTGGGGGGCCTTCCCGGGGCGGGCCGCGCCGCCCGGGCTGCGCTGACCAGTGCGCGCGGGCGGTGCGGTCCAGGGTGCGGACGCGGGGTGCGGGAAGGGGTCCTGGCGGCTTCCCGCACCGGCCGGTCCGCCGGCAGTTGGCTCGGTGGGCCGGCCCCTCGTTCGGGTACCTCCCCGTGGGCCGGCCGGATGAAACCACCGGTTGGGCCGTGTTTGTGCCGGTTTGCCAGGGGCTGTTCGCCGGGTGCCCGCCGCCAACCCACCGGGCAGCCGGAATCCCGGCCCGGCGGGCGGGTAGCGTCTTCCTGACGGCTGTGGCGGTACCCACGGCCCACCGCCGGGACGGCGGTCCGGCGGGGGAGGGGTGGCAGGGGCGACATGGCACGGGGCGGCAGAGCATTCGGAAAGGCCTTCACGGCGACGGCCGCGGGGCTGGCACTGGTCGCCCGCGCGGCCGCCGGCATCGAGCGCCGCCGCCGCGCGGCGATCGCCGCCGGGGCGGACGGGGAGCCCGNCCCCGTCCCGCACGACCACACCGCTTCCGACGAGCACGTCCCTTCGCCGCGCCGATCCGAGGTCACCGCCGTGCCCGTACCCGAGCCCAGGCCCGAGCTCAGCTCCGGAGCCCCCCTGCCCCAGCACGCCGCCCCCGCTGCCCCCGCCGCGTTCGGCCGCGAGCTGCACCCCGGCCGGCCCGCGACGCCCGCCGAGGCCGTCCCGTGGGGCCTGCGGGTGGCGGCCGAGTCGACCTGGCGGCTGCTGCTGCTCGGGGCCGCCCTGTACGTGGTGTTCCGCGTGGTCGACATGCTCCGGCTGGTCGCCTTCGCGGTGCTCGCCTCGCTGCTGATCTCCGCGCTGCTGGAGCCCACGGTCTCCTGGCTGCGCCGGCACGGGGTGCCGCGATCGCTGGCGGCCGCGGGGACGTTCCTGAGCGGCCTGGCGGGCATCGGGCTGGTCGGCTGGTTCGTGGTGTGGCAGGTGACCACCAACCTCCCGTCGGTGACCAAGCAGGTGCAGGACGGCGTGAACCAGCTGCGGGACTGGCTGGTCACCGGGCCGCTGCACCTGACCGAGACCCAGATCACCGACTTCGCCAAGCAGATCTCCACCGCGATCAACGCGAACTCCGAGCAGATCACCTCGGCCAGCATCACCGGCGCGCAGATCGCCGTGGAGGTGCTGACCGCCATGCTGCTGGCGTTCTTCACCACCTTCTTCCTGCTCTACGACGGCGAGCGGATCTGGGGCTGGATGCTGCGCGGGCTGCCCCGGCAGTCCCGCTACGCGATGGCCGGGGCCGGCCCGAAGGCGTGGGCGACGCTCACCGCGTACGTGCGGGGCACCGTCTGCGTGGCCTTCATCGACGCGGTGTTCATCGGNATCGGGATCGAGCTGCTCGGGGTGCCGCTGGCCCTGCCGCTGGCGGTGATCATCTTCCTGGGGGCGTTCGTCCCGCTGGTCGGTGCGCTGATCACCGGCACCATCGCGGTGCTGATCGCGCTCGTCACCCAGGGCCCGTTCACGGCGCTGATGATGCTGGTCGTGCTGGTCGCCGTCCAGCAGATCGAGGGGCACATCCTGCAGCCGCTGATCCTCGGCCGGGCCGTCCGGGTCCACCCGCTGGGCGTGGTGCTGGGCGTCGCCGCCGGCTCGATCATCGGCGGTATCGGCGGCGCCATCGTCGCCGTCCCGCTGATCGCGGTGATCAACACGGTGGTCACCCACCTCCGCCGCCGCAACGAGGCCGGCCAGGAGGTCTTCGTCGCCCTCGAAGCGGCCCGCGAGGCCGCGGCCGCCCGCGTCCCGGCCGAGGCCGAGCCCGCCGCCGCGGCGGCCGAGTAGCACGGGAAACGCCCGAGGGGGCCCGCCGGACGAGTGTCCGGCGGGCCCCCTCGGGCGTTCACAGGTACCGCGTCAGGCGTTGACGCCCGCGAGGACGGCCTCGGAGTCGAGGGTCGCGGCGACGGCCTGGAGGACGGCGGCGATCTTCGCGGAGGCCTGGATGACCTCGCGCTCGACGCCGGCCTTGCGGAGCACACCCTCGTGCGAGTCGAGGCACTGGCCGCAGCCGTTGATCGCGGAGACCGCGAAGCACCACAGCTCGAAGTCGGCCTTCGCGACGCCCGGGGTGCCGATGATGTTCATCCGCAGGCCGGCCCGCATGCTGCTGTACTCCTTGTCGGAGAGCAGGTGCAGCGTCCGGTAGTAGACGTTGTTCATCGCCATCACGGCGGCGGCGCCCTTGGCGGCGTTGTACGCCTCGGGGGTGAGGTTCGCCTTCGCCTCGGGCTCCAGCTCGCGCAGCACCGAGGGGCTGCGGGTGGCCATCGCGCAGGCGAGGACGGTGCCCCAGAGCTGCTGGGCGGGGAGGTCGGAGTTGCCTATGACCGCGCTGAGGTTCAGCTTGAGGTCCTTGGCGTACTCGGGGAGTGCCGCCTTCAGTTCGTCGAGGGCCATCGGTCAGCCGGCCAGGAGCTGGTCGGCGTCGAGGGTGGCCTCGCCCTTGTTCCAGTTGCACGGGCACAGCTCGTCGGTCTGCAGGGCGTCCAGCACCCGCAGGACCTCCTTGGGGTTACGGCCGACGGAGCCGGCGGTCACCATGACGAACTGGATCTCGTTGTTCGGGTCCACGATGAACACCGCGCGCTGGGCGGTGCCGTCCGCGCCCTCGACGCCGCACGCCTGCATCAGCTCGTGCTTGATGTCGGCCAGCATCGGGAAGGGCAGGTCGCGCAGGTCCTTGTGGTCCTTGCGCCAGGCGTGGTGGACGAACTCGGAGTCNCCGGAGACGCCGAGGATCTGGGCGTCACGGTCGGTGAACTCCTCGTTCAGCTTGCCGAACGCGGCGATCTCGGTCGGGCAGACGAAGGTGAAGTCCATCGGCCAGAAGAAGACGATCTTCCACTTGCCCTCGTAGGACTTGTGGTTGATCTCGGCGAAAGCGTTCGCGGCGTCGAGGTCGACACAGGCGTTGAGTTCGAACTCGGGGAACTTGTCACCGATCGTGAGCACGTTCGCTTCTCCTGGATTTGAGAGTGAGGGGATTCTGTCCGTATTGCCTATGATTCGGCAGGTTCCGGACGTGATCCACCGTGCCACAGCAGGTACTGATCNCAGAAATAGCTAGACTCGATGTATCTGATCGGAGAGAGCTATCAATACCCCGCAGTCCAAGTCCCGCCCGGACCGCCCGCGCAAACCCGACAGCGGTGTGGCGAGCGGCACAGCCGGTGGCACCTCACGCGCACCCCGGACACCGACGGTCGCCCAGCTCAGGGCCTTCGTGGCGGTCGCCGAGCACCGGCACTTCCGGGAGGCCGCAGCGGCCACCGGCACCAGCCAGCCGGCCCTCTCCGGAGCGGTCGCGGCGCTGGAGGAATCACTCGGCGCGCAGCTCGTCGAGCGTACGACGCGCAGGGTCATCATCACCCCTCTGGGCGAGCGCGTGCTCGATCACGCGCGCCGGGTGCTGTCCTCCCTGCACGCCCTCACCGAGGAGGTCGACGCGGCCCGCCGTCCGTTCACCGGTCCGCTGCACCTCGGCGTCATCCCCACCGTCGCGCCGTACCTGCTGCCCGCCGTGCTGCGACTCGTCCGGGACGGCTACCCCGACCTGGAGCTGCACGTCCACGAGGAGCGCACCCCCTCGTTGCTGGACGGGCTGGCGAGCGGCCGCCTGGACGTCCTGCTGCTCGCGCTGCCCTCCGGCGGCGCCTCGCCCACCCGCGACATCCCGCTCTTCGACGAGGACTTCGTCCTGGTCACCCCGCCGGAGCACCCGCTGGCCGGCCGGGTCGACGTGCCGCGCGACGTCCTGCTCGACCTGGACGTCCTGCTGCTGGAGGAGGGCCACTGCCTGCGCGACCAGGCCCTGGACATCTGCCGCGAGGCCGGCAACGACCGGGCCGGCGGCAGCACCCGGGCCGCCGGGCTCTCCACCCTCGTCCAGCTGGTCGCCGGCGGTCTGGGCGTCACCCTGCTGCCGGTCACCGCGCTGGACGTCGAGGCCGGCCGCACCGACCGCCTCGCCGCCGTCCGCTTCGCGGCCCCCGCGCCGGGCCGCCGGATCGGCCTCGCCACCCGCCCCGGCTCCGCCCGCAGCGCCGAGTACGACCGCTTCGCGGACACCCTGCGGGACGCGCTGCGCGAGCTCCCGGTCCGCATCGTCGGCTAGCGGGCCCGGACCGGGCCGGGGCAGGGGCGGCGCCTCCCGCAGGGCTCAGGGCAGCCGCTGCTCGAACCAGACGACCTTGCCCGCGCCGAGCCGGGTCGCGCCCCAGCGGTCCGCGCAGCGGGCCACTATCTGCAGGCCCCGGCCGCGCTCGTCCTCCGGGCCGGCCCGGCGGCGGCGGGGGAGCAGCGGACTGTCGTCGCCCACCTCGCAGCGCAGCCGGGAGGTGCGGACCAGGCTGAGCGTCACCGGGCGGGTGGCGTGCTGGACGGCGTTGGTGACCAGCTCGCTGACCATCAGCTCGGTCGGCTCGATGAGGTGGTCCAGCCCCCAGCGGCGCAGGGTGTGCGCCGCCAGCCGGCGGGCCCGGCCGGGCGTCTCGTGCCGGGGCTGCAGGTACCAGTGCGCGACGTCCTCGGCCGGGATGCCGTCGAAGGAGGCGGCGAGCAGCGCGATGTCGTCGCCGCGGTCGCCGGGCGGCAGGATCCGCAGCGCGTCCTGGCAGAGGTGCTCGGGCGAGTGCCGGTGGGTGGTGGCCAGCCGGGCGCGGAGCAGCTCCAGGCCGGTGCTGATCGGGCGGCGGCGGGTCTCCACCAGCCCGTCGGTGAAGAGCAGCATGGCCGAGCCGGGCGGGGCGGACAGCTCGACCGAGGAGAAGTCGACGCCGCCGACNCCGATCGGCGCGCCGGAGGGCAGGTCGAGCAGCTCGGTCCGGCCGTCCGGCTGGATCAGCACGGGCGGGACGTGCCCGGCGTTGGCCAGCACCACCCGGTTCGCGATCGGGTCGTAGACCGCGTACACGCAGGTCGCCAGGTGCTGTTCGCGGCCGAGGCGCTGGGCCTGCTCGTCCAGGTGGTAGAGCACCTCGTGCGGCGGCAGGTCGAGGGCGGCCAGGGTCTGCGCGCTGGTCCGCAGCTGGCCCATGATCGCGGCGGAGGTGAGCGAGTGCCCCATCACGTCGCCGACGATCAGCGCCACCCGGTTGCCCGGCAGCGGCACCGCGTCGTACCAGTCGCCGCCGACCTGCGCACCGCGTTCGCCGGGCAGGTAGCGGTGCGCCAGCCGGACGCCGTGCGGCTGCGGCAGGTGGGTGGGCAGCATGCTGCGCTGCAACTGGTCGGCGATCTCCCGCTCGTGGGAGTAGCGCAGCGCGGTGTCCACGGCCAGGCCCGCCTGGGTGGCGAGATGGGAGGCGGTCGCGGTGTCGGCGGCGTCGAAGCGGCCGTGGCCGGCCGGGTCGGCGGCGGGCTCCTTCACCGGGCGGCGGATCAGCACCAGCAGGCCGAGCACGGCCTTGCGTCCCCGCAGCGGCAGGGCCAGCACGGAGGTGCCGGCGGCGAGCCGCCCCAGCGTGCGGACACCGTACAACTCCCCGAGCAGGGCCCGGATCCGGGCGTCCCCGGGGGTGCCGAGGACGGCCGGCTCGGCCGGCTCGCGGCGGAGCATGGCGCGGGCGAGCGCACCGCCCGGCGGTACGGGCGTGACGGGGCCGTCCACGGCCCGGCCGCCGATCCGGGTGCCCTGGCTGTGCTGGACCCGCAGCGCGGTGGGGCAGCCCGGGTCGCGTTCGATGTTCGGCAGCGGTGTCCGCAGGTGGACGACGGCGGCGTCGGCGACCGCGGGGACGAGCACCCGGCAGAGGTTGCGCAGCGTCGAGGCGAGGTCGAGCGCGCTGTTGATCCGCCGGGTCGCGGCGTCCAGGTAGGCGAGCCGCTCGGCGATCGGGCCGGCCGCGTCCGCCGCATCGGACGGGGCGGTCTCCGGGCCGGCGGCCGGGGGTGGGCGGCGCTGCGAAGGCACGGCGGTCGGCTGCCCGGCCTCGGGGTTGAGCTGGTCGCGCAC
>FJVZ01000861.1_pt1 | contig 10647 bp, 10 predicted proteins | sample 1011841 | NCBI WGS metagenome assembly FJVZ01 (sample SAMEA3912450, study PRJEB9761) | metagenome | biome: forest; material: soil | place: USA | collected 2011-06-22 | depth 0.1 m
GGCCGCCGTGGCGCTGGCCGCGCAGGCCCTGCGCGCCACCGTCGGCAGCGTCCTGACCGTCTCCACCGTCACCGGCAGCGCGGACCGCGCCGCCGCGCTGACCGCCCGGCACCCGGGCGCGGCCGCCGAGGCGATGGAGGGCTTCGGGGTCGCCGAGGCCGCCGCCCGGCACGGCCTGCCGGTGCTGGAGATCCGTACCGTCTCCAACGCGGTGGGCCCGCGCGACCGCTCCGCCTGGCGGATCGGCGAGGCGCTGGGCGCACTGGAACGGGCCTTCGCCGCCCTGCCGTACCCGGAGCTGCTCAAGGAGGTCCACCGTGGCTGAGCCCCTGCGCGTCGCCTACTCCCCCTGCCCGAACGACACCTTCGTGTTCCACGCCTGGGCGCACGGCCTGGTGCCCGGCGCCGACGCGCCCGAGGTGACGTTCGCGGACATCGACATCACCAACGGCATGGCCGAGCGCGGGGAGCTCGACGTCCTGAAGATCAGCTACGGGGCACTGCCCTGGGTGCTGGACGAGTACGCGCTGCTGCCCTGCGGCGGCGCGCTGGGCCGGGGCTGCGGGCCGCTGGTGCTGACCCGCCCGGGCGACTCCGGGGACCTCTCCGGCCGCCGCGTGGCGGTGCCCTCCGAGCGCTCCACCGCCTACCTGCTGTTCCGCCTCTGGGCCGCGAAGGCGGTACCGGGCGGCCTCGGCGAGATCGTCGTGCTGCCGTTCCACGAGATCATGCCCGCCGTCCGGGACGGCCGGGTCGACGCCGGCCTGGTGATCCACGAGGCCCGCTTCACGTACCAGCAGTACGGCCTGCACAAGCTCGCCGACATGGGCGAGGCCTGGGAGCAGGAGACCGGCCTGCCGATCCCGCTCGGCGCGATCATCGCCCGGCGCTCGCTCGGCGCGCGGCGCCTGGAGGAGATCACCGAGACGATCCGGGCCTCCGTCCGGCAGGCCTGGGACGACCCGGCCGCCAGCCGCCCGTACGTGCTCGCGCACTCCCAGGAGATGGACCCGCACGTCGCCGACCAGCACATCGGGCTCTACGTCAACGACTTCACCGCCGACCTCGGCGAGGACGGCTACGCCGCCGTCCGGGGCCTGCTCACCCGGGCCGCAGCCGAGGGGCTGGTGCCCCCGCTCGGCCCGGGTGCGCTGGACGTCTGAGACCCTCCGGCAGCGTCCGGGCCGGGTCAGATGTCGAACTGGTCGGCCACCGCGCGCAGCAGCGAGGCCAGCTTCTGGCCGGTCGGCTTCGCCGGGTAGCGGCCGTGCTGGAGGCCCGGGAGCACCGCGTCCAGGGTGGTGATGAGGTCCTGGACGATCGGCGCCATGTCGTCCGCGCTCTTGCGCTGGGCGGCGGCCACCGACGGCAGCGCCTCCAGCAGCGTCACGGACATCGCCTGGTCACCGCGGTGCCCGGCGACCACGCCGAACTCCACCCGCTGGCCCGGCTTGAGCACGGTGACACCGGTGGGCAGCGCCTTGGTGTGGACGAAGACCTCGCCGCCGTCGTCGCGCGACAGGAAGCCGTAGCCCTTCGTCTCGTTGAACCACTTGACCTGGCCGGTGGGCATCTCGAACAGTCCTCGGTGTGGGTGTGCGGGATCCCGGACCGTGCCGGATTCCCTGGATGGATGACTGGGTGGCGCTCGGCGGGTGGCACCGGATGAACGGGCCCGACGCCGGACGGCCTGCGGTCCGCGCCGTGCGGGTGCCCGGGATCGGCGCCCCGCCGGGAGCAGACTAACGGTCTGTCACGGCCCCGTACCCGTACCCGGGGAAAGGCCCCGACGCGGATCTGGCGGACGGGGCCGGACCGGGCGCGGCACGGCCGGGTCGCGACATGGCGCAGTCCACTGGCTCACACCCCCCGGACGGAAGCGGGGTACACCTGCCGCACCCCGCGCACAGCCTGCATACCCCCGCCCAGCAGCGATCAAAACTCCCAGCGCCCGTGAAACTGCGCAACGTGACGAAGGCCCCTCCGGGGCCCCGGGGAGCACCGGCGCGGCCCTCTGCCAGACTGGACGCCAGAGTGGAGACCCGACCGGGAACCCCGGCCGGGAGCCCGCCGCACCGCCCGAGGAGCACCGAGTGAGCAGCCAGAGCACCGACCGCGGCGACGCGTACGTCCGGGCCGGCGCGATCGTCTTCGCGCTGGGGGCGGTCGCCACCCTGGTGACCTTCGTGCCGCTGTTCTTCCACCTCACGCCGCTGCCGGCCGCCGCGTACTGGCTGAGCATGCTGATGCCGCTCGGCTTCCTGCTCTCCCTCGCCGGCCTGCTCACGTCCGCGCGCGCCCAGCGCCGCCGGGCGGCCGTCGCAGCCGAGTAGCTACCGGCCCAGGTGCTCGGCGAACCAGGCCGGGAACTCGGTCAGGTCGGCCAGCACCACGTCCGCGCCGGCCGCNAGCAGCTCCTCGGCGCCGTACGGGCCGGTGGCCACCCCGACCGCCACCGCATCGGCCCGCCGCGCGCCCCGGATGTCGCCCAGGTGGTCGCCGACGTACACGGTGGCGCCGTGCTCGCGCAGGGCGTCGCCCTTGGTCTCCGCCCAGAGGTCGCCGACCAGGACGTCGGCGTGCAGGCCCGAGTGCTCAAGGTGCAGCCGGGCGTTCGGCTCGTACTTGCCGGTGATCACCGCCACCCGCCCGCCCGCCGAGCGGACGGCCTCGACCGCCGCGTGCGCGCCGGGCAGGGCCACCGTCGGCGCGAGGGCCAGCTCGCGGTACAGCTGCCGGTAGCGGTCGGCGACCTCCGGCAGCCGCTCGGCGGCGAACCAGTTGCGGAGCTCGTCCAGCAGCGGCGGCCCGAGCCGGGTGATCACCAGGTCGCTGTCGATGTGGGTGCCGGTCTCGGCGGAGAGCGCCAGGTAGGTGGCCCGGATGCCGGGCCGGGTGTCCAGCAGGGTCATGTCGAGGTCGAAACCGACGGTCAGCGGGGCGGCGGCAGGGGTCGCAGACATGGCGTCAGGCTATGCGAACCAGGTGCCGCGCCCCGGTCCGGGCCCCACATCCCCGAGTGAGGTTAGCGTTGCCTAAGCTGTCTCCGAGATGGAACCCAGAACCGACACCCCCGTACCCGCCCTCGCACCCGCCCCCGCGCCCCCGTCCGCACCCGGCCGGCGGCGGCTGCTGCGCCGCCGGGTCCTGTGGCTCGCCGCCGCGCTGACCGTCCTGGTCGCCGCGGTGCTGCTGAGCCTGGCGGTCGGCAGCCGCACCATCCCGTTCGGCGAGACGGTGGACGCCCTGCTGCACGGCGGCGACACCACCGACGCGGTGGTCGTCCGCGAGCTGCGGGTGCCCCGGACGGTCGTCGGCCTCGCGGTCGGCGCCGCGCTCGGCATGGCGGGCACCGTGATGCAGGGCATCACCCGCAACCCGATCGCCGACCCCGGCATCCTCGGCGTCAGCCAGGGCGCGGCGGCCGGCGTGGTGCTCGCGATCTCCGCCTTCGGGATCGGCACGCTCACCGGGTACGTCTGGTTCGGCTTCGCCGGGGCCGCCCTCGCCACCGTCCTGGTCTACGTCCTGGCCGGGCGCGGCCGGGGCGGCGCCACCCCGGTGAAGCTCGCGCTGGCGGGCTCCGCGATGTCGGCGTTCATCGCCTCGCTGAACACGCTCGTGCTCACCACCGACGCCGCCACCCTGGACCGGTTCCGGTTCTGGCAGGTCGGCTCGCTCTCCGGGCGGTCCGCCGACGTGGCCTGGCAGCTGATGCCGTTCCTGCTGGCCGGCACCGTCCTGGCGTTCGCGGTCGCCGGCGGCCTGGACGCGCTCGCGCTCGGCGACGACACCGCCAAGGGCCTCGGCGCCAAGACCGGCCTGGTCCGGGCCACCGGCGCGGTCGGCGCGACCGTCCTGACCGGCTCGGCCGTCGCCGCCGCCGGGCCGATCGCCTTCGTCGGCCTCGCCGTCCCGCACGCCGCCCGCGCCCTGGTCGGCGCCGACCACCGCTGGGTGCTGACCCTCTCCGCCGTGCTCGGGCCCGCGCTGCTGCTGCTCGCGGACGCGCTCGGCCGGGTGCTCTTCCCGCCGTCCGAGGTACCCGCCGGGGTGATGACCGCGCTGGTCGGCGTGCCCGTCCTGGTCGTCCTGGTCCGCCGCCGCAAGGTGGTGGCCGCGTGAGCAGCGCCGCCCTCACCCCCCGGGGCTACCTCGTCGTACGCGCCGGGCGCGCGTCCTTCCTGCTGCACCGCCGCTCGGCGCTGGCCGCGACCGTCCTGCTGCTGGCACTCGCGGCCGCCGTAATCGCCTCGCTCTGCCTCGGCGAGTCGGCCGTCTCCCCGGCCGAGGTGCTCAAGGTCCTCCTCGGCCGGCCGAGCGCGCACGAGCTGGTGGTCGGCGAGTTCCGGCTCCCCCGGGTCGAGGTCGGCCTGCTGGTCGGGCTCGCCCTCGGGCTGGCCGGCGCACTGATCCAGACCGTCGCCCGCAACCCGCTGGCCAGCCCCGACGTGGTCGGCGTCTCGCACGGCGCCGCCGCCCTGGTGGTCGGCCTGCTCGCGTACGGGGTGGTCGACTCCACCGGGCAGGTGCCGTACGCGGCGGTCGGCGGCGGGCTGGTGGCCGGCCTGCTCGTCTACGCGCTCGCCTGGCGCGGCGGCATGCACGCGCAGCGGTTCGTGCTGATCGGCATCGGCATCAGCGTCGCGCTGTCCTCGCTCACCACCGTCTTCCTGACCAAGGGCGACGGCTTCCAGGCCCAGCAGGCGAAGGTCTGGATGACCGGCAGCCTCAACGGCGCCGGCCACGCCCAGGCCGGCTGGCTGGCCTGGGTGCTGCTGGCCGCCCTGCCCGTGACGCTCTGGGCGGCGCGGGCGCAGCGCAGCATCTCCTTCGACGACGCCACCGCCGTCGGCCTGGGCCTGCGGCTGGACCGCACCCGGCTCGGCATGGCGCTGCTCGGCATCGTGCTGGCCTCCTGCGCGGCCGGCGCGGCNGGNCCGGTGGACTTCGTCGCGCTGATGGCGCCGCAGATCGCCGTCCGGCTGGCCCGCTCGGCACAGATCCCGCTGCTCTGCTCGGCGCTCACCGGCGCGCTGGTCGTCGTCCTCGCCGACCTGCTGGCCCGCCGGCTGCTCGCCCCCGTCGAACTGCCGGTCGGCGTGGTCACCGGCCTGGTGGGCGCGCCGTACCTGATGTGGCTGCTCGTCCGATCCCGCCGTGGAGGCTCCTGATGACCGCTCACCGCCTCGAAGCCCAGGGCCTCACCCTCGCGTACGAGGCGCGCACCGTCGTCGAGGGCCTCGACCTCACCGTCCCCGACGGGCGGGTGACCGTCATCGTCGGGCCCAACGCGTGCGGCAAGTCGACCCTGCTGCGGGCGCTGGGCCGGCTGCTGAAGCCCGCCCGGGGCGCCGTCCTGCTGGACGGCGCCGAGCTGGCCCGGATCCCCACCAGGCGGATCGCCCAGCGGATCGGCCTGCTGCCGCAGTCCCCGGTGGCGCCCGAGGGCATCTCGGTCTCCGACCTGGTCTCGCGCGGCCGCCAGCCCCACCAGAGCTGGTGGCAGCAGTGGTCGGCCGAGGACGAGGAGGCCGTCACCGAGGCCCTGCTGCGCACCTCCACCGCCGACCTGGCCGAGCGCAGCGTGGACGAGCTCTCCGGCGGGCAGCGCCAGCGCGCCTGGATCGCGATGGCCCTCGCCCAGGGCACCGACATCCTGCTGCTGGACGAGCCCACCACCTTCCTGGACATCGCCCACCAGGTCGAGGTGCTCGACCTGGTGCGCCGGCTGAACGTCGAGAAGGGGCGGACGGTGGTGGCCGTCCTGCACGACCTCAACCAGGCGGCCCGGTACGCCGACCACCTGGTCGCGATGCGCGGCGGGCAGATCGTCGCGCAGGGGCCCCCGGCCGAGATCGTCACCGCCGAGCTGGTCCGCGAGGTCTTCGGCCTCGACTCGGTGATCGTGCCGGACCCGGTGACCGGTACTCCACTGGTGGTACCGGGCGCGCCCTGGGCCGTAAAGGCCGACGCATAGCCGCAATCCGGACATAATCGACGCACCGCCGACCGTGCCCGAGAGGTCCCGATGCGCCCTCAGCCCCTCCCCCCGATCACCCGCCGGGCCCTGCTCGCCGGGCTCGGCGGAGCAGCCCTCAGCACCCTCGCCGCCTGCACCACCAGCGCCGACGCCTCCACCGCGGACGCCGACGCCACCGCCGCCACCCCGGCCGGCGGCCCCCGCGTNGTCACCCTCGACACCGCCGAGCTCGACTCCGCCATGACCCTGGGCATCACCCCGGTCGGCGCCGCCAAGGCCCCGGCGGACGCGGGCCTGCCCGACTACTGGCCCGCCTCCCGGCTCGCCCGGATCACGATCGTCGGGGACATCGGCGCCCCCGACACCGCCGCCCTCCAACGCCTGCGGCCCGACCTCATCCTCGGCAACCAGACCCGGGACGGCGCCCACTACGAGACCCTCAGCCGGATCGCGCCGACCCTGCTCACCCCCACCACCGGCCGGCCCTGGAAGGAGAACTTCCAGCAGCACGCGCACGCCCTCGACCGCCAGGCGGCGGCCGACGCGTTCACCACCGCCTACCAGCGGCACGCCGCCCAGGTCACCCAGGGCCTCGCCGGGGCCGGCCTGGCCGGCCGGCGGATCAGCATCGTCCGCTTCGTCGAGAACGCCCCGATCCGGCTGTACGCCCGGCAGAACTTCATCGGCACCCTGCTGGACGAGGTCCAGCTCGCCCGCCCCGACGCCCAGAACGCCGACCTGTTCGACGTCGAGATCACCCCCGACCAGATCTCCCGGGCCGACGGCGACCACCTGTTCTACGCCGTCTACGGCAACCCCGACCGGGCCGGCGCCACCAGCACCCTGGCGAGCCCCGGCTGGCAGGCACTGGGCGCCGTCCGGGCCCACCGCGCGTTCCCGGTCTCCGACCAGCTCTGGTTCCAGGGCATCGGCTACACCGGCGCCAACGCCGTCCTGGACGAGCTGCAGCGCCTGCTCGGCTTCTGACCGGCGCCGGTCACTGCCCCTTGGGGCGCCGCATCGTCACCACCAGCAGGAACAGTGCGGACAGCACCGCCGCCAGCCGCAGCACCCCCGGCGCCGACCCCCAGATCTGCTGCCCGACCTGCTGGCCCGGCTGCAACGCGACGCCCCACCTGCCCTGCGAGCGCCCCCAGAACCAGAGCGTCACCCCGGTCATCGTCACCAGCGGTATGCCCAGCACCGCGAACTTCTTGGTCAGATCGCCGAGCCGGCGCGACAGATACGCCAACGCCCACCCCACCAGCATCACCAGCGCCATCCCCGTCACCGCACCACCCACCAGCACCCCTGCCGCGAGCAGCAGCAGCGGCGACGGCCGACGGCCCGTCAGCACCCCGCGCCGGGCCGGGGTCTGCGCGGCGGCCCGCTCGGCGCGCTTCCTGGCCGAGCGCTTCGGGGCCGCCACCGGCACGGCCTCGGGCTCCGGCACGGCCTCNGGCTCNGGCTCGGCTGCGGGCTCGGCGGCCGGCGCCTCCGGTGGATCGTCGAACGCCGACAGGTCGATGTAGTGGCTGTCCCAGTCCGGGAACGCCCCCGCCCCCGACGGCGGCGCCGCCGGCCTCGGTACGGACGGCTTCGCCAAGGGCACCGGCGGCACCCGCTGCGCAGGTGGCGAAGGTGGCGAAGCCGGTGCAGGCGGCGCGGCCGGCGGCAGGTACACGCTCTCGCCCGGCCCGTCCGCCGCACCCGCCCCCGCGCCGTCCGCGCCACCACCGCCGGCCCGCCGGGGCGCGTTCACCCGCCACCACTCGCCGTCCACCATCAGCCACCACCCCGATCGGCCTTCCGGCCCACGACCCACCCGACCCGCCGCTCGCGACGGTACCGACCCGGCACCCCCGCACACCACCCACCACCACCCCGGCCAGAAGCCGACTAACCTAGGCCGGATGACCGCACAGCAGAGCGAGCAACGCCCCGGCGGCTCCGCCGCAGGCCCCCGCACCCTCGCCGAGGAGCTCCGCAGCCGCCCCGACGAGGCGCTCACCGCCCTGCTCCGGTCCCGCCCCGACCTGCTCAACCCGGTCCCCGGCGACCTCACCCAGCTCGCCGCCCGGCTCTCCTCCCGTGCCTCCGCCCTGCGCGCCCTGGAGCGGCTGGACCGCTTCACGCTGCAGGTCGCCGAGGCGCTGGCCGCAGCGCCGGACGGCGGCCCGCTGAGCGTCGTCCGGGGCCTGCTCACCGGCCCGGCCCGGGTGAAGCCGCACCCCGGTGCCACCCCGCTCACCGCCGCCGAACGCACCGCCGTCACCGAGGCCGTCCCGCAGGCGCTGGCGACGCTGCGCGAGCGCGCCCTGCTCTGGGGCCCCGACAACGGCCTCCGGCTGGTGATCGCCGCCCGCGAGGCGCTCGCGCCCACCGCCGCCAACCCCGGCCGTACGGGGCTCGGGCCGACGCTGGCCGAGGCCACCGTCGGGATGTCCCCGGCCAGGCTCCAGCAGTTGCTGGCCTCGGCCGGCCTGCCGCCCACCCCGGACCCGGTCACCGCGATCGCGGCCCTCAGCGCGTTGCTGACCGACCGCAAGCGCTGCGCGGCGCTGCTCGCCGACGCCCCCGANCCCTCCCTGCGACTGCTGGACCGCCTGGTCTGGGGCCCNCCCACCGGCACCGTCCCGGACGCCACCCGCGCGGTCACCGCCGAGGACGCCCGCAGCCCCGTCGAGTGGCTGATCGCCCGGGGCCTGCTGCTCCCCTCCTCGCCGGGCAGCGTCGTGCTGCCCCGCGAGCTGGCCCTGCACCTGCGCGGCGGCCGCACCCACCGCGTCGTCGAGCCCGCCCCGCCGGCCGTCACCGCGCAGCCCGCCGTCCGCGATCCACAGGCTGTGGACAGCGCGGCCGCCGGCCAGGCCCACACGGCCGTCCGCACCATCGAGGAGATCCTCGACCTCTGGGGCCTCCAGTCGCCCGCCACCCTGCGGGCCGGCGGCGTCGGCGTGCGCGACCTCAAGCGCACCGCCCAGGCCACCGACAGCACCGAGCAGACCACCGCCTTCTGGCTCGAACTCGCCTACAACGCGGGCCTGCTCGCCCCCGACGGCGAGGCCGACGAGCGCTGGGCCCCGACCCCGGCGTACGACGGCTGGCTCCAGCAGTCCACGCCCGGCCGCTGGACGACGCTCGCCGCGAGCTGGCTCGCCGCCACCCGGGTCGCCGCCCTCACCGGCACGCCGGACGGGAAGGGCAAGACCCGCGCGGCCCTCGGCCCCGAGCTCGACCGCACCCTCGCCCCGACCGTCCGCCGGGCCGCCCTGACCGCCCTGGCCGGACTCCCGGCAGGCTCCACCGCCACCGCCGAGGGCCTGCTGCCCACCATGCGCTGGCACCGCCCGCTGCGCGGCGGGCCGGCCACCGCCGAGGGCCGCGACCTGCGCGACGACCTCACCGACTGGACGCTGCACGAGGCCGAGCTGCTCGGCGTCACCGGCCGGGGCGCCCTCTCCTCGCAGGCCCGCGCGCTCCTCGACGGCCGCGACCCGGCCGCCGTGCTGGCGCCGCTGCTGCCCCAGCCGCTGGACCACGTGATCCTCCAGCCGGACCTCACCGCGATCGCGCCCGGCCCGCTGCTCACCCCGCTCGCCCAGGCCCTCGCGCTCTGCGCCGACATCGAGTCCAAGGGCGGCGCGACGGTCTACCGCTTCAGCACCGGATCCGTCCGGCGGGCGCTCGACGCCGGCCGCAGCGCCGCCGACCTGCACGCCTTCCTGGAGCAGCACTCCCGCACGCCCGTCCCGCAGCCGCTCAGCTACCTGGTCGACGACGTGGCCCGCCGGCACGGCGTGCTGCGGGTCGGCGCCGCCTCCTCGTACCTGCGCTGCGACGACCCGGCGCTGCTCGCCGAGGTGCTGGCCGACCGCCGGTCGGTCGACCTGCGGCTGCGGCTGCTCGCCCCGACCGTCCTCGCCTCCCAGACCGCCCCCGAGACGCTGCTCGCCACCCTGCGCACGATGGGGTACGCGCCGGCCGCCGAGTCGGCGGACGGCGACATGCTGATCACCCGCCCCGACAGCCACCGCACCCCGCCGAGGGCGGCGCCCGCCCCCGTCCCCGACGGCCCGCCCGCCCCGGACGACGCCCTGCTCGGCGCCGCCGTCAAGGCCATCCGGGCGGGCGACCGGGCCGCCACCGCCGTCCGCCGCGAGACCGTCACCGGCCCCGCCGCCACCCCGCACCAGATCGGCCCGGCGCGCGTCGACACCCGGCAGCTCCCGCGCACCGCCGCCGCCGACACCCTGGCGGCCCTGCAGACCGCCGTCCTGCTCGGCGAGCGGATGTGGATCGGCTACGTCAACGCCGAGGGCCTCGCCTCCCAGCGGGTGATCGACCCGGTCAAGGTCGAGGGCGGCTTCGTCACCGCCTTCGACCACCACAGCGACGCCCTGAAGACCTTCGCCCTGCACCGGATCACGGGCGTCGCGGAGCTGGACGACTCGGCCTGAGCGGCCGGCTGACGGCGGGGGCCGTCAGTGCCCCTTGGCCTTCATCGCCTGGTCGGCCAGGCCGCCGATGCCGGCCTGGGAGACCGGCAGGCTGCCGCCGCTGACCACGTCGGCGAGCAGGAAGCCGCCCGCGGCGAAGGGGCCGCCCGGCTCGCCGAGGCCGGCCAGGGCCTGGGCGGAGGTGGCGGAGAGGCCGGTGGCCGC
>FJVZ01000406.1_pt1 | contig 10624 bp, 8 predicted proteins | sample 1011841 | NCBI WGS metagenome assembly FJVZ01 (sample SAMEA3912450, study PRJEB9761) | metagenome | biome: forest; material: soil | place: USA | collected 2011-06-22 | depth 0.1 m
CCGTCACCGTCGCCGTCACCGGTGGTCCGGTCCAGGCGCCGGCGACGGCTCTTCCCGGAGCGACGCACCAGCTCGCCTGCGGCGAGCGTCACGCTCGCCACGCCCCGGACCCAGCGGGGCCCACCGCGTTCCGCCCACACCACACACGCACACCCGCCGACGGTGAGCACCAGGACGCCGAGCAGCAGCAGACCGACCATGTTCTCCACCTCTGCGTTCATTCGTACGGTCCTGCTGATCATCTCAGGCCGGGCAGGGCCTCAACGGGATCTCCGACCGAGACGACACCTGGCTCACCGTCTCCTCCCTTCACTTCGGAGGACCATCGGTGAAGGTCGGGTGACAGGGACTGCTGTTGACACCGGGATCGGCCGCGACGGCGCCGGCGGTACCGGGGAAGCACCGACGGCCGGGCACGGGCTCCGCCCGGGCCGCGGAGCTGGTGCAGTGCTCCGACGGCCCGAGGGGAGTGCCATGCCCGGCCAGGGGATCAGGCCGGCTCCGGGCGAGAGTCACCCGGGGGGGGTACCGCCGTTTGACGGCCGGGCTCTCACGGCCGGGCCGCGCGGTGGTCGCGCCCCGGCGCCCCTGCCCCCGTCGGCCCCCGTCGGCCGCTGTCGGCCGCTGTCGGCCGCTGTCGGCCGCACCCAGGTCAGCTGCCGGTCGCCTGCTTCCAGGCACCGACGTAGGACTTGAGGTTGGTGTCGATGTCGTTCCAGTCCGGTGTGAAGAGCTCCACGCCGTCCAGCAACTGGCTCAGCTTGGCGGCGTTGTCACCGGCGGGCGTGACGTCGGCGCGGGCGGGGAAGCCGCCGGCGAGCGTGGTGGCCTGCTGCTGGACCTCCTGGGTGAGCAGGTGGTCCAGCAGCTTCTTCGCGTTCTCCGGGTGCGGTGCGTTCTTCACCACGCCTGCGGCGTAGGGCAGGGAGAAGGTGCTGGGCCTGCCGTCCTTGGACGCGGGGAACCAGATGGCCTGGTTGGGCATGGACGACTGGTTGGCGAAGTTCATCTGCACATCGCCGTTGGCGACCAGCAGTTCGCCCTTGTTGACCTTGGGGGCGAGCTGGCCGGTGGAGGAGGACGGGCCGACGTTGTTCTTCTGCAGTCTCCCCAGGAAGTCGGTGGCGCCCTGGATGCCGCCGAAGTCGTGCATGGCCTTGATCAGCACGGCGGTGCCGTCACCGGCCACCCCTGGAGTGGAGTACTGCAGCTTGTTCTTGTACTTGCCGTCGAGCAGGTCGTCCCAGGTCTTCGGCGGTACGTCGAGCTCCTTGCTGTTGTAGACGAAGCACAGGTAGTTCTTCACCACCGAGGTCCAGGCGCCGGACGGGTCCTTGTCCCCGTCGGCGACCTTCTCCGAACCGGCGGGGCGGTAGTTCTCCAGCAGGCCCTGGCTCGCGGCGGACTGGATGAACGGCGGCAGGGTGACCACCAGGTCCGCCTTGGTGTTGGACTTCTCGCGGAGCAGACGCTGGACCATCTCGCCAGAACCGCCCTCCACGTAGTTGACCTTGATGCCGGTCGCGGCGGTGAAGTCCTTGAAGGCCTTGTCGTAGAAACCGTTGCCGTCCTCGGCCTTGAGGCCGTCGGCACTGTAGACGGTGATCTCCTTGGCGGCGCCGGACTGCGGGGAGGACCCGGAGCAGGCGGCGAGCGGACCGCCGAGGGCGAGGACGGCGAGGGCGGCGGTGAGCGTTCTGAGGCGTGCGGGCATGGCGGGGTGTCTTTTCTGGAGGCGTTCGGCGACCGGAGGCCGAACGGGTGCGGGAGATCCGGAGCGGGGACGGGTGCTCAGCGGTAGGAGGCCCGGGTGCGAAGCCGGGCGGTGGCGGCGAGGACCACGAGGGTGCTGGCGATCAGCGCCACGGCGAGCGCCGCACCGGTGAACAGGGCACCGCGGTCGGTGGCGGCGAAGATGCGGACCGGCAGCGGCAGCCAGTCCGGCGGGTAGAGCATCATGGTCGCGCTCAACTCGCCCATGGACAGGGCGAAGCAGAGGCCGAAGGCGGCGGTGAGCGACGGCAGCAGCAGAGGCAGGGTGACGCGCCGGAGCACCTGCGCGGGCGGGGCTCCGAGGCCGGCGGCGCTCTGTTCCAGGGCCGGGTCGAGGCGGCCGGCGGCGGCCCGCACCGACTGGTACGCGAAGGACGTGACCAGCACGGTGTGCGCCAGGATGACGATGGTGGTGGTGCCGTTGAGCAGCAGCGGCGGCTTGGAGAAGGCGACCAGCAGGGCCAGGCCGACGACCACCGAGGGCACCGCCAGCGGCAGCATGAACAGCCCGTCCAACAGCCGCTGGAGGCGCCGTCCGGTGGTGCGGGCGGCGAGGGCGGCCCAGCCGCCGACCGTCAGCGCGGCAATACCGGCGACCAGGGCGGTGGTGAGGCTGGTGGTCAGGGCGTCCAGCGACTGGCCGCGGCCGAGGTCGAGGTAGTGCGCGGCGGTGAAGGCGGAGGGCAGGGCGCCGTCCCACCGGTCGGCGAACGAGGCGCCGACCACCATCAGCAGCGGCAGCGCGAAGAGCGGCGCCACCAGCAGGAGGAAGAGGGTCCAGTGGGCGAGGCGGGCGGCCCGGCTATGCACCAGCACGGTTGCCTCCTTCCTTGCCGGCCCGGGGCAGGCAGAGCCGGTAGAGCGAGTAGAGCGCGACCGAGAGGACGATGTTGACGACCGCGATCACGCACGCGGCGGGGTAGTCGGACTCCAGGACCGCCCGGCTGTAGACCAGCAGGGTGAGGGTGGTGACGTCCTTGGCACCGGTGAAGAGCACGATGCCGAACTGGTTGAGGGACATCACCAGCACCAGGCTGCCACCGGCCGCCAACGCGGGCAGCGTCTCCGGCAGGATCACCTGGCGGACGATCCGCCCGGGCCGGGCGCCCAGCGAGGCGGCGGCTTCGATCTGCGCGGTGTCGACCTGGGAGAAGGCGGCGAGCAGCGGCCGCATGACGAACGGGGTGAAGTAGGTGATCTCGGCCAGCAGCACGCCCCAGGGGGTGGTGAGGAAGGCGAAGAGGGTGTGGTGGCTGCCGGTGAGCCCGGTCCAGGCACCGTTGGCGATGCCCGCGCTGCCGTAGATGAAGGCGAGCGACAGGGTGATCAGGAAGGACGGCAGGGCGACGAAGAGGTCGATGAACCGCCCCACCAGCCGGGCGCCGGGGAACGGCACGAAGGCGATCACCCACGCCAGGTAGAAGCCCAGCAGCAGGCATCCGGCGGTGGAGCCGGCCGCGACCCACACGGTGGTCCGCAGCGCCCGGTGGAAGGCGGTCGAGCCCAGCACGTCCGACCAGGCCGCCAGCGAGTGCCCGCCCGAGTCGGGCGACACGGACTGCCAGCCGACCAGTACCAGGGGGTAGAGGAAGACCAGGCCGAGTCCGGCCAGCGGCGGCAGGGCCCACAGCCACCCGGGGACGGACCTCGGGCGGCGGCCCGGCCGGACGACGGCCGGCGCGGGTGCCTCGTACAGGACGCTAGCCATCCCTGCGGTCCTCTCCGCCGGTGGGGAGCACCACGGCGTCCTCGGGGTCGAAGCAGAGCGTCACCCGGTCGCCGGGGGCGGGTGGGACGCGCAGTTCGCCGAGGTCGGCGGTGAGGCGGGGGCCGGCGTCCAGGTCGACCAGCAGCCGGTGGCCCGCGCCGCGCCACTGGACGTCGGTGACGGTGCCGGGGAGCGCGTTGAGGTCGCTCCCGGCGCCCAGCCGCACCAGGTGCGGACGGATGCAGAGCACGGCGTCGTACCCGGTCGCCAGGCCCGCGGACGGGGTGCCGCGCAACGGGGTGCCGGCCAGCGAGACGTTGCCGTCGTGCCATTCGGCGGTCACCGGCAGCAGGTTGGCCTGGCCGACGAAGGCGGCCGTGAAGGTGTCGGTGGGCCGCCGGTAGAGGCGCTGCGGGGTGTCGCAGTCCACCAGCCGGGCGTCCTTCATCACCGCGATCCGGTCGGCCAGGGTGAGTGCCTCCAGCTGGTCGTGGGTCACGTAGAGGATGGAGACGTGGGGCAGCTCCCGGTGCAGCCGGGCCAGTTCGGCGAGCATCCCGGAGCGCAGCTGCGCGTCGAGCGCGGAGAGCGGCTCGTCGAGCAGCAGGACGTCGGGGCGGATGGCGAGCGCCCGGGCGATGGCGACCCGCTGCTGCTGGCCGCCGGAGAGCTCGCGCGGGTACCGGCGGGCGTAGCCGCCCATCCCGGTCATCTCCAGGGCGCGGGCCACCCGGCCGGCGATCTCCGCCCGGGGTGTCTTGTGGGCCTTGAGGCCGAAGGCCACGTTCTGCTCGACCCGCATGTGGGGGAAGAGTGCGTACTGCTGCACCACCATGCCGATACCGCGCCGGTACGGCGGCAGGTCGGTGACGTCGCGGCCGCCGATGTGGACCCGGCCGCGCAGCGGCGTGGTGAAGCCGGCGGCGGTGCGCAGGGCGGTGGTCTTGCCGGATCCGCTGGGCCCCAGCAGTGCCACCACCTCGCCCGGGGCCACCTCCAGGGTGAAACCGTCGAGGACGGTGGTGCCGTGGTAGGCGACGGTGACGTCCTCGAACCGCAGGCCGGACCGGGCGGTCGCGGCGGCGTCGGGGACACCGTCCGGGGCGGGCGCGGCCGGGGGCACCACCGTGAGGGACGGGATCGCGCCGGCGGCGGTCATCGCTCCCCCTCGAGCAGCAGGGCGGGCAGCTCGGCCACCGAGGGCAGCAGGTGGGTGGCGCCGCCGGCGCGCAGCCGGTCCTCGCGGTGGGCACCGGTGAGGACGCCGGCGACGACGGCGGCCCCGGCGTGGCGGCCGCTGAGCATGTCGTACCCGGTGTCGCCGACGACCGCGATCTGCTGGACGGCGTCGGTGCCGGTGCGCAGCAGGGCGGTGAGCACCATGTCGGGGTGGGGACGGCCGCGGCCGGCGTCGGCGGGGCAGAGGGTGAGGTCGGCCAGGTCCTGCCAGCCGAGGGCGGCGAGGATGCGGTCCTGGGTGGCCCGGGAGAAGCCGGTGGTCAGCGCGACCTTGACCCCGGCGCCACGGAGCTTGTCCACGGCCTCGGCCGCGCCGGGCAGCGGGGTGCAACGGCCGTCGTCGACCAGGTCGTGGTACGCGGCTTCGAAGGCCCGGTTGGCGGCCTGGGCGCGGTCCTCGTCGCCGAAGAGGTGGCGGAACACGGTGATCTTGCTTTCGCCCATGGTGGCGCGGACGTGGGCGAGCATGCGCTCGTGCTCGGCGCTGCCCGCCGCCACACCCTGGCTGGTGGCGGCCTGTTCGAAGGCCTGCTCCACCAGGCCGCCGTCGGCGACGGTGGTGCCGGCCATGTCGAGGACCGCGAGTCGTATGTCGTGCATGGTTGAGCTCCTGTGCTGTTTCAGAGGCCGAGGATGTCGGCGGTGGTCTCGGCGATGGCCGGTGAGCAGGTCATGCCGCGTCCGCCAGGGCCGGTGACCAGCCAGATTCCGTCGCCGACCGGCTGGCGGTGGACGACCCGGGTGGTGTCGGTGCACTGGGCGTAGACGCCGGCCCAGCGGTGGCGGATGCGGGGCAGCGGGCGGCCGAGCAGGTCCTCGGCGACGGTGCTGAGGTGCTCGTAGGGCTCCTCCACGACGTCGAAGCCGAAGGGCTGCTCGTACTCGTGGGTGTCGCCGATGGTCAGGCCGCCGTCGGCGCGCTGCACCATCAGCAGCTGCATCTTGTGCTCGGCGGCGGTGGGCTCCTGCGGCTGGACGGCGGCGAGGGTGTCCAGGGCGCTGCCGGCGTAGGCGGGGTAGTAGCGGAAGCTGTCGCCGTCGGCGACGGAGGTGGTCAGCCGCTCGCCGAGCGGGTCGGTCTGCATCATCTGCAGGCGCACCCGGCGCACCGGCAGTTCGGGGGCCAGCTCGCGGACCAGGCCGCCGAGCCAGGCCCCGGTGCAGAGGACCACCGCGTCGCCGGTGTGGGTCCGGCCCTGGTCGTCGCGGACGGCCGCGGGGCCGACCACCTCGCGCACCTCCCGGCCGGGCAGGAAGGTGTAGCGGCCGGATCGTTCCAGTTCGGCCCGCAGGGCGGGCTGCGCGACCCTGGGCTCGACCGCGCCGTCGCGGCCGCACCACAGGGCGCCGAGCAGCCGGCCGCGCAGGGCGGGGTTGGCGGTGCGGGTCTCCTCGGCGTCCAGCAGCCGCAGCCCGCGGGCCTCGGCGTCGGGGAGCTTCAGGGCCTGTTCGGCGACGGCCAGTTCGGCTTCGGTTCGGACGACGGTCAGCGACCCGTTGCCGCGGAAGCCGAGCCCGGGGACACGGGCGCCGATCTCCTCCCACAGCTCGCGGGCCCGCAGCGCGGTCGCCAGCTCCTCGCCGCCNGCCCGGCCGCCGACCCACACCAGACCGAAGTTTCGTACCGAAGCGCCGCGAGCCTCCGACTCGCGCTCGATGTGGACGACCTCATGGCCGCGTTCGACTGCGTGCCAGGCATGCATGCTGCCCAGGACGCCTGCTCCAACAATGATGATTCTCACGGGGAACAGACTTGGTCCGGAAGATGTATGGCAGGCAAGCGGGTTGTGACGGCGCTGTTAACTTTGGACCAGACCGGTTATCGTTCCGTGACCTTTTGGGGTCTCCGAAGGTGCGATCCGGGCAGTGGCCTCGGACCACGCCGGGGCGCCCTGCGGCCAGGCCCGGAACCGCCGTTCCCAGAGGCGCCCGCCCATGGATGTGCCGTCCATCGCACCTCTGGACATCCAGATCTGACGGCACGCCATACGATCCACCGCCGGACCGGCCGAAGCCCTCGAATCCGCGCCGGGAGAAGCATCCCACCACGACTCGCGGTGCGCGATTCTGTGCCATCACGTGGAACTCTGAGCATTTCGTCGGGTCTCTATGGGCGCGAATCACCGCATATGTCGCTTATCCCTGGCAACGATTCGATAACCGGTCTGGAGCTTGCTGTCGAAGACGGTGAAGACTTGCGCCCGTCGAGGGACGGCAACCCCGACAGCCGCCCGCCCCAGCGGCCCCTTCGCCTTCGCCGACTTCGCCGCATTCGGCACTCAAAGCGTCAAACGGCTTCCGCCGGCCCGTCCACCGGTTCGACACACCACTCCTCCGGACTGTGCGACGCACGGTCCGCACACAAAGGCGAACTGTCATGAATCGACGTCTGCCGTGCCTCTCGGCCCTGAGTGCCACCAGCGACCTGGTGCTCACGACCTGAACCTCCGGGCCGGTCGCGACCGGTTTCACGAGGACACCGCCGGCGACACCGACCTGCGGCGGCCGTTCGCCGAAGCCGCCGTTCCCGTCGTGAACGACAACGAGAACGGCTCCGACGAAAACCGCACCGCCGGTCGGCGCCCGCACCTGTTTGACCGTCAACTTTCCCTCGTACCAGCGATGGTGGCCGCCGTACTCGCGGTGAGCCGCGGGCCGCCGCCCCGGGAACCCGTGGCAGCAGGTCCGCCCCGACACCGGTCGNGCCCACCGGACGCCACCGACCCCCTCGGCCCATCACCTCCCCAGGAGACCCCTATGCAGATGTCCAGGCCCGTTCGCACCCTCCTCGCGGTACTCACCGCCACGGCCGCGACCGCCCCGCTGGCGCTGGCCGCCGTGCCGGCCCAGGCCGCCCCCAAGCCCAGCACGTACAAGAACCTCCCGAACGGCACCAAGACCGCCAAGACCCTGGTGATCGGCATCGACGGCACCAGGTACGACAAGCTGCTGATCGCCGATGCCCCCCGCATCAAGGGGCTGATGGCCGACGGCCTCACCGCCCCGAGCAACCTCTACGCCGACCCGCTCTCCCCCACCGTCTCCGGGCCGGGCTGGTCGACCATCGCCACCGGCGCGTGGCCGGACAAGCACGGCGTGAAGGACAACACCTTCACCGGCTCGCACTTCAACACCTACCCCAGCCTGGGGAAGCGGCTGGAGACCGCCTCCGCGGCGACCTCCACGCTGGTCGTCGCCTCCTGGAACCCGGTCGCCGACACCATCTTCAACGGCGGGGCCGACCTGCGGATCGCGGAGAGCGAGAACGACAACAAGACGGCTACCGACGCGGCCGACTACCTCGCCCACGGCAACCCCGACGCCACCTTCCTGCACTTCGACCAGGTCGACGGGGCCGGCCACAGCTACGGCGGGGCCAGTTCGCAGTACCTGGCCGCCATCCACAGCGTGGACACCCTGGTCGGCCAGGTCGTCGACGCCGTCAAGTCGCGTCCGACGTACGCCTCGGAGGACTGGCTGATCCTGGTCACCACCGACCACGGCCACACCGACGCGGGCGGCCACGGCGGCAACTCCGCGTTCGAACGGCAGACCTTCGTGGTGGCCACCGGCGCCGGGTACACCCCCGGCTCGGTCCGGCAGGACGTGAAGGTGGTGGACATCGCCCCGACCGTGCTCCAGCACGAGGGCGTCGCCGTGAACCCGGCCTGGAACCTGGACGGCACCCCGATCCCCAGCCTGGTCCCCGACGCCTTCGACGGGCTGCGCGGCTCCCTGCAGACCCGGGTGGACGAGACCGGTATCGACGCCGGCCTCACCGGTTTCACCCACACCCCGCCCGCGGGCTGGAGCATCGACAACTCGGCGATGCCCACCGGCGGTGTCACCGAGTGGCGCGGCTGGTCCTTCGCCACGGACGAGTTCTGGACGGCCGCCGAACGCGGCCAGGGCCGGGAGACCAACGTCCGTTCCCGCAACGTCTTCGCGGTCGCCGACTCCGACGAGTGGGACGACGCCTCGCACGCCGCCGGCCAGTTCGACTCCACCCTGGTCAGCCCGGTCTACCAGCTGGGCGGCGCCACCAGCGCGGTCATCGGCTACGCCACCGACTACCTGGTGGACGGTCCGCAGACCGGTGACGTCTACGTCTCCTTCGACGGCGGCGCCCCGCAGCTGGTGAAGTCCTACCGGGCGAACATCAACACCTTCGAGTCCGTCACCGTCAACGTCCCGGCGGGCGCCACCACGGCCCAGTTGAAGTTCCGCTACACCGGCACCAACAGCGCCTTCTGGACCGTCGACCAGGTCACCCTCACCCCGCGGCCCTGACCCCCGCACACGGGTCCGGGTGCGGTGCGGCCCCGCCGTGCCGTACCCGGACCCGTTGTGACGGCCGTCGCCGGTGTCGCGCGACGGCAGCCCCCGACAGCCGCAGCTTCATGAGAGATGAGCGAGCGTCAACGTTCGGGAGTTCCCGATGTATTGACATGGATCCATCATCAGAGTTCACTTCGTGAAGAAAGGTCTGGACCGGTACACCTCTATGAACCGACGAGACGTGCTGGTCAGCGCCCCCACCGCACGGATCGAGGCGATCTTCCATGTCCGCACACGCACGTCGACAACCGTTCTGGGCCACACTTCTTGTGGCCGTCACCATGGTCACCGCGCTGAGCTGGGCACCGGACCCGGTGGCCGCGGCTCCGGCGGCCGCAGCGGCGGCGACGAACTTCGAGGACAACTTCGACGGCGCCGCCGGNTCCGGAGTCGACGCCGGCAAGTGGCTGACCGAGACCGGCGACAACGTCAACAACCACGAACGGCAGTACTACACCGCCGGCAACGCCAACGCCGCGCTGGACGGCCAGGGCCACCTGGTGATCACCGCCCGTCGCGACAACCCGGCCAACTACCAGTGCTGGTACGGGACCTGTCAGTACACCTCGGCACGGCTGAACACCTCCGGCCGGTTCAGCCAGGCCTACGGCCACGTCGAGACCCGGATGAAGATCCCGCGCGGCCAGGGCATGTGGCCCGCCTTCTGGATGCTCGGGAGTGACATCGGGCAGGTCGGCTGGCCGAACAGCGGCGAGATCGACGTGATGGAGAACGTCGGCTTCGAGCCCGGTACGGTGCACGGCACCATCCACGGCCCCGGCTACTCCGGCAGCGGCGGTATCGGCGCCCCCTACTCCNTGCCCGGCGGCCAGGCGTTCGCCGACGCCTTCCACACCTTCGCCGTGGACTGGGCGCCCGACTCGATCAGCTGGTCCGTGGACGGCACCGTCTACCAGCGCCGCACGCCCGCCGACCTCGGCGGCAAGGCCTGGGCCTTCAACAAGCCGTTCTTCCTCATCCTCAACCTCGCAGTCGGCGGCTACTGGCCCGGCGACCCGGACGGCTCCACCGCCCTCCCCCAGCAACTCGTCGTCGACTACGTCCGGGTGACCACCTCCGGCACCGGTACCGGCACCTCGGGCGCCCTCACCGGCCTGGCCGGCAAGTGCCTGGACGTGGCCGCCGCCGCGACCGCCAACGGCACCAAGGTCCAGCTCTACGGCTGCAACGGGACAGCGGCGCAGCGCTGGACGGTCGCAGGCGACGGCACCGTCAGCGCGCTCGGGAAGTGCCTGGACGCCGCCGCCGGCGGGACCGCCGACGGCACCAAGGTGCAGCTCTGGGACTGCAACGGCNCNGGCGCCCAGNAGTGGNCNTACNNCGCCGNCNCNCACGACNTNGTCAACNNNNCCGCCAACAAGTGCCTGGACGTCGCCGGAAACAACCCGGCCGACGCCACCGCGGTCCAGCTGTGGACCTGCACCGGCGGCGGCAACCAGAAGTGGACACTGAACGCCTGACCCCCGACCGGCACCGCCGGCCCCCGCCGGCGCACCCACCGCTGCTCCCGACCGCCGCACCGGCGGCCGGGAGCAGCGCGTCCGG
>FJVZ01000900.1_pt1 | contig 10567 bp, 13 predicted proteins | sample 1011841 | NCBI WGS metagenome assembly FJVZ01 (sample SAMEA3912450, study PRJEB9761) | metagenome | biome: forest; material: soil | place: USA | collected 2011-06-22 | depth 0.1 m
CGCAGCCGTGGCCGTAGCGTCGGCCGCAGCGCTGACGCCGTAGCCCGTGACGCCGCAGGTGCTGACGTGCAGTCGGTGTGACGCCCTCGGCCGGCAAGGTCATCGGCCCGGGTATCCTCGGACTCCCCGACCGGACGGTGGCGTCCGCAGTGAGATACCGACCGGAGCGCCGCCCTGTCGTGGCTCCCGCGAAAACGAGACCCGTTCAGGAGTTCGCCGTGCCCGACGAGAACCCGCCGACCTTGACCGAGTCGTTCCGGCAGCCCGAGTCGACGCCCGAGCGCCTGCGCAGGCAGATCGAGTTCATCGTCGAGGTCGACCGCCTCAAGACCGTCCTGCGGCAGAGCCCGCTGCTGGCCGCCGACCGCCGTGAGAACGACGCCGAGCACTCCTGGCACCTCGCCCTGATGGTCCTCGTCCTCGCCGAGTACGCCGACGAGCCCCTCGACACCCGCAAGGTCCTCGCCCTCGTCCTGCTGCACGACCTGATCGAGATCCATGCCGGTGACACCCCGCTGTACGACGAGGTCGGGCAACTCGACCAGGAGGAGCGGGAGAAGGCGGCCGCCGACAAGCTGTTCGCCCTGCTGCCGGCCGACCAGGCAGAGGAGTTCCGGGCCCTCTGGGACGAGTTCGAGGCCCGGGTCAGCCCGGAGGCCCGCTTCGCCAAGGCGATGGACCGCCTCCAGCCGCTGCTGCTCAACTTCGGCAACCGCGGCGGCACCTGGAAGACCCCCGGGGTGACCGACCAGGTCGTCCTCGACCGGAAGTCCGTCATCGGCGACAGCTCCGCCGAGCTCTGGGAGTACGCCCGGACCCTCATCCGCACCGGCGCCGACAACGGCTGGGTGCCCAGGGCGAGCTGATCCGCAGGCCCGGGAGGCGATCCGGAGCGGCGCGTCACCGCTCGGCGCGGTACGTCACCTCGTCGAAGTCCGCGTGCAGGCCTCCGCCGGTGAGGTCCCAGGCCCACAGGCCGACGAACGCCCCGGTGAAGCCCATCGAGCGGATCTGGCCGTCCTCGACNTGCTCGGCGTGTTCGTCGGACAGGACCGTCGCNTCGAGGGACCGGCCGAAGGGCCGCCAGCCGTCACCGGCGTCGTACCGAAAGCGCAGTGCGGCCCCGTCGATGTCGAGGCCGAGCCGCAGTCGCGTGGCGCCGNCAGCGGTGCCGTCGGTGGTGCCGTCAGTGGTGCTGTCAGTGGTGCCGTCAAGAGGCTCCTGGCCGGCTTCGTCGACGCTCAGCCGGCCTCGGTCGCAGTGCGCGGTGCGCAGGACCGCCCGTCCGTCGTCGTCCGCGGTCACGTACAGGTAGTACCAGTTGCGGGTGTTGTAGTAGGCGGTGATCCCCGCAAGGTGCTGGAACGCGAGCGGCCGGTACTCCATCGCGGCCTCGAACGAGCAGTGCGCCTGCGTCACCCGGCGGGCCAGCAGGCTGGGGCCGACCAGGCTCTGCGGTGACCGGCCGCCCCGAAGCCGCAGGTGGGAGGGGCGCTCTGCGAGGGTGAGCCAGTCGGGTGTCGCGGGCCGGCGCAGCGTCGACCACTGGGGCCCCAGGGCCGGCCGGTCGAATCCGTCGACCTCCGCAGGGGCCGGACCGTCGCTCCGGGAGGGCGTGTCCCTGCTGCCGGACGCCGGGCCGGGAGCGGGGACCTCCAGGGCGGGCCGGCCCGTCGGGACGTGCGGCCAGCCGTCGGCGGTCCAGGTGACTGCTGCCAGAGCCGTCTCCCGGCCCAGGATGCAGGGTCCTCGCCGGCCGTGGGGCCGGGCGACGAGGTAGGCCAGGTACCACCGGCCGTCCGTGGTCTCCACCAGGCTGCCGTGCCCTGCCTTCTGCAGGGGCAGATCGGGGTGGTCGCGGGCCGTGACGAGCGGGCCGTGCGGATCGCGTTCGTAGGGACCGGTCAGGGTGCGCGAGCGGGCGACGGTGACCTGGTGGTCGTAGCCCGTGCCGCCGTCCGCGGTGAGCAGGTAGTACCAGGGGCCACGGCGGTAGAGATTGGGACCTTCGATCCAGCCGGCCTGCGGCGGCAGCGCGACCGTGACCGCTTCACCGGTCAGGCGGCGCGCCGCGCGGTCGTAGCGCCGTACCTCCAGGCCCGCCGAACCGCCGTGCCCGGGGCGCCAGTCGTGGACCAGGTTCAGCAGCCAACTGTCCGCGCCGTCATGGAACAGGGAGGCGTCGAAGCCCCGGGCGTGCAACAGCAGCGGCTCCGACCAGGGGCCTTCGATCGAGGGAGCGGTGACCAGGTGGTTGGGACTGTCGGTGAAACCCCCGACGTAGGTGGACACATTGCTGTACACGAGGTGGAACAGGCCGTCCGCATGGCTGAGGCTGGGCGCCCAGACACCGCCGGAGTCCGGACAACCGGTCAGATCCAGCAGCCGCGCGCTGTCGAGCGCCCCACCGAGGGGCCGCCAGTGCACCAGGTCCGTCGAGTGGTGCAGGCGCACGCCCGGGTACCACTCGAAGGTCGACGTCGCCAGGTAGAAGTCCGGCCCCACCCGCAGGAGGGACGGATCGGGGTGCGAGCCGGCCAGGACCGGGTTGCGGGCGACGCCGGTTGAGGGGGCCTGCACGTGCTCTCCCTACTCGTGTACTTCTCGCTCGGTTGTCGCTTCGGTCGTCGCTCACTTGTCGCGCCGACCTGCACCGGGTGATCACTGCGGACCGTAGTATCGAACGTGTTCGCGAGCAACAGGCGGAGCCGCCACAGGCCTTGTGACGTTCCTCCGCACCTGTCCTGTGGTCGGGCCGCGTACGCTCGGCTCCGTGCCCCGTCATCCGAAGAAGCCCCGCCTGCTGGTCGCCGACGGCCGCGCGTACCTGTGGACGCTCCGCCACAGCCACCACCTGCCGGACGGCGGCCGGTCCGCGGAGTGCCGTCAGACCCTCATGCTGTACCCGCAGCCGGCCGGCACCGGCGGCCCGCTGCGCATCGTCTTCACCGACGGCCCGGGCCGCTTCGTCCCGGGCGGGGCCCCGCTGGGCTCCGGGGACGTNGGGTACGTCCAGGGCGGCGCCCTGAACCTGCACGAACCGGGCGCCGTCCGGGCCCTGCTCGACGCGGCGTCGGCCCGAGGATGGCAGCCGGGGGAGCGGCGGGCGGTGGAGGTCGACGGCTGGCCCCTGCTGGAGTCGGCGGCAGCAGCGCTCGCCGGGGAAGCCGGCCCCGCAGGGCCGTAGCGGGCGGACCGATGGGCCCGGGCCACGGTCACCCCGTGCAGGACGAACCTGACGGCTACCGCCGGCGCGATGCGGTGCCGACCGGAGTGGTGAGGAAGGCCAGGCTCAGGGTGAGGACGGCCAGTGGGCGCGCCCGATGGGTCTGCGGCTCAGCCGGCCGATGCCTCCAGGTCCCGTGCCTGCCGCAGCCACCCGGCGAACAGGTCGGCGTCGAGGTCGGCCGGGGTGCGGAGCTTGACGGCGGCCATCGCCCGTGCACCGGCTTCGAGGCGCTCGGACCTTTCGGTGATCTCCGCTCCCCGCCAGAACCCGAAGGTCAGGTACGTGGAGTACCCCTTGAGGAAGCAGACCGGGGCCTTGCCCGGAGCGCCGCCCGCGCTCCACACCGGGTGTCCGTGCCAGAGCGCGCCGGCTCCCGGCAGGGCCGCCTCGATCAGCGGGAGCAGCTCGTCGGCCAGCTCGCGCTGGGCGGCGGGGAGGGCGGAGAGGTACGCGTCCACGGTGGCGAACTTGGCCATGTCGATCATCCTTTGCCTGNGTGGTGTACCCGGGTACCGGCGTGCCGCGCCCGGGTTCGTCTTCGTTCGGTTGTCGCTCGGTTCTCGCTCACACGTCGATCCGGCGATGTGACAGGGAACGCGNCCATTCCCTGTCGCATAGGCTGATCGACGTGTCGACAGAAGCAACGGAAGAGAACGGAGAAAACCCATGCGCTACCTGATGATGTCCAAGCCCTCCGAGACCGTCCCCGACGAGAAGCTGTACGCCGAGATGGGGCAGTTCATCGAGGAGCTGACGGCGGCGGGCGTCCTGCTGGCCACCGGCGGCCTGGAGCCGGGCGGCGTCCGGGTGACGTCCGCCGGTGACGAGATCACCGTGATGGACGGGCCGTTCGCCGAGTCCAAGGAGGCCGTGGCCGGCTTCGCGCTGATCGAGGTCCGCTCCAGGGAGGAGGCGATCGAGCTGGCCCGCCGGTTCCGCCGGATCGTCGGTGACGGCGAGAGCGTCGTCCAGCAGGTCTTCGGTCCCTGAGGTCCTGTCATCGTGCCTCTGAGCGACGTCCACCGCACGATCGACGCGGTCTGGAAACTGGAGTCGGCCCGGATCGTCGCCGGGCTGGCCCGGATGGTGCACGACGTCGGCCTCGCGGAGGAACTCGCCCAGGACGCCCTCGTCTCCGCGCTCGAACAGTGGCCGGAGACGGGCGTCCCGGACAACCCCGGCGCCTGGTTGACGGCCGTCGCGAAGCGTCGCGCCGTCGACCGGCTCCGGCGCGCCAAGAGGCTGGACGCCAGGCACGAGCAGCTGGCCCACGAGCTGGCGCAGCCGCCACCACACGAGTCGGAGCCGGAGGCCGCACCCGAGCGGGACGACGTCCTGCGGTTGATGTTCGTCTCCTGTCACCCGGTGCTGTCGACCGAGGCGCGGGTCGCGCTGACCCTGCGGCTGCTCGGCGGCCTGACGGCGGAGGAGATCGCTCGGGCGTTCCTCGACAGCGAGCCGAGGATCGCCCGTCGCATCGCTGCGGCGAAGCGGACGCTGGCCGAGGAGCGGGTGCCGTTCGAGCTGCCGGACGGCGCGGAGCTCGCCGAGCGCCTCTCGTCGGTGCTCGGGGTCATCTACCTGATCTTCAACGAGGGGTACTCGGCGACGTCCGGGGACGACCTGATCCGGCCGGGCCTCTGCCTGGAGGCGCTGCGGCTCGGCCGGCTGCTGGCCGAGCTGGCGCCCGACCAGGCCGAGGTGCACGGGCTGGTCGCGCTGATGGAGCTCCAGGCGTCCCGCTCGGCCGCGCGGACCGGGCCGTCCGGCGAGCCCGTCCAGCTGCACGAACAGAANCGGGGCCGCTGGGACCAGCTGCTCATCCGCCGGGGCTTCACCGCGATGCTGCGGGCACGGCAGACCGGCGCCGCCCCCGGACCGTACACGCTTCAGGCGGCGATCGCCGTCTGTCACGCCCAGGCGCGGACGGCCGAGGACACCAACTGGCCGCAGATCGCCGCCCTCTACGAGACGCTGGCCCGGCTGCTGCCGACGCCCGTCGTCCAGCTCAACCGGGCGGTGGCACTCGGGATGGCGGACGGGCCGCAGGCGGGCCTCGCCCTGGTCGACTCGCTGACCGGCGACCCCGCCCTTCAGGACTACCACCTCCTGCCGGGCGTCCGGGGCGACCTGCTGCTCCGGCTGGGGCGGCACGAGGAGGCGCGGCTGGAGTTCGAGCGGGCCGCCGCCCTCACCAGGAACGCCGCCGAGCGGGCCTTCCTGCTGCGCCGCGCGGACGGGATCCCCGCCACCGGCGCGCCGGGCGTCACGCTCGGGCGGGCCGCGCACGACTTCCTCGCCCGCGAGGAGCTGGACCCCGCCACCGTCCGCTCGTACGGGCAGACCCTGCGGCGCCTGTGCCTGGCGCTGGGCGAGCGGCTGCCGCTGGAGTCCCTGACCGCCGGGCAGGTCGCGCAGGTGTTCGCGACGGCCTGGGGCGGTGCGGCGGCCAGCACGTGGAACCGCCACCGCTCGGCCGTCCGGTCGTTCGGTGCCTGGGCCGGCGCCGGCCATCTCGCCGACGGTCTCGACCGGCGCGCCGAGACCCGGCCCCGGACGGCGCCGATCGGCCCGCCGCAACTCGACGCGCTCTGGAGCCGCCCCGGCCCCGCACTGCGCGAACGCACCCTGTGGCGGCTCCTGCACGAGTCGGCGGCCGGGGTGAAGACCGTGCTGTCCCTGAACGTCGAGGATCTGGACCTCGACGACCGCCGGGCCCGCGTCGGCGGAACCTGGGTGAGCTGGCGCTCCGGGACGGCCCGGCTGCTGCCCGAACTGATCGGGGGCCGCACCCGGGGCCCGCTGTTCCTCGCCGACCGCCGCCCCGGGCCGGCCCGGCGGCCGGCCGAGGCCGACCTCTGCCCGGACACCCGCCGAGGCCGCCTGTCCTACGAGCGGGCCGAGTACCTCTTCAAGAAGACCACCGGGCCGCTGGACCCGGCGGGCGACGGGTACACCCTGCGCCAACTGCGGCCGGACACCGGGCCTCCCCGTCGCCGCATGCCCAAGGCCGCTGGTATGCGCGGAGCGTGACGAGGCGTCACAGGGCGCGACGGGCGCGGGAGGCGTGCGGGGGGTCGACGGCCGCCGGGTCGTACGACACACTCTGACCCACCGTCGGCCCCGGGCAGACCGCCCGCGCCACCCGCGCCCGGCCACCGCGCTCCGCCACCCGGCGCGCGGGCCGCGCCAACGGTCCGTCCATCGAGCGACACCTCGANCCGCACCGCGAATCGAAGAGGTCCACTGTGAGTACGAGTCGACAGCTGGAGATCGAGTTCTCCTCCGGCCGTTCCGCGACAGCGCCGGCCACCTGGGGGCAGCAGGCCGTCTGGGACGCCGTACGCGGGCTCGGGCCGGCCGACGCGCCCAGGTACAACGTCTCGCTGGCCGCGCCGGTGGACCCGGGCGTGCCGGTGGCCGTCGTCCTGGACGCACTGCGCCAACTGCTCCACCTGCACGACTCCCTGCACACCCGGCTGCGGGAGGACGACGCCGGGCGCCTGGAGCAGACCGTCGACGCCGCCGGGCGCCTCACCGTCGTGACCCGGCAGTGCACCGGTGCCGAGGACGTGGCGCAGGACGGCGCCCTGCTGCTCGCCGAACTGGCCGGACAGCCCTTCGACTGCACCCGTGACTGGCCGCTCCGCGTCGGGCTCGTCGAGTCGGCCGGCCTCGTGCGGCACCTGACCTTCGTCCTCTCCCACACGGCCGTCGACGCCTGGGGCCTGCGGCGGCTGGCGATCGACCTGACCGCGATCGTCCAGGGCGACTCGGCCGAGGTGATCAGGGAGCGCCACCCCGCGCTCCAGCCGGTCGAGGAGGCCGCCTTCCAGGTGTCGGAGCGCGGCCGGCGGCGCGACACCAACGCACGCCGGCACTGGGACAGAAAGCTGCGCCTCGGCCCGCCGCGCCTCTTCGCGCCGCCCGCCGAGGACGCGGGGACGCTGAGGTTCCCGAACGCCGTACTCAACTCGCCCGCGCTCGCCCGGGCGTTGGAGCACGTCGCGGCCGGGCACCGGGTCAGCTCGTCCGCCGTCCTGCTCGCGGCCGCCTCGGGGATGACGGCGCGGCTGTCCGGAGCGCCGGCGGCGGTGCTCCAGGTCGTCGTCAACAACCGCTTCCTGCCCGGACTGGCCGACGCCGTGAGCACGCTGGCCTCCGAGGGGCTGTTCCACCTGACGGACGCCGCCGGCCCCTTCGCCGACGTCGTCCGGCGCGCCCACGCGACCTCGATCGCCACCTACCGCAGCGCCTACTACGACAAGCGCCTCCTGGACCGGGACATCGCGCGGATCACGGCGGACGGCGGTACGGTCGCCGACCGCTCGTGCTTCTTCAACGACACCCGCGACCTGATGCCATCGCAGCCGCCGGGCCCGGCCGGGCCCCAGGAACCGGCGGAGCCGCCGGAGTCGCTGGAGCGAGCGAGAGCGCGGACGACGCTGAGCTGGCCGGTCGAGTTCGAGCCGCGCGGCAACGTCTCCTACGCCCTGGACGCGCTCGCGGCCCCCGGCTCCCTGGAACTGTCGATGACCGCCGACAGTACGGTCGTCCCGCGCCCGGACATGGAGCGGTTCCTCTACGGCATGGAGGACCTGGTCGTCGCGGAGGCCCTCGCCCTGGGCTGCGCCTGAGGCCGGGGCGCCACCCGGCCGGAGCAGTACGGCGCCGAGAGGAGCACGGCGCCTGCGCCTACCGGCAGCTCTTCGCTTCGGACGCGCTGCTGCTCGGGCGCGAGACCTACGAGGGCTTCGTGCAGGCCTGGCCGGACATGACGGACGAGCACGGCTTCGCCGACCGGATGAACTCGATGCCCAAGCACGTCGTCTCCACCACCCTGGAGACGGCACAGTGGAACGCCACCGTGGTCAGGGGCGACCTGGCCAAGGAGATCGCGGTACTCGAGGAGCAGTACGAGCAGGACATCCTGATCTACGGCTCCGCGAAGCTGGTCCGCTCCCTGATCGCGCAGGGCCTGGTGGACGAGCTCAAGCTGTGGATCCACCCGGTGGTCGTCGGCGAGGGCAGGAAGCTCTTCGAGGGCGGCGAGACCTCGACCTGGACGCTGGCCGACACCACGGTGTTCAGCTCCGGCGCACTGGTCCTCGACTACCGTCCGGCCGCAGCCGAGTAGCCGACGTCGCGGGCCCAGACCGGCAGCGGCTCCTGCGCGTCCTGCGTGTCCAGCGAGTCGGTGCAACGGACGACACCGGGTTCCTCGTCGTCGAGGAAGCCCTGGACGATCGCCCCCAGGTCGTCCGTGACCGCATGGGCGCCGCCGAACGGCAGGGCATCCGGCGGTACGGACCCCGTCGAGCACCCCAACTGGCCGGCCACCTCGTCGTGCCAGGCATAGAACGTGGCAACGCCCGAGAAGCCCGACCGGTGCACGCGGGCGCGGAGGGCCCCGGCCAGGGCCTCGAAGGCGGCGACCACCTCACCGGCGGAGAGCACCGCCCTGTCCTCCGCCTCCGAACTCAGCCACCAGGTGTTGGTCTCCCACTCCACCGGCCGGTTGTCCGGGTCGAGCTCCAGAGCCTCGTCCGCGATCTCGGCGATCCATGTCAACAGCACCGCGCAAGTATCCCCGACGTCGGTCCGCTGATCCGCTTGCCCTCGGCTGCGCGGCGGCCCGGGAGCCGGTAGGGTTCCGGCCGTGACCGAGCCGGACTTCCTCAGCGACACCCGGGCGTTCTACGACGCCGTGGCCACCGACTACGAGGAGTACCTGCGCGACGCGCTGGCGGCCCAGCCGCTGGACCGGGCAGTGCTCGCCGGATTCGCCGAACTCGTCCAGGCCGGCGGAGGCGGTCCGGTGGCCGACATCGGGTGCGGCACGGGTCGCGTGACCGCACACCTTCACGGTCTGGGCATGTCCGTGTCCGGGATCGACCTGTCGCCGCNGATGATCGAGGTNGCCAGGCGGACGCATCCGGGCCTGCGGTTCGCCGAGGGGTCGATGCTGGCCCTGGACCTGCCGGACGGCGGTCTCGCCGGCGTGGTGGCCTGGTACTCCGTCATCCACCTGCCGGCGCAGCGACTGCCGGACGCCTTCGCCGAGTTCCACCGGGTGCTGGCGCCGGGCGGCCGGCTGCTGGTCGCGTTCCAGGTGGGGGACGAGCCGCTGCACCTGACAGAGCCGTTCGGCCGTCCCGTGTCGCTCGACTTCCACCGGCGCCGACCCGCCCACCTCGCCGAACTGCTGCGCGAGGCCGGGCTCCCCGTCCACGCCCAACTGGTGCGCGAGCCCGAGGACGGCAAGGAGAAGACCCAGCAGGCCTACCTGCTGGCACGGAAGCCCGCTGCCGACGGCCGTGGCATCGGCCGATGAGCGCCGACGACTATCCGTTCGCGGACGGCCGCAACGTCCGCTGGACGCTGGAGGGATTCGGCCGGGACGAGTCGCTCTGCTCGCTCGTCACGTTGTCCCGGGAGCAGTACCTGAAGGTCCGGGGCCTGTTCGAGCTCGGCGCCGACGAGTGGATGATGACCGGCTCCTATCCGGTCCCTCCGGAGATTCAGGGCCCGTTGCGGGAGCTGGTCGCGACGGCCGTGTTCGAGGACGGCGTCGAGTACTTCCTCGGCGCCTGTCAGAACCTTCCGTCCGGGATCTGGCCTCCGGCCGGCCTCTCCGGACCGTTCCCGGGGCCGGTTCCGCCGCCGTAGCCCTCCCCCCAAGCGCCCGGCCTGTTGACGGATGGACATGCGACAGCCCCCGGGCCGCGCCGGAGTCCGGCGGTCCTGCGGGGGCTGGAGCAATGCGTGGGTGGGGCTAGGAGATCACCACGTTGAACGCCTCGTAGATCTTCGGCTCGACATCGGGCATGCCGGCCTCCTGCAGAGCGGGCTTGAGCTTCTCCCCGAAACGCTGGAACGCTTCCTTGGACTCCCAGACGTCCGTCACGAACCACCCGGTGGGGGTGGGCCCGGCGGCGTGGGAGACCAAGCCGGGCACCGGCCAGTCCGAAGGCGTCTTGACCAGGCCACGTCCGCCGGTCAGGCTGTTGGTGACCCGTTCGTACTGAGCCTGTGTCACGCCCGGGTAGTCGACGACGATGATGATCGGCATCTTGGAACCCACTTTCGATTGGTTGCTGGGGCTGTCTCAGCTGACCAGAACACCAATCGAGACGCTCGGGGAACGCAGCCGTCTGGACGTACGGCTGCCTGGCCGCCGACGCGGCGGCTGTGCTCGGGGGCGGCTGAGTCCGCCTCCGCCACCTCGCGTCGTTCGTCGGCCGACGCTTCGGCCACGCCGTGACAGCGGCGTCCGGCGTCCGGCCCCGGCGTCCGGCCCCGGCCTCAGGCCTCAGGTCTCAGGCCTCAGGTCTCAGG
>FJVZ01000226.1_pt1 | contig 10457 bp, 8 predicted proteins | sample 1011841 | NCBI WGS metagenome assembly FJVZ01 (sample SAMEA3912450, study PRJEB9761) | metagenome | biome: forest; material: soil | place: USA | collected 2011-06-22 | depth 0.1 m
GGCGGCGGGAGCGTGGGCGTCGTCCACGCTGGCGCGTTCTGCGCCCCGGCGGGAGCCGTCGGCGTCACGAGCGCCGGCACCGCGATGGTCTGCGGGCCCGCCTCGGACGGCCGTAACCGCTGGCACGCGGGCTGACCGTCCCGTCCACGACGGCCCGGACGACCGGCCGGGACCCCGTAGCGGGTCTCGGCCAGTTACCCAGGCCACACTCATCACGCATTGCATGTGGAGCAGTACGCCTGGTAGTCATTGTCATGGCCCATACACGAGAGAGGAGTCGGCCATGAGAAGACGCAAGCGGAAAAGAAGAAGACCCGGCGCACCACCTCGAACACCCGCCCGCCCAGCGCACGGCAGGTAGCCCGCACCCGGCCTGGCGGCCGCTCGGGCCGCCGGGCCGCCCGCCCCCTGGCGGGGAACGGAACCGCGCCGCCCGCTAGAGGACGCTGCGCTCGACGCGGTGGCGCTTGATGGTGCGAAACCGCCGCGCGACCTGGCGCGCGAGGTCGGCGGCGCCGACCAGACCGGCCTCGTTGCCGAGGGCGGCGTGCACGATGACGGCCTCCGGGCGGAAGCCCCGGCCGGTGAGCGTACGTTTGAAGGCCTCCCGGGCCGGGCCGAGCAGCAGGCCGCCCGCCTCGGAGACACCGCCGCCGATGACGAACCGTCCGGGGTCCAGTGCGGCGGCCAGGTTGGCGATGCCGACGCCCAGCCAGGTGCCGACCTCGTAGAGCAGTTCGGTCGCGACCGGGTCACCCTCCCGGGCGGCCTCGGTGACCAGCGGTCCGGTGATCCCGGCCGCCGTGCCACCGGCCAGCGCGAGCAGCGGCTCGACCACCGGGGACTCCTCGGCGACCAGCTCACGGGCGTCCCGGACGAGGGCGTTGCCGGAGGAGTACTGCTCCCAGCAGCCCCGGTTGCCGCACGGGCAGCGGTGCCCGCCGGGCACGACCTGCATGTGGCCGAACTCGCCGGCCAGCCCGTACTTGCCCCGGTCCACGTACCCGTCGCGGACGACGGCGCCGCCGATGCCGGTGCCCAGCGTCAGCATCACCATGTGGTCCTCGCCGCGCCCTGCGCCGAAGCGCCACTCGGCCCAGGCGGCGGCGTTGGCGTCGTTCTCGACGATCACCGGGAACCGCAGCCGCTCGCTCAGGGCCTGCTGGAGCGGCTCGTTGCGCCAGTTCAGGTGCGGGGCGAAGAGCACGCGCGAGCGCTCGGCGTCCACCCAGCCCGCCGCGCCGATGCCGACGGCGTGCACGTCGTGGCGGTCGGCGAGCCGGAGCACCAGGTCGACGATCACGTCCTCGACCACCTTGGCGCTCTTGCTCTTGTCGGGGGTGTCGGTGCGCAGCTTCTCCAGCACCCTGCCCTCGCCGTCGACCACGCCGGCGACCACCTTGGTGCCGCCGATGTCGATCCCGATGGTGGGCAGCCGCAGGATGCTCGCGGGCAGCGACCGGCGGCGGCGCTCGGCGCGCGGGCCGAGGCCCAGCAGGGTCGGCAGGACCGCCTGCCTGGGGGCGGCGTTGGGGCTGGTCACTGCTGCGGACGCTCCTTCGGGTCGGTGCGGGCCAGCTCGTGGCTGAGCTCGGCGAGGTCGGAGCCGCCCGCCATCTCGGTGGTGAGCTGTTCGAGCGTGATCTCCGCGCGCGGGTGGCTACCGGCCATCCTGCCTCGTTTGAGCAGGGTGAAGTGGTCGCCGACCAGATAGGCGTGGTGCGGGTTGTGGGTGATCAGCACGACGCCGAGGCCGGCCTCGCGGGCCGCCGTGACGTATTTGAGCACCACTCCGGACTGCTTGACGCCCAGCGCGGCCGTCGGCTCGTCCAGGATCAGCACCTTGGCGCCGAAGTGGACGGCCCTGGCGATGGCGACGCACTGGCGCTGGCCGCCGGAGAGGGTGCCGATCGGCTGGTCGACGTCGTGCAGGTCGATGCCCATCCGCAGCAGCGCCTCACGGGTGGTGGCGCGCATCCCGGCGGTGTCCATCCGCAGCCGGCCGCGCTCGGAGCCGAGGAAGAAGTTGCGCCACACCGGCATCAGCGGCACGACCGCGAGGTCCTGGTAGACGGTGGCGATGCCGCGGTCCAGGGCCTGGCGCGGGGAGCCGAGCCGGACCTCCTCGCCGGCGATGGTGTAGCCGCCCTCGTCGTGCTGGTGCAGCCCCGCGATGATCTTGATCAGGGTGGACTTGCCGGCGCCGTTGTCGCCGAGCACGCAGCTGATCTCGCCCTCGTGCAGCGTCAGCGAGACGTCCTGGAGCGCGCGGACGGAGCCGTACGTCTTNCCGACGCCGGTCAGGGCGAGCAGTTCACGGCCCGTCATCGGCCCGGCCCCCGCTCGACCCGGCGGCGCACCCAGGAGTTCAGCAGCGCGGCGAGCAGCAGCATCGCGCCGAGGAAGAACTTGAACCAGTCGGGGTTCCACTGGGCGTAGACGATGCCCTTGCTGGTCATCCCGAAGATCAGCGCGCCGAGCGCGGAGCCGATCACCGAGCCGTACCCGCCGGTGATCAGGCAGCCGCCGATGACGGCCGCCACGATGTAGATCAGCTCGTTGCCGACGCCCTCGCCGGACTGCACGGTGTCGAAGGAGTACAGCAGGTGCTGGCCGAGCACCCAGGCNCAGAAGCCGACGCCCAGGTAGAGCACCGTCCTGGTCCGGGCGACGGGTACGCCGACGGCGCGGGCGGCCGCCGCGTCCCCGCCGACCGCGAAGATCCAGTTGCCGAAGCTGGTGCGCAGCAGCACCCAGCTGCCGATCGCCAGCAGGCCCAGCCACCACCAGACGGTGGCCTTGAGCGACACCCCGNNGACGGTGACCTCGGAGGCGAACAGCCAGCGGCAGGACGCGAAGCCCTGCATGTCGGAGATCGGCTTGGTGGTGACCGTCCCGGTGACGAGCTTGGTGACGCCGAGGTTGGCGCCGGTGAGCATCAGGAAGGTGCCGAGCGTGACGATGAAGCTGGGCAGCCTGGTCCGCCCGAGCACCCAGCCGTTGAGGCCGCTGACGGCCAGCACGACCAGCAGCGAGACGAGCGTGCCGACCCAGGTCACGGCGGTGAGCTGGTAGGACACCATCGAGGAGGTCAGCGCGGCGGTGGTCACCAGGACGCCCGCCGAGAGGTCGAACTCGCCGCCGATCATCAGCATCGAGACCGGTACGGCCATGATCCCGATGGTCGAGGCGGCGTACAGCACGGTGCCGATCGAGGACGCCCGCAGGAAACTGTCCGCGACCACCGAGAAGNCCAGGAAGACGGCGACGGCCGCGATCAGCGCGCCGATCTCCGGGCGGGCCAGCAGCCGGCGGGCGACCGGCGGGCGCTCGGTCGCCAGGACGTCGAGCGGGGGCGGGGCGGCGGCGGTCATCGCGTACCCCTCGCGACGTACTGGGCGAGCGCGGCGGCGTCGTCCCTGGTGAGCACCTGAGGGCCGGTCAGGACGGGCTTGCCGCCGCCGAGTGCGTCCAGGTTGTAGCGGTAGAGCCAGAGCAGGTCGACGCCCTCGTACCCCTGGAGGTAGGGCTGCTGGTCGACGGCGAAGCCGACCGTGCCGGCCTGCAGGCCGGCCACCACCTGGGTGCCCAGGTCGAAGGTGTCCAGCTCGACCGGGCGGTGGGCGTCCTGGATCGCCTGCAGGCCGGTGGCGGCGATCGGGGCACTGAGCGTCAGCACGGTGTCCAGCGCGGGGTCGGCCTGGAGCTTCGCGGAGATGGCGGCCTTGGCGTCGGGCATGTTGACGCCGTCGACGTAGAGGGTCTGGAACTGCCCGCCGAACTTGGACTGCGCGCCGGAGCAGCGCTGCTCCTGGCCGACGTTGCCCTGCTCGTGGATGACGCAGAGCACGTTCTTGCGCCCCCGGGTGTCCAGGGTGGCGCCGGCCGCCTGGCCGGCGGTGGTCTCGTCCTGGCCGATGTGGGTCAGGGCGCCGAACCTCGCGGAGAACTCCTGGCCGGAGTTGATGCTGATCACCGGGATGCCGGCGGCCTTGGCCTTCGCCAGCACCGGGCCGAGCGCGTCGCCCTTGGCGAGGCTGACCAGCAGGCCGTCGACCCGCTGGTCGATGGCGGCCTGGACGAGCTGGACCTGGTTCTGGGTCTGCGCGTCGTTGGAGTAGAGGAAGGTGATGTTGTCCTTCGCCGCGGCCTGCTCGGCGCCCTTGCGGACGGTGTCCCAGAAGGCGTCGCCCGCGCCGGCGTGGGTGACCATCGCGACCTTCCAGCGCGGGGTGTCCACCGCTCCGCCGGCCGTCGCGGCCCGCTCGCGGGCCTGTTCGGCCCGTCTGCCGCCGGTGCTGCTGCAGCCCGCGAGGACCACCGTCAGCACCAGCGCCGCACAGAGCGGACGGAGTCGGGTTTGCCTCATGTGTGCGTTTCTCCTGCTTCGCCGGCCGGGCGCCCGGAACCGACCGGCTCATGCACAGTCTGGGACGCCGGGTGTCCGGATGCCGGGACCGCCTCGCCCGGTCCCACCTCGTCGAAACGGTATCGTGCCTGCTCGGGGGCTTTCCTTGGAGATCCCTGGACGAATCCTGCGACTGCGCCCGCGTGGGTGGCAGACTGTGCGGGGGCCGGACTCAGATCATCAGCAAAATGTGATGTTCCTCTCAGGTTTCCCACAGTTTCGCCGGCAACCGATCATCTGTTCCACGCCGTCCCATCCCATTGGAGAGCGCACCGGGCACGCGGGCCCCGGGCGGCTTGCAAACCGGATACGAGAACTTGATGCAACTGACTGGTACACCGTTCCTCATCGGCACGATCATCTTCGTGCCGGTCTCCATCGCGGTCGCGATGTTGTTCTGGGGCAAGGTCCGCGGACCGAAACCCCTGAGGATCCTGTCCAGACTGGCCATGCTCCTGTTCTGCCAGTTCACGGCCGTACTGATGGTCTTCGTGATGGTCAACAACGCCAACCTGATCTACGGCAGCTGGGACGACCTGCTCGGCACCGGCCACCACGTCCGCGCCGTCCCGGCGGTGCCCCCGGTCGACGCCCCCGGGACGAACGGCACGCCGGCGCCCGGCCAGGACGCGAAGCCGCCGGCCCCGGCGAAGGTGATCCAGTCGTTCAAGAGCGTGGACGACCCCAAGGTGCCCGGCGACGTGCAGCGCACCGACCTGAAGGGGCAGCTCTCCGGGATCGACGGCGAGGTGCTGGTCTGGCTCCCGCCGCAGTACAACGAGCCCGCGTACAAGGACAAGAAGTTCCCGGTGGTCGAGCTGATCCCCGGCTGGCCCGGCTCGTCCAGCACCTGGTACGGCACCCTGAAGGTGTCCGAGCAGCTCAAGCCGCTGATGCAGCAGGGCAAGGTGGCCCCGTTCATCCTGGTCTCGCCGCGCACGCTGCTGCTCGGCAACCAGGTCGACGCCGGCTGCACCGACGTGCCCGGCAAGGCCAACGCCGAGACCTGGCTGGCCCGGGACGTCCCGCAGATGATCCTGGACAACTTCCGGGTCGACCCCTCCGCCGACCGCTGGGCCGTCGCCGGGTACTCGGCCGGTGCGCACTGCGCCACCAAGCTGGCCGTCGCCCACCCGAACCGCTACCGGGCCGGGGTCAGCCTGTCCGGCTACAACGACCCCGCCGCCGAGAAGGACTCGCTGGTCGGCAAGGACCCGAAGCTGCGCGAGGCCAACAACCCGGTCAACATCCTGAAGAGCGCCGCCCAGCCGCCCAAGGTCGCGCTCTACGTGAGCGGCAACAAGGGCGACGGCTTCGAGGACGCGATCGCGCTCCGGGACGCCGCCAAGGCGCCGACCACCGTCCAGCCGGTGGAGACCACCGGTCCGCACGCCAGCGACGTCTGGAAGCCGATGGTCCCGGGCGTGTTCGAGTGGCTCACCAGCGTGATCCCCGTCCAGCCCTGACGCCGCGTACGCCGTGAAGGACCCCCGCACACCGCGTGCGGGGGTCCTTCACGCTGTCGGGCCGCGTCAGGGCGACGGGCTGTCAGGCCAGCTCCAGCGCCAGGTAGAAGTCGACGCGGTCCTCCAGCCGGGAGAGGTCACGGCCGGTCAGCTCCTCGATCCGGCCGATCCGGTACCGCAGGGTGTTCACGTGCACGTGCAGCTGGGCGGCGCAGCGCGTCCAGGAGCCGTCCGAGCGCAGGAAGGCCTCCAGCGTGCGGACCAGGTCGGCCTGGTGCTCGATGTCGTACGCGATGACCTTGTCGAGCAGGCGGCTGCGGAAGGCCCGGCGGACCTCGTCGGGGACGGCGGCCAGCAGCAGGACGTGCGAGGCGAGCTCCTCCGGCCCGGCGACGCAGACCCGGCCGACCCGGGCGGCGGCGATCCGGCGGGCGTGCCGGGCCTCCTCCAGGGCGCCGCGCAGGCCGCCGGCCTCCTGGGCGGGGGCGGAGACGCCGAGGGTGATCCGGCCCTCGGAGCCGAGGCCGGCCTCCAGCGGGGCGAGCAGCAGGCGCAGCGCGTCGGCGGGGACGGCGGTGTCGGGGGCGGGCAGTACGACCACCGCGCCGGTGCCGCCGCCGGCGACCAGGGCCCGCTCGGAGGTCTCGGTGAGAGCTTCCTCCAGGATCGAGCGGACCGCCCCTTCGGGCAGTCCCGTCCCCTCGGCGCTGACGACCAGCCAGGAGCCCTCGGAGACCTGCGGCTTGGGTTCGCGGCCCTCGTAGCGGGCGGCCATCGCGGAGGAGGCGTACAGGGTGCGGCTGATCTCGGCCGGGTCGGCGTCGCGCTGGAGCAGGGTCAGCACCTCGTCGGCGAGGCGGCGGCGCAGCCGGCGGCCCTCGTCGCGCCGGGTGCGTTCGGCGGCGACCAGGCGGGCGAGGTTCTCGGCGAGCTGCTGGCGCTTGGCCGTCCACTCGGTGACGTCGCCGGCCACCGCGAGCACCCAGTCGGCGAGCGGGGCGTCGGTGCCGACGGTGGCGGGCGCGGGCAGCAACGAGTAGGCACCGGAGGCGATCCTGGCCCGGTGCGGGGGGCGGCGGCGCTGGCGCTGGGCGCCGAGGTGGGCGCGGACGAGCTGGTCGCGGTCCTCGGCGGAGAGCCGGTCGGCGGGGCCGGCGATCACCGCGCCGGTGGGGGTGAGCACCCAGCAGTCGAGGTCGAGGTCGCCGCCGAGCAGGTCCAGGACGGCGTCCAGGCCGCCGCCGCCGGCCGCCGAGACCAGCAGCCGGTGGCGTTCGACCAGGGCGGAGAGGTCGGCGGCGCGGTCGGCGGAGACCTGCCGGCCGATGAACTCGGTGACGGNGCCGAAGGCGATGTCGTCGGGCACCGCGAGCAGCGGCATCCGGTGCCGCCGGCAGGCCTCGACGAGGTCCTCGGGCACCGGGCCGACCTCGGCCTCACCGGCCGCGAGGGCGACGGCGCCGCCGGCCGCCAGGGTGCGCACGAAGCGCTCGGAGTCCTCGGGGGCGGTGCGCCAGAGCATGCCGGTGAGCACCAGCTCGCCGCCGTGCAGGTAGCGCCCGGGGTCGTGCAGGTCCGTGGTCATGACGCCGCTGACCTGCCGGTCGAGCTCTTCCTCACCGGCGAGCAGCCGCAGTCTCGGGGCTCCGGGGGCGAGCAGGTCACGGACACGCATCCGCAGACTCCTTCGGCTGGGCTGGGGTCGGGTGGGGGTGGGGGTCGAACAGCAGGGGGTCGAACGGCAGGGGGTGGAAAAGCACGGGTGGGTGCACCTGGAGGGTCCGCCTGCGGGGCTCACAGTGTGCCCGAACATCCGTGCTCGGTGTTACGTATCAACCGGCTCGCGGGTCACGGGCCCGTAGCTTCCCCATCACGGCCGGATTACGGTCGTGAGTAACGGCGTTGCGGCCGCTGGGCTGGGCGATTGTCCACCTTAGAGGAACGTACAGGATGCCGGGCGGCAGCACGCCCGGGGCTTCATGCCATCGGTGACTGCCTTCGGGTGGTCCGTCGGCGGTTCACTGGCCACACGCCGCCGGACACACCCCGGTGACCAGGACTCAACGACTCGGCAACGAGCCGGTAGCAAGGTCCCGCATACCAGGGTTTCGAGACCCGTACGGACGCACCCGTTGGGGTGGATCCGGGCGGATCTCGGGCACAGTGCCCAGTTGTTCGAGCTGGCAACGACTTGAGGAGACACCCGCATGGAGTTCCTTCGGCCCGCTACCTGGGACGAGGCACTCGCGGCGAAGGCTGAGTACCCGACCGCGCTGCCCATCTCGGGCGGTACGGACGTCATGGTCGAGATGAACTTCGACGTGCACCGGCCATCCGCGATTCTCGACCTCAACCGCATCACCGAGCTCGCCGAGTGGGAGACCACGGGCGATGTGGTGAAGCTCGGTGCCTCGGTGCCGTACACCCGGATCATCAACGAGCTGTCGGGTCCGCTGCCCGGACTCGCGCTGGCGGCGCACACCGTCGGCTCCCCGCAGATCCGCAACCGGGGCGGCGTGGGCGGCAACCTCGGCGGGGCCTCCCCGGCCGGCGACGCGCACCCCGCGCTGCTGGCGGCCGGCCGTGACGTGTTCGTCGAGGTCGCCTCCGCGGTGCGCGGCACCCGGATGATCGCGATCGACGACTTCTACGTCGGCGTCAAGCGCAACTCGATGGAGCAGGACGAGCTGATCCGCGCCGTCCACATCCCGGTGGCGGACGGCCCGCAGCAGTTCTCGAAGATCGGTACCCGCAACGCGATGGTCATCGCGGTCTGCGCCTTCGGCTTCGCCCTGCACCCCAAGAACGGCACCGTCGGCACCGGCATCGGCTCGGCGGCCCCCACGCCGCGCCGCGCGGTGGAGGCCGAGGAGTACCTGGCGGGTGTGCTCGCCGAGCGCGGCCTGTGGGAGTCCGGCGCGCTGCTGGGCACCGAGGTCATCCAGAAGTTCGGTGAGCTGGTGCGCGCCGCCGCCTCCCCGATCGACGACGTCCGAGGCACCGCCGAGTACCGCCGGCACTCGCTGGCCGTGATGGCGCGGCGCACCCTCACCTGGACGTGGAACGACTACAGCAAGCAGATCAGGAGCGCGGCATGAGGGTCACTTTCACCGCCAACGGCAAGCCCGTGGAGGCGGACGACGTCTGGGAGGGCGAGAGCCTCCTCTACGTGCTGCGCGAGCGGGTGGGCCTGCCGGGCTCCAAGAACGCCTGCGAGCAGGGCGAGTGCGGCTCCTGCACGGTCTACCTGGACGGCACGCCGGTCTGTTCGTGTCTGGTCGCGGCCGGGCAGGTGCAGGGCCGCGAGGTCCGCACCGTCGAGGGGCTGACCGACGAGAACGGCGAGCTGGGCCTCGTCCAGCAGGCGTTCATCGACGCCGGCGCCGTGCAGTGCGGCTTCTGCACCCCCGGCCTGCTGGTGCAGACCGACGCGCTGCTGGACCAGGACGCGCAGCCCAGCGACACGGACATCCGCGAGGCCCTCTCGGGGAACCTGTGCCGCTGCACCGGCTACGAGAAGATCATGGACGCGGTGCGGCTCGCTTCCGCCCGCAAGTGCGCGAAGGCGGTCTCGGAATGAGCACTCGCACCATCCAGGGTCAGAAGAACCTTCAGGACATCCGGCAGGCCAGCAAGGACGGCATCGGCGGCTCGCCGCTGCGCCCGGACGGCACGCTCAAGGTCAAGGGCGAGTTCGCCTACTCGTCCGACATGTGGCACGAGGACATGCTCTGGGGCATGGCGCTGCGCTCGCCGCACCCCCGCGCGAACATCCTCTCGGTGGACATCTCGGAGGCCCTCAAGGTCCCCGGCGTCTACGCGGTGCTGACCCACGACGACATCCCCGGCACGAAGTTCTACGGCCTGGAGATCCAGGACCAGCCGGCCCTGGCGATCGACAAGGTCCGCTACCACGGTGAGGCGATCGCGCTGGTCGCGGCCGACCACCCGGAGACGGCCCGCCGCGCGGTGAAGAAGATCAAGGTCGAGTACGAGGTGCTCAACCCGATCGTCACCGAGGAGCAGTGCCTCAACCCCGAGGTGTACGGCTACGTCCACGAGCCGCACGAGTTCAAGTCGCACGGCTCCGGCAACATCTGCCACAGCCAGAAGCTGGTGCACGGCGGCGGCGTGACGGACGAGATCCGCGCGCTGGCCGACGTGATCATCAAGTCCGACTACGAGGTCGGCATGCAGGACCAGGCCTTCCTCGGCCCGGAGTCCGGCCTCGCCGTACCCGCCGAGGACGGCGGCATCGACCTCTACGTCGCCACCCAGTGGCTGCACGTGGACCGCCAGCAGATGGCCCCCGTGCTCGGCCTGCCCGAGGAGAAGGTCCGCCTCACGCTGGCCGGCGTCGGCGGCGCCTTCGGCGGCCGCGAGGACCTGTCGATGCAGATCCACGCCTCGCTGCTGGCGCAGCGCACCGGCAAGCCCGTCAAGATCGTCTACGCCCGGGACGAGTCCTTCTTCGGCCACGTGCACCGCCACCCGGCGAAGATGACCTACGAGCACGGCGTCACCCGCGACGGCAAGCTGGTCTTCGCCGACGCCCGGATCGTGCTGGACGGCGGCGCCTACGC
>FJVZ01000439.1_pt1 | contig 10403 bp, 8 predicted proteins | sample 1011841 | NCBI WGS metagenome assembly FJVZ01 (sample SAMEA3912450, study PRJEB9761) | metagenome | biome: forest; material: soil | place: USA | collected 2011-06-22 | depth 0.1 m
CAGCACCCGGGCCCTGCGGCCGGGTGCTGCTTGGTCTGTCTGCTTGAGTCTTCGGTACTGCGAGTACTGCGGGCTACTTCTTGCGGTTCTTGCCGGTGAGCTTGCCGAAGCGGTCGGCGACACCCCAGGAGGTGACCCGCCACAGGGCCTCGACCACGATGCTCCGGCTCATCTTCGAGGCACCGAGCTCGCGCTCGACGAAGGTGATCGGCACCTCGGCGACCTTGAAGCCCGCCTTGACCGTGCGCCACGCCAGGTCGACCTGGAAGCAGTAGCCGGCCGAGGCGACCTCGTCCATGCCCAGCCCGAGCAGCGTCTCCTTGCGGAACGCCCGGTAGCCGCCGGTGACGTCGCGGATCGGCACGCCCAGCATCAGCCGCGAGTACGTGGAGCCGCCGCGCGAGAGCAGCAGACGCGACTTCGGCCAGTTCACGACCCGGCCGCCCGGCACCCAGCGCGAACCCAGCACCAGGTCGGCGCCGCGCAGCGCGGTCAGCAGCCGGTCGAGCTCCTCGGGGCGGTGGGAGCCGTCGGCGTCCATCTCGACCAGCACGTCGTAGCCGTTGTCGATGCCCCAGCGGAAGCCCGCCAGGTACGCGGCGCCCAGGCCTTCCTTGCCCTTGCGGTGCAGGACCTGCACGTGCGGGTCGGCGGCGGCCAGCTTGTCGGCGATCTCGCCGGTGCCGTCCGGGCTGTTGTCGTCGGCCACCAGCACATGGACCTCGGGCACGGCTGCCCGGACCCGGCCGACGATCAACTCGACGTTCTCAGCCTCGTTGTAGGTCGGGATGATCACCAGCACCTTGCCGAGATCAGCAAAGCTCTGCTGGGTCGCGGTCACGTGCAAGCCTCTCGAACGATGGGGGCGGATGTGCCGCCGTCGTCCGCATCAGAGATGCGGACTCTGCCAGGCGGCCCGCAGAGAAGGTGGAGAAGGTACTGAGAACCGGCATCCTATACCGCACCCGGCAGGCCTGATCACCGGCCTGCGCCCGGCCGCTCGGCTCCGCGCCCGGGAGGATCCGTCGGCTAGGGTCGTCTCCCGGCCCTTGCCAGGACCGCCCGCGCCCCCGCAGGGAGCTTCCCCCGGCGGTCCGGCACCCACGCCAGTGCAGCCAAGGAGTAGGACCGCGCGCATGGACAGGCTCGTCAACACCGTCCGCCCGTACGCCTGGGGTTCGGTCACCGCGATCCCCGAACTGCTCGGGCAGGAGCCCACCGGCAGCCCGCAGGCCGAGTTGTGGATGGGCGCCCACCCCGGCGCCCCGTCCCGCACCGACCGGGGCGACGGGCCCGTACCGCTGGACGAGCTGATCGCCGCCGACCCGCAGGCCGAGCTCGGCGCCGCCGCGACCGCCAGGTTCGGCACCGAGCTGCCCTTCCTGTTCAANGTCCTCGCGGCCGGCATCCCGCTGTCGATCCAGGCGCACCCCACGCTCGACCAGGCCCGCGCGGGCTTCGCCGGTGAGCAGGCCCGCGGCATCCCGCTCGACGCCGCGCACCGCAACTACCGCGACGCCAACCACAAGCCCGAACTGATCTGCGCGCTGGACGAGTTCGACGGCCTCTGCGGCTTCCGCCGGCCCGCCGACGCCGCCGCCCTGATGGCCGCCCTGGACGTCCCCGGGCTCACCCCGCTGATCGAGGTGCTGCGCCACAAGCCCGAGGCCGAGGCTCTGCGCGAGGTCCTCGCCGACGTCCTCTCGATGGACGAGGACACCGCCGCCGGCCTCGTCCGGCAGGCCGCCGCAGCCGTCGACCGGGCCGCCGCAGCCGATCCCGAGGGCCCGTACGGCCCGTACACGCTCATCACCCGGGAGTTCCCCGGCGACGTCGGCCTGCTCGCCGGGCTGCTCCTCAACCACGTCCGCCTGCAGCCCGGGGAGGCGCTCTACCTCGGCGCCGGCGTCCCGCACGCCTACCTGCACGGCACCGCCGTGGAGCTGATGGCCAACTCGGACAACGTCCTGCGGGCGGGCCTCACCCCTAAGCACATCGACGTCCCCGAACTGCTGAAGGTCGTCGTGTTCGCCGCCGCCGACCCGGACGTGCTGCACCCCGTGCCGGTACCGGGCACGCCCGGCGAAGCGCTCTACCCGGTGCCGATCGACGAGTTCAGGCTCTCCCGCTTCGACCTCGGCGACGAACCCCGCCGGATCGACGGCCGCGCACCGCAGATCGTCCTCTGCACCGCCGGCACCACCCGCCTCACCGCCGCCGACGGCCGGACCCTCGACCTCGCCCGGGGCGAGTCCGCCTTCCTCCCGGCCACCGGCACGGACACCACCCTGTCCGGCCCCGGAGCCACCCTCTTCCGGGCCACCGTCACCCTCTGACCGGCCTCACCCGTCTGACCGGCCTCGTCACTCGCCCGGGACACGCCGTGCGAGGGCCCGGCCGCCGAGCGCGACGGCGAGGGCGGCCACGATCAGGACGGCCGCGACCGCGAAGGTGATCCGCGTCCCGGTGCCGACGGCGTCGGGACGCGCGGTCGTGATGTCGGTCGTCGCCGAGGCGAGCGCGAACACCGCGCCCATCACCGATGCGCCGGTGATCAGCCCCAGATTGCGCGACAGGTTGAGCATGCCGGAGACGACGCCCCGGCGATCCGGGCGGACATCGGCCATCACGGCGGTGTTGTTGGCCGTCTGGAACACCGCGTAGCCGGCGGTGACGACCGCGATCGGGGCGATGTAGCCGGCCACGCCGAGCGTCGACGGCAGCACGGACAGCGCGAGCGCGCCCGCCGCCATGGCGGCCAGCCCGACGACGGTCATCCGCTGCGCACCGAAGCGGTCCGCGATGCGGCCGGCCGGCACCCCGGTCAGTGCGGCGACGACCGGGCCCGCCGACAGGACGAGTCCGACCAGGGCCTGGCCGAGGCCGAGCGTCCGGGAGAGGTAGAACGGCCCGACCACCAGCGTCGCCATCATCACCGTCGAGACGAGCGCGCTCATCGCGAGGCTCGCGCTCAGCGCCGGATCGCGGAACATCGCCAACCGGATCAACGGTGACGCCGCTCTCGTCTCGGCCCGGACGAAGAGGCCCGCTCCGAGCGCGGCGGCCACCAGCAGGGCCGTGTTGAGCAGGCCGAAGCCGCCGTGCCCGGTCGTCATGGCGAGGGCGTACGCCGCGAGCGTCAGGGCGAGCAGCAGCGTGCCCACGTGNTCGAACCCGGCCCGGCCGCTCCTGGGCTCCCGCCGGTCGGCGGGCAGGTGGCGGTACGCGAGCAGCAGCGTCACGACGCCCAGCGGCACGTTGACGAGGAACATCGCCCGCCAGCCGAATCCGGAGATCAGCGCCCCGCCGAGCGACGGCCCCAGCGCGGTGCCGATCGCGGACATCGTCCCGAGCAGCCCCATCGCGCCACCGGTCCTGTCCTTCGGGACCGTCTCGCCGACGAACGCCATGGTGAGGGCCATCATGACGGCCGCCCCGAGCCCCTGCGCCGCCCTGGCCCCGATCAGCAGCCAGAGCGTGGGCGCGACGCCGCACAGCACCGAGGCCACCGTGAACAGGGAGATCCCGGCCAGCAGCAGCCGGCGGCGGCCGGTGATGTCACCGAGCCGCCCGACACTGACGATCGAGGTGGTGATCGCGAGGAGATAGGCGAGGACGATCCACTGCACCTGCTGGAACGAGGCGCCGAACGCCTGCGCCAGACTCGGCAGGCCGACATTCGCGATGCTGGTGCCGAGCGAGGACAGCAGCATCGACAGCGAGAGGCCGGCCAGCGCCCATCGGACCGACGGTATTCGCCCCGTACCCCCGGCCACGGCGGCGGCCGCGCCTGCCTCGTCCCGTCCTGCGCTGAGCGGCTTCAAGGTGCACTCCGTTCTCCGGCTGCTTCCGCAGGCCGGCCGGGCAGCCGGGCATGGCCGGCAGGTGGTGGGTGTGCTGAAGGCTCCGGCCCGGGGCCGACGGCCCGGGCTACGGCACGGCCGGGCGTACGCCCGTGAACACCGTGGTGGCGGAGAGCAGGAAGGCGTCGGGCCGCCGCAGGATGCCCTCCGGCGACCGGGGATCGGTCAGCACGTCGAGCGTCCTGCCGTCCGCCTCGTCCAGTTCCTCGCCCANCGACTCCCGCAGCCGGGTCAGATGGGCGTGCAGGAAGGCGCGGGCGCTCTCGCCCAGCGGCGCCGGCAGGTCGAGGAGCGCGGTGAAGCTGCCGACCCGGGTGAGGCCGGCCCGGCCGAGCATCGCGGGCCAGTCCTCGACCACGGCGGTGCTGCCGGGCACCTCGGCCCGCATGACCTCGAACCAGCGCTCGTGGGCGGCGTCGAGCCGCGCCTGGAGGCCCGGCCTGCCGATGCCGATGTCACGCGGGAGGAAGCGCATCGGCAGACCGCCCTCCGCCACCGCGAGCAGCCCGCCCGGCCTCAGCACACCGGCGAGCGCGTCCAACGCGCCCTGCTGGTCGCCGAGATGGTGCACGACCTTGCTGCTCCAGACCAGGTCCGCCGTGCCGAGGCCGCCTTCTCCGTGACCGTGCCCCTGTCCTTGCCCGTCGCCGTCGCCGTCACCGTCACCGGCGGTCAGGCCCTCGGGCAGCTCCGCGTGCCGGGCGGACACCCTGCCGCCGAACCCGAGCCGCTCCGCGCGGGCCAGCGCGCGCTCCAGCAGACCGGGCGTGCCGTCCACGGCGACCACCTCGGCGTCCGCGAAGGCCTCGGCGAACACGCTGGTCATCACCCCGGGCCCACTGCCGATGTCGAGGATCCGCCGGACCTCCCGCTCCGGGCCGAGCAGCTCCCCCAGCCGGGCCGCCGCCCCGCGCAGGACGGGCAGCTGCACTTCGGCGTTGCTCTCCAGGTGGGTCGCCAGGANCTCCCAGTCGAGGTCGGCGCCGTGCTGTCCGTGCCCGTGGCTGTGCCCGTGTCCCTGCCCGTGTCCCTGCCCGTGTCCGTGGCTGTGTCCCTGGCCCTGACCGTGTCCGGATTCGTTGTGTTGGCTCATGTCGCCGAGCGTGCACCCGGCCCTCCGAGGGCGGCAACTTCTGTTGCCATTCCTGGGACAGCGCGGTGAAATGCCCGCATGGACACTCCGGCGCCGTACCAAGCGGTCCTCGACCAGGTCGCCCCCCGCCTCAGGCAGCTGCGCGCCAGGCGCGGCCTCACCCTGGCCGCCCTGTCCGAGGAGACCGGCATCTCCAAGAGCACCCTCTCCCGGCTGGAATCCGGCCAGCGCCGCCCGACCCTGGAGCTGCTGCTGCCGCTCGCCGGCGCGTACGGCGTACCGCTGGACGAGCTGGTCGGCGCCCCCGAAGTGGGAGATCCCCGGGTCCGGCTGACACCCCGTCCCCTGCCGAACGGCGGCACCTTCGTCCCGCTGAGCCGGACTCCGGGACCCCTCCAGGCCTACAAGATGATCATCACCGACCGAGGCTCCGAACCCTCCCACCGCACCCACGAGGGCTACGAGTGGCTGTACGTCCTGGACGGCCGGCTGCGGCTCGTCCTCGCCGAGCACGACTTCGTCCTCGGCCCCGGCGAGGTCGCCGAGTTCGACACCCGGCTCCCCCACTGGTTCAGCAGCGCGGACGGCCGGCCCGTCGAGATCCTCAGCCTCTTCGGCCGCCAGGGCGAGCGCATGCACGTCCGCGCGAAACCCCGCGCGTGACGCCCTCGGGCGGGCCCGCCACACATCAACCCAGCAGGGCCCGCATACCGGGGCCGACCAGATCAGCGATGTCCGGGTCACCCGGCTGATACCGCCCCCACCGCAGGAGACCGAGCGTGACCGCACCGTCCGGCGGCCGCGCCAGAGCGGCAGCGCCCCGGACCGGGTCCAGCCCCTCCAGCAAGCGCCGCACCAGGGCACCCTCATCGGACTCGGCCCCGGCGGGCTCCGGCAGGCTGCCCAACCACCTCAACAGCGCCACCGATCGCCCGGCGGGATCCGGGTATTCGTCGGCCAGTCGCTCCCGAAGCCCGTCCACCTCTGCCTCGGACAGCTTCACGAGCGCCGACCGAAGGGAAGCCGGGACCTGTCGACGCGTCAACCGCACCGCACCGCCGCGCCCGTGACCCGCCTTCCGGGCCCGCGTCCGGTCCTCGCGAAGGCCCATGGCGTCCGCCAGCTGCGGGACGAAGTGCACGAGCCGGTGGGACGCCCCGTGCTCAGCGAGCAGCAACGCCAGGCCGAGCGGGTCCGCGATCTCCAGGTTGTCCCGGAAGCGGGCACGCTCCCAGGCGACGGCGCCGCCTCCATGCAGCGTCCCCCGGCCCACGAACTCACCGTCGGCGTCGTGGAGGCTCAGCGTCAAGCCACCAGGGCACCGGCAGATGTCGCCGCTGAAACTCCCGTCCGACGTGACGACGCGCAGCTCCGCCAAGGCGTCCGGACTCTCGATCCGGCCGAGCACTCGCCGCCCGGAGAGCGGTCCGTCCCCCTCCCCGCCCGCGAGCACCTGCACGAGCCGGGTCCGCGCCCACGCGTCATCGAGCCACACACGTATCGGATGCCGCATGTCCACCTCCCCAGCCTCCAGACGCTTCCCACCGGCACGGATGTCACCAGTGTGACCTGCTTTCCGCCGCTGCCACCGGCCGCGGGCCCGGCCGTAATTCGCTTGACCTGACCACCGGTCAACGCTGCACTGTGGCGGAAGACCACGAGTCGTGGTGCCGGTATCACGGGGAGAAAGCCGTAGCGATGGAGATCCGTCCCACGACCGACCAGGACCTCGACGTCTTCGTCGACACACTCCATACCGCGTTCGGGCGCTTTCCGGGAACCCCGACCGAGGGCGGCGGGGTCTGGTGGGCGGCGCTCGAAATGGACCGCGGCCTGCTCGCCGTGACGGCGGACGGGCGGCCCGTCGGCACCGCCGGTGCGTACTCCTTCGAGCTCACCCTGCCCGGTGAGGTCGTCGTCCCGGCCCCCGGGGTGACCGTCGTCGGCGTGCTGCCCTCGCACCGACGCCGGGGCGTGCTCAGCGCGATGATGCGGCATCAGCTCACCGAGCTGCGGGCCCGAGGGGAGTTCCTCTCCGTACTGCTGGCCTCCGAGGCCCTGATCTACCGCAGGTTCGGCTACGGCCCGGCGACGTACACGCGGCGGCTGACGGTGCCCCGCCACCAGGCAGCGTTCGCCCTCCCCCGGGCAGGCGGAACGGCGGACGCCCCGGCGACCGGCTCGAACACGGGCACCGGCTCGGACACGGGCTCGATCGAGGTCCTGCGGCGGGCCGAGTGCGGCGACATCCTGGAAGAGGTCTACGACCGGTACCGCCGCGCACAGCCCGGCGCGCTGTCCCGGCCGCACCGCTGGTGGGCCTCGGGCGCGGGGCAGGCCCCGGTCTCCACGGCGCCGCGCTACGTCGCCGTCCACCGTGACGCCGACGGCGTCCCGGACGGGTACGCCAGCTACTTGGTCGGCGACCCCGACACCCTGACGGTCGACGAGACCATCGCCACCGACGACGCCGCCTTCACGGCCCTGGCCCGGTTCGTGCTCGGGCACGACCTGGTCTCTCAGGTCGTGTTCAAGCACTTCCCGCCCGAGCACCCGCTGCGCTGGCAGTTCGCGGACTTCCGCGCCGGCCAGGTGAGCGACGACACCGACTGGCTCTGGGTACGGCTGCTGGACGTCCCGCGTGCGCTGACCTCTCGCGGCTGGTTCACGGACGGCGAGCTCGTCCTCGATGTCGACGACCCGTTCCTCGGCGAGCACGGCCGCTACCTGCTGACCGTCCGGGACGGCAAGGCCGACTGCGTCCCGACGGACCGGGAGCCCGACCTGTCCCTGGACGTGAGCGACCTGGGCTCGGTCTACCTCGGCGGCACCGCCCCGAGCACGCTCGTACGTGCCGGACACATCCGGGCCCACCGCCCGGGCGCGGCCGCCCTCGCCGACGCCCTCTTCCGTGCCGAGCGCGCCCCGCACTGCCTGCACTGGTTCTGACCCCACACGCTGCCGAGCGGCCACCCCTACGTGCTCCCCCGCAGGCTCCCGCTCCGCTGACCCCCGCGGGTCCGCCCGGCCTAGGGGGTTCACCGCTCGCCGGCGGCCTCCAGGATCGCGCGGAGACGCGACAGGCATTCGCTGACGAAGAGGGGGTAGGTGCCCCAGTAGTACGACACCCCGCTGACTCCGACGGCGATGGCCCATGCCCGGGCCCGCAGCCACGTCACGTCGTCGAGGCCCATGGCGTCCCAGTACGCCTGTCGGGCCGCGGGTGGCAGATCCCACAGGGGCGAATGCTCGGCGTCGGGAAAGCCGACCGAGAGGCCTCCGAAGTCGATGACCGCGTGCAGCTTTCCCTGCTGGACCAGAAGATTGCTGGGTTTGAGATCGCCATGGAGCCACACCTGGCGGCCGGACGGCTCGGGCAAGGCCAGCGCACTCTGCCACAGCTGTCGTAGCTGCCCGATGTCGAGGTCGAGGCCCTGGATCGTTCGGCAGACGTCGAAGCACCCGCTGATCCACCGGTCACAAGCGTGCAGGCCACCTCCGCGGTACCAGCTAAGTTCGCCCTGCCGAGTGGCTCCCATCAGGGGGATGGCATGCAGACGCTGCACGATCGCCGCCAGGCCGACCCCGAACGCGGACCAATCGGTGACCGATCCGGGGCCGGCTTCATCGCCGTCGATCCAGCGGTACACCGACCAGGCGAGCGGGAACGCGGAACTCGGCGTGCCGCCGTGCACCGGCTCCGGGATGCGGCAGGGAAGATGTGGCGCCAGCCGCGGCAGCCACGTCTGCTCCTTCCGTACGGCCTCGGCGTTGTCCGGGGTGCGCGGCAGCCGCATGAGCAGCTGGTCGCCGAGCCGGTACATCCTGTTGTCCGTGCCCGCACCGGCCGACGAGACGGGGAGGTCGGCCCATTCCGGTCGCTGCTCCCGCAACAGCGACCGGACGACCGCCTCATCCACACGGATCTCGTTCTCATGAAGTGTCACGATGAGAGCCTTGTGCCCGGGCTGCACCGCCGCCAGTGATTTTCCCAGGGCGGTCGCCGTTCGGAACAGGCGCCCGCGTCACTCCCTCGTCATGTCGACGAAGCGCGAGTAGTGGCCCTGGAAGGCGACCGTGATGGTGGCGGTGGGGCCGTTTCGGTGCTTGGCGACGATCAGGTCGGCCTCGCCGGCGCGGGGGGACTCCTTCTCGTAGGCGTCCTCGCGGTGGAGCAGGATGACCATGTCGGCGTCCTGCTCGATGGAGCCCGATTCGCGCAGGTCGGAGACCATCGGCTTCTTGTCCGTGCGCTGCTCGGGGCCACGGTTCAGCTGGGAGAGCGCGATGACCGGGACTTCGAGTTCCTTGGCCAGCAGTTTGAGGTTTCGCGACATGTCGGAGACCTCCTGCTGGCGGCTCTCGGCGCGGCGGGAGCCGCCGGCCTGCATCAGCTGGAGGTAGTCGATGACGACGAGTTTGAGGTCGTTCCGCTGTTTCAGGCGGCGGCACTTGGCGCGGATCTCCATCATCGACAGGTTCGGTGAGTCGTCGATGTAGAGCGGGGCGTTGGTGACGTCGGGCATCCGGCGGGCGACCCTGGTCCAGTCGTCGTCCGTCATGTTGCCGGAGCGCATGTGGTGCAGGGCGACCCGCGCCTCGGCGGAGAGCAGGCGCATGGCGATCTCGTTGCGCCCCATTTCGAGCGAGAAGATCACGCTCGGCAGGCCGTTGGTGATCGAACATGCTCGGGAGAAGTCCAGGGCGAGCGTGGACTTTCCCATCGCGGGGCGGGCCGCGATCACGATCATCTGGCCCGGGTGGAGGCCGTTGGTGAGGGCGTCGAGGTCGGCGAAGCCGGTGGGGACGCCGGACATCTGGCCCTGGCGGGATCCGATGGCCTCGATCTCGTCGAGGGCGCCCTCCATGATGTCGGAGAGCGGCGCGTAGTCCTCGCTGGTGCGCTGTTCGGTGACGGCGTAGATCTCGGCCTGGGCCGCGTTGACGATCTCGTCGACGTCGCCCTCGGCGGCGTAGCCCATGCCGGCGATCCGGGTGCCGGCCTCGACCAGGCGGCGCAGGACGGCGCGCTCGTGGACGATCTCCGCGTAGTACTCGGCGTTGGCGGCGGTCGGGACGGAGTTGACCAGGGTGTGCAGGTAGCCGGGGCCGCCGGCCCGGACGAGTTCACCGCGCTTGGTGAGCTCGCTGGCGACGGTGATCGGGTCGGCCGGCTCGCCGCGGGCGTAGAGGTCGAGGATCGCGCTGTGGACCAGCTCGTGGGCCGGGCGGTAGTAGTCGTGCGGTTTGAGGACCTCGACGACGTCGGCGATGGCGTCCTTGGAGAGCAGCATGCCGCCGAGGACGGACTGTTCGGCGGCTAGGTCCTGCGGAGGGACGCGCTCGAAGCCGTCGACGGAGCCGGAGCGCTCGGGCTCCTCGTCCCGCCGCTGCTTGCCGCCGCCCCGCTGGAACCCGCCGTCGCGCCCCTTGCCGCCACCGCCACC
>FJVZ01000902.1_pt1 | contig 10391 bp, 9 predicted proteins | sample 1011841 | NCBI WGS metagenome assembly FJVZ01 (sample SAMEA3912450, study PRJEB9761) | metagenome | biome: forest; material: soil | place: USA | collected 2011-06-22 | depth 0.1 m
CGGATCGGCAGGTCCGGCCCCCGGAGTGTCNCCGCGACTCGGTACGGTGGACCCATGGCTGACCCGTCCACCTACCGCCCCGCCCCGGGGGCGATTCCGACCTCGCCGGGTGTCTACCGGTTCCGTGACGTCCACGGGCGGGTCATCTACGTCGGCAAGGCCAAGAGCCTGCGCCCACGGCTCTCCTCCTACTTCCAGGACATCGCGGGCCTGCACCCGCGCACCGCGACGATGGTCACCACCGCCGCCTCGGTGGAGTGGACGGTGGTCGGCACCGAGGTCGAGGCGCTCCAGCTGGAGTACTCCTGGATCAAGGAGTACGACCCCCGGTTCAACGTCAAGTACCGCGACGACAAGAGCTATCCGGAGCTCGCGGTCACCCTCAACGAGGAGTTCCCCCGGGTCCAGGTGATGCGCGGGGCGCACAAGAAGGGTGTGCGCTACTTCGGCCCGTACGGGCACGCCTGGGCGATCCGCGAGACGGTCGACCTGCTGCTGCGGGTCTTCCCCGTCCGCACCTGCTCCAACGGCGTCTTCAAGCGGGCCGCCCAGGTCGGCCGGCCCTGCCTGCTCGGGTACATCGGCAAGTGCGCCGCGCCCTGCGTCGGCAAGATCTCGCAGGCCGAACACGTCGAGCTGGCCGAGGAGTTCTGCGACTTCATGGCCGGGCGCACCGGCAACCACCTGCGCCGGCTGGAAGAGCAGATGCGCGACGCCGCCGCCGAGATGGAGTACGAGAAGGCCGCCCGGCTGCGCGACGACATCGGGGCGCTCAAGCGCGCCATGGAGAAGAACGCGGTCGTCCTCGCCGACGGCACCGACGCCGACCTGCTGGCGCTGGCCGAGGACGAGTTGGAGGCCGCCGTCCAGATCTTCCACGTCCGGGGCGGCCGGGTGCGCGGCCAGCGCGGCTGGGTCACCGACAAGGTCGAGGACGTCGACACCGCTGCGCTGGTCGAGCACGCCCTCCAACAGCTGTACGGCGGCGGGGCGGAGAGCGTCCCGCGCGAGGTGCTGGTGCCCGCCCTGCCGGAGCCGGCCGGCCCCGTACGGGAGTGGCTGAGCGGCCTGCGGGGCGCCCAGGTCGATCTCAGGGTGCCGCAGCGCGGCGACAAGAAGGACCTGATGGCGACCGTCCAGCGCAATGCCCAGCAGTCGCTGGCGCTGCACAAGACGAAGCGCGCCTCGGACCTGACCACCCGCAGCCGGGCGCTCCAGGAGATCGCCGACGCGCTGGAGCTGGACTCGGTGCCGCTGCGCATCGAGTGCTTCGACATCTCGCACCTCCAGGGCGAGGACGTGGTGGCGTCGATGGTGGTGTTCGAGGACGGCCTGGCCCGCAAGAGCGAGTACCGCCGCTTCCAGATCAAGGGCTTCGAGGGGCAGGACGACGTCCGCTCGATGCACGAGGTGATCAGCCGCCGGTTCCGCCGCTACCTGCGGGAGCGCGAGGAGACCGGTGAGTGGGCCGTCCCCGAGGCGGACGACCCCGGGCAGCAGCCCGAGGCACCCGCCGGTGAGGCGCCGGCCGGCCCGATCGACCCCGAGACGGGCCGCCCCCGCCGCTTCGCCTACCCGCCGCAGCTGCTGGTCGTCGACGGCGGCCGGCCGCAGGTCGCGGCNGCCCGCCGGGCGCTGGACGAGCTGGGCATCGACGACGTCGCGCTCTGCGGCCTCGCCAAGCGGCTGGAGGAGGTCTGGCTGCCGGGCGAGGACGACCCGGTCGTCCTGCCGCGCAGCAGCGAGGGCCTGTACCTGCTCCAGCGGGTCCGGGACGAGGCGCACCGCTTCGCCATCTCGTACCAGCGCAACAAGCGGTCCAAACGACTCACCGCCGGGGAGCTGGACTCCGTACCCGGCCTCGGCGAGACTCGCCGCCAGGCGCTGCTGAAGCACTTCGGTTCGCTGAAGAAGCTGCGGGCGGCGACGGTGGACGAACTCTGCGAGGTTCCGGGCATCGGGCGGCGCACCGCGGAGACTGTTGCGGCAGCGTTGGCGTCCCGTACACCCGCGGCGTTCGCCGTGAACACGGCCACGGGTGAGATCCTCGACGACGGCGCCGACGAAGAGGCCGTGCCGCAGCCCGCACCGCCGGCTGCTGCACTGCCGGCCACCGCGACGCCATCGACCGCAACGCCAGCTATCGCAACGCCATCGACCGCAACGCCAGCTATCGCGACGCCATCGACCGCAACGCCAGCTATCGCAACGCCACCGACCGCAACGCCACTGGAGACGTCATGACGGCCGGCGCCGCCCGTCAGGATGCGCGTCCCGCGTTCACTCCCCAGGGTGACCTGGGGAAGCGCGGCGCAGCCACGCACGTTCTCCTCAGCAGATCCACCGAGAGCGGGGAACCGAAGTGACCGTGTCAGACGTGGGGGGTACCCCTCGGCCGGAGGCCGGGGGAGAGACCACCCCGGAGCTGGTGATCATTTCCGGCATGTCCGGAGCCGGCCGTTCGACGGCGGCCAAGTGCCTGGAGGACCTCGGCTGGTTCGTCGTGGACAACCTGCCGCCGGCCCTCATCCCGACCATGGTCGACCTCGGCGCGCGCTCCCAGGGAGCCGTCGCCCGGATCGGCGCCGTCGTGGACGTCCGCGGCCGCAAGTTCTTCGACGACCTGCTGACCTCGCTGGAGGAGCTGGAGAAGCGCGGCGTACGGCTGCGCGTGGTCTTCCTGGACTCCTCCGACGACGCGCTGGTCCGCCGCTTCGAGAGCGTGCGCCGCCCGCACCCGCTGCAGGCCGACGGCCGGATCGTGGACGGCATCGCCCAGGAGCGCGACCTGCTGCGCGAGCTGCGCGGCGAGGCCGACCTGGTGATCGACACCTCCAACCTCAACGTCCACCAGCTGCGGGCCAAGCTGGACGCCCAGTTCGCCGACCACAACGAGCCGGAGCTCCGCGCGACGGTGATGTCCTTCGGCTTCAAGTACGGCCTGCCGGTCGACGCCGACCTGGTGGTCGACTGCCGCTTCCTGCCCAATCCGCACTGGGTCCCCGAGCTGCGCGCCCGCACCGGTACGGACCCGGACGTGGCCGGCTACGTCTTCGAGCAGCCCGGCGCCAACGAGTTCCTCGACGGGTACGCGGACCTGCTGCGGATCATCACCGAGGGGTACCGTCGCGAGGGCAAGCGGTACATGACACTTGCCGTAGGCTGCACGGGTGGTAAGCACCGGAGCGTGGCCATGTCGGAGCGGTTGACGAAGCGTCTGATCGCGGACGGCGTCGAGACGGTGCTGGTCCACCGGGACATGGGACGCGAGTAGCCGCGCCGGCCTGCCGCCAGGCAGCCCGGGGCGGCAGGCAGAGGAACGCGAGGTGGGTGTGGCGGGATACGGGCCCGGGCGGCAGCTGCAGAGCAGGACCCCGGACCGGTCGGCGGTCCCCTCGCGCGCCTCGGCGGCGGCCAGGCCGCAGGCCAACGCGCCGCGGATCGCCGCGCTGGGCGGCGGCCAGGGCCTGTCCGCCTCGCTCTCCGCGCTGCGCAGGCTGACCACCGCGCTCACCGCGGTGGTCACCGTCGCGGACGACGGCGGCTCCAGCGGGCGCCTCCGCGCCGAGCTGGGCGTCCTGCCGCCGGGCGATCTCCGCAAGGCGCTGGCCGCCCTCTGCGGGGACGACGACTGGGGCCGGACGTGGTCCGAGGTGATCCAGCAGCGCTTCTCCGGCTCCGGTGAGCTGGGCGGCCACGCGGTGGGCAACCTGCTGATCGTCGCCCTCTGGGAGAAGCTCGGCGACCCGGTCGCCGCCCTGGACTGGGTGGGCCGGCTGCTCAACGTGCAGGGCCGGGTGCTGCCGATGTCGGCCGTGCCGCTGGACATCGAGGCGGTCGTCCGGGGCCACGACCCGGCCCGGCCGGCCGAGCTGTCCGCCGTGCGCGGCCAGGCGAACGTCGCGGTCACCCCCGGCACCGTCCAGTCGATCAGGCTGCTGCCGGACGCGCCGCCGGCCGTCCCGGAGGCCGTGGCGGCCGTCCGGGAGGCGGACTGGGTGGTGCTCGGCCCGGGCTCCTGGTTCACCAGCGTGCTGCCGCACCTGCTGGTGCCGGAGCTCGCCACGGCCCTGGTCGAGACCCGGGCCCGGCGCCTGCTCACCCTGAACCTGGCCCCCCAGCCCGGCGAGACCGAGGGCTTCACCCCCCAGCGGCACCTNGAGGTGATCGCCGACCACGCTCCCGGGCTGGCGGTGGATGCGATCCTGGTGGACGAGCGAGCGGTCACCGGCGGCGCCTTCGGCGTGGCCGACCTGGCCGGGCTGGAGAAGGCGGCCGAGCGGATGGGCGCCGCCCTGGTGCTCGACCGGGTCGCGACGGCCGACGGCACGCCGCGACACGACCGGGAGCTCTTGGCCGCGGCATACGACCGGATTTTCCGGACACATGGAAGGATCGGCCCATGGCGATGACGGCAGCGGTGAAGGACGAAATCAGCCGGCTCCCCGTCACCCGGGCCTGCTGCCGCAAGGCGGAGGTTTCGGCGATCCTCAGGTTCGCGGGTGGCTTGCACATTGTGAGCGGCCGGATCGTGATCGAGGCTGAGCTGGACACCGGCGTGGCGGCGCGGCGACTGCGCAAGGATCTGTTGGAGATCTTCGGGCACTCCTCGGATCTGGTGGTGATGGCCCCCGGCGGCCTGCGACGCGGCAGCCGGTACGTGGTGAGGGTGGTCAAGGACGGCGAGCTGCTCGCCCGGCAGACCGGGCTGGTGGACGGCCGAGGACGGCCCATCCGGGGCCTGCCCCCGGCGGTGGTGTCCGGGGCGACCTGCGACGCCGAGGCGGCCTGGCGCGGGGCCTTCCTGGCGCACGGCTCGCTGACCGAGCCGGGCAGGTCCTCCTCCCTGGAGATCACCTGCCCCGGTTCCGAGGCGGCGCTCGCGCTGGTCGGTGCGGCCCGGCGGCTCGGCATCCCGGCGAAGGCCCGCGAGGTGCGCGGCGTGGACCGGGTGGTGATCCGGGACGGCGACGCGATCGGCGCGCTGCTGACCAGGCTCGGCGCCCACGAGTCGGTGCTGGCCTGGGAGGAGCGCCGGATGCGCCGCGAGGTGCGGGCCACCGCCAACCGGCTGGCCAACTTCGACGACGCCAACCTGCGCCGCTCGGCCCGCGCCGCGGTCGCGGCCGGGGCCCGGGTGCAGCGCGCGCTGGAGATCCTCGGCGAGGAGGTGCCCGAGCACCTGGCGGCGGCCGGCCAGCTGCGGATGCAGCACAAGCAGGCGTCGCTGGAGGAGCTGGGGGCGCTCGCCGACCCGCCGCTGACCAAGGACGCGGTGGCCGGGCGGATCCGCCGGCTGCTGGCGATGGCCGACAAGCGCGCCTCCGAGCTGGGCCTGCCCAGCACCGAGGCGAACCTGACGGACGAGATGGCGCTCAGCTGAGCCCCGGCGCGACGGACCGCCGGGCGCACCGCAGGACGACCGGGTGACCGGCCGACGCTGACGGGCGGGCCGGATCTCACCTGCTGAACGGCTGATGTCCCGGATCGTGGACATCAGCCGTTTCGCGTCCGAACATGTTCCCCCGTCCGGCCCAAGTGCCGTCCGGGGCCGGGGGAGCAGCTTCCCCGGCGGGTCGGGGAGAGGCCCTGCTGAGTGCCCCCGACTCGCCACGCCAAGGGGTTGACCCCGGGCGGATGTGCTCTCGAACGCCTTGGAGAGGTAGGGTCATGGGTGGTCGGGGACATCCCATTTCCACCCCGTCGGCATAGTTCCGGCGTACCTAACAAGGAGATCGGTTCGTGACGATCCGGGTAGGCATCAACGGATTCGGCCGCATTGGCCGCAACTTCTTCCGTGCGGTTCGGTCCCAGGGCGCGGACATCGAGATCGTCGGTGTGAACGACCTGACCGACACCAAGACCCTGGCGCACCTGCTCAAGTACGACTCGATCCTGGGCACCCTCCAGGCCGAGGTCAGCCACACCGCTGACAGCATCACCGTCGACGGCACGACCTTCAAGGTCATCGCCGAGCGCGACCCGGCCAACCTGCCCTGGGGCGAGCTGGGCGTGGACATCGTGATCGAGTCGACCGGCATCTTCACCAAGGCCGACGCTGCGAAGAAGCACGTCACCGCCGGCGCGAAGAAGGTCATCATCTCGGCGCCCGCCACCGACGAGGACGTCACCATCGTCATGGGCGTCAACGACGACAAGTACGACGCGGCGAACCACACCGTCATCTCCAACGCCTCGTGCACCACGAACTGTGTGGCGCCGATGGCCAAGGTGCTGCTGGAGAACTTCGGCATCGTCAAGGGTCTGATGACCACGGTGCACGCGTTCACCAACGACCAGGTCACGCTGGACTTCCCGCACAAGGACCTGCGTCGCGCCCGCGCCGCCTCGCTCAACATCATCCCGACCTCGACCGGTGCCGCCAAGGCCACCGCCCTGGTCATCCCGGAGCTCAAGGGCAAGCTGGACGGCACCTCGCTGCGCGTCCCGGTCCCGACCGGCTCGATCACCGACCTGGTCGTCACGCTGGAGCGCGACGTCACGGTCGAGGAGGTCAACGCCGCCTTCCAGAAGGCGTCCGAGGGCTCGCTCAAGGGCATCCTGCAGTACACCGAGGACCCGATCGTCTCCTCCGACATCGTGAACTCGCCGTTCTCCACGATCTTCGACTCGCTGATGACGATGGTCCAGGGCAACCAGGTCAAGATCTTCGGCTGGTACGACAACGAGTGGGGCTACTCCAACCGCCTCGTCAACCTGACCACCCTCGTCGGTGGCCAGCTCTGACGCAGCGGGAGCTGACGTGATGTGAGGAACAGGGCCCGGACGGCCGTGCGCGACCGTCCGGGCCTTGTTCCTTGCGTGTGCCTGCGCCACCTTCCGCGGCACCCTCGCTTCATGGACCCAGGCGGCCCGGCGTCGTGCCGCCAGCCCGTCGCCCGCCGCAGCCCTTCCGGGGCCGCGGCACGCGACCGGCCTGTCTGCGCCACCATCTCCCCAGGAGACTCGAAGAACGTGAAGACCATCGAAGACCTCGACGTCGCCGGCAAGCGCGTTTTCGTCCGTGCCGACCTGAACGTCCCGCTCTCGAACGGGAGCATCACCGACGACGGCCGGATCCGTGCCGTCGCGCCGACCATCACCAAGCTGCTGCAGGCCGGCGCCAAGGTGATCGTCGCGTCCCACCTGGGCCGCCCCAAGGGCGAGCCCGACCCCCAGTACTCCCTCGCCCCCGTGGCCGTGCGCCTCGGTGAGATCCTCGGGACGCCGGTCGCCTTCGCGACCGACACCGTGGGTGAGAGCGCGAAGGCCACCGTCGCCGCCCTGGCCGACGGCGAGGTCACGCTGCTCGAGAACCTCCGCTTCAACGCCGGCGAGACCGCGAAGGACGACGCCGAGCGCGGCGCCTTCGCGGACGCCCTGGCGGGCCTGGCGGACCTCTACGTGGGCGACGGCTTCGGCGCCGTGCACCGCAAGCACGCCTCGGTCTTCGACCTGCCGGCCCGCCTGCCGCACGCCGTCGGCGACCTCATCGCCACCGAGGTGGGCGTGCTCAAGCGCCTCACCGAGGAGGTCGAGCGCCCGTACGTCGTCGTCCTCGGCGGCTCGAAGGTCTCCGACAAGGTCGGCGTGATCGACAACCTGCTGGGCAAGGCCGACCGGATCCTGGTCGGCGGCGGCATGGTCTTCACCTTCCTCGCGGCCCAGGGCCACGGGGTCGGCAGCTCGCTGCTGCAGGAGGACCAGATCCCGGTCGTCAAGGAGTACCTGAAGCGGGCGGAGGAGACCGGCGTCGAGTTCGTGCTGCCGGTCGACATCGCGGTCTCCGGGAGCTTCCCCGACGTCAAGACGGGCGCCCCGGTCGAGGACTTCCAGGTCGTCGACGCCGACAAGATCCCGGACGGCGTGCTGGGCCTGGACATCGGCCCCAGGTCGGGCGAGCTGTTCGCCGAGAAGCTGGCCGACGCCAGGACCGTGTTCTGGAACGGCCCGGCCGGCGTGTTCGAGCACCCGGCGTTCGCCCCCGGCACCCGGGCGATCGCGCAGGCGCTGCTGGACAGCGAGGCGTTCACCGTCGTCGGCGGCGGGGACTCCGCCGCGGCCGTCCGCATCCTGGGCTTCGACGAGACGAAGTTCGGGCACATCTCGACCGGCGGTGGCGCCAGCCTCGAGTACCTGGAGGGCAAGTCCCTCCCCGGTCTGACCGCCCTGGAAGGCTGAATCAATGAGCGAGCGTCTCCCGCTGATGGCGGGCAACTGGAAGATGAACCTCAACCACCTTGAGGCCATCCAGCACACCCAGAAGCTGGCCTTCGCGCTGGCCGACAAGGACTACGAGGCGGTCGAGGTCGCGGTCCTGACCCCGTTCACCGACCTGCGTTCGGTCCAGACCCTGGTCGACGGCGACAAGCTGAAGATCAAGTACGGCTCGCAGGACATCTCGGCCCACGACTCCGGTGCGTACACCGGTGAGATCTCCGGCCCGATGCTCGCCAAGCTGAAGTGCACCTTCGCGGCCATCGGCCACTCGGAGCGCCGTCAGTACCACGGTGAGAACGAGGAGATCGTCAACGCCAAGGTGAAGGCCGCCTACCGCAGCGGCATCACGCCGATCCTGTGCGTCGGCGAGCCGCTGGAGGTCCGCAAGGCGGGCACCCACGTCGCCCACACGCTGGCCCAGCTGGACGGCGCCCTCGACGGCGTGCCGGCCTCCGACGCCGAGAGCATCGTCGTCGCGTACGAGCCGGTGTGGGCCATCGGCACCGGCGAGGTGGCGACCCCCGAGGACGCCCAGGAGGTCTGCGCGGCGATCCGGGTGCGCCTGGCCGAGCTGTACGACGGCGAGCTGGCCGCCAAGGTCCGCGTCCTGTACGGCGGTTCCGTGAAGGCCTCGAGCGCGGCCGGCCTGATGGCCAAGCCCGACGTGGACGGTGCGCTGATCGGCGGTGCCTCGCTGGACGCCGACGAGTTCGTCAGGATCGTGCGTTACCGTGAGCAGGCAGTAGGCTAACGCCGCCGCAGCAACGTAGGCTTTGGGGCCGGACCGCTCGCAGCGGCCCGGCCCCTTGCCGATGAACGAGAGAGTTGGTCCCGCCGTTATGGTTATCGGGTTCTCGATTGCCCTGATCATCTTCAGCCTGCTGATGGTTCTCCTGGTGCTGCTGCACAAGGGCAAGGGCGGCGGTCTGTCCGACATGTTCGGCGGCGGCGCGATGTCCACCGGTGGCGGCTCGGCCGTGGCCGAGCGCAACCTGGACCGCATCACCATCATCGTGGGTGTCGCCTGGTTCGCGAGCATCATCATCCTCGGCCTGGTGCTGAAGGTTAAGTAACCGACGTTCCTGCGCGAACAGCCGGTTTGCCGCATATCTGACGGCGCGTCGTCCGCCCGCCTATCCTGAGGGGGCGCCCGGTCCGGGCGCAGTCCCGGAGGCGGTGCGGACAGATCCTTATCGGCTGCTTACACTGGGACAACTTCGCCACCGCCCGCAGGCCGTCGCCGGCCGGCAGTGGATACTGGCCGCGACCTGGCCCCCTCGTAGGGGCCGGGTCTCCCTGTCCCAGGGTGTCGGCTGAGATCGCATCGCATCAGCACGCAGGGAGTCAGACCGTGGCAAGTGGCAACGCCATCCGTGGCAGCAGAGTCGGCGCCGGCCCGATGGGCGAGGCGGAGCGCGGCGAGTCCGCGCCCCGCAACCGGATCTCCTTCTGGTGTGCGAACAAGCACGAGACGCGCCCCAGCTTCGCCGCCGAGGCCGTCATCCCGGAGACCTGGGACTGCCCGCGCTGCGGCTTCCCGGCCGGGCAGGACGAGCACAACCCCCCGGCTCCGTCGCGCAACGAGCCGTACAAGACGCACCTCGCGTACGTCCGCGAGCGGCGCACCGACGCCGACGGCGAGGCGATCCTGGCCGAGGCGCTCGCCAAGCTGCGCGGCGAGATCTGAGCAGACCGCGTCTCCGACGTGAAGAGGGGGCGGGCGCCAAGGCGCTCGCCCCCTCTTCACGTACCGCGGGCTAGGCGGAGGCCGCCGGGTAGAGCTCGGCCGGCAGCTTCGACGCGGCGGCCCGGTCCAGCAGCCACAGCGTGCGCGACCGCCCGTACGCGCCCGAGGCCGGGGCCTGGATCTCGCCCGGGCCGGAGAGGGCCAGCGCGACCGCCTCGGCCTTGTCCTCGCCCGCCGCGAGCAGCCAGACCTCGCGGGCCGCCCGGATCGCCGGGAGGGTGAGCGAGACGCGGACCGGCGGGGGCTTGGGTGCGCCCCGGACGCCGGTCACCGTCAGCTCGCGCTCCCGGACGCCCGGGTGCTCGGGGAACAGGGACGCCACGTGGGTGTCCGGGCCGACCCCGAGCAGCAGGACGTCGAAGGACGGCACGCCGAGCCGGTCGCCCGGCTCGGCCGCCGCGGCCAGCTCCTGTGCGTAGCGGGC
>FJVZ01001187.1_pt1 | contig 10302 bp, 6 predicted proteins | sample 1011841 | NCBI WGS metagenome assembly FJVZ01 (sample SAMEA3912450, study PRJEB9761) | metagenome | biome: forest; material: soil | place: USA | collected 2011-06-22 | depth 0.1 m
GAGAACCTGCGGTTGGCCGAGCGCCAGGGCGCGGGTGAGCCGGCCTACGACCTGGTGCACGAGCTGTTCCCGGAGCTCAAGGTACGGTCCCGGCAGCTCGCGGGCACCTTGTCCGGCGGGCAGCAGCAGATGGTGGCGATCAGCCGCACGCTGCTGAACGGCAACCGGCTGATCATCGCCGACGAGCCGACGAAGGGCCTGGCCCCGAAGGTCGTCACCGAGGTCGCCCAGGTGCTGGAGCGCGCCGCCGAGGCTGTGCCCGTCCTGCTGGTCGAACAGAACCTGGCGATGGTCCGGAGGCTCGCCGAACACTGCGCGGTCCTGGCCGACGGCCACACCGCACACCAGGGTCCGGCGGACGCGCTGCTGTCCGACCCCGAGGCGACCCGGACGCTGCTGGGGGTGGGCCGGCGGGACAGTACCGATCCAGGCNCCGCGCCGGCCGCCGACCTTTCCACCGTTCCCGCAATCCGACAGGACGGAACCTGATGTCCACCGTTGTCCTGCTGGCCGCGACCGGGCTGGGTCTCGGCGCTCTCTACTTTCTGATCGCCTCCGGCCTGTCGCTGATCTTCGGGCTGATGGACGTGCTCAACTTCGCACACGGCGCCCTTCTCTCCATCGGCGCGTACGCCACCTGGTGGGCCGCCTCGGGGCACGTGCCGGGCGCGGGCGACCACGGTTTCGGCTTCCTGCTCGCGGTCTGCTTCGGCACCGCCGTCGGGACGCTGGCCGCCATGCTTCTCGAACTGGGCCTGATCCGCCCGCTGTACAACCGTCCGCGCGAACAGGTGCTGGCCACCGTCGGCGTCGGACTGGCGGTGCCTGCGCTGCTGTCGGCGATTTGGGGTCCCGACGCGCGCCCCTTCCCGGGGCCGGACGCGCTGGCCGGCACTTTCGGGTTGCTGGGCGCGCGCATCCCGGCGAACCGCCTGGTGCTGATCGGGGCCGCCGCAGTGGTGCTTCTGGCGCTGCGGCTCTTCCTCGGCCGTACCCGGCACGGCCTGGTCGTACGGGCCGGGGTGGAGGACCGTGCCATGGTCACCGCGCTGGGCATCAACGTCCGCCACGCGTTCACTCTGGTATTCGCGATCGGCGGGGCCGCGGCCGCCCTCGGCGGCGCCCTCGGCGGCCTCTACTACGGCTCGGTCGACCCCGGCCAGGGCACCTCTCTGCTGATCTTCGCCTTCGTGGTGGTCGTGATGGGCGGCATGGGCTCGGTCGCGGGCGCGGCGCTCGCGGCCGTCGGGGTGGGCCTGGTCCAACAGTTCGCCAACTACTACACCGCGTCCGGACTCGGCGACCTGGCCGTCGTCGTCCTGCTCGCCGCGCTCCTGCTGCTGCGGCCGAGCGCCGGCATTACCGGGAGGCTCGCATGACCACCGCGCTCAAGGAGAGCACCGCGCACACCGCCCCGCGACCGGGGAAACGGTCCGCCCAGGGGAAGCCCGGCGCGCGCATACTGCGCTGGTGGCCCGCCGCCGCGCTGGCCGCGCTGCTGGCGGCGCCGTACAGCGCGCTGCCGCTGCCGGGCTTGTTCGACGGGCCGATCGGCAGCGCGGGCAATCTCCAACTGCTCGCGACATGCCTGGTGTTCGGGGCGCTGGCCACGGGATACGACCTGCTGCTCGGCCGTACCGGCCTACTGTCGTTCGGGCACGCTCTGTACTTCGCGGCGGGCAGCTACGCCGCCAACACCCTGATGATCGAGGCAGGGCTGGGCTTCGCCGTCTCCGTGGTGCTGGCCGTGCTCTTCGGGATCGTGCTGGCCGCGCTGCTGGGCTCGGTGGCGCTGCAGGTGAGCGGCATCGCGTTCTCGATGGTGACGCTGGCGTTCGCGCAGGCCGGGGCGATCCTGGTGGAGCGCGACCCGGGCGGGATCACCGGCGGCGAGGAGGGCCGGGCGATCCCCGCGGACAAGCTGCCGGCGGCACTGGCGGGTATTGGCAACACGGTGAACCTGTACTGGATCGCGCTGGCGTACCTGGTACTGACNGTGGCGGTCGTGCACTGGGCGGTGCGCTCCCCCACCGGCCGGGTCTGGGAAGGCATCAAGGACAACGAGCGGCGCGTGGAGGTGCTGGGCCTACGCACCTACGGCTTCAAGCTGGTCGCGTTCGCGGTGGCGGGCGCACTCGCCGCGCTCGGCGGGGTCGTCCACCTCCTGCTCGCCGGCGGCGCGACCCCGCAGACCGCCACCTCCGACTTCACGTTGTCGCTGCTGGTGATGGTCGTCCTCGGCGGCTCCGGCTCACGCTGGGGCCCGCTGCTGGGCGGTCTCCTCTACACCTGGGCCGACCACCGGCTGGGCGACCTCACCGGTTCGGACGCCATCACCGGCCTGCCTTCGGTGCTGCGGATACCCCTGTCCCAGCCGCTGTTCCTGCTGGGCACGCTGTTCGTGGTGGTGGTGTACCTGCTGCCCGGCGGCATGGTCCGGCTCCCGGAGCGCCTGCGAGCCCTGCGCCGCACCTGACGACCCGTCTAGGGCGGGCGAGGACCGGCGCCCCGGGGGCCGGCCCTCGCCCGTCATTCCCTCGCCGTCCGCCGACCTGCTGCGTGTCGCCGTGTGCACGGCCCGTCCTTCCCCTCCGACTGTGCCGTGGTCCGGAAGCCACCGCTGTCGGCCAGCAGGTGGAGGCGTAGGGCGAGTTGTAGTTCNAGCGCCCGTCCGGGCTCGTTCCAGTCAGGCCCGAGCAGGGCCTGGATCCGGTGCAGGCGCTGGGCGACGGTGTTGACGTGCAGGTGGAGTTCGTCCTTGATGCGGGTCAGGATGCCACCGCAGGCGAAGTAGGCGCTGAGAGTGCGGACGAGTTCGGTGCCACGCTGGGCGTCGTAATCCAGGACCGGGCCGAGGGTGGCGGTGATGAAGGAGTCGACGCCCCGCCCGCTTCCCAGCAGCACGCCGAGGAAGCCGAGTTCGACGGCGCTGGCACCGTCGCCGATCCGGCCGAGGGACTGCAGGACACGCAGGCAGCGCAGCGCTTCGGCGTGGGCGTCGGCGATCGCACGGGGGCCCGCGGCGGGTCCGCCGGCGGCCACGGTGACGGGCGCGCTCAGCAGGTGGGTGAGCTGGCCGGCCGCGGACCTGGCGGTCTCGCCGGGCAGGGTGCCGTTGTGCGGCAGCAGCAGGACGACGGTGCCGGACAGTTCGGCGCTGATTCCGTCGCTGCCGAAGAGGTACTGGTTGGCCGCGCCGGCCAACTTGCCCCGGTGTCCGTCGGCGGTCTCGGCGACCAGCACCAGACAGGGCCGGCCGAGGTCCACGCCGAGCCGCCGACCGCGGACCACCAGCCCGGCCGGGTCGCGGCCGGGCGCGGTCAACAGGTCGGTGATCAGTTCGCCGCGTACCCGGTTCTCCGTCTCGTCGACCGAGCGGCTGAGCAGCAGCAGGAGTGCGGTGACAACTCCGGCGCGCTCGAACAGCCGGCGGTCGGAGTCATCGAAGCGGCCAGGCCTGTACAGCACGAGGCTGCCGATCAGTTCCTGCCCGGCCAGCACCGCGCACGTCCAGCGGCCGTCACGGTGCACTGCGACGGCCNCGGCTTGGGAGTCGGCGGTGTGCTCGGCCAGCGCGGCCGGGTCGGGCACCGGGCCCTGGAAGTCATCGCCCTGCCGGCCGACCGCCGCGAGGGCACGGCCCTGCGGGTCGTGAATACTGATCTCGCCGTCGAGCAGCCCGGCCACCGCGGCGGCCACCTCCGGCAGGTCGCTGCCGCGCAGCACCAGGTCGGTGAGCCGGTCGTGCGCCTCCTCGGCGCGCTGTATCGCGGCGGCGTGCTCCTGAATGACGGCGTTGGCGCCCGCGAGGTCGGTGATGGCCTTCGCTGTGTCGATGCAGAGCGCGGCGTGCGCAGCCAGTGAGCAGAGCAGCGCCACCTCGTCGGGGGTGAACGACCGGGGAGTGCGGTCGGCCGCGAACAGCACCCCGATCACGTCGGGGCCGCCGGCCGGGCCGTGGCCCTTCGCGCGGGCGGCACCCCCACGTCCGCCCAGCAGCAGTGGCACCCCCAGGATCCCGAGCAGGCCCTCGTCCAGCACTCCTTCGTCGAGCGTCCCGATGTGCTGGAAGCGCTGGTCGTTGCGGTAGTCGGGAGTGGCGTAGGGCCGGGCCGTCTGCGCCACCAGGCCGCCGAGGCCATCGCCGTAACTGAGCCGGAGGTTCTGGAATAGCAGCGACACCGAGCCATCAGTGACTCTCATGTACGTGTCACCCGCCTCGTCGTCGCGCAGGGTCAGATACGCGGTGTCGGTGCCGAGCAGCGTGCGCGCCCTGCGGACGATGGACTGCAGGACGGCGTCGAGGTCACGCAGCGCGGCCAGGTCGCCGGCGGTGTCGAAGAGCGCGGCAAGTTCGGCCTCCCTTCGCCGGTGCTGTCGCAGCACCCGGCGGACCCGCAACGCGGTACCGGTGGCCTGCTCCAGCTCGGACAGATCCGCCGCGTTCACGCCTTCGGTCCGGGCCCGGGCGGCGATCGTCCCGAAGTCCTCGGCCGGCGCCTCCTCTGCGATCAGTTCGAGCAGCCGGTGCATGTGCGCGGCGATGGAGGCTTTGCTGACTGGGCTAACGGACATGTTCGGCCACCGTACGGAAGAATCGAAAACGGACGGATGAGGGAGCCGTCCCCGCGGCTCGTTCATGGCGGTCGGCGGGCGCCGTCACGCGGACCAGGAGGTGGCCCGGTGACTCCACCTGCCTCCGCCTGCGGCCTCACGGCCTGGCCTCGGTGGAGGCGATGACGCTCTCCAGGTCGCGGCCCGGGGGGCGGGTGATCCCGCCCCCGCCCCCCACCGCGCGCCGTCAGGAGCCGCAAGCCGGCGTAGTCCTGACCATGGTGATCTGATCCTCGTCGTGGCCGAACATCACGGGGGCGCCGGAGCACTCAATGACGGTGCGAGCCTTCGCCGCGGAGCCGAACAACCGCACACGGCTGTCGCGGACGAGAGGCGGGGTTGACGTACTCAGATCGTCGGGGAATGCGCTCCGAGCTGCCAGACGGCGGGGANGTGGCAGCCCCCGTACCCGTGCGGCTGCCACCGTCATGAGNTCGCCCCGGTGTCGAGGCCGGGAATGGCCGTGGTGGCGGNGCGATCGTCATCGAACACGATCACCTGCCGCAGTTGCGAACCGCCCGCGAGGAGATCCATTGCCTCGTTGATGTCCTCGAGGCGGATGCGGGCAGAGATGAGCCTTTCCACGGGAAGCCGGCCCTCGCGCCACAGTTGTGCATAGATCGGTATGTCTCGTCGGGGCACGGCCGAGCCGAGGTAACTGCCCACGATGGTTCGCGCTTCCGCAGTGAGCACGAGCGGCGAGACGGTCGAGCACGCCTCGGGCCCCGGCAGTCCAACCGTCACCGTAACGCCTCCGGGCGCGGTGATCGCCACGGCGGTCTCGAACGCCCGGGGATGCCCCGCGGCCTCCACGACGAGATCCGCGCGTAGCCCTTGGCGCGTGGCTTGTTCCGGAGTGAGTGCCTGCGCGACGCCGAACGACCTCACCAGGTCCAGCTTGGACTCGACGGCGTCGACACCCACGACCTCGGCGTCGAGCGACAGGGCGGTGAGCACCGCCGCCATGCCTACCCCGCCGAGGCCGACAACGGCCACGGTCTGCCCCGGTGCGGGACGGGCCACGTTGAGCACAGCTCCGCCACCGGTGAGGACCGCGCAACCGAGCAGAGCGGCGACATCCGCCGGCACGTCGTCGTCGACCGGGGTCACGGAGCGCCGGTCCACGGTGGCGTGAGTGGCGAAGCCGGAGACGCCCAAGTGGTGGAAGACCGATTCGCCGTCGCGCGACAGCCGGCTTCCGCCACCGAGGAGCGTCCCGGCGTTGTTCGCCGCGGTACCGGCGACACACGGCAGCTTTCCCTCGGTGCGGCACCCCGCACACTCCCCGCAGCGGGGCAGGAACGCCATCACGACCCGCTGCCCGACGCTCAGGTCAGTCACCTTCTCGCCGACTTCGACAATGCGCCCGGCGGACTCGTGCCCGAGCAGCATCGGGGTCGGCCGGCGCCTGTTGCCGTCCACCACGGACAGGTCCGAGTGGCACACGCCGGCGGCCTCGATGCGTACGAGCACTTCGTTAGGGCCTGGACCGGCCAGGTCGAGGTCGGACACCGTGATCGGGCGGCTTACCGCGAAGGGCCGCTTGTTGTCACACGACTCCAGAACGGCCCCCCGGATCCGGTGCGTGCGGCTGCCTGACCACTGACTGGTGTCCGCTGTGGGGTGTGGGATCAGGGCGGGATTGGTCGTTGCCGTCATCGTGCCGCTCCCGCCATCACGGTTTCCTGCCGCGCTGCGAGATCCGCTTCGTCAATGGCGCGCAGCGATGCCCCAGAGGTTTCCTTGTACGCCGCGAAGACCGTTGTCGTCGACACGGCGAGTACCACGACGATGTAGACGGTGATCGGCACCGTCGAGTGGAAGTGCGACAGCAGCAGGGCAGCGATGATCGGGGCGAGGGACCCCGCGAAGATCGAGGTCACCTGGTAGCAGAACGACACTCCCGTGTACCGGACCCGGGTCGGGAACATCTCACTGAGCATTGCCCCCAGAGGGGCGTAGAGCATCGCGTGAGCACCGAGGCCGACGATGATCGCCGCGAGGATCACCCAGAAGTTCGCCGTCTCCAGGGCGAAGAAGTAGCCGACGGCCCAGGCCAGTCCGATCACCCCGCCGAGGAGGTAGGTGGGGCGCCGGCCGATGCGGTCGGACACATAACCGGCAAGAATCATGAAGCACGTCTGGAAGGCGTTGCCTATGAACATGATCAGGAGCACGGTCTGGGTGGACATGTGCTTCGACACGGTGAGGTACGTGATCGTGAACGTGGCGATGAGGTAGTAGAGGGTGTTGTCGCCGAGCCGTGCAGCCATGCCGGCGAGGACCTGCTTGGGGTGGCGGGTGAGGAGTTCCTTGAGCCCGGCCTGTTCCTCCTCCAGCTCCTTCTGCCGCTCGAGCGCCTCGACGAAGAGCGGGGCGTCCTCAAGGTTCTTGCGCACGTAGTAGCCGACGATGATGATCACGGCCGAGAGCCAGAACGCGACGCGCCAGCCCCAGGTGAGGAACATCTGCTCCGACATGGTGGCGTTGAGGACCAGCAGGACGATCGTGGCGAGCAGATTGCCGATCGGCACGGCCGCTTGAGGGAACGCGGCCCAGGTGCCACGGCGGTGGTCGGGGCTGTGCTCACTGACGAGCAGGACGGCGCCACCCCACTCGCCGCCGACGGCGAATCCCTGGACGAAGCGCAGGGTGACCAGTGCGGTTGGGGCCAGGTATCCCCATGCGTCGAAGCCCGGGAGACATCCCATGAGGAAGGTCGACACACCTACGAGCAGGAGCGAGATCTGCAGGAGGCGCTTGCGTCCGTAGCGGTCGCCGTAGTGCCCGAAGACGAGCCCGCCGATGGGACGGGCGACGAAGCCTATGGCGTAGGTCGCGAAGGCGGCGATCACCCCGTCGAGCGGGTTGTCGGCTCCAGGGAAGAACAACTTCCCGAAGACGAGGCTCGCGGCTGTGCCGTAGATGAAGAACTCGTACCACTCCGCGACGGTCCCGGCCATCGAACCGGCAACGATCTTTCTGAAGCCCGGCGGGGTGGCGTCCCGTGAGCCAGCGTCCATGGTGGCCATTTGGCACCCTTTCTGTCTTGCACGGCGCTGTCACCAGCGACAACGCCTTCGCCAAGCTTCGCCGGGCCACTCCTTCGTAGCTATGGAGAGTTCTCCACTGTTCATGTGTTCTACAGTGGATTTCTCTACCCCTCTCCCGAACCTTTCGGGTATTCAAGGAGGTTGCTCGCATGTCCGACGATCCTGGCGATTCGCCCGTGCGATCTGGCGCGGGCGCCTTTCCCGAGCCGGCCGTGACCGTCCAGGCCGTCGAGTCCGTCCTGACCACCCTGGCCAGTGAGGTCGGTGTGGCCGCGCTCGACACTCTGCTGGCGCGCGACCAGCTCCGTCACTTGTCACCGGCGGCGCGGCAAGCGGTGCGGACGATCGGCCGCACGCTCGGCGAGGCACGCTCGCGGCAGGCTCTTCTCAACGCGATCTACGAGACGGCACTGGAGATCACGGCAAAGCGCGACCGCAAGGCGGCGATCCGCACGATCGTGCGCAGTGCGCGAACGCTCGTCGGCTCAGACGTGGCGTATCTGAGCCTCAACGACTACGACACGGAGGAGACCTACATCCACACCACCGACGGCGTCGTGACGTCGGCCTATCGCTCGCTGCGCATGCCGTTCGGCACGGGCATCCTCGGCGCCGTCGCTGCCTCGGACGTCCCCGCCGCCACTCGCGACTATCTGGCGGACGAAACCCTGAGCCACATCCCGTCCGTCGACGAGGCGGTTCGCCTCGAAGGGGTGCGGGCGATCCTCGGCGCTCCGCTGCATGTCGAGGGGCGCGTCATCGGTGCACTTCTGGTCGCGGACCGGTACACCCGCACGTACGACCACACCGAGGTCATGACGATCAACTCCCTCGCCTCGCTGGCCGCTGTGGCCATCGAGGCCGCCCAGTTGGTCGAGAGTCTGAACCGTTCGTTGGATCAGGCGAGACGTGCCGAGGCCGAGAGCCAGCGGCACGTCAGCGACCTGGAGCGGCTGGAAAGGGCCGACGCCTCGCTCGTCGCTGCGCTGTCATCGATGGAGGGCTTGGGACGCATCGAGGCGGACCTGGCGGCAATTCTCGGCACCGACGTGCAGATCGTCACTCCCGACGTTCTTCGCGCAGGGAAGACGGTCGCCGGTCACGACGCCCAGCGCCTCAGCGAGCTGGCGCAGGAGTCCTGCCGCACCGGGGAACCGGTAACCGGCGACTCGCATCCGGTCAGCAACGAGAAGGGCTCCGGAACGGAACCGAAGGCGACGACCGTGATGGCCGCAGCCGTGGGGGACAGGGTGCAGGGGGTGATCTTCACGGCTGGTCCCGTCAGCGCGCTTGACGGCCTCATCCTGCAACGGGCCGGTACGACCCTCACGGCCCATTTGTTGTTCGAACAGGCCATCGCGGAGGCTGATACCCGCGAGCAGTCCGAACTCGTGGACCTCATGCTGACCCAGAGCGAGACCGACCGCCCCGTCCCCACGCTGCGGCGCAAGCTCGCCGAGTACGGCATCCACAGCGACGCGTCGCTGGCAGTCGTGGTCGTGGACTCGGAGGAGCCGGAGACGGCCCATGCGGCAGTGGCTCGCATCATTCAGGGCTCAGTGCACGGCGCCGGGCTCGTCGCGTCGCATCGGGGACATGTGTGCGCTGTGCTTGCCTCCGAGGTCCCCTTGCAGGTGGGCGCAGAGGTCTCAGCCGAACTGGAGCGTAGGAACGTGAGAGCCGCCGTGGGCTGCGCGGGCCCGGGGCGTGGGTTCGCCTCACTCCGTGGAACGCACGAGAAGGCGCACCGGCTCGCGCGAGCGCTTCGGATCCTCGGGCGCGAGGGCGAGGCGGTCACGGAATCGACCCTGGGCAGCGTTGGGCTCATGCTCGGGGGACAGGATGCCGTACTGCACCAGGCCATCGTCGAGGACCTTCTCGGCCCGGCCCTCGCGTACGACACCGAGCACGGCACCTCCCTGGTGCCTACCGCGCTGTCGTATCTGGATGCGAACCGCAACGTCGCCTCCACGGCCACGCAGCTTCACGTGCACGAGAACACCGTGCGGCAGCGTCTGGACAAGCTCGACCGACTCCTGGGCGCCGACTGGCGCGACGGCACTCGCGTCCTTGACGTGCACCTCTCGCTGCGTCTCTGGCAGTTCTCGCAGCTCTAGAGCCCACCTGGGCCTGCTGGAGCGGAGGCCCCCGGGCATCTCCGCCCGGCTCAACCGGTGGCCCTCATAGACGGTCTTCAAAGGACCGAACCGTTCGGGCTGATCACGCTACGCGTGGCCGGCGTGAGCAGCAGCGAAGAGCTGCTCGGCCTGCTCCATGCCTGCGACGTAGACCGCCCGCCTTGCGTCCGCCGGTGGCGGCATAGCCGGGTGGGGCGTGGGGTCGCTCGCAGGTCCGCCCACGCTGTGGCGCTGTCCGTCGCCCGTCCCGAGGTCACGGTGCTGAGCAGCACGGCGGCAACCACCACCGAGGTGACGCGGACTCGGCCAGCACGTACGCAGCGTACGGGGTGACCAGGACGATCACGGTCTCCAGCACCGGGTCGGTGGTGCGGCGGCGAACCAGCCCACCAGGCCCGCCGACGGCGGCGCCGACCAGGCTCCCTCCTCCGCCGAGCAGCAGGAACTCCCGCCCGCCGCCGGCCCACTCACCGTCGCACCGACCGCCACCGCGATGC
>FJVZ01000275.1_pt1 | contig 10265 bp, 8 predicted proteins | sample 1011841 | NCBI WGS metagenome assembly FJVZ01 (sample SAMEA3912450, study PRJEB9761) | metagenome | biome: forest; material: soil | place: USA | collected 2011-06-22 | depth 0.1 m
CGGGCGCGCCGGCCGGCCTCAGCCGTGCAGGGCGGCGGCGTCCANCGAGGCGGTCACCCGGGCGAGCAGGGACTGCAGGGCGACGGCCTCGTCCAGTGAGAGGTCGGTGGCCTCGATGATCCGCTGCGGGACGCAGACGGCCCGGTCGCGCAGCTCCGTCCCGGCGGCGGTGAGCGCCACGGTCACCGAGCGCTCGTCCTCGGTGCTGCGGGCGCGCCGGACGTAGCCGGTGGCTTCGAGCCGCTTCAGCAGCGGGGAGAGCGTGCCGGAGTCCAGCCGCAGGTGTTCGCCGATCTGCTTCACGGGCAGCTCGCCGTGCTCCCAGAGCACCAGCATGACCAGATACTGCGGGTAGGTGAGCCCGAGGTCCTTGAGGGCCGTGCGGTAGACGCCGCCGAAGGCGCGCGAGGCGGCGTGCAGCGAGAAGCAGACCTGGTGGTCGAGCCGGAGCAGCTCGCCTTCCGGGACGCGGGACAGATCGGTCATGCGTCCAGGATAGCCGCCCCGCGCACTCTTTAGTTGTGCACAACTGAGTTGTGTGCTCTACTTGTGGCAGAGGGCGAGCCGGACAACGGCCGCCACCACCAGAAGGGACCGGTCAGATGGACGCGCTGTACACCGCTGTCGCCACCGCCAACGGGCGTGAGGGCCGCACCGTCAGCTCCGACGGCCGGCTGGACCTTCCGCTGGCGATGCCGCCGGCGCTCGGCGGCAACGGCGAGGGCACCAACCCCGAGCAGCTCTTCGCCGCCGGCTACGCCGCCTGCTTCGCCAGCGCCCTCGGCCTCGTCGGCCGGCAGAACCGGGTCGACACCGGCGAGATCTCGGTCACCGCCGAGGTGTCCATCGGCAACGACGGCTCCGGCTTCGGCCTCTCCGTGGTGCTCCGCGTCGAGCTGCCGGACTCCCTGGCGGGCGAGAGCGGCGAGCTGCTGGTCAAGCAGGCCCACCAGGTGTGCCCCTACTCCAAGGCCACTCGCGGCAACATCCCCGTCGAGCTCGTCGTCGAGTAGCCGCACCCCGCGCATGCCGGTGGCCGGCCCGAGCGATCGGGCCGGCCACCGGCATGCGCGGGCCCGCGGCCTCCCGGCCGACGGGCACCGGTCCGCCAGGGACGATCAGCGGTCCGCGGCCAGGTCGGCGACCAGCTCGTCCAGCTGCCGCAGCGCGCTGTCCACCCGCGCCGGGTCCTTGAAGTAGGGGTCGGTCGACACTCGCGTCTCCTCGGCACCTTGGCCTGCCCGCGCTGCGTCCGCGACGGCCGTTCACGGCCGCGCCGCCCCGCCCGGCTCCGGACCCGGCCATCATGCCGTGGCCCCGCCGCCCGCCCCGACCGGTTTTCGGCACGCCGGCGGACGACGCCGGAGTCCCCCGACTGCCCCGGGCGACGCGCGGTTGTCAGTACCGGGTGCCAGGCTGACCGGGCAAGGGATACCCGAAGGGAATCACCATGATCACCACTGACTACGTGCCCGGCACCCCCTGCTGGGTCGACCTCGGAGCCCCCGACGTCGCCGCCACGGCCGGTTTCTACAGCGCGGTGTTCGGCTGGGAGTTCGAGTCCTACGGCGCGGAGGCCGGCGACTACGGCGCGTTCAAGAGCGGCGGCAAGACCGTCGGCGCGATCGGCCCGCTGACCGAGCAGGGCGCGCGCTCCGCCTGGACGATCTACTTCCAGACGCCCGACGCCGACGCCACCGCCCAGGCCGTCGAGAAGGCCGGCGGCAAGGTGCGGGCCGCCCCGTTCGACGTCATGGGCGAGGGCCGGATGGCCCAGCTCACCGACCCGCAGGGCGGGCAGTTCGCCATCTGGCAGCCCGGAAAGACCAAGGGCCTCGAAGCCGTGGACGGCACCGGCAGCATGACCTGGATCGAGCTCTACACCCCCGACTCGGCCGGCGCCCAGGCCTTCTACGGCAGCGTCCTCGGCTGGAGCACCCAGGACATGCCGCTGCCGGGCGGCAACGAGGGCACGTACACGATCCTCACCCCGGCGGGCCAGCCGCCCGAGCGGATGTTCGGCGGGCTGATGGAGATGCCCGCGGAGTTCCTCAAGCTGGCCGGCGGCAAGGCCTACTGGCACCCGGTCTTCGGCACCGCGGACTGCGACGCCAGTGTCGCCAAGGTGACCGCGAACGGCGGCACCGTGCAGATGGGCCCCGAGNACGCCGAGGGCGTCGGCCGGATGGCCGTCTGCGTCGACCCGAACGGCGCGGACTTCGTCCTGCTCACCCCGGAGCCCGCCGCCGCGAGCTGACCGGCCGCACACCGCACGGGACGCCCCACGCGCACGACGCGCGCGGGGCGTCCCTTCCGTTGCGGGCGCGACCGGCCCCGGCGCTCGGACTCCGCTGGTCGCGGGTCAACGGTTGGTCAAATGTTGTGCCGTGCAGGCTCTGCGGGGGTTCAGGCCTTGACCTGTCAACTGGTCTAGTCCAACTTAGGGGCAAGCCGATCCGCCCGCTGCCCCGCGCCGACGTCCCCCAAGGCGGCGCAGGGGCCACGGCCTCCCACACCATGGGCGGGCGGCCTCCCCCACAGCCTGCACGATGAGAGGTTCACCATGGAAAGAAGCCAGTCTCCGGTGATACCCGCACCCCCCGCGAGCGGCCACCGCCGCCGGCGTCGCCTCGTCACCGGCGTGGCCGCGTTCGGCCTGCTGGCCGGCGGTCTGACCGCGCTGGCCACGGGCGGCTCCGCGAACGCCGCGGCGACCGCGACCACCGCGCTGAGCAGCAACTGGTACGCCTCCGCCCCGTACCTGATGCCGGAGGACAACAACCCGCCGGACGCCGCGGCCGTCATGGACGCCACCGGCCAGAAGGCCTTCCAGCTGGCCTTCATCCTCGACTCGGGCGGCTGCAACCCCGCCTGGGGCGGCACCTCCTCGATCGACACCGACACCACCATGCCCGCCGTGATCCAGAAGATCCGCAGCAAGGGCGGCGACGTGTCGGTCTCCGTCGGCGGCTACGGCGGCAACAAGCTCGGCCAGAGCTGCGGAACCCCCGAGGCGACCGCCGCCGGCTACCAGAAGGTCGTCACCAAGTACGGCCTGAAGGCGATCGACTTCGACCTGGAGGAGCCGGAGTACGAGAACACCGCGGCGATCCACAACGAGATCGGCGCGGCCCGGATCCTCCAGCAGAACAACCCCGGCCTGTACGTCTCGATCACCACCGCCGGCACCAACGCCGGTACGGGCTGGTTCGGCACGCAGATGCTCAACGAGGCCAAGTCGCAGGGCTTCACGCCGAACAACTTCTCCATCATGCCGTTCGACGGCGGGTTCAACGGCGCAGCGGCGCAGACCGACGCGCTGGTGAAGTTCAACGCCCTGCTGCGCACCACCTTCGGCTGGAGCGAGGCCACCGCCTACGCCCACGAGGGCGTCTCGCTGATGAACGGCCGTACCGACGCGGCGGAGTACTTCAAGCAGGCCGACTTCCAGACGGTGCTGGACTTCGCCACCGCCCACGGCCTGGCCCGCTACACCTACTGGTCCGTCAACCGCGACCGGCAGTGCGCCGGCACGGTGGACCCGGGCCTGTCCGGCTCCTGCTCCAGCGTGGCCCAGGCCGACTGGGACTTCACCAAGTACACCGTGAAGTTCGCCGGCGCCACGCCGCCCACCAGCCCGAGCCCCACCGCGACCGCCACGGCCACCGCGACGGCCTCGCCCACCAACCCGGGCACCTGCACCGCGCCGGCCTGGAGCGCCACCGCCACCTACACGGCGAACGCGAAGGTCTCCTACAACGGCCGCAACTACCACGCCAAGTGGTGGACGCTGAACGAGATCCCGACGGCCAGCGGCCAGTGGGGTGTCTGGGGCGACGACGGCCCCTGCTGATCCCGGCGCGCCGCCGGCCCGCGTGGGCCGGCCGGCGGCGTGACCCGTACGGCAGCCGTCCCCGGTGGTGCTCCAGAACCGCCGGGGGCGGCTCCCGCATGCCCTCGCCCGGCCGGGCCGGTCAGCCGGCCGGCGGTCCGGAAAGGCCCGCCGCGGGGGCGGGGAGGCCGGCCCGCAGGAGATCCAGGGCCTCGTGGATCAGCGGGAGCAGCGGAACGGGCGGCTCGGCGCGCAGCCACCGCTCGCCCGCCACCTGCTGGGCGGCGAGGACGGCGGCGGCGACCAGGTTGGGGTAGACGTCGTGGTCGGCGTCGGTGCCGGTGCGTGCGGCCACCGCGGCCGCGAAGGCCCGGTCGGCGTCGGCGCCGGCCTTCAGGAGCTCGCTCCGCAGGGCGGGTTCGGTCAGCAGCAGCCGGATCCCCGCTCTCCACTCCGGGTCCGGGCTGCGGTCCGCGTCGGCGAACGGCGCGAGGGCGGCCTGGTGGACGGCGTCCCAGAGCGGCTCGGCCGCCGGCCGTTCGCGCAGCGCACAGGCGGCCTGCCGGACGCGGTCGGCGTGCCGGGCGACGATCGCCTCGTACTTGTTGGCGAAGTAGTTGCTGAACGTCCGCGGCGAGACTCCGGCCGCCGCCGCGATGTCGTCGACGCGTACGTTCTCCAACCCCCGTTCGCGGGCGAGGCGCAGGGCCGCCCGGCTCAGGGCCCGGCGGGTGGCGAGCTTCTTCCGTTCCCGCAGGCCGGGCGGGGCGGGTGGGACAGACGGTCCGTCAGTCGTCATGTGGGTCACCCTAGCCATTTCTGCACTCNGCGCAATCTTTCCGGGTCGGCAACTTTGTCGGACCCAATGGTCTGGACCGCCGGAAGTATTGACGCGCTCCTGCCGGGGCAGTTAGATCGCGACTTGAACTAAGGGTCGAACTAAGAGCCCGGCCCCCCGTCCGGCATTTCGGCCGGTACGGAATCCAAGCCCCGACACCCGAGACCCGCGCCGGCTCCCACACGGTGACGGAGATGGAGGACGTTCATGACAGCACGCCAACTCCCGCCGCCCGCAGGGCCGCCGACCGCAGGCCGACGCTCCCGCACCCTCGCCGTCGCCGTGACCGGCGCCCTGCTGGCCACTGCCGCGCTCAACCTCACCACCGCGCCCGGCGCGCACGCCGACGTCCTGCCCACCGGCTGGACGACCGTGGTCAGCAAGGCCAGCGGCAAGTGCGTCGACGCCCGCGCGGCCTCCGCCGCCAACGGCACGGCCGTCCAGCAGTACGCGTGCAACGGCACGTCCGCCCAGCAGTGGCAGCTCCAGGCCACCGACTCCGGCAACGTCCGGGTCAACAGCCAGCTCGACGCGAGCCGGGCCTGGGACGTCACCGGCGTGTCCGCCGCCGACAACGCACTCGTCCAACTGTGGTCCTACAGCGGCGGATCGAACCAGCAGTGGCTGCCGGTCGCGGAGGCCGACGGCTACTACCACTTCGTCAACCGCAACAGCGGCAAGTGCCTGGACGTGCCGGCCGCATCCACCGCCGACAGCGTCCAGCTGGGCCAGTACACCTGCAACGGCACCACCGCGCAGTCGTTCTCGCTCGGCGCGCCCACCCCGCCCGCCGGTACCCCGGACTTCGGGCCCAACGTGAAGATCTTCGACCCGTCGATGTCGGCGGCGAGCATCCAGAGCACGCTGAACTCCGTCTTCTCCCAGCAGGAGACCAACCAGTTCGGCTCCGCCCGGTACGCGCTGCTGTTCAAGCCCGGCAGCTACAACGTCGATGCCAACGTGGGCTTCTACACCCAGGTGGCGGGCCTCGGCCTCTCCCCCGACGACGTCACCATCAACGGCGCCGTGCACGCCGAGGCGGACTGGTTCCAGGGCAACGCGACCCAGAACTTCTGGCGCGACGCCGAGAACCTGTCCATCAACCCCACCGGCGGCACCGACCGTTGGGCGGTCTCGCAGGCCGCGCCGATGCGCCGCATCCACGTCCGCGGCGACCTCCAGCTCGACGACGGCGGCTGGTCCAGCGGCGGCTTCCTGGCCGACTCGAAGATCGACGGCCAGGTGCGCTCCGGCACCCAGCAGCAGTGGCTGTCGCGCGGCGACCAGCTCGGCAGCTGGTCCGGCTCCAACTGGAACATGGTCTTCGTCGGCGTCAACGGCGCCCCGGCCACCACCTTCCCGAACCCGCCGGTCACCAGCGTCGCCCAGGCCCCGGCCGTCCGCGAGAAGCCGTTCCTGTACGTCGACCAGGCGGGCGGCTACCAGGTCTTCGTGCCGGCCCTGCGGACGAACACCTCCGGCACCAGCTGGGCCGGCGGCGCGGCCGGATCCTCGCTGCCCATCTCGCAGTTCTTCATCGCCAAGCCGGGCGACTCGGCCGCGACCATCAACGCGGCGCTGGCCGCAGGTAAGAACCTGCTCTTCACCCCCGGCGTCTTCCACCTCTCCGACACCATCCGGGTGACCCGCCCCGACACCGTCGTACTGGGCCTCGGCCTGGCCACGCTGATCCCCGACAACGGCGTCACGGCGGTCTCGGTGGCCGACGTCGACGGCGTCAAGGTCGCCGGGCTGCTCATCGACGCCGGCACCACCAGCTCGTCCGTCCTGATGCAGGTCGGCCCGGCCGGCTCCACCGCGAACCACGCGGCGAACCCGACCTCGCTGAGCGACGTGTTCTTCCGGATCGGCGGCGCGGGCGTCGGCAAGGCCGCCCAGAGCCTCGTGGTCAACAGCAACAACGTGATCGGCGACCACATGTGGCTCTGGCGCGCCGACCACGGCAGCGGAGTCGGCTGGACGTCCAACACNGCCGCCAACGGCCTGGTGGTCAACGGCAACGACGTCACCATGTACGGCCTGTTCGTCGAGCACTACCAGCAGTACCAGACCATCTGGAACGGCAACGGCGGCCGGACGTACTTCTACCAGAACGAGCTCCCCTACGACCCGCCGAACCAGGCCGCCTGGATGAACGGCTCCACCCAGGGCTGGGCCGCGTACAAGGTCGCCCCCACGGTGACCAGCCACGAGGCGTGGGGCCTGGGCAGCTACGCCTACTTCAACGTGAACCCGGCGGTCGTCGAGGCCCACTCCTTCGAGGTCCCGAACACCCCCGGCGTGAAGTTCCACGACATGGTGACGGTCTCGCTCGGCGGCACCGGCACCATCAGCCACGTGATCAACAACAGCGGCGGCACCGCGAACTCCGCGAGCAACGTGGCGAACCTGGTCAGCTACCCCTGACCGGTCCTCCTGAGCAGCCGTGGCGTGGGGCGGGTCGGTCGCCCCACGCCACGGCGTCGCCGCTCCCACCCGGCGGTCCAGCCCCCGGGCCCGCCGGGCATAATCGGCCGGGCCCGCGCCCGCCCGGCGCGGCGACCTGGAGGAGCGCCCGGAGTGTCTGTCAGTCATCGGCACCCGGTGCCCGCCGCTCCCTACTGGGATCCGGTGCCCACGGCGCGGCGCCTGGTCGCCGGCGGCGGCTTCGGCCATACCTTCCGTGGCTCGTGGGCGGACCGGAACTGGCGCAACGTCCCGGGCCCGTTCTACGGCGCGAACACCGACACCATGCAGATGGGCCGGCTGGACGCACCGGACCACATCGCGTACGACGACAGCTACGGCGACGACTGCGGCACCGACTTCGTCTACCGCCAGCCCGTGGACGCGCGGGAGACCGGGAACCTCCTGGCCGGCGCCTTCTTCGGTCACGGCGGCTACGCCATGGACGGCGACGAGCACTGGACGGAAGCCGGTGTCCGGGAGTGGTGGAGCGAGCGCGGACGCGTCCGGGAGTGGGCGCTCCGGGTCGGCAACCGGTGGGCCGGCAGCCAACACCCGCGCTACTGGGGGCACTACCGCGAGGCCGGCCAAGGCCTGCGCGACTACGTGCGCTACATCGACGACGGCCTCGGCCAGTACCTGCGCGGGTACCTGTTCTGGCTCGCGGAGCACCGGGTTCCGGGGGCGGGCGACGCCCTGCCGCTGCTGGACATGACCTCGCTGCGTGCACCCCGCGGCAGGGACCGGCTGCCACCGGCGAGCACGCCGGGCGGCACCGGGACACCGCTGGCCGCCGGGTACCTGGTCGTCGAACCCGAACAGCTGTCGGACAACGCCCTGCCGGACGTCGAACGGTTGATCTCGGTCTCGGACTGCCTCGCCGACCGGCTGCCGGGCGACGGCTTCTGGTTCACCTCCCGTGAGGCCGCCCTGGAGGCCTGCTCCCGCATCCGGGTCACCGAGCACGCCCGGATGCTGGCGCTGCTCCTGCCGGCCGACCGGATCGCGCAGTTGACGGCCGACATCGAGTGGTTCGGCGAACCCGAACGGGAGCTGCTGGACAGCCTCGCCGCAGCCCGTCCGCTCGCCGACGGCAGCACCCCGATCGGCTGGGAGGTGCTCGGCTACGACTGCGGCCTGCTGCACACCTGGCTCTGCGAGGGCCTCTACGAGGATGCCGCCGCCGAGCTCGGCGTGCAGTGCGGGCCTCGTGGCCTGCTGGCCTCGCAGGCCGACGCCGAACGGGTCGCGCAGTGGGCCAACGCCCTGCCCGACCGCAGGCCGACCAACTGGATGGCCGGCGCCGTCGTCGAGTGGGACACCCCGATCGAGAGCGCCTTCGTGCCGATCGTTCCCGAGCCGCAGCCCGTGTCCTGGTGGCAGCGGGTCCTCGGCGGGTGAACCGCCCTCAGGCCGGTTTCTCCTCTCCCTCGGTGTCGATGTGCGGCAGGATCCGGTCCAGCCAGCGGGGCATCCACCAGGCGCGCGCGCCGAGCAGCGTCATCACGGCCGGTACCAGCAGCAGGCGCACGACGGTCGCGTCGATCAGCACGCTGACGGCGAGGCCGAGGCCGAGCATCTTCACCACGATGTTGTTGCTGAGCAGGAAGGCCGCGAAGACGCTCACCATGATGAGGGCCGCGCAGGAGATCACCCGCGCGGTGATCTCCAACGCGTGCGCGACGGCGCCCTTGCTGTCCCTGGTGCGCAGCCAGGCCTCGTGCACCCGGGCCAGCAGGAACACCTCGTAGTCCATGCTGAGGCCGAAGACGATGGCGAACATCATCATCGGCACGTAGCTCTCGATCGGCACCTTGCCGGACACGCCGAGTGCGGGGCCGCCCCAGCCCCACTGGAAGACGGCGACCACCACCCCGTACGAGGCCGCGATCGAGAGCAGGTTGAGCACGGCGGCCTTGACGGCGATCAGCAGCCCCCGGAAGACGATCAGGATGATGATGAAGGCCAGCCCGACGACCGTCGCGATGATCAGCGGCAGCCGCGCCGCCACGATGTCGAGGAAGTCGACCTGGGCGGCGGTGGTACCGGTGACGTACCCCGCGGCCGCGGTGCCGGCCACGGCCTGCGGGAGGACGGTGTCCTTGAGGTGGTTGACCAGGCCGGTGGTGGCGTGGTCCTGCGGCGCCGTGGCCGGGGTGATCGTCGAGATCAGCACCTCGCCGTTGCTGGTCGGCTGGAGGGGGGTGACCGCGGCCGCGCCGGGCACACCCGTCAGGGCGCTCTGCACGGTGCCGGCCAGCGCCGCGCGGTCCCCCGCCGGCACCCCGGTCTGGTCGATCACGACCGTCAGCGGCCCGTTGGCGCCCGGGCCGAAGCCCTCCGAGATCAGGTCGAAGGCACGCCGGTCGGTGAAGCTGGTCGGGTCGGCGCCGTCGCCGATGTGGCCGAGCTGGATGGAGAACAGCGGGATCGCCAGCACGCCGATCACGACGACGCCGGTCGCCAGGAACCACCAGGGCCTGCGCTGCACCTTCTGCGCGTAGCGGTGCCAGGGGCCGGTGACCGCCTCGCCGGGGCCCGCCTCGGTCTCGGCGATCGGCTTGCGCAGGTGGTAGTGGTCGATGCGGCGCCCGACCAGCCCGAGGAACGCGGGCGTCAGGGTCAGCGCACCGAGTACGGCGGTGACCACGGTGACCGCCGCCGCGACGCCGAGGTTGCCGATGAAGGTGACCCGCGAGACGTACAGGCCGGCCAGCGCGACGATGACGGTGCACCCCGACACCAGGACGGCCCGGCCGCTGGTGGAGACCGCCCGGCCGGCCGCCGCGACCGGGTCCTCACCGTCCATCAGCCGCTGCCGGTGACGGGTGATCAGGAAGAGGGAGTAGTCGATGCCGACGCCGAGGCCGATCATGGTGGCCAGGGTGGGTGAGACGGTGGCGAAGGTCAGCGCGTTGGCCAGCAGGCTCAGGCAGCTCAGGCCCACGATGACGCTGACCAGAGCCGTGAGCAGCGGCATTCCGGCCGCGATGATGCTGCCGAAGCCGATCACCAGGACGACGATCGCGACCGCGAAGCCGATCGCCTCGCTGAGGAAGTCGGCCGTCTCGGGACGCGCCAGCTCGCCGAGCGCACCCCCGTACTCGACCTGGATGCCGGCCTCGCGCA
>FJVZ01001036.1_pt1 | contig 10148 bp, 7 predicted proteins | sample 1011841 | NCBI WGS metagenome assembly FJVZ01 (sample SAMEA3912450, study PRJEB9761) | metagenome | biome: forest; material: soil | place: USA | collected 2011-06-22 | depth 0.1 m
CCAGGTCGACCCGGCCGCGGGCCGCGTCCTGGAACGCGCCGTAGTGCGCCGCGCGGTCGATGCGCCACATCTTCTGGTCCGGCCGGTCCGCCAACTGCGGCGCGTAGGTGAACCCCGCCAAGGTCAGCAGGCCGAAGACAATGTCGGAGTACGAGGCGGTATCTGTGACGATCATGTCCGGGCGCTTGCCGCCGTCGCGGTCGTAGAGGACGTCCAACACGTACAGCGAGTCGCGCGGAGTGCCGGCCACCACCTTCCCGCCGAGCCCGGCCGCCTGGTCGTTGATCATGTTCAACCAGGTGGCGCCGCCCCGCCGTCCGAAGTACTTCGGGTTCGGCCGGGCGTAGACCGAGGGCACCGGCACCACGAACCGCATCCCGTCGACCGAGGCGACCAGGCCGCCGCCCCACGCGCCGGCGAGGGGGATCGCCGCCTGAGCAGTGATCAGTGTGGCGTTGGCGGCCCGATAGGTCGCCAGCCGCAGATACGTCTGGTCGACGTGGGACAGCCGCCCGTACTTCAGCGCGTCGACGCCGCTGATCACCGGCGTATAGCCGACGTTGCAGCCGTGCGCCACCAACAGCCCTGCGATGGTGACCGGCAGGTCCCTCAGTCTGGCCTCGCCGCCGGTGACCGAGGTGAACGCCTGGTCCGCGCCGGTCCAGGAGAACACCTCCAGCAGCACCTCAGGCAGGTCGACACGGGGCAGCATCGCGTTCACCGCGGCCCGCAGCTCCAGCAACGAAGCAGGTTCGGGCTCCGGCTCCAGCGCTGCGAAGTGCAGGCGGCCGTCGTCATCGAAGGAGATCTGCGCGTTGTCCGGCAGGCGGCCCGCCACCTCCCGGTAGGTACCGTCCAGCAGCGCGGCCCGCGCCGCCAGGTGCTCGCCCGCCCCCTCGGGCAGGTCCAGGGACGCAAGGACAGTGGGCTTGGCCTGCTTCCACGCCTCACCGGCCAGCAGCTTCGCCCTGGGGTCACCCCACTTGGAGGAGTTCTTCGCGAAAATCTCCCGCCGACGCAGCATCCGGTGGAACTGCTCCAGCACGCAGAACACGTACCCCTTCCAGTCCACCGTCCCCGGCTCCAGACCCGGCGCGGCCAGCACCAGACGCCGCCACGACCCGGCCAGCAGCTCGGTGTCGATCTCGGCCGGTCCCACCTTCTTGCGGCCCATCAGATCCGGCAGCGACTTCAACGCGGCCAGCACCGAGGCACCCTCCGGAGTCGCGCCGAAGTCCACCACCTCGACCAGGAGCTTCAAGAAGGGCCGCACCGTGCCGAACCGGGTCACCAGCATCGCCCGCCACGCCTGATCTGCATCGGAGTCCAGCGGCGGCGTCAGCTCGAACAGCGCGGCGATCGCGGCAGCCAGCTCACTGCGCGGCACCACCGCCTCGATCCGCTCCCACATCGCCGCCAGCGTCTCCACCTTCGGCGCACTGATCTCCCCGGTGGCGGTGTCGACCTGCTCGGACGTGGTGTCGAAGACGACCTGAAACGCGGTCGCCAGCTTCGCCCCGGCCCGCTCCACCCTCGGCAGCGTCTTCATCTTCTCTCTGGCCGTCTCCCTCTCCGCCTTGGCCAGCAGCTTCGTGGCGATCAGCACCTCCAGCAAGTCCAGGGCGTCGTCGACCGCCCGCGTCGTCAGATGGACCGCGGTGGCCAGCAGCGTCGCCAGACGCCGCGCGTCGTTGTGCCGCTTGAGCAGCGTGGCCTTGCCGTCCACCCCGTACCGCGACAGCTCCGCCAGCCGGCGCGGAGGTATCCCCGACACGTCCAGGGCACCCATGCCCAGGTCGGCGACCTCCTGCGCCCGGTCCAAGGACCATTTCATCTGCGGGCCCGACACCCGCACCGGCCCGTGCCGCAGCCGGTCCAGCTCCGAGATCCGCGCACCGGCAGGCACCGTCAGCAGCGAGTCCAGCACCGCCCGCTGGCCAGTGCTCAACAGCCCGTAGAGGGTGTCCCACAGCCGCTGGTTCGCCGCCTCCCGGACATTGCCCACCAGCCGCGACAAGCGGCTCGACCCAGGCAGAAGCACCCTGCGCTCACGCAGCCACCCGGCCGCCGCGTCGAACAACGCCTTCGGCCCGTCCCCGGTCGTCCAGGCCCGCGCGTCCAGCCACTCACTCAGTTCCGCCGAGACCTCGGCGAAGTCCCGCCAGCCCCCGGCCTCCTGGATCTCCCCGGCGTGGGTGCGGGCCGTCCCGTCCCGCTCGCCGTACTCCTTCAGACACGACGGCTCAGCGATCCCCAACTGCTCGGCCAGATACTCGGCCACCTCCTCCGGCACCTGCCGCGGGTCCGGCAGGAACCGACCCAAGTAGCGCACGCTCGTGAGCTGGACCGCGTACCCGAGCCGATTGTGGGCACGACGCTTGGCCTGCACCGCCTCCCGGTCCGCATCGTCCAGGAAGAAGTACCGCTCCAACTCCGTACGGGACGGCGCCCCGACAAACGCCCCGTACCCAGCCTGCTCACCCGACAGAAACTCGACCGCCACAACAACTCTCCGAAGATCGACAACAGCGACCTAAGAAGGCTCCGGCACGCAATCACCCCAGGTCAACGCACCAATCAACGCCGAGAAGGCTTAGCCCACGATCTCACATGGATGTTCCTCAAGCCCCAAGAGCCCCGTGGGTTCGTGAAAACTGAAGGGTTCTCGGCAGGAACCCACGGGTCCGACAGCAGATTTTCCGGCGAGAAGGCGCGGGTTCACGACGAACCTGGGGTACGGAGCCAGCTACAGAGGTCGGTAGGTGCCGTAGTTCCCGGCGAGGGAGTTGGTGGCGGCTTCGACGACATCGGATCTGGGGCCGGAGACGCACGTGGTGAGGAAGTCGTGCACTCGCTGCCCCGTCCAGCCGGCCGCGGCAACAGCGGGCCAGAAGTAGATCCCGTCGTGTGGGGACCTGGATTCGACGAAGTCGAGGACGTTGGTCACGGTTTCCCGATCCAGGACAAGCCGGAGCATGGCCACGGCCTGCAACGCTCCGCCCACAAGCGTCTCGTTACCCGTACTCAGGCACCAGCCAACGGCCTCGGTGTGGGAGTGCTCCATGTAGCTCAGCCGGACGATGGCGTCGCCCCCGGCAGTGTGAACCGCATGGAGAGTTTCGCGCTGAAGGACGAGATCCCGCAGGTAGGAGAGGTCGGACGGGGAGCCGCAAGTACCGAGTGCCATCGTCATCTGGTACTGGGTTTCCCAAGTCCGCGAATCCCTCACCTCATTCTTCAGGGCTTCGAGCAGGGCAGGACCAGCGGATGGGTCCCCCAGCTTTCGAAGTCGCTTCGCGGCCGAGCGGCGCTTGGCGGAACTTCGGTCTTGAAGCTGACTGATCGCCTCAACGGCGTCGAGAGCCACGGTCTCTCCTACTGGATGCGGACGTTACCGGACCCTATTCGGCTTCTCTGACAGTCCCACCAGGGGTCTCACCGGGCGAGGCCAGAAGCAGCTGACGGGCCGAGTCCGCGTAGCGCATCGCGGTCTTCTCATCGAGCCCGAACACCTCGGCGAGGTGGAGCGGGTCCGGACCTTGAGTCATTGCTTCTTCGAGCTGTCGGTCGACGCGGAGCCGCTCCAGCGTTGCGGCCTATCCGCGCATCGCGGCGCTGATCCAGTGGTTACTGGCCCGGGTGGTCCTGTTCGCGGTCTGGTTGTTGATCAGCAGGTGGAGGTTCGCCGTGTTCGGCCAGCGGGTGCGCCGGTGCTCCAGCCAGTCCAGCAGCAGCTTCAAGGTGAGGTCGTCGAGCGGCCGGACGCGGCCAGCGATGGTCAACCGTCGGTTTCCGATGTCGACGTCTTCGAGCATAAGCGTGCCGATCTGGGCAACCCGGGCGGCGTGGACTGCGGCAAGAGCGAGGATGAGCCGTGTGGCTGGGGTCGTCGCCGCCGCGACGGCCCGGTTGACCTGTTCGGGGACGAGCGGCTGCAGCACGGCGTACTCGTACTGCCCGACCTTCATCCGGCTGGTGGGGTTGCGGAAGATGAGCCCGTTCCGCTTGGCCCAGCTGAACAGCGAACGCAGCGCAACGAGTTGATCGCGGCGGTGATGGCCGTGAAGAGCCTTGAGGTGGGTGAGGACGTCGTCGCGGGTCACCTCCCGCAGGTGGTCGTAGCGATCCGACCACTCCAGCAGTGCCGGACGGACCCGGTTGAGGTAGAGCCAGACCGTTCCCTCGCGTCGCGGGAGGCTGCGCGGGCCCCCGTCGTGCAGGACGCGGGTCCAGCGTTCGGCCTCCGAGCGGATACCGGGCGCGAGACCCTCCAGCCGCTCGGCGAGCCATCGCTCGAAGGAAGGCTCGCTGTCGTCCTCGAAGATCCCCATCTCCTGCAGGACCGTGACGATGTGGCCGACCGGCAGGTCGAGGGCTCTCAGCGGAATGAAGAGCTCGGTGTGCCGGATGACGTCGCCCTCGACGTAGCCGGTGAGGAGGTGCGCCAGGCCGCGGTTCACCGCGAATCGGATGTTGCCGCCCCATCCGCGGCCCTCGGCCAGTTGGTGGGCCAGGTGTTGCGCCCAGGCCAGCCAGGGGCCGACCGGGTCGCGGTTGGCCGGGTCGAGTCGGCCGTAGTCGCGCGGGACCTGGTCGAAGAGCGGTAGTTGCCTCCAGGCAGGGTCCGGGCGCCATGCCGGCGGGGGCGGTGGCTTGCGTGGGGCTCCCCGGCGGCCGCGGGGCTGCGGCAGAGGAGGCGCCGATCTCCGGCGGTAGTGCATGCCGACGAAGAACAGCTGGTGGTGCCGGACGGCGCCCAGTCGTGTCCGCACGTCCGCCTCGTCCATCGACGGACCGGCTTCGGCCTTGGCGCCGAGGCGTGCCTGGCACCAGCACAGACGGCAGTAGCCCCACTTCGCCGGCTGGACGCGACGGCAGCCGGTGCAGGCAGCCTCGTCGTGGCTGCGGCCGAACATGTAGCACGTCGGGCAGCGGCGGCCGCTGAAGTTTCCCCAGGCCAGGCAGCTGTCGCAGGAGTCGGTCGGTTTGACGTACCCCTTCGGGAAGCGGGCCACCGGGTTACTCCGGTGGAAGCGATCGGCCGTCCCGGCGCTTGGGGACTACCGTTGGTGGGGCAGCCGTCGCACCAACGGCGACCCGCACTGTCTCTTGGCCTGGACGGACGACCTTCGCCGGTTCGGGGATCAGCAGGTCGCCGATCTCGCAGTCGAGCACCACGCAGATCACGTCCAAGTCCTCCAGCTTGAGGGATACCGGCTGGCCGGACCACAGGCCGGACATCTTCCCGGCCGAGATAACCAGCCCGTGCTCGGCCAGGCTCCGCTGCAATTCGGACGCCTTCCAGACGCCCTTGTTCGCGGCGGTCAGCCGCAGGTTCCACTTCATCCCATCAGTCCTTCCAGCCGCTTCGCGGCCCGTTGCTGCCCGGCGAGCCAGGCGTCTTCCACCCGGGTCTGCTGGACGTGGACGTACCGCATCGTCGTGGCGATCCAGGAATGTCCCAAAACCTCCTGAATTGCAACCAGGTCCAAGCCGCCCGTGTAGAGCTCGGACGCACAGAAGTGCCGCAGGAAATGCGGGGTCAACTTCTCAGTCCAGTTGGGAAGATGAGCCTCGACAGCGGCGGCCAGGCCGTTGCGCAGGGCGTCGTCGCCGACCCGGCGCGAGGACCCGTCGGTGTTCTTGCGCTCGGAGGGGAACAGCGGGGCGCCGGGGCGGGTGTGGTCGTCGTCGAACTGGCCCCAGACGTCCTCGATGAACCACCGCAGCGTCCGGTCCGCGCCGTTGATCAGCGGCACCATCCGCTCGCGCGGCCCCGAGCCGCGGGCGCCCTTGCCGTAGCGGACGTGGAGCTTTCCGAATCGGCCCAGGTGCCATTTGATGTCGTCCAGGTCGAGGCCGCACGCCTCGCTCACCCGAAGTCCGACCTGGGACATGAGCTTCGAGGCGGTGTAGTTTCTCGCGGTCGGGGCGAACTTGCGGCAGGTCGCCAGCTCGCCGCCCCAGCCGGTGAAGAGCCGTCCGACCTCCGGTGCGGTCGGCGGGATCCGCAGTTGGGCGTCCTTGGAGCCGCGCGGGCGGTTCATCTCGTCGATCGGGCACTCGACGACCCGCCCGGTCATCTGGTGAATCTCGACCTTGTGTCGCAGCTCCAGGAACAGGAAGTACGTGCTCAATGCCTGCGAGCGGGCCAGGCGGGTGCCGCTGGGCGAGCCCCGCAGCACCCGCCCGAAGTACGCGTCCGCGTCGGACGGCTCCAGGTCCCACAACGGACGGCCGAACCAGATCCTCACCTGTTCTAGGTGCCCGACGTCCCCGCGGATCGTGCCGTCCGTCAGCCCCGCCGACGCCCGCGCCAACACGAACCCGGCCAGCACGTCGGTCTCGAACCTCTCCAGCTCCTCCGCCGAGACCGGATCCCGGTACTCCCGCAGGTCCCGCACAACCGCCAGCGCCGACAACCCGCGCCTCCTCGCCTTCGACCGGACCGCAGATCGGTCGCACGAACTGAGAACGCTTCAGGAATCCCGAAGTTACGTCACAGTCCGACGGAGCACTCGAAGGAGGAAGAAGCCCCTGGCCACGGCCTCGGTCACTCGGCAGGGCTCAGGAGAACTCACGGGATGTCGCACATCACCACGACCTGCGGCGGGGTGTTCCGGCCACCGGGGGTGAGGTGTACGCATTTACTGCGGCAGTGCTGAGGGGGGCGGGGCGGGCGTGACGATCGAACCAGTGACCAAACTCGGGGCCGGGGGCGCGCTTCGGTTGCCGCGCGCCCGGGTGGTGCCGCTGTCCGCCCCGCCGGCGTCGTACACCGCGGCGGTCGAGCGGTATCTCACCGGCGCGGGCATCGCGAAGTCCTCCGCGCGGATCTACCGGATCTCGCTGACGACGTGGGGGTGGATGCTCACCGGCGAACCCGCGCCGACCGGACCCGCCCGCCGGGGCGCGAAGCCGCCCGTCTTCCTCGTCGCGGCGATCGACGACCCGGCGCTGCCGGAGGTGCTGGCCGAACTGGCGGCGGCGCGGGCGGACGAGATGGACGCCGACACCGTCAACCGGGAACTGTCCATCGCGCGCAAGGCGATCGGCTGGTGGCAGCGCCAGGGCTGGATCGAAGGCGATCCCACGATCGGCATCGAGCGGCGGCCGGCGCCGCCGGACCGCACCAAGGCCCTGGCGGAGAATCAGATCGCTGCCCTGTGGCGCCTGGACGTCTCACTGCGTGAGAAGACGTTCTGGAAGATGCTCTACGAGTCCGCCGCACGGGCCGACGAGGTGCTGTGCCTGAACGTGGAAGACCTGTACCCGCAGGACAAGCGCGGCAAGATCACCGCCAAGGGCGGCGCGACCGAGTGGATCCACTGGCAGTCCGGCACCGCCCAGCTCCTGCCCCGTCTGATCGCCGGCCGCACCCGCGGGCCGCTGTTCCTGACCGGTCGCAAGGCCCCAGCCGGAATCGCGACGCTGGACGTGTGCGAGGAGACCAGCCGGGCCCGGCTCTCCTACCGCCGGGGGGAGGAGATCTTCGAGGAGTCCACCCGGCTGCTGGCGAACCCGCTTGCCCGGCCCGAGGACGTCGAGGACCTGGCGGGATGGACATTGCACCGGCTCAGGCACAGTGCGTTGACGCACGACGCGGAGAACGGCACGTCCACGCCGATGCTGCTGGCCCGCTCCCGCCACGCCTCCGTACGGTCCCTGGAACGCTACGCTCGCCCCGGGGTCGACGCGGTCGCCCGGCACGTCGCTGAGCGCGACCCCGCCGCCCGCCGTCGGGGTTGATCCCTACGGCATGTTTCTGGCGTATTCCGGCTGCCCTCCTCCCAGACCCGGGTGCAAAGCAGGCGTCTCAGCTCCCGGCGGGGCGGCGGGCTGGTCTGCGCGCCGGGAATCGGATCGCCATCAACGGGGTTGGTGGAGCCATGCGAGCGATTCAGGTGTACGAAGTGGGCGGTCCCGAGGTGCTGCAGGAGGCCAAGGTGGACCAGCCGCGGCCGGGTCCGGGCGAGGCGATCGTGGAGGTCGCCGCATCCGGGGTCAACTTCCTCGACGTCTACCACCGCGAAGGCCGGTACAGCCTCCCGCTGCCCTTCACCCCGGGCGCTGAGGGCGCCGGCACGGTCGTCGAAGTTGGACCCGACGTCGCTGACGTCGCAGTCGGGGACCGGGTCGGTTGGGTGGAGATTCCCGGCACGTATGCCGAGCGGGCCGTCGTGGACTCCTCCCGGCTGGTGCCGCTGCCCGACGATATCGGCTTCGAGACAGCCGCCGCCGTGCTCCTCCAAGGCATGACCGCGCACTATCTCGTCAAGGACGCCTACCCGGTTCAGGGGGGCGACACGGTGCTCGTGCATGCGGCTGCTGGTGGCATGGGGCTGCTTTTGACCCAGCTCATCACCCATCTCGGCGGCAGGGTGATCGGCACGACGTCGACCACGGCGAAGGCCGAGCTGGCGAAGCGTGCCGGGGCCGCTGAGGTGATCCTTTCCTCCGCAGTCGACGATCTCGCAGCCGAGGTGAGGCGGCTCAACGGCGGTCAGGGACTGCCGGTTGTCTTCGACGGCGTCGGCGCGCACACCTTCGATGCGAGCCTCGCCAGCCTGCGAACCCGCGGCCATCTCGTGCTCTTCGGCGCGGCAAGTGGTGCCGTGCCTCCGTTTGATCCGATTCGGCTCGCCCACGGCGGTTCGCTGACCCTGATCCGGCCCAGCCTCGGGGACTTCATCGCCGATCGGTCCGAACTGCTCCGACGGGCCGCCGATGTGTTCGAGTGGGTGCGCTCCAAGGCGCTTGAGGTCACCGTAACGGGCCGCTACGCNTTGTCCGAGGCCGCCCAGGCCCACAGCGATCTGGAGGCTCGGCGTACCACCGGCAAGCTGCTCGTCGTACCCGATGCGGCCGCTATTGGACGCCGCGAGGAGACGCAGAGCTGATCGCGGGTGACGAGGTCGGGGATCTTGAAGACTGAGATGTCGAGGGCATGGCCGACCGTCATCGCCAAGATCCCCGACAGCGTCAGGCACTCAGCAGGCCAAGATCAAGTTCTGGCAGGTCTCTGGCGTATCTGGGTCACACCCCTTCAAGATCCCTCACTCGAGACCTGGCTCACCCGTCCACAACCTCCCGGGACAGAACACCTAGCCCACCGGGCCTCCGTCCTGACCTGAAAGCCTGTCACACTTTCACGATGCTAAGACCGACCGGCAAATGGATCACTTGAGGCGCCGGGTGGTGGGGCGGCCGTCCCAGCGGTAGCGGCTCGTCGCTCGGCGGATCAGCATGCGGAGCGTGACGAGGGTGGCGGCGAGGTAGAGGTAGAAGTCCACGACGCTTCCGCGCTTCTCGGTGCAGCGCCGGAGCTTGCCGTAGTCGTTCATCCAGGAGTGGGTGCGCTCGATCACCCAGCGCTTGCCGGCCTGGATCGGGGCGGGCACGCCCTTGCGTGCGATCTCGGCCGTGAATCCCAACTCTGCAATCAGAGCACGGGACTTGGCGCTGTCGTAGCCGCGGTCGAGGTTGACGTTGACCGTTTTCGGCATCGCGCCGACCTGACCTCTCGCCGCGTCCAGGGTGGGGCCGAGCAGCGGTGAGTCGTGCCGGTTGGCTCCGTCGGAGACGATCCCCAGCGGGACGCCGCCCGCGTCGGAAGCGACCGAGCGTTTCAGGCCCTGTTTACCCCGGTCGACCGGTGAGCGTCCCGCCTTCTCGCCGCCGGACGGGGCCTTCGTGATGCAGCCGTCGACCGAGATCTCGCTCAGCCCCAGGCCGATCATGCGGTCGTACGCCTCGAGTGCGAGGGCGTGCACCTTCTCGGAAATCCCGAGCTCAGCCCACTGTTTGACGCGGCGGCGGATGGTCCGGTCGGAGCATCCGGGGCCGGCGATTCGTTCATAGCCCGAGCCGTGGACCAGAGCCAGCACGACGTGCTCGAAGACGGTGCGGTCCGGAACCCGTCGCCGGTGACAGCCCAGTGGGTGGCTCTCGGCGTATCCGCCCCGCACGGGCAGAAGGGCGGCGAATTGGTCCCACAAGGGTTCCAGAAGGCATGATGGGACGGCAGGCACGAGCCCTCCGGTGATCACTGAGCGTCAAGAACTCCATGATCACTCAGGCTCGTGCCTGCCTTACATTCGGGCCGGTCTGGGCAGCCCCGCCCCACCATTTGCCGGTCGGTCTAAGTC
>FJVZ01000822.1_pt1 | contig 10109 bp, 8 predicted proteins | sample 1011841 | NCBI WGS metagenome assembly FJVZ01 (sample SAMEA3912450, study PRJEB9761) | metagenome | biome: forest; material: soil | place: USA | collected 2011-06-22 | depth 0.1 m
GACGAGATCCGCGCGCTGGCCGACGTGATCATCAAGTCCGACTACGAGGTCGGCATGCAGGACCAGGCCTTCCTCGGCCCGGAGTCCGGCCTCGCCGTACCCGCCGAGGACGGCGGCATCGACCTCTACGTCGCCACCCAGTGGCTGCACGTGGACCGCCAGCAGATGGCCCCCGTGCTCGGCCTGCCCGAGGAGAAGGTCCGCCTCACGCTGGCCGGCGTCGGCGGCGCCTTCGGCGGCCGCGAGGACCTGTCGATGCAGATCCACGCCTCGCTGCTGGCGCAGCGCACCGGCAAGCCCGTCAAGATCGTCTACGCCCGGGACGAGTCCTTCTTCGGCCACGTGCACCGCCACCCGGCGAAGATGACCTACGAGCACGGCGTCACCCGCGACGGCAAGCTGGTCTTCGCCGACGCCCGGATCGTGCTGGACGGCGGCGCCTACGCCTCCGCCTCCCCCGCCGTGGTCGGCAACGCCGCCTCGCTGGGGCACGGCCCGTACAACATCCCGAACGTGCGGATGGACGCGATCGCGCTCTACAGCAACAACCCGTCCTGCGGCGCGATGCGCGGCTTCGGCGCCGTCCAGGCCGCCTTCGCGTACGAGTCGCAGATGGACAAGCTGGCCGCCGCGATCGGCATGGACCCGGTCGAGCTGCGCCAGCTGAACGCGATGTCGGAGGGCGACTCGATGCCCACCGGGCAGGTCATCGACTCGCCCGCGCCGGTCGCNGAGCTGCTCCAGCGGGTCAAGGACATGCCGCTCCCGCCGCCGCTGGACCTGGAGAACCTCGACGTCCGCACGCTGCCCGGCGCGCTGTCCAACACCTCGCACGGTGAGGGCATCGTCCGCGGCATCGGCTACTCGGTCGGCATCAAGAACGTCGGCTTCTCCGAGGGCTTCGACGACTACTCCACCGCCCGGGTCCGCCTGGAGGTCATCGGCGGCGAGCCGGTCGCCATGGTGCACACCGCGATGGCCGAGGTCGGCCAGGGCGGCGTCACCGTGCACGCCCAGATCGCCCGGACCGAGCTCGGCGTCGAGCAGGTCACCATCCACCCGGCGAACACCGAGGTCGGCTCGGCCGGCTCCACCTCCGCCTCGCGTCAGACGTACATGACGGGTGGCGCGGTGAAGTACGCCGCCGAGGCCGTCAAGGCCGCGCTGATCGAGAAGGGCCGCCGGCGCTACGGCTGGACCCAGAGCGACATCACGCTGACCGGCGGCAAGGTGGTCTCCGAGACCGCCGGCGTGCTGATCTCCATGGTGGACCTGCTCGGCGACGAGGCGATCGACCTCACCCGCGAGCACCACCACCGCCCGACCGTCCCGTTCGACAAGGAGACCGGGCAGGGCTTCGGCCACGTCCAGTACACCTTCTGCGCCAACCGCGCGGTCGTCGACGTGGACGTCGAGCTCGGCCTGGTCAAGGTGGTCGAGCTGACCGCCGCCCAGGACGTCGGCAAGGCGCTGAACCCGCTGTCCGTGATCGGGCAGATCCAGGGCGGCTGCACGCAGGCCCTGGGCCTGGCCGTGATGGAGGAGATCATCGTCAAGGACGGGAAGGTGCGCAACGCGTCCTTCACCGACTACCTGATCCCCACCATCCTGGACACCCCGCCGATCCCGGTGGACATGCTGGAGCTCCCCGACCCCAACGCCCCGTACGGGCTGCGCGGTGTCGGCGAGGCGCCCACCGTCTCGGCCACGCCGTGCATCGTCGCGGCCATCCGCCAGGCGACCGGCAAGGCGCTCAGCCGGATCCCGGTCCGCCCGGAGCACATCACCGGGACCCTCTAGGACCCGGACGCGATCTTCCCCGGGGCGGTGACAGTCTTCCCCGCCGCCCCGGGGCAGCACCGAAAAGCACCACCGGCACCACCGGCACCACAAGCACCACAAGCACCGAAGAGCACCGCCATGCACAGCCTGAAACAAAGCGATCGCATTCTCCCGCTGCCTCTCCCACGCCGGGGTCTGCAGCGGTGCGCACCACCCCCACGCACCGCAGGCACCGCCACAACGTGCGCACAGTGAGTCGAACAGTCCCCCTGCACCAGCTCTGTCTGGTCACCAGGTCGGCTCGCCCACCCCAACCCCCTATGAACCTTGGGAGTGGACATGACCCGGATCCCGACGGAGCCAGGTACCACTGAAGACAGACCTGCCGAGGACGACGCCACCCCGTCGCCCGCGGCGATACCGTCGAAGAACGTGATGGACACCTACTTCAAGATCTCGGCCCGCGGCTCCACCTTCGCGACGGAGATCCGCGGCGGCCTCACCACCTTCATGGCGATGGCCTACATCCTGCTGCTCAACCCGATCCTGCTGGGCGGCGCCGACAAGAACGGCGTCCACCTGGATCACGCGCAGCTGACCACGGCCACCGCGCTGGCCGCCGCCGTCACCACGATCCTGATGGGCGTGGTCGGCAACGTCCCGCTCGCGCTCGCGGCCGGCCTCTCGGTCTCCGGCGCGCTCTCCACGATCGTCGCGCCGCACACCACCTGGCCGCAGGCCATGGGCCTCTGCGTGATCTACGGTCTGCTGATCGTGCTGCTGGTCGTCTCCGGCCTCCGCGAGAAGATCATGAACGGCATCCCACTGCCGATCAAGCACGCGATCACCATCGGCATCGGCCTGTTCGTCGCGCTGATCGGCCTCGTCAAGTCCGGCTTCATCCACCACGGCCCGGACCCGTACGGCCCGCCCGTGTCGCTCGGCCCCAACAGCGAGCTGGTCGGCTGGCCCGTCCTGATCTTCGCGGTGACCCTGCTGGCGATCTTCATCCTGCTGGCCCGCAACACCCGTGGCGCGATCCTCATCGGCATCGCCGGCGGCACCGTCCTGGCGTTCATCGTCAACGCGGTCGTCGACCTCCCGGAGCACACCTGGAGCAGCTCGATCCCCGAGTGGCCCGGCAGCCCGGTCGCCGCACCCAACTTCGGCCTCTTCGGTGACATCGACCTGTTCGGGGCCTTCACGGGCAAGGGCATGGGCGCCATCAGCGCCTCGGTCGCGGTCTTCACCCTCGTGCTGGCCGGCTTCTTCGACGCGATGGCCACCATCATCGGCGTCGGCACCGAGGCCGGACTCGCCGACAAGCAGGGCCGGATGCCCGGTCTGTCCAAGGCCCTGTTCATCGACGGCGCCGGCGGCGCGATCGGCGGCGTGGCGGGCGGCGGCGGCCAGACGGTGTTCGTCGAGTCGGCCACCGGTGTCGGCGACGGCGCCCGCACCGGCCTCGCCTCGCTGGTCACCGGCGGCTTCTTCGCCCTGATGCTGTTCTTCTCCCCGCTCGCCGGCATCGTCCCGGTCGAGGTCGCCTCCGCCGCACTCGTCGTCATCGGCTCGATGATGATGAGCCAGGCCCGGCACATCGACTGGTCGGACCGCGAGGTGGCCATCCCGGCCTTCCTGACCTCCGTCCTGATGCCGTTCACCTACAACATCACCGCCGGTGTCGCGGCCGGCGTGATCTCGTACGTCGCCATCAAGGCCGGTACCGGCAAGTGGCGCGAGCCCGGCCCGCTGATGTGGGTCCTGACCGCGGTCTTCGTGGTCTACTTCGCGCTCAGCCCGGTCAAGGACCTGCTCGGCGTCCACTAGCGCCACCGCCGCCGTACGGGGCCCCGGCTCCCGTACGGCGGCACCTCCCGTCAGTCCCTCCGCACCCGTAAGGAGCCCCCGAGATGCAGGACATCGCCGAGCAGTTGCAGGCCTGGCACGCGTCCGGGCGCTCCTTCGCCGTGGCCACCGTCGTCGGCGTCTCCGGCAGCGCGCCGCGCGACCCGGGCGCGGCGCTCGCCGTGGACGCGGCCGGCGAGGCGGTCGGCAGCGTGTCCGGCGGCTGCGTCGAGGGAGCGGTGTACGAGCTCTGCCAGGAGGCCATCGCCTCCGGCACGCCCGTCCTGGAGCGCTTCGGGTACAGCGACGAGGACGCCTTTGCCGTCGGCCTGACCTGCGGCGGGATCCTCGACGTGTTCGTCCAGCCGATCACCCCCGGCGCGGACCCGGCGCTCGACGCCGGCATCACCTACATCGCCTCCGGCACGCCCGTCGCGCTGGCCCGGGTGATCGCCGGGCCGGCCGCCCTGCTCGGCGCCACCGTCGCCGTCACTGCCGACAGCCACCACGGCACGCTCTCCCCCGCCCCGACCACGACGGGCGCCCTGGAGCGCGCCGCCGTCGCCGAGGCCCGCGCCATGCTGGACGCCGGCCGTACCGGCAGGCTCGTCCTCGGCCTGGACGGGCGCCCCTGCGACGAGCAGGAGCAGGGCACCGTNACCTTCTTCGTCGAGTCCTACGTGCCCGCGCCCCGGATGCTGGTCTTCGGCGCCATCGACTTCGCCGCCGCCGTCGTGAAGATCGGCAAGTTCCTCGGTTACCACGTCACCGTCTGCGACGCCCGCCCGGTCTTCGCCACCGCCCGGCGCTTCCCCGACGCCGACGAGGTCGTCGTCGACTGGCCGCACCGCTACCTCGACTCCCAGCTCGACCGGATCGACGGCCGCACGGTGCTCTGCGTCCTCACCCACGACGCCAAGTTCGACATCCCGCTGCTGGAGCGCGCGCTGCGCCTGCCGGTCGCCTTCGTCGGCGCGATGGGCTCCCGCCGCACGCACCGCGACCGCAACGCGCGGCTGCGCGAGGTCGGCCTCGGCGACGCCGAGATCGCCCGCCTGCGCTCCCCCATCGGCCTCGACCTCGGTGCCCGCACCCCCGAGGAGACCGCCGTGTCGGTCGCCGCCGAGATCGTGGCGCACCGCCGCGGCGGCTCCTGCCTCCCGCTCTCGGCCGGCAACGGCCCGATCCACCACGACCTGGCCCGCCCGGACGAGCAGCCGGCCCAGCCTGCCCGGCCGCACGCGGCGTAGGACGCGCCGGGGGGTCTCGGTCCAGAGCGGCCTCGGCCGGCTCGGCTGACCATCCGTCACTCGCTCACGCGCCGTCAGTCGCCCACGGCCAGCCGCACCCCGAAGCCGACCACGACCACCCCGGTCACCCGGTCCAGCACCCGGCGCGCGGCGGGCCGGCGGAGCCAGCCGCTCAGCACCCGGGCGAAGCCCACCAGGACGGCCGACCAGAGCAGCCCCTCCGCCACGTGCACGCAGGTCAGCAGGACCCCGGCGGAGAAGTGCGGCACGCCGGCCGGGATGAACTGCGGCAGCACGGCGACGTAGAAGACGCCGACCTTGGGGTTCAGCAGGTTCGTCAGCGTGCCGCGCCGCCAGCCCTGGAACAGGCCGCCGCCCGCCGGGCCCGCCCCGGGTTCCGCCACGGCCGCGTCCTCGGTGCGCAGCAGCCGCACGCCCATCCAGAGCAGGTAGCCGGCGCCGGCCCAGCGCAGCGCCTCGTACGCCAGGTGCGAGGCGGTGAGCAGCGCCGTCACGCCGGCCGAGGTGAGGGTGCCCCAGAGCAGCGTGCCGGTCTGGATCCCGAGGACGACGCCCCAGGCCTGCCTGCGGTGTCCGAGGGCGGAGGTGCGCAGGATCAGCGCGGTGTCGAGCCCCGGGGTGAGCGTGAGCAGACCGACGACGAGGGCGAAGGACCACAGAGCTGTCTCCATGGCCCGCCATCGTACTCAGAGCGGCCGGACGTGCTCCGCCACGGTCCGGCCCTCCTCCTGGGCGGGCTCGTAGCTGACCTTCTGCCCGACGGTCAGCACCCGGCCGGCCGGCTCGGTGACCGGCACCCGGCCGCTGTCGGTGGTCACCGAGTCGAAGTAGACGATCACCTCCGCACNGCCGTCGTCGGGCCTGATCGACCCGTAGCCGTGCCCCTCGTGGTACGCCGTGACGATGCCGGTGGCCATGGATGCGCTCCTTCGGGCGGGCGGTAGATGCCCCACCAGGATTAACAGACACCCGGCCGGGCGGCGCCCGCTGACACGCGCCGGGCGGCCGATCTCAGTCGGCTGTACCCGGAGGAACGACCCAGCGGGTGGGTTGCCCGGTGACGGCGGCGATCATGTCGTAGTCGCCGTCGTAGTGAAGGACTGCCGCACCATGGCGTTCCGCGGTCGCGGCGATGATCAGGTCGGCCAGCGACAGTGCCCGCCGGTTTCCCGCCCCGACGAGTTCGGCCTGTACGTCCAGGGCGCGGTCCCATGCCTCGTCCGGTGTCGGCAGCCAGTCGAAGCCGCGCATCTCGTCGCGGATCCGCAGGGCGTCCGCCCTGGACCGCGCGCTGTGCAGAACCTCCAGCTCGACGGCTCCGCAGACCGCCAGCAGCCCCGCGTTGTGGAGCGGCTCGATCACCGCTCGGACGGCCGGCTTGGGATAGCGCGCCAACGCCGACTTGTCGATGAGATAGCGCTCGGTCACGCCGCCCGGTCCTGTGCGTTCCCCGGCGGGTTCTCCACCGGCCCCGTGAGGTCCGGCAGTCCGCCCTCGGCCAGCCAGTTCAGGAACGAGGCCCGCTTGCGGCGCTTGATCACGTCTTCGAGGGCCGCGTTGACGGTCGCCACCTTGGTGGTCGTGCCGAAGATCTCGGCTGCCTCGGCGAGCAACTCGTCATTGACGTCTATCACGGTGCGAGCCATGGGAACCTCCCGGGACGACGGGGTCCTGCGATATCAATTTCCATCGTACTTGATATCGCAGGCCCCGAACCGACCGGCAGCCCCGCGCTCAGCCCACGTCGAGCCGCGCCGCGAGCCGCAGCAGGCCCGGGGAGAGGCGGCCGAGGGCGCGGGCGGCCTTGGCCTCGAAGGTGACGGGGACGACGGCCTTGCGGGTGCGGACGGCNCGGAGGATCTCGGCGGCGACCTTCTCGGGCGGGAAGCCCCGACGGGCGTAGAGCCTGGCGGCGCGCTGCTGCTTGGCGGACTGCTGTTCGGCGGTGGTGCCGGAGAAGGTGGAGGTACGGGTGATGTTGGTGTTGACGATGCCGGGGCAGATCGCGCTGACGCCGATGCCGGCCGGGGCGAGTTCGGCGCGCAGGCAGTCGGAGAGCATCAGGACGGCGGCCTTGCTGGTGGCGTAGGCGGCCAGCACCTTGGACGGCAGGTAGGCGGCGGCCGAGGCGAGGTTGACGATGTGGCCGCCCTCGCCGCGTTCGGTCATCAGGGTGCCGAAGGCGCGGCAGCCGTGGATGACGCCCCACAGGTTGACGTCCAGGACGCGCTGCCACTCCTTCTCGGTGGTCTGCAGGAAGGTGCCGGAGTGGCCGATGCCGGCGTTGTTGACCAGCACGTCGGGCACGCCGTGCTCGGCGGCGACCTGCCGGGCGAAGGCGTCGACGGCCGCGCCGTCGCTGACGTCGACCCGGTAGGCGTGGGCCTTCGGGCCGATCAGGGAGGCGAGTTCGGCCGTCCGCCCGGCCGATTCGAGGTCGAGGTCGCAGACCACCACCCTGGATCCCTGCTCGGCGAAGGCCAGTGCGGTGGCGCGGCCGATGCCGCTGCCGGCGCCGGTGACGACGACGAGGCGGCCGTCGTCGGGCGGGCCGGCCTTCTGCCCGGCCTCGGTGCGGGCGGTGAACTCACGGACCAGACCGGCCACGGCGGGCCCCTTCTCCAGCAGTGCGGACCAGTGGGAGGCGTTCAGCGAGCGCCGGGTGAGGTTGGGCGCCCAGCGCTCCAGGCCCTCGGAGAGCGAGACGCCGACGTAGCGGTCCCGGGTGAGGGTGACCAGCTGGACGGGGACCTCGGTGGGCCGCTCGCGGGGGTTGCGCATGGTGGGGCGCATGTTGGCGCGGTACAGCTCGATGCCGTGCACGGCGTCCCGGGCGAGGGTCGGCTGCGGGTGGCCGGGGCGCGGGGTGACACCCTCCAGGTCGCGCAGCACGCGGGGCCAGGCGCGGGCCAGGCCGAGCCGCCAGACGGCGGGGGCGAGGACGGGCAGGTGGAAGGCGGTGATGTACCAGGAGTGCACGCCCTGGGAGAGCAGTTGCCGCAGGTGGCGCGGGGTGGGGCGGTGCAGGCGCTTGCGGATCCAGAAGCCCATGTGGTCGAGGCAGGGGCCGGAGAGCGTGGTGTAGGAGGCGAGGCGCCGCTCGGCGCCGGGCTCGGTGACGGCCTCCCAGGACTGCAGCGAGCCCCAGTCGTGGGCGACCACGTGCACCGGGCGGTCCGGGCTGACGGCGTCGGCGACCGCGAACAGGTCGGCGGCGAGGTGGTCGAGCCGGTAGCCGTCCCGGGAGGCCGGCACCCCGGACTCGCCGGCGCCCCGGGTGTCGTAGCGCACCACGTGGTGGTCGCGGGCGAGGTCCTCGGCGACGTCGTCCCAGACCACGTGGGTGTCGGGGTAGCCGTGCACCAGCAGGACGGTCGGCGCGGCCGGGTCGCCCTGTTCGAAGACGGCGAGCGGCAGCCCGCCGGAGTGGACGGTACGGCGGCGGGGGGTCATCGGGATGCCTCCTCGGCACTGCTCCAGCGCCGCACGTGCGGCAGGTCGTCGTCGAGCCAGTAGGCATCATCCTCGGTGACCACCAGCAGCTCCTCGAACTTGATACCCACGTCGCGGAAGCCGATGTGCGGTTCGACCGCCCAGAGGCCGGGCGTGGGCGCGTGCCGGGAGGCCCGGCCGTCGGCCCAGAGCGGGGAGCGGCCGTGCAGGCGCTCGCTGACCAGCTCCCGGCCGAGGGTCTGGATGGTGCGGACGCCGAAGCCGAACAGGTTGACGCCGGCCGGCCCGCGCGAGGTCGTCCGGGTCACCTGGTGGCCGATCACCCGGCCGGGGTAGACCTGGTGGCGGTTGTCGTAGCCGTGGGCGGCGATCTGCGCGTCGACCGCCGCGTACACCTCGGCCAGCGGCTTGCGGGCCTTCACCTCACGCAGGATCAGCTCGCGGTAGACCTGGAGGTCGGCGGCGAGGCGGTCCCAGAGCGGGTTGTNGCCGACCTTGCCGCCGTAACCGATGTCGGCGGTGTAGCCGTCCACCACNGGCGCGCAGTCCAGCACGTACGGCATGCCCTCCTGGAGCTTGCGGCCGCCGGCGAAGAACTGCAGCGGGGTGTGGAAGTGCCGGAAGGCGGTGCGGTCGCCGAACCAGGCGAACGGGATGTGGAAGAAGTCCTGCACGCCGGCCCGGACCAGGCAGCGGCGCAGCTCGGCGGTGGCCTGGCGTTCGGTGACGCCGGGCTCGATCCAGGCGGCGACCTGTTCGGCGCAGTGGTACGCGAGTTGCTGGGTCTCCCGGAACCGGCCGAGGTCGGCGTCGCTGAAGGGGAATGCGGGGCGGGGGAAGGCGGGGCTCGGGGCGGTCGCGGTGGCCATGCGGGTGCGGCTCCTGTCGGCTAGACGTCGAGGACGAGGGTCTCGCCCTCGGCCGCCCGCGAGACGCAGGGCAGCAGGGCGCCGGCCGCGCGCTCGTCCTCGGTGAGGCGGCGGTCGCGGTGTTCGGGGGTGCCGGCCAGGACTTGCACCCGGCAGGTGCCGCAGAAGCCCTGGTGGCAGGAGTACGGCAGGTCGGGGCGCTGTTCCAGGGCGACGTCCAGGGCGGAGCGGTCGGCGGGGACGGCGAGCAGCGGGCCGCCGGCGCCGAGCCGGACGGTGAACGGCCGGCCGTCCAGCACGGGTGCGGCGCCGAAGCGTTCGAAGTGCAGGGTACGGGTGGCGGAGGCCTCCAGCGCGCCCTGGACGGCGGCGAGCATCGGGGCCGGTCCGCAGCAGTACACGGCGGTGCCCCGGCGCGCGTGGGCGAGGAGTCCGGCGCCGGTGGGCACGCCGTGCCGGTCGTCGGTGCGGATCTCCACCCGCGCGGGGTCGAGGGCGCGCAGCTCGTCCCCGAAGGGCAGGGTGTCGGCGCTGCGGCCGACGTGGACCAGGCGCCAGTCCAGGCCGAGCCGCTGGGCCTCGCGGGCCATCGGCAGCAGCGGCGTGATGCCGATGCCGCCGGCCAGCAGCAGGACGGACGGCTCGGCGCAGAAGGCGAAGCCGTTGCGGGGGCGGCGGACGGTCAGCTCGGTGCCGGGGAGCAGCTCGTCGTGGATCTCGGCCGAGCCGCCGCCACCCTCGGCCAGCCGGCGGACGGCGATCCGGTAGACGGTGCGGTCGGCCGGGTCGCCGCAGAGCGAGTAGTGGCGCTCCCGGCCGGAGGGCAGCCGCAGGCGGATGTGCGCGCCGGGCTGCCAGCCGGGCAGTTCGCCGCCGCCGGGGCCGG
>FJVZ01000294.1_pt1 | contig 10017 bp, 8 predicted proteins | sample 1011841 | NCBI WGS metagenome assembly FJVZ01 (sample SAMEA3912450, study PRJEB9761) | metagenome | biome: forest; material: soil | place: USA | collected 2011-06-22 | depth 0.1 m
ACCTGCGCGGCCAGCTCGGCCTCGACGGCGTCGGCCAGCTCGGTCGAGTCGGTGACCAGCACGGAGGCGGCCATCGGGTCGTGCTCGGCCTGCGAGATCAGGTCGGCGGCGACGTCGCGCGGCGAGGCGCTGTCGTCGGCGAGGACGGCGATCTCGGTCGGGCCGGCCTCCGCGTCGATCCCGATCCGGCCCTTGAGCAGGCGCTTGGCGGCGGCGACGTAGATGTTGCCGGGGCCCGTCACCAGGTTGACCGGGCGGCACTCCTCGGTGCCGTACGCGAACATCGCGACCGCCTGGGCGCCGCCGACGGCGTACACCTCGGTGACACCGAGCAGCGCGCAGGCCGCCAGGATGGTCGGGTGCACGGCGCCGTTGAAGTCCCGCTGCGGCGGGGAGGTGACGGCGATCCCCGGCACCCCGGCCTCCTGCGCGGGCACGACGTTCATCACCACGGAGGACGGGTAGACGGCCAGGCCGCCCGGCACGTACAGGCCGACCCGGTCGACCGGCACCCAGCGCTCGGTGACGGTGCCGCCCGGCACCACCTGGACGGTGTGGTCGGTGCGGCGCTGCTCGCGGTGCACCAGGCGGGCGCGGCGGATCGACTCCTCCAGCGCGGCCCGGACCTTCGGGTCCAGGGTCTCCAGCGCGGCGGTGATGTCCGCCTCGGGGACGCGGGTGGAGGTGAGCTTCACGCCGTCGAAGCGCTCGGTGATCTCGACCAGCGCCGCGACCCCGCGATGGCGTACGTCCTCGCAGATCGGCCGCACCCTCTCCAGGGCGGCCTCCACGTCGAACTCGGCACGGGGCAGCAGGTCACGCGGGTCTTCGGTGGAGCCGCGGAGGTCGATTCGAGAGATCACGCCACCCAGTGTAAGGAGTGGCCGGAACAGGCGGCCCCGCATTTCAGTCCGTGATACGAAAGCCGAGACGGCCGGGGATCTTGGGGGGACGCATCGTGGAGCAGGTTCCGGACGACTGGACACCGGTGGAGAAGGGGTTGTGGGAGGCCGTGCGGCACGGCACCGTCTACGACCTCCGGTCGGGCGACGACGCCCTCGACGACCCGATGCACGCGGGCGAGTGGGGCCCCGGACGCACCGTCCGCGCCGAGGTGGTCGCGGCCCTCCTGCTGGACGGCCCGCCGCCGGTCTCCGGCCGGGTGGCGAGCCTGCGGATGAGCGGCGTCCACGTCAGCGGCTCGCTGGTGCTGGCCGGCGGCGCCATCCAGCACTACGTGGAGCTGTACGACTGCCGCTTCGAGCACAAGATCCTGCTGTCCGAGGCCCACGCCGGGACGCTGCGCCTGATCCGCTGCCTGATACCCCGGCTGGAGGCCTCCCGGCTGGTCACCGAGGGCGACCTGCACCTGGCCCGCTGCGTGGTACCCGGCGGGGTGCGGCTGACCGACGCCAAGATCGGCACCGACCTGATGCTCAACCAGGCCAAGTTCGGCGGCGACCGGCACGGCCGGGCGTTCGCCGCCGACGGCCTCAGCGTCAACCAGGACGTCGAGGCGGAGCGGATGGAGTCGGACGGCGAGGTGAGCCTGCGCACCGCCCGGATCGGCGGGCGGCTGTCCCTGCGCGGCGCCCAGCTGCGCGGCGCCCCGGGCTCCCCGAACGCCCGCAACGTCCTCAACCTGGCCCGGATCAACGTCGGCCACACGCTCTACCTGAGCGGCTCGGCGGACGCCAGCTGGATGGACTCCCGCACCGTCTACGGCTACGGGTACGGCGAGCCGACCCCGCCCGGCTCCCCCGTCACGCCGTTCCGCGCGTACGGCGGGGNGCGCCTCGCCGACGGCCGGTTCGAGAACGCCTGCCTGATCACCGACGCCGAGTTCCACCTCGGCCCCGGCCAGGAGCTGTCGATGCGCCGCATCCAGGCGCCCGAGCTGCGCTTCAGCTGCCGGAAGGCGCCGACCGGCCACGTCTCGCTGTCCCGCGCGCGGATCGGCAACCTGGTCGACCGGCCCGGCGCCTGGCCCGAGGCCGGGCAGGTCGGCCTCAACGGATTCACCTACGAGTCGCTCCGCCCCGACGGCCACTTCTCGGTGCAGGAGCGGATCGAGTGGCTGGAGAAGTCGCTCAGCGAGTACCAGCCCGAGCCGTACGAGCAGTTGGCCGCCGCACTGCGCCGGGACGGCTCCGACGAGGACGCCCGCGAGGTGCTGCACGCCAAGCAGCGCCGGCGCCGCCGCAGCCTGCCGCTGCCCGGCCGCCTCTGGGGCCTCGTCCAGGACTTCGCCGTCGGGTACGGCTACCGGCCGGGGCGCGCCGCCTGGTGGCTGATGCTGGCCTGGGCCCTGGGGAGCCTCTACTTCAGCCGGCACGAGCCGGCCCCGCTGAAGGCCGACGAGAAGCCGCACTGGAACGCCGTGCTCTACGCCCTCAGCCAGCTGCTGCCCATCGTGGACCTCGGCCAGCAGGGCTGGAACCCGGCCGGGCTGAGCCAGTGGGTGGCCGCCGGGCTGGTGATCGTCGGCTGGATCCTGGCCACCACGGTCGCGGCCGGCGCGACCCGGATGCTCCAGCGCGGCTGACCCGGCCGCACCCGGCCGCGGCCGCCGGCGCCGCACCCGNCCGCGGTCGGCCGCGCCCGCAAACCCTGGCGCGCCGTGCCCCTTCGGGCAACTACGCTGAGCGCCGTGACCGAACGGCTGCCGCTCTTCCCGCTCAACCAGGTTCTCTACCCGGGCCTGGTGGTGCCCCTCAACGTCTTCGAGGAGCGCTACCGCCGTCTCGTCGCCGACCTGCTGGAGCTGCCCGAGGACCGGCCGCGCCGGTTCGGGGTGCTCGCCATCAAGGACGGCCGGGAGGTCGCCCCCGTCCGCGAGAACAGCGGCCCGGCCGGGCCGCTGGACGGCCTGGGCACCGTCACCGGCGACCCGCTGGAGGCGCTGCACCACATCGGCTGCGTCGCCGACGTCGCCTCCGTCCAGCCCCAGCCGGACGGCCGCTACGAGCTGCTCGTCACCGGCACCACCCGGTTCCGGCTGCGCAGCGTCGACACCGGCGGCCCGTACCTGACCGGCGAGATCGAGACGATCGAGGAGCAGCCCGGCGAGGGCGCGGGCGCGCTGGCGGCCGGTGTCGTCCGCGCGTTCCGGCTCTACCAGAAGCGGCTGGCGGGCGCCCGCGAGGCCAGCCTGGCCGGCGAGCAGGAGCTGCCGGGCGACCCGCAGGTGCTGTCGTACCTGGTCGCGGCCGCCGCCGTGTTCGCCACCCCGGTCAAGCAGCAGCTGCTGGCCTGCCCGGACACCGCGCAGCGGCTGACCACCGAGCTGGAGCTGCTGCGCCGCGAGACGGCGATGCTCGCCTGGCTGCCGTCACTGCCCGCGGTGGACCTGACCCGGCAGTCGTTCAGCCCGAACTGACCCGCCCGCGCGGGTGCCTGTGACGAGCGGAGGGCCGCGGATGGCCAAGAAGGCGAAGAAGGGCGGGCAGGGCACGCCCGCGACGGTGGCGCTGGAGACGGCGGGCGTGCCGTTCACCGTGCACGCGTACGAGCACGACCCGGCGGCGGACTCCTACGGCGGCGAGGCNGCGCAGCTGCTCGGCATCCCGGCCGGCCGGGTCTTCAAGACGCTGGTCGCGGACGTCGACGGCGCCCTGACCGTGGGCGTGGTGCCGGTCTCCGGCAAGCTCGACCTGAAGGCGCTGGCGGCGGCGGTCGGCGGCAAGCGGGCCGCGATGGCCGACCCGGCGGCGGCCGAGCGGAGCAGCGGCTACGTGCTGGGCGGCATCTCGCCGCTCGGCCAGCGCCGGCCGCTGCGGACCGTTCTGGACGAGAGCGCGCTGGAGCACCCGACGGTGTACGTGTCGGCGGGCCGGCGCGGCCTGGAGGTCGAGCTGGCACCGGGCGACCTGGTGGCGCTGACGAACGCGTCGACGGCCCCCATCGGACGATAGGGGCCGTCGGCGCGCGGTACCGGGCTCAGGCCTGCGGGGGCCGCCAGTCCTCGGGCGAGGAAGCGGGCGCGGGGGCCGGAGCGGGTGCGGGAGCCGGAGCGGGTGCGGGAGCCGGGGAGGGCTGCTGTGCCGGGGCCGGCGGCACCGCCGGGGGCGCGTCGGCCGGCACCGGAGTGCCCCAGCCGGTGCCCTCCCAGTACGGCGGCGGGTCCTGCTCGCGCTTGCCGAAGGCCGCCGACAGGGCCAGCAGCAGCACCATCGCCGTCATCGGCCAGACCAGCAGCGCGCTGCGCGCGCTCAGCCGCAGGGCGTCGCTGAACTCGTGCCCGTCACCGACCTGCTTGGCGTGCGCGACCACGTCGGTCGTCGGGCCGAACCCGATCCCGAGCCGCCAGGCGAGCACCGAACCGGCCAGGCCGCCGACGGTCAGGCCGACCGCCACCGCGATCCCGCCGCCCCGGCCGCGGGTCAGCAGGAACGCCCCCAGCGCGGTGACCACACCCGCGCCCAGCCCGATCAGCGCGAACACGGCGTCCGCCCCGGCGCGCTGCTCGCCCTCGGGGTCGGCGTACAGGATCCGGTTGCCCTGGACGAGCAGCGGCACCCGGGGGGCCAGCCACACCCAGAGCCCGGCCACCGCCAGCCCCAGCACCAGGCAGACGAGCACCGTCAGCGCACCGACCCGCAGCTCGGGCAGCAGCGGACGCCCGGGCGCCCGCACCGGCTGGTGGACCGGCGGCATGCCGTAGGGGTTCTGGGCGGCGGGCGGCACCTGGCCGAAGGCACCGGCGGCGGGCTCCGCCGGGGTGCTCGCGGTCGGGTCCACGAGGTCCGCGGCAGGGCTCGCGACATCTCGGGCGGGGCCGGGATCCGGAGGTGTGTTCGGTACGGTCACCCGGCCATCGTTTCACGATCGGCCGGACGGGGGTGGCGCGGGCCACACCCGGGCCGCGTCGCGCACCTCGCGGCGGGGCGCACCGGGGCCGTACCGGCAGCCGGTACAGCAGCCGGTCCTAGCGGCTGGTCGCCCGCCGGTACGCCCAGGTCGCCGCCGCGAGCGAGACCAGGCCGACGCCCGCGCAGACCGCCAGGTCGCCCGCCACCGCCGCCCAGTCCGGGCTCGCGGTGAAGGTCCGGGCGAAGGCCTCGACGCCGTACGTCGACGGCAGCAGGTCGCGCAGCCAGAGCACCGGCTCCGGCAGGCGCTCGACCGGCAGCACGCCCAGCAGCAGCGCCGCCGACATGCCGAGCTGGCCGAGCAGGGTGGCGATCTCCTGGCGCGGGGCCAGCAGCCCGCAGGCCGCCCCCAGGCCGGANAGCGCGGCCCCCGCCAGCGGGACGACCGCGAGCAGCACCCACAGGTGGGTGAGCGGCAGGGCGAACATCAACGCCCCGGCGGCCGCGGTGACCAGCACCCCCGGCAGCGTGAACGAGGCGTACGCGGCGGCCGTCCCGAGCACCACCGAGGCGGCCGGCACCGGCAGCGTCGCGTAGTGGTCGAGCCCGCCGGTGGCGCGCAGCCGTCCGAAGTACTGGGCGAGCAGGTTGAGCGCGACGAACGCCACCACGAGCACGCTGGAGCCGGCCACCACGGTGTGCGCGGCCGCGTTGTTCCCGGGGTCGACCACGCCGCGCATCATCACCAGGATGCCGAGCGACTGGAAGGTCGCCACGAAGAGCAGCGGGATCCGCGCCACCCTGGCCCGGGCCAGCTGCGCGCGGTAGACGGCGGCCAGCGCGGGCAGGAGCCGGGCGGCGGGCGCCAGCGGGGCCGGCCCGGCGGTCTCCGGGGCGGCCACCGTCTGCGGCGGGACGGACAGCAGGGTCACTTGGCCAGACCTCCGTGGCGGCCGCCCAGCTTGAGGTAGGCGTCCTCAAGGCTCGGGGTGGCCAGGGTGAAGTCGTCCAGGGCCGCGAAGGCGGGGCCCGTCGTGACGGCGGCGACCAGCTCGCGGGCCTGCTCGGGGCTGGTGCGGACCGTCCAGCGGCGGCCGGTGCACTCGGCCTGCTCGGCGAGCCGGGCGACGGCGGGCACCTCCANCGGGGCCTCGGTGCGCCAGACCAGGTCGAGCCGGACGTCGCCGTCGACCAGGGCCTTCAGGCCGCCGGGGGTGTCGCAGGCGATCACCCGGCCCTCGTCGACCACGGCGACCCGGTCGAGCACCGTCTCCGCCTCGATGACGTTGTGGGTGACCAGCAGGACGGTGACNCCGTGCTCGGCGCGGCGGCGGTCCACNGCGGNCCAGACGGCGCGGCGCGCGACCGGGTCCATNCCGGTGGTCGGCTCGTCCAGGACGAGCAGCGGCCGCTCCCCCACCAGGGTCGCGGCGAGGCACGCCAGCCGGCGCTGGCCGCCGGAGAGCTTGGCGAGCGGGCGGCCGGCGAGCGGCTCCAGGCCGAGTTCGGTGAGCACGTCGGCGGCGGCGGAGCGGGCCTGCGCGCGGCTCAGGCCGCGCAGCCGTCCGGTGGTCTCGGCCGCGAGGGCGACGGTCAGCTCGTCCAGCGCGGTGGACTCCTGGCCGAGGTAGGCGAGCAGCCGGGCCGCCCGCTCGGGGTGGCGCACCACGTCGTGGCCGAGGACGTCGACGCTGCCGCTGTCGGGGCGCAGCAGCCCGGTGAGCTGGCGGACCAGGGTGGACTTGCCGGCGCCGTTGGGGCCGAGCAGTCCGAACACCTCGCCCCGGCGGATGTCCAGACAGATGCCGTCGTTGGCGCGGATCACCTCGGCCCGCCCGCCCCGGCCGGAGCGGTACGTCTTCACCAGGTCGCGCACGGCGCAGCAGCGTTCCGCGGGCCGTCCCGGCGTACCGGCGGCCTCGCCCTGTGGCACGGCCCGTGGTGCCCGCCGGTCGCTCTCGCTCACGAGCGAAGACTCTACGCGCTGGGCGGCCAGATCCGGACAAGGGGGCCTGAGACCAGCCTGATGCGGAGAATCCGGCCCNNCCGGNCGCGGCGGGGGTCAGGGCCGGTCGTCCACGACGATCAGGTCGCCGCCGGGCACCCGGGCGGCGAGCTCCTTCCAGAAGCCGGCCCGGATCGCGTACCGGTCGTGCTCGTCGATCTGGTCGTCCTTGTGCGCGAGCAGGCCGAAGCGGGCCGCGTAGCGGAGCAGTTCGCCGTCGACCCGGTGCGGGATGCGCGGGTAGTCGGCCCAGAGGGCGGTGAGGCGCTCGACGTCGCCGAGGCGCTCCGTCCAGCGGCGGGCGAAGACCTGGCCGACCTCGTGGGCGTCGCCGCCGATGGTGGTGATGTCCTCCTCGCGGTCGGCCCAGCGCTGCTCGGCGGTGGTCAGCTGCGCGAGCGTGGGCAGGTTGTCGCCCGCGGTGGCGGTGTCCGGGCCGGGGCGGTCGACCCAGCCCCGGTCGGAGGACCAGCGCAGCACGGGGCCGCCGTGCAGCGCCGTCCCGTTCGCCGAACCGCCGTGCGCCGCACTGCCGTTCACCGAGCCGCCGTGCGCAGTTCCGTGCCCGCCGCCGTGTGCGCTGCCGTTCACCCCGGCGGCCACCGGNACGGGGGCGCGGCCGGCCAGGTCCTTGGGCGTCGGTACGGCCTTCAGCGCGGTCGCGGCGACGGGGACGGCGTGCACCGGCTGCGGNCGGGCCGGTGCCGCGACCGTGGCGGCGGCGGGCGGCCGGACGGCGGCCGGCGGGGCGGAGAGGATCTTGGCGATCTCGGCGCGCGGCCCCGGCGCGGTGAAGGCGGGCACGGTCTCCCGGACGGCGACCCAGCGCTCGATCCACTCGCGGTCCAGCACCCGCCGCTCGTCCGCCTCGCCGACCAGGTCCTCGGACTGGTTGAAGTCCCCGTCGGCGGCCTGCAGCGCCCACAGGTGCACCACCACACCGTGCTCCTTGGCGGACATCATGCCGGGCAGCAGGTCGCCGTCGCCGGTCACCAGCACGACGTCCGCGCAGGCCCGGTTGCGGGCCAGCTCCGACAGTTCGGCGTGCATCGCCGCGTCCACGCCCTTCTGCACCCAGCGCCCCTCGGCCCGGGTGAGCGCCCCCAGCCGTACGGTGACCCGGGGCAGCACCCGCAGCCGCCGGTGCTCGGGCATCGGCCGCCGGTCGGGGGCGGCGTCGAACCAGTAGATGCGCAGCAGCGGCAGCCCGGTCTCGTCCTCGGCGCGCTCGCGCAACGAGGCGATCAGCGCGGTGTGGTCCACCGTCACCCTCGACCGGGACGGATCGCCCGCGAGCAGGCTGGCGGCGGCGCCCAGCAGGTATCCGGCATCCACCAGGACGACACAGCGGTCCACGTCCGCACCTCTTTCCGGTCGGCCCCGGGTACGGCGCCACCGGCCGGCAGCGCCTGGCGGGCGCGGTCCGCCCAGCGCTCGGGCTGAGGGGCCCGGCGCGCGGCGTAGGGAGCAGTCTGCCCGACCGGCCGTCCTCCGGTACCCCGGACCACGCCGATCGGTCCGACCGGCCGCCCTCCGGCCCGCCCGATCGTTGGGGTCTCCTTTACCCCCCGTTCGGGCGGTGAACCTCGGTGATCCGGCCCGGCTCCCGGCCCCACGCCGTACGTACGCAGAGGCCCCCGACGCCGCTGTGCCCCGCCGGACGCATCCGGCGGGGCACAGCGGTGACGGCCCCCCGGGCGGAGCCGGGCGGGGCGGGTCGGCCCGGTGGCGGGGCAGGTCAGCCCNGNGGCGGGCAGNTCAGCNCAGTTCGGCGGCGACCAGCTCGGCGATCTGCACGGCGTTCAGCGCCGCGCCCTTGCGCAGGTTGTCGTTGGAGAGGAAGAGCGCGAGGCCGTGCTCGACCGTCTCGTCGACCCGGATGCGCCCGACGTACGAGGCGTCCTTGCCGGCCGCCTGGAGCGGGGTCGGGATCTCGGAGAGCTCGACGCCCGGGGCGTCCGCCAGCAGCTCGTAGGCGCGCTCGACGCTGATCGGGCCGGCGAAGCGGGCGTTGATCTGGAGCGAGTGGCCGGAGAAGACCGGCACGCGCACGCAGGTGCCGGAGACCTTGAGCTCCGGGATGCCGAGGATCTTGCGGGACTCGTTGCGGAGCTTCTGCTCCTCGTCGGTCTCGAAGGAGCCGTCGTCGACCAGGTTGCCGGCCAGCGGGATCACGTTGAACGCGATCGGGCGCCGGTAGACGTTGGGGGCCGGGAACTCCACGGCCTCGCCGTCGTGGGTGAGGCGGTCGGCCTCGCCGACGACCTTGCCGGCCTGCGTGTGCAGCTCGGCGACACCGGCGAGGCCGGAGCCGGAGACGGCCTGGTAGGTGGTGGCGACCAGCGCGGTCAGCCCCGCCTCCTCGTGCAGCGGACGCAGCACCGGCATGGCGGCCATGGTGGTGCAGTTCGGGTTGGCGATGATGCCCTTGGGGCGGTTCGCGATCGCCTCCGGGTTGACCTCGGAGACCACCAGCGGGACCTCGGGGTCACGGCGCCAGGCCGAGGAGTTGTCGATGACGACCGCGCCGGCCGCCGCCACCTTGGGCGCCAGTTCCTTGGAGGTCGAGCCGCCGGCCGAGAAGATCACGATGTCCAGGCCGCTGTAGTCGGCCGTGGCCGCGTCCTCGACGGTGATCTCGGTGTCCTGCCAGGGCAGCGTGCGCCCGGCCGAACGGGCCGAGGCGAACAGCCGCAGCTGCTCCACGGGGAAGGACCGCTCCGCCAGGATTCCGCGCACCACGGCGCCGACCTGGCCGGTGGCCCCAACAATGCCGATCCTCATCCGACTATCTCCTCTGGGGTTCTTGCAGATCACACAGCCTGCGATCACGGCCGCACTGGGCCCATCATGCCCTGAGACCCGCCCGGGCCCGTCAGGTGTTCCACGGTGTGAACGGTCACCGTCCGCGCTCACGGCGCCAGGCGCTCCAGCACCGCCAGTGCGGCCGCCACCTCGGCGGGCGCGGCGGGCAGCAGCGGAAGGCGGANGTCCGGCGTCGGGATCCGCCCCTGGGCGTGCAGCACGCCCTTCACCACGGCCGGGTTGGGCGCGGTGAAGCAGGCCCGGGCCAGCGCCGCCAGCGTGTGGCCGAGCGGGCGGGCGCGGGCGGTGTCGCCGGCCTGCCAGGCCACGGCCAGCTCGACGAAGCGGCCGGTCGCCAGGTGGGCGGAGGCCAGGATGCCGCCGGCGGCGCCGAGC
>FJVZ01001091.1_pt1 | contig 9979 bp, 6 predicted proteins | sample 1011841 | NCBI WGS metagenome assembly FJVZ01 (sample SAMEA3912450, study PRJEB9761) | metagenome | biome: forest; material: soil | place: USA | collected 2011-06-22 | depth 0.1 m
CCGGCGGATGTGTTGAAGGCGGCAGCGACGTTCACGTGGCTGGCAGCTTTCTTGATGCCCCGTCATCCACTCGGCCGGCAGGCCGGTCCGGGAGGTTTGAGCCGGGGCGGCGGGCGGGCGTGTCGGCTCCCGGGTGCCGACCAGGCCGACTTGCAGGTGTTTTGGGGCTCTCGGGGGCGGGGAGAGGGACCATCGCGGATGGCGCGGGAAGGCAGGTCGGTCATGACCGGATACGCCCAGGTGAGGGTCTACTACGCGCGTCTCTATGAACTGATGTCCCAATACCCGATGAATGTCGACGGCGACGAGGTCAGCAGGATCCGCAGCCTCTACTGCGCCACCGAGGGCGGTACGCCCGAGCGGCCGCGGCACGGCGAGCTGCCCTTCGTGGACGCGTCCGCTGCCGACGCACAGCGCTGGTACGCCGCCACCGAGGCGTTCCAGCGGGCCATGGCGCGCGTGACGGAGCAGCGGGACGCGGCGCAGCGCCATCTGCACTGGGTCCGCGGTGTCGCGCGCCCGTTCTGGAAGGCCCGCCATGCTCTGCGCAACCGACGACTGCGCGCCACGTACGACGCCACGATGGAGCGCCTGCGCCAGGACGTGCTCAGCGCCTACCGGGACTTCCGCGAGCAGGCCGGCGACCTCACGCCGTACGTCCACGCCGAAATCGAGCGTCGGGAACGTGAGCGGCGTGAGCGCCAGGAACAGCGGGAGGAGGAGAGGCGCCGGCGTGAGCCCGGGGAGCGCATGGAGCGGGCCGCCGCGATGGCCGGTGCCCCGGGCGAGCCGGTCTGGGGGTACACGCTGCTCGAGACAAGGCCTGACAGTCACTACTTCCAGATCTATCTGCAGACCCTGGAGGAGGTGCGGGACCCACGTGGCGGCGTGGCNCAGACCGACCTCACCCCGGAGCAGGTCCAGGCCGCGCTCACCGAGGAGCGCCTACGGGACAGGTACACGGTCGTCATGTGGTCCCACCAGACCCGGCTCGCGCTGGAGGAGTGGCACGCGAGCGGGAGGGCGGCGGACGCCTGGTGCGAACTCACCGGCACCCTGGTCGACCCGTGGCCCCGGATCACCGAGCAGGCCGCGCAGCGACGCTACTACGGGCCGTCCAGTACCTACTTCGGTTTCGGCGGCTACTGACGGCTCGACCGTGGTCGAGCCGGCTGTGGGACGACGTCAGGACGTGTTGGCGCGTCAGGCCGTTGTCGAGACGGTCGATCTGCGGGTCTGGCCGGTCCCGGAGATGTCGGTGATCCTCCGGCCCGGTTCGGCCGGCAAGATCGTGTTTTCGTTGAGGCGGTCGAAGCAACCGAGCGCTGCCCGGACGACTGGACCGGGGCACCAGTGATCCACGCGCGGACCGGCGGATCGACCGGTCCGGAGCTCTGAGATCGACGGGCCGTCAGGAATTACGATCATGTAACGGGTCTGGACCCAAATTCGGCAGTTGTTCATACAGCTGTGCCTTTGTCGAAGCCCAGGGACCGTCGGGCGCCACCATGCTCGTCACCGGCGGCCACCGGGACCGTGCGCCACCTCCGGGCCCGCCGTCCTGCACNTCCGCCTCTCCTGGGAGTCCCTGTGCTCATGTCCCGCCCCATCCGGGCCGCCGTCGCCACCGCCGCGGTCACCGCGGCCCTGCTGCCGCTCTCCGGTGTCCAGGCCTCGGCCGCCACCGGCCCGTACAAGGGTCTGCCGAACGGGACCAAGACGGCCAAGGCGCTGGTGATCGGTGTCGACGGCACTCGGTACGACAAGCTGCTGACCGCCGACGCGCCGAACATCAAGGCGCTGATGACCGGCGGCCTGACCGCCACGAGCAACCTCTACGCCAACCCGCTGGCCCCCACGCTCTCCGGCCCGGGCTGGTCGACCATCGCCACCGGCGTCTGGCCCGACAAGCACGGCGTGAAGGACAACACCTTCGCGGGCTCGCAGTTCAACGTCTACCCGGACTTCGCCACCCGGCTGGAGACGGCGGCGCCCAGCGCCTCCACCCTGGTCGCCGCCTCCTGGAACCCGATCGCCGACAACGTCTTCCACGGCACGCCGGACCTGCGGATCGACGAGAGCGAGAACGACGTCAAGACCGCATCGGACGCCGCCGACTACCTCGCCAACGGCAACCCCGACACGACCATGCTGCACTTCGACGAGGTCGACGAGGCCGGTCACAGCTACGGCGGCGCCAGCACCCAGTACGCCGCCGCGATCCACTCGGTGGACGCGCTGGTCGGGCAGGTCGTCCAGGCGGTGCACAGTCGCCCGACCTACGCCTCCGAGGACTGGCTGATCATCGTCACCACCGACCACGGGCACACCGACGCCGGCGGTCACGGCGGGAACAGCGCCGTCGAGCGCCAGACCTTCCAGGTCGTCGACGGGGCCGGCTACGCGGCCGGTTCCACCCGGTTCGACGTCAAGCCGGTCGACATCGCCCCCACCGTGCTCAAGCACGAGGGCGTCACCATCAACCCGGCCTGGCAGCTCGACGGCAAGCCGATCGACGAGATCGTCCCCGACGCCTTCGACGCGCTCCGCCCCAGCCTGCAGACCCGGGTGGACGAGACCGGCATCCCCGCGACCACCAAGGGCTTCACCCACACCCCGCCGGCCGGCTGGACCATCGACAACTCGCGGATGCCCACCGGCGGCGTCACCGAGTGGCGCGGCTGGGCCTTCGCCACCGACGAGTTCTGGACCGCCGCCCAGCTCGGGCAGTCCCGGGAGACCAACGTCCGCGCCCGCAACGTCTTCGCGGTCGCCGACTCCGACGAGTGGGACGACAAGGCGCACGGCACCGGGCAGTTCGACTCCACGCTGGTGAGCCCCGCCTTCCCGGTCAGCGGCACCCAGGCCACCATCTCCTTCGCCAACAACTACAAGGTGGACGGCCCGCAGACCGGTGACCTCTACGTCGTCTTCGGCACCGGCACCCCGCAGCTGGTGAAGTCCTACCGCAGCGACCTCAACAGCTTCGAGAAGCTCCCGGTCACCGTCCCGGCCGGCGCCACCACCGCGCAGCTCCAGTTCCGCTACACCGGCACCAACAGCGCGTTCTGGACCGTGGACCAGGTCTCCGTGACGTCCTGACGCTCACTCACACCGNCTTGCCGCGAGCAGAGTTGAGCTGATCCTCGGCAGTGCTCCGGCCTGGTCCGGGTGGGCGATACCGCCCACCCGGACCATTGGCGTGCGGCGCGCTTTGCAGATTGTCGGCCNCCGGCGGGCTCATCGCCCATGTTTGCGCTCACATCTGGCGTCGGGGCGCGCTACGGCGAGATCCTCGCCCTGCACCGGCCCGACCCCGGGGCCGGGGACGGCAGACACCTGCGCCCGCAGGACCCGCTCCGCCGTCGGCCCGCGGCCGCCGCCGCCTCCGTCGCCCCAGGTCAGGGCCGCCCCAGGGCGCCGGCCCTTGCCGGATCAGCCCCTCCCTCCGGGGTGGTCGCCGCCTTNCCGCGCCACCGTCNCCGTCNTGTCCGGNGGCGCCCGGTGCGCACGGCCCACCAGTCGCAGGCGTCAACTCCCGGACGGCAGAGGCATTCCCGCAACCCGGCGCGCCGCGGCCGGATCTGGGTGTGCTTCTTGACGGCCGGCGCGTGGTTCCGGTCGGAGCCGGCGTCGAAACCGGGTGGCGACCTGCCGGTCCTCGCCCGCTCCGCGCGGCCCGTCGTACCTCGGGGGCACTGCCGGGGCGCGCCGCTGCGGCCGGCCCGGTCGGACGGACGGCCGGACCCGGGGCCGCAGCCTCGCCCACCAGCGGTTCATCCCTCCGCGACGACCCTGCCACGGACCACCGGAAGCAGTGCGGCAGGTACCTTTCGCCCGGTCTTCGGGTACCCCTTCCGACGCGTTGTGCGGGCCGTGAGCCACCGTCGNCAGTCGCCCGGCGAGACCTCCGGGGGTGGAGGTCCGTGCGCCCCGGCTGTGGGCGAGCCGACCCGGCGGGTGGTCGCCTTTCGGTCAACTCATCCGGCACAGATGACATGGCCGCGTAAACATGGAACGCTTCCGCTAGCCGGACCGCCGCCAACGCATCTACGTGTCCGAATAGTTGATGCTTTGTCAGCGATTCGCCCACTCCACCCGGACGACGCGGCTTCGCGCGTTCGGGACTGCACCGGCCGAGCCCACAGCACGGCCGCCCCCACAAGGAGTTCCGTTGAGTCGTTCCCCCCGAAGGGCTGTCGCCGCGANCGCGCTGATAGCCGCAGCCGCGATGGTCGTCGTCGCACTACCCGCCAACACCGCCAACGCCGGTACCGCCACCGAGCACGGTTCCGCCGGCCGGAGCACCACCCTCGGTCCCGCCGCCGGGACGGGCGTCCTCAGTGCCACCGCCAGGGCCGCCGCCCTCTCGGCGCTCCTGAGCCCGAGCGAGCGGACGGCGCTGCTGGCCGACGCCCAGGCGCACCGCTCCACCACCGCCAAGGCCCTGGGCCTCGGCGTCCAGGAGGAGTTGGTGGCGAAGTCCGTCAGCAAGGACGCGGACGGCACGCTGCACACGCGCTACGACCGTACGCTCGCCGGACTGCCCGTCCTCGGCGGTGACCTGGTCGTCCACACGGACGCGAACGGCGTGGTCAAGGGCGTCGACAAGGCCAGCGGAGCAGCCATGGCGGTCGCCTCCACCGCCGCGTCCGCGACCGCGGACTCGGCCGAGGCGTTCGCCGTGGGCCGCGCCAACGCCAAGGGCGCCAAGGACGCGAAGGCCTCCTCGGTCCGCAAGGTCGTGTGGGCCGGGTCCGGTGACCCGGTGCTGGCCTGGGAGAGCGTCGTCGGCGGCCTGCAGGACGACGGCACGCCGTCCGAGCTGCATGTCATCACCGACGCGACGACCGGCGCCAAACTGTACGAGTACCAGGGCGTCGAGACCGGCGTCGGCAACAGCCAGTACTCCGGCCAGGTCACCATCGGCACCGCCGGCTCCGGCAGCTCGTACAGCATGACGGACAACACCCGTGGTGGTCACAAGACCTACGACCTGCAGCACGTGGAGACCGACGACGTGCCGGGCACGCTGTTCACGAACACGAATGACGTATGGGGCAACAGCCAGACCACCAACGCACAGACCGCCGGCGTCGACGCGCACTACGGCGCCCAGCTGACCTGGGACTTCTACAAGAACGTCATGGGCCGCAACGGCATCAGGAACGACGGCGTCGCCGCCCACAGCCGCGTGCACTACGGCAGCCAGTACCAGAACGCGTACTGGTGGGACGGCTGCTTCTGCATGACCTACGGCGACGGATCCGGGGACACCAATCCGCTCACCTCCATCGACGTCGCCGCCCACGAGATGACGCACGGCGTCACCAGCGCCACCGCCAACCTGAACTACAGCAGCGAGTCCGGCGGCCTGAACGAGGCCACCTCCGACATCATGTCCGCCGCTGTGGAGTTCTGGGCCAACAACCCCACCGACCCGGGTGACTACCTGGTCGGCGAGAAGATCAACATCAACGGCGACGGNACGCCGCTGCGTTACATGGACCAGCCCTCCAAGGACGGCTGGTCCCGCGACTACTACTCGTCCGACGTGGGCTCCACCGACGTCCACTTCTCCTCCGGTGTGGCCAACCACTGGTTCTACCTGGCCTCCGAGGGCAGCGGCGCCAAGCTGGTCAACGGGGTGAACTACAACTCCCCGACCTACGACAACCTGCCGGTCAACCCGATCGGCCGCGACGCCGCCTCCCGGATCTGGTTCCGGGCGCTCAGCACCTACATGACCTCCACCACCGACTACGCGGGTGCCCGCACCGCCACCCTCCAGGCGGCCGCCGACCTCTACGGCACCAGCAGCCCGACCTACAAGAACACCGCCAACGCGTGGGCCGCGGTCAACGTCGGCGCCCGCAACACCCAGGGCGTGACGGTGACNAACCCCGGCGACCAGGTCACCAAGACCGGCACGGCGGTGAGCCTGCAGCTCAAGGCCGTCAGCAGCAACCCCGGGGCACTGACCTACACCGCCACCGGCCTGCCCGCCGGCCTGACACTCAACGCCTCCACCGGCAAGGTCACGGGTACCCCCACCACCCAGGCCCTGAGCACCGTCACGCTCACCGTGAAGGACACCACCGGCGCGCTGGACTCGGTGTCGTTCCTCTGGACCACCTACACCGTCGGCCAGTGCACCCCGGCCCAGGTGCTCGCCAACCCCGGCTTCGAGTCCGGCCAGGTCGCCTGGACCTTCGGCTCGACCTCCAGGGTGATCGACTCCACCAACCCGTACACCGCCCCGCGCACCGGCGCGTGGAAGGCGTTCCTCGACGGCTGGGGCGACCCCCACACCGACACGGTGTCGCAGACCGTGTACATCCCCTGGGGCTGCAAGGCGACCCTCAGCTTCTGGGTGAACATCGCCACCGACGAGGGGACCAAGACCATCGCGTACGACAAGCTGACCGTCCAGGCCCAGGGCACGGTGCTGGCGACCTACTCCAACCTGAACGCGACCACCGGTTACGTCCAGAAGAGCGTCGATCTGTCCGCGTACGCCGGACAGTACGTCAACGTGACGTTCAAGGGGACCGAGGACCTGGCGGCCCGGACCACGTTCCTGATCGACGACACCGCACTCAACCTCGGTAACTGACACGTACGTTGAGGCGAAGTCGGCGCAATGACAGGCCGACGTACCGAGGTTCACGGTGAGGCCCGGCCCGGCGGGGCCGGGCCTCACCCGCTTCCCCGTTCCGCTCCACCCGCGCTCTACCTGCTCTGCTCTACCCGGGAATCCTGGCACGGGCGATACGGGACAGGTCGATCGGCGCCAGGGCGTCCCGGCGGTCCCACAGGGCGGCGTCGAGCGTCTCGCGCTGGCGGACGTGCTCGACGACCTCGAAGCCGTGGCCGGACAGCAGGGCGGTGAGGTCGTCCGGGGCGAAGAAGGTCTGCCAGGGCTCGCCGCGTTCGGCGGCGAACAGCGCGACGGCGTCGGCGAACTCCTGTCCGGCGGCGTCGCGCAGGCCGTGGGGGAGTACGTAGTCCATGACGAGTTGCGTACCGGGGGCGAACTCCCCGATCGCGCCGAGAGTCCGCGCGACGGCGTCGGCGCTCAGGTACATCCTGGCGGTGTCGGCTCGATACCGATCGCCCGCGCCCACCGACGTGGGCGCGGGCGGCGGCCGAATGCTCTGCGGCGGCGTCATCCGGCGAGTGGAGACGTCCCCTTCGAGGAGGGCGGGGGTGTTTCGGAGGAGACCGTGCCGGGGCCGGTGTCCAGGAACTCCCGGACGGCGAACGCGGCCAGTACGGCGACGGTGATCCACACCACCACGGCCATGGACGGGTAGCTCCAGGTGAACAGCACCACGGCGGCCACCAGGAGGATCGCGGCGCCGATCCACCGCTTGAAGCGGTGGACGAACCGACCGACCGGCCCGAGCCGCATGCCGAACGAGGTGAGCGCCTCGCGCACGGCCGTGATGACCCGGCGGCAGATGGTCCGGACGGTGACCGCGACCCGCGACGGGCCGATCAGGAACGCGCCCAGAGCGGTGATCAGGGCCAGCGCCCCGACGGCCCGCACAGTCGCGCGCATGAACCGGATCAGCGTGTCGTACACCGCTGCTGCCGCCGGCTGGGACGCGCCGGGGGGCAGGTGGTCGAGGTAGAACGAGCGGAACACCGTGAGCACGATCCCGGTCAGCAGCATGGCGGCGAACACACCCAGGGCCGCCCCGATCAGCGCCCGCCGCCGGTTCACGGCCAGGAACACCCCGGCTGCGGCGATCAGCACCGTGACGATCGGCAGCCAGGTGCCCATGATCTCCAGCAGGCGGAAGTACGTCTTGACCTTGCCGATGTCGTCCGAGGCGAACACGACGAAGTCCGTGTGCACGGCCGGGATCTTCGCGGCGAGGCCGAAGCCGGAGTCCACCAGCTCGGTCTGGACCCTGGCCACGATCGGGGCGATGTCGATGGTGACCTGGTTGTTGTCCAGCGAGACCGCGCCGCCGCCCTGGCCGGTCAGGGCCTTGTCGAGCGCGGTGTGCCCGGCCCGGTTCGCATCCACCCACACCGTCTCGAAGGCGCTGCTCGCGACGACCCGGTGGACGGTCGTGTTCACCAGATCGGTCAGGCCGCTGGTGATCGGCCCGGTCAGGCCGTTGATCAGGTCCGCGGCCCGGGGCGGGACGCCCTGCTCCGCCGCGGCTTCGGACAGCTGGTTGACCAGGCCCTTCACGTCGATCTGGTCCAGCACCGCCGTGGTGACCCGGGCGGTGACCGCGTCCTGCACGTCCGGATTCGAGGCCAGCGGGGCGACCGTCGAGACGTAGCGGTCGGTGTTGCCGACGATGTCGCTCGTCCACACCGAGAGCACCGACAGCAGCGACAGGACGGAGGCCAGGGCGATGAGTACCACAGCGCCGGACGTCCGCCACCAGTGATGGCGCCGGTGCGGTGCGGCGCTGCCCTCCAGCGACGCGATCCGCCGCCGNAGATCGTCGACCTCGCTGCGCTCGCCCGGCGTTGCGGACCCGCCCGCGGTGGGCCCCGCCGACCCGCCCGGCGGTGCCGCTGCGGCGGGCTGCGCACCCGGCCGGGGGCCGGTCGGGGTCGCCGCGTTCGACGGTGTGCTGCCGCCCTCCTGCGGTTGCCCCGGATCGGTCGGCTCCGGCCCGGACTCGTTCGAGGCCATCGCACTCTCCCTGGGTGGGCCCTGTGCCGATGCCGAAGGTGGCACCGAGCTGTCCTGCCCAGGAGATACGCCATGGCGCAGGTCCACCACCGGGGGTGCGCGTAAGGGTGACCCGCCGCCCGGGACGAGGCGGGGCCCGGGTCGTCCCGGGATGAGCGGTACGACGAGCAGCAGAGCCTTGACGTGACGTTCGCAGGGTTGCCTACTCGGCCCATCCGGAGGAGGCGCCGNCCGGGACGNCCGCGCATGATGGTCCGAGTGCGAGTCCACAGCTGTCGGCCCGGCAGCGCCCCTCGGCGGACCGATCTATCGGAGGACACACGTGCCCGTGGACAAGGGTGACGCGTCGTTGCGCCGGCGGTGGTACCGCGCGTCGGTCGCCGTGGCGGGCACGGGTGGCCACCACTCGGAACGGCAGGGGTGAACCGCGGCGATGGTCCTGGACCTCGTGCTGATCGGCACGGCCATCACGCTGGGGCCACTGCACAACACGGCGTTCATCCTGCTGCTGTCCGCGAGCAGGGGCGTCCGCAAGGGGCTGGCCTTCGTCCTGGCGTGGCTCGCCTGCCTCGTCCTGGTGGTGGCCGGGGTGGTCCTGCTGACCGGCGGTCAGCCGCCCGCGCGTGACAGTGCTCCTTCGACTGCGGCGCTGGCCCTCAGGCTGGCGCTGGGCCTCGGCATGGTCCTCTACGGGGAGCGCAAACGGCGCCAGGGCCCGCGGCCGGACCGGAAGTCCCCGAAGTGGATGGCGACGCTGGACCGCGTCTCCGGATGGACGGCGGCCGGGCTCGGCTTCCTGCTGCAGCCGTGGGCCATGGTCGCCGCGGGCGCACTGACCGCGGTGCAGGCGGACCTCTCCTCGGNCGCCGCCTACCTGACGCTGATGGGCTACTGCCTGCTGGCCACGTCGAGCCTGCTGGCGATGGAGCTGTACGCCACGTTCAGACCCGCCGACGCCGCAGCCGAACTCGGCCGGCTGCGGCGCTGGATCGACGGCCACCAGGATCAGGCCATCGTGTCGCTCTCCCTGCTGCTGGGGCTGTGGCTGGTCGGGAAGAGCATCTTCGAACTCGTCGGGTGAGCCGGTGTGCTCGTGAGCCCGTGAGCCGCCGAGACGGCGATCGCGGCTGCCGGGCACCGACGGGGAGGCCGCGGTGCCCGGTGGTCAGGAGCCGAGAATCCGGGCCTTCTGTGCCTCGAACTCGGCGTCGGTGAGCACGCCCTGGTTCTTGAGCTCGCCGAGGTCCTTGAGCTGGGCGATCTTGCTGCTCATGTCGGCGGGAGCGGGAGCGGGAGCTGGGGCGGGGGCGGGCG
>FJVZ01000720.1_pt1 | contig 9955 bp, 12 predicted proteins | sample 1011841 | NCBI WGS metagenome assembly FJVZ01 (sample SAMEA3912450, study PRJEB9761) | metagenome | biome: forest; material: soil | place: USA | collected 2011-06-22 | depth 0.1 m
GCCCTCGCCGCGCAGGACGCCGCCGCCGTGTGCGCGGAGCTCGCCCCGGGGACCCGGCAGGAGCTGGAGGACAACGCCAGGAGCGGCTGCGATCAGGCCGTCTTCGGCAGCGATGTACCCGCCGCGTCCGGCGTTCAGCGGGTCGACGTCTATGGCCAGCAGGCCCGGGTCGTCCTCGGCGGCGACACACTCTTCCTGTCCTCGTTCCCGACCGGCTGGAAGATCACCGCCGCAGGATGCGAGCCCCGCCCCCGCAAGCCCTACAAGTGCGAACTGAAGGGAGGGTGACAGTATGCGGAGCCTGTTTACGCTGCTCGTCGTCGTCGTGGTCGGCGGCCTGGGCTACTTCACCACGATCGGAGCCCTGCACCGGTGAGCCGGGCATCGAGGTTCCTCCACGACAACAGCCTCACCCTGGTCTTCGGTAGCGCGTTCCTGCTGACACTCGTCGGTCAGGCGGCCTCGGGACTGGCCGATGTCAACAACCAGCTCGTCGCGGCCGACCTCCAGCCTGTTTCTGTGGCCGGCTACCTCACCGGTTCCGACTTCGCAGTCGACGTCACCGAGAACTGGCAGTCCGAGTACCTTCAGTTCTTCCTCTACATCTTCGGCACCGTCTGGCTACTGCAACGCGGCTCCCCGGAATCCAAACGCCTGGACCAGGCCGGCCCCGAGAGCGACCGCGAGCAGAAGGTCGGTCGCCACGCCACCGACGACTCGCCCGTCTGGGCACGCGTGAGCGGACTGCGCCGCACGCTGTACTCGCGCTCGCTGGGCGTCGTCATGGCGCTGTTCTTCCTCGGCTCCTGGATCGCCCAGTCCATCACCGGTGTCTCCGCGTTCAACGCCGGCCGGCTGCGCGACCTCCAGGCGCCGCTGACCTGGTCCGACTACGTGTTCTCTGCGGACTTCTGGAACCGCACCCTGCAGAACTGGCAGTCCGAACTCCTGGCGGTCGCCTCCATGGCCATCCTCTCCGTCTACCTGCGCCAGCGCGGGTCGCCCGAGTCCAAGCCGGTCGGTGCGCCCCACACCGCCACCGGCGTCGAAGGCTGACAGACCGGTGGTTCGTACTCCGGCAGGCGCCGTCCCGCCGCAGGAGGCACGATGAATCCGCAGAGGTCCGCCGTCTCTGCGCACCATCCGCGACCGACCGTGCCCCGTCCGGTCGTACGGCGGACCACGACACGTCTCACGTTCTCGGAGGACACGCGATGTCTCCCCAACTCGTGGCGGAACCTCTCGGCATCTACCTGAACGATCATCTGACCGGAGCGTTCGGCGGAGCCGCGCTCGCGCGCCGCATGGCCGACACCCACGCCGACCACCACCGGTCCGCCGACCTGCGCCGCCTGGCGCAGGAGGTGGAGGAGGACCGGGACGAACTGGTGCGGCTCATGGGGCGCCTGGGAGTGCCGGTGCGCCACTACCGCACCTGGCTGGGCATCGCGGGTGAACGCATCGGCCGTCTCAAGCCCAACGGAACGCTGCTCCACCGCTCGCCGCTGAGCGACCTCGTCGAACTGGAGGCGATGGCCGCCGGCGTNGAGGGCAAGGCAGCGCTGTGGAGAGCGCTTCGCTCGATCGCCGACCGCGACCGNCGCCTGGACCCGGACCAGCTGGATCGGCTCGCGGAACGCGCTGCGGAGCAGGCTCGCACCCTGAACNGCTGGCACCGGGCGGTGAGCGCCGCCGTACTCGCCCGGCACGGCGGTCGCGCCGCCGGCCGGAACAGCCCGCCGGCGCCGTGAACACCTCCATGCCGGTCACGGACCGGGACCGGGCGGCGGTGGTCCGCTCCCTGCTCGCGGCACTCGGGGCCGCGGGCAGCACCCTGGCGGTCGCGGAATCGCTGACCGGCGGTCTTCTGGCGTTCGAGCTCGCGGACGCTCCCGGCGCCTCCGAGGTGTTCGTCGGCTCCGTGACCGCCTACACGAGCGAGGCCAAGCGCACCGTGCTCGGCGTGGACCGGGACGTGCTGGGGCGGGAGGGCGCCGTGAGCCCGGAAGCCGCCCGGCAGATGGCTCGTAACGTCCGCANGCTGATGAACAGTACATACGCCCTGGCCACGACCGGTGTGGCCGGGCCTCAGACACAGGACGGCCAACCGGTCGGCACGGTGTACATCGCGTTCGCCGATTCGCACGGCACCGAGGTGATCGAGCGGCACCTGGACGGCGATCGCCACACCGTCCAGCAGCATTGCGTGGCGGAAGCACTCCGCCTTGTTCAGGACCACCTGCGGCCCGACGGCTGACCGGGTCTCGGCCGCGGGCCGGAGGCGTGCCGCCGGCCCGGCTCTCGCCACCTCCGGCCGGCGGCCCGCCTTCGGTGCCTGCTCGGCGACTGCACCCCCTGCGGTTGCGGCGAGGGCCGCGGCGGCGGAGGGCTTCTCTCGTACGATGGGACGCGTGGTCAGTGCTGTGCGGCACCTGGCGGATCGGCGTCGTCCGGAAGGCGGTGACATGGCCGAACTGGGCAGGGTGGGGCAGATCATGGCCGACGCGATCGGCCGCGACGACGGTGTGCCCCTCCCCGAGCGTCTGTGCCTCGCCTGCGTGGAGGCCCTCGCCGTTCACAGTGCGGCGATCTCCTTGATGGGCGNTTCGACGACCCCAACGGCCACCTTCGCCAGTGACGCGATGTCCGCGAGCATCGACCAGTTGCAGTTCACCTTGGGCGACGGGCCGTGCCTGGACGCCTACGGCAGCGGACTTCCGGTTCTCGTGTGCGACATGGGTGGTGCGGACGGTGCCCGCTGGCCGATGCTGGCGGCGGGCCTGGCCGGNGCCGTCCCGCGTCTCGGTGCAGTGGTCGCCTCGCCGCTCCAGGTCAACGGGACGGCGTTCGGGGTGCTGAGCCTGTACTGCCTCCAGCCGTGCGGCCCCGCTGCTGTCGATCGCGGTGCGGTGCAGATCGCGGTGGACGCCAGTACGCTCGCCCTGCTCGCCGCGCTGGCTCAGGTGGAGCACACACCGACCTGGCTCGACGAGCCCGGAACCGTCGGCGTGGAGGTGGAGCAGGCGGTGGGAATGATCATGGCCCAGCTCGAGACGAGTGCCGAGGTCGTAGTGGTCCGGCTGAGAGCGAAGGCGTTCGCCGAGGAGGTTCCGATCGTCGACCTGGCGCGGGCAGTTGTCGCGCGACGTGTCCGATTCGGAGACGACGGACGCACCGGATCCGCCTGACATGCCGTACAGACGAACAGAGGGCGTAGCGTTGGCAGCGAACACGGAGGTGGCCATGGAACTCCAGGGCCGGCTGAACGAGGCGTTCGCCAGCCTCACGGGGATTCACTGGTCACGGATTTCGACGTGGCCGAACTTCTCACCCGCGTGGCGGAGTACTGCGTCAGCCTGTGCTCGGCCGGCGGAGCCGGCATCGTCGTCCTCGACGTGACCGGCACGCTGCGCGACGTCGCGTACTCCAGTGACGCGGTCCGCCGCCTGGAGTCCTTTCAGACCCATGTCGGCGAGGGGCCCTGTGTGGACTGTGTCCGGACCGGGTCGGCGGGTGGTCAGCTCCGATCTCGCCGCCGACGGCGATCGCTGGCCGGTCTTCGCCCCGGAAGCCCTGCGGGCCGGATTCGCGTCCGTCCGGGCGCTGCCACTGCGCTTCGGAACGGCGACGGTGGGGGCACTCAACCTCTTCGACCTGACCGTCGGCGATGCCTCGGACGAGGACCTGCGTCGCGCGCAGACGCTCGCGGACCTCGCCGTGATCGCACTGCTCCATCACGGAGTGGCCGACGAGCCCTGGGACGCGAAGCAGCGGTCGGTGTCCCGCACGCTGCGGGCACGGTCGGTCATCGAGCGCGCGAAGGGCGTCCTGGCCGAGACCGGCGGCCTCGACATGGACGAGGCCTACGCCAGGCTGCGGGGGTACGCGGCCGACAGCTGTGACACTCTCACCGAGGTCGCCGAGCAACTGGTGGAAGGACGGCTGGCGGCCGACCGGATCCTGACCGGCTGAGTCCGGCAGAAGTCCCGGACGCGGACGGAGCACTGATTGCCGCCGGGATCTGCGGGTAGGCGCTGAGCGACCCAGGATCCGCACCCTGGAGGAGTGGTGACGACGGGCGACTCGACCTCGCCGTCCGGGCTGAAGGGGGAACCCTGGTCGGACGGACGCCGTCGGGCTGACCCTGCGTGACCTGTGGGATGGTGAACTCCCGCTGGCGGGCGCGTTGTTGGTGCCCAGGTGCGAGCGCTCGGCCCGCGCGGGCCGGCCCCGCGTTGACGGCCGTTGACCGGTCGGACCGGATCCGCTGCCGCACCCCGGCTGCACTCCGGCCGGACCCGACCGCATCCGGAAGGAGAAGGCNCATGAGNAGTCAGACGGCTGTGCGTCCGGCGCGTCAGAAACATTTCCTGATGTGCCCGCCCGTTCACTACACGGTGGACTACACGATCAATCCCTGGATGCGGCCCGACGAACCGGTGGACCGGGCGAAAGCGATGGCGCAGTGGGAGGCTCTGCGGGCGGCGCTCGGGCGCCTGGGCCATACCGTGGACCTGCTCGACCCGGTGCCCGGACTGCCGGACATGGTTTTCGCCGCCAACGGCGCGACCGTCGTCGGTGGCCGGGTCCTGGTGGCAGCGTTCCGCCACCCCGAGCGGGCCGGCGAGTCGGCCGCCCACGAGACGTGGTTCCGGGGCCGGGGGTATGCCGACGTCCGGGGCGCCGAGCGCATCAACGAGGGCGAGGGCGACCACCTTCTGGTGGCGGGCGTCATCCTGGCCGGGAACGGCTTCCGCACCGAGGCGGCGGCGAACCGGGAGACCGGCGACTACTTCGGGCTCCCGGTGGTCGCGCTGGAACTGGTGGATCCGCGTTTCTACCACCTGGACACCGCACTTGCCGTCCTGAGTGAGAACCACATCATGTACTGGCCCGGCGCGTTCTCGGCAGCCAGCAGGCGCTGTCTGAAGACGCTCTTCCCGCATGCCCTGAGAGTGGAGGAGCAGGACGCCGTCGACTTCGGCCTCAACGCCATCAGCGACGGTCGCCACGTTGTGCTCCCACGGGCTGCCGCCGCCGTGGCCAGGAGTCTGGCGGAACACGGGTACGAGCCCGTCGCCGTGGACGTCGACGAACTCGCGAAGGCGGGGGGCGGGCCGAAATGCTGTGTCCTGGAACTCCGGCCACCGCCCCGGGCCACCGGGCCACGATCATGAGGCCGCCTGTCGGGCGGACGCCTGCGGGGCTCGAACGGGCTGCGGCCATGCCCGCAGCCCGTTCGAGCGGGCCGACCTGGTCGTCAGCCAGCTGACCGCCTTCTCCGAACACCATTGCGACTTCGGTGTCGCACTGCCGTTGGCCAGGACCCTCCGGGAGCGCGTCGACTGGACGGAGGTCCGCCGCAGTGCGGAAGGCCGGGCGATGGCGGAGGCGTTCCTGTTCCTGCTGGAGCGGCTGGACGCCGCCCCGGACGGAACCCGCGACCGGGTGGAGGGTGTGTGACGACCGCCGACCCCTCGCCCGGCCTGCCGCAGGACGCGATCGCCGAGTACCGCACAGGCCGCCTCCAGCAACGGATCGCCGGTGGCTCCGCCGCCCAGCTCGGTGTGCACATCGAGAGCCGCGCCGGGCGCTTTCTCACGGCCGCCGCGTCGTCAGCCGTCTGCGAGGGCCTCCCGGCTCCCGGCTGGGCGGGCCGTGTCGCCCGTGGCCGCCCCGTGNGGCGGCCACGGCGTGCCGGCCGACGCCATGAGCAGACCGAGCAGTCCGGCGACCTCCTGGCCGGCCTCGGCGGGATGACGGAACAGGGTTCCGGGGACGATCTTGTACTGGTTGCGCCGCCCGACCCGAACCCGGGTGAGATAGCCGCCGGCCTCCAGATCTGCGATAACCGCCTGTACGGCCCGTTCGGTCAGTCGACAGGTTTCCGCCACATCGCGCATCCGTACGGAAGGATCCCCGGCGATCGTCAGGAGGACCCGGGCGTGGCTGGTCAGAAAGGTCCAACTGCTGCGCNGNCCCTGCACGTCCGTCACCATGACCCTCATTCTACGGCGGACGGGTGATTCGCGCCTTGAATTACCCGAAAGATAATTCCCGCATCTCTTGACGGATGTTCGTGGGCGGAAGGATGCTGATGGTGACGTGTTGACGAGAGGAGCTGACCATGTGGCCCGAACGCGTCAACCACACGGGAAAGGAAGAGAGCGCCGCCGCGTCCGACGGGGCGCTCGGTGCCGGCGTCCCGGACTGTGACACCGCCCAGCCCTTCCGACTGGATCGGACCGCCGCGCTGATCGGCCGCCCGGCAATGGTCACCGTGTCGGGGGAGATCGACTTCGACTGTGCCACCGACTTCCACCAGGCGGTACTGACAGCCCTGCCGAATACCGCGACCGGGCTCGACCTGGACCTTTCCGCTGTCTCCTTCTGTGACTGTGCCCTCCTCAACGCCCTCCTGTCGGTGCGCGGCCAGGTCATGGCAACGGGCCGCACTCTGACGGTCAGCTCCTGCAGCGCGGTGGTTGCCCGCCTGCTCGATCTCACGGACTCCCGAGACGCCTTCCCTGAACCGGCGGCGCGGCCCCTTCAGGAGAGGGGGCCGGGAGGCGCCCCGACCGCGAGGGTCGGCCGGCCGCATCTCCCCGTCGGCGACGGCCTGAACGACGCAGTCGCTGATGTCGCCGGATGCCTCGCACCAGCGCCGACGCCGTGGAGATACTGGACGCGGTGATCCGGGGTTGCTCGACGGCCTTCGCCGTGGACAGCTCGGACATCACCGTCCTCGACGAGCAGGGCGTGCTTCGTTACCTCGCCTGCCCGAACGAGCCGGCAGGCCGGATCCTGGCACTTGAGGCGTGCGCTGAGGAGGGGTCCGCTGCGGAGTGTGTACGGACCGGTGAGCCGGTCAACGTCGCGGACCTGCACGCTCAGTGCCACCGATGGCCGTGCTTCGCCCCGCTCGCTCTCCGAGAGGGTCTGACTTCTGTCCAGGCCCTTCCCCTGCGCGACGGCCGGACCACCCTGGGCGCCCTCACCCTGTTCGAGCGCGCCGCCGACGCGTTGTCGGACAAGGACCTGCGGTCGGCCCAGGTTTTCGCCGACCTTGCCGTCGTCGCCCTTGGGCGGACCGCCCGGTCTCCGCGCCCGCTGGCCGCCCGGCGGACATCCTCGCCGTTCACGTCCTGGACTGAGCCCGGGGATCGGTGGACGGCGCCGGCCCGCATCGGTGGAGACGTCGGCAGCCCGGATCCAGGGCGTCGGCAGGGGTGGCGCGAGAACCGGGCCTGCCTGACCGCGGGATGCTGCGANGCGCGGGCGTCAGCGCCCNTCCTGGGCGTGGCCCCGAGGACCACCTGCGTGCTCACCGGGCATGCGGGTAGGCGCGGATCACAGCTCCGTCACTTCCCGTGGAGGTTTCCCGTGGGTGTCACCGCCGCAGGTCCGGGCCCCGTCCTTCCCCAGCCGCGCGGACCCCTGACCCGGGGCCTCGTCGCGCTCCTGCGTTCCGCCCCCGGGCCCGGCGCCACCCTGGCGACCGACGACGCCGCAACCGCCGACCCCTGGGGGGAGGACCATCAGCTGGCGCTCTACNTCTGCTACGAACTGCACTATCGCGCCTTCACCGGCGTGGACGCCGCCTGGGAGTGGCATCCCGCGGTCCTGGCCCTGCGCCGGCACCTGGAGGACANCTTCCTGGACGCCCTGCGCACCGAGACCGGGCCGGTGGCACCGCTGGCGGAGCAGCTGCGCATGCTCCTGGTGGAACCCGCCGACGGTGACGGCCCGTCCTACTTCCTGCTGCGCGACGGTGAACGGTGGCAGGCCCGGGAATACCTCGTGCTCCGGTCCCTCTACCACCTGAAGGAGGCCGACCCCCAGAGCTGGGTGATCCCCCGCCTGCACGGCGCGGCCCAGGCGGCGCTGGTCGCGGTCCAGTACGACGAGTACGGAGCGGGGCGCCCCGAGCGGACCCACTCCCGGCTGTTCGCCGAGATGATGGAGGACCTCGACCTGGACGGCTCCTACGGCCACTACCTCGATCTCGCACCCGCACCCGCGCTGGCCGTGGTCAACCTGATGTCGCTGTTCGCCCTGCACCGCGCGCACCGAGGCGCCCTGGTCGGCCAGTTCGCCGGCGTGGAGATCACCTCCTCACCCGGCGCCGCCCGTCTGGCCGCAGCCCTGGAGCGCCTCGGCGCCGGCCCGGCCGGCACNCGTTTCTACCAGGAGCACATCGAGGCCGACGCCGTCCACGAGCAGCTCATGCGGCACGGCGTCGTCGACGCCCTGCTCAAGGACGAACCCGACCTGGAGGACGACATCGCCTTCGGCCTTGCCGCGAGCGTCCTGCTGGAGGAACGCCTCGCCCGGCATGCCCTCACCCGCTGGAAGCAGAGCAGCACCGCACTGCTCGCGCCCCTCCAGCCAGCCTGACCGCGCACGCCGGCTCAGCGGCCCGGAGCCGGACCAGGAGCCGGGTCAGCGGCCGGCGCGTCGCCGCCGTCGCTTCGCTGAACCCGCTCCGACGGCGCCACCGAGCGGCGCCGGTGGCTGGTGTCGCAGAACGGATAGCGCTTGCTGCGCCTGCACGTGCACAGAGCGACGACGGGACGCTCACTCAGCCGGACGGTGCCGTCCGGAAGGACGATCTCGACGGGTCCCTCGACCAGCAGGGGGCCGATCTCCGCCNGCATGGTCAGACGCGTCGGGAGTTGCTGCCCGTCAGGCCGGCCGGACACCGCGGATCACCGCCAGTTCCTCGTGCCGTACCCCCGGGGCGACCAGCCCCTGTTCCTCGAACCACTCGGCCCGCGCGGACATCACCGGGCCGAAGGGAAGCCGCCGCCGGGCCACCACCTCGGTCCGCAGACCGGCGCGGGAGAGCGCCCGGCAGCTCGCCTCGACGCCGCTCAGCGAGGAGTGCACCAGCAGCAGGACACCGCCCGGCGCCAGCGCCGACGGGGTGTCGAGGCAGATGCGGTCGAGGAGCGCGCGTCCGTCGGGCCCGGCGTCCCAGGCCCGCGCCGGGCCACGGGCGGGCAGCGTGTGGCCGGCCGCCGGGACGTACGGGGGATTGGAGGCGATCAGGTCGAAACGGCGTCCGCGGACGGGCTCCAGGAGGTCCCCGTGCCGCACGTGGATGTGCCGCCGGTTCAGCGCGCCGTTGACCCAGGCCGCCGCCAGGGCGCGGCGCGAGACGTCGATCGCGGTGACGCGGGCGCCCGTCCCGGCGGCGGCCAGGGCCACCGCCCCGGTGCCGGTGCCGATNTCGAGCACCTCGTCCCCCTCCCGGAGGCCCTCGCGGAGCAGGTTCGTGATCAGTAGATCGGTGTCTTCCTGCGCCCGGTAGACACCAGGAGGTTTTATCAGCCACATACCGCGCGCCTGCCCGCTTCGGCCCCGCTGACACTTCCGTGTCCGGCGCCCGGGCGGACGGTCCGGGACCGTGCCCGCCCGGCTGCTGGTCACGGCAGGGCGGCAGCCTGCAGTACTGGTCCCCGGCCCGTTGTGGTGATCTCCTGCGCGCAGTCGTCGACGATCAGGAAGCGGCGTTGACCGGTGGGGTCGGCGTAGAGGGCGCGGCCGTCCACCAGGTCCGGGGTCCAGTGGACGACGATCACCTCGACGGGACCGTGGCCGCCTGTGCTCGGCGGCGCGGTGACCGCGTAGCGGCGGTGCGGGAGCGGAGTGGGCAGCGACCGGGAGCGGGGCACGGCGCTGGTCATGGAAATCACCTGCCGACGCGGGAACGGGCCGCTCGTCCGCGGCCTTCGGTGCGCGGGTGCCCGGTGGCCCCCGTGGTCAAACGCGGCGGTCGCGTTCGGTGCGCTGCGGGGACGGACGTCGTGGCGCGGCCGGGCGCCGGCGGCGGGCAGTGTCCGGGCGACGAGGCCGAGCAACCGCGCCGTCGTGGCGGGCGCGGCCCCCTGCAGGCGGACACCGAGCTTCGCCGCAGGGGTGAGGACCAGTTCGGGTCGGCCCCGCTCCGCGG
>FJVZ01000641.1_pt1 | contig 9878 bp, 7 predicted proteins | sample 1011841 | NCBI WGS metagenome assembly FJVZ01 (sample SAMEA3912450, study PRJEB9761) | metagenome | biome: forest; material: soil | place: USA | collected 2011-06-22 | depth 0.1 m
CGAGGCCGGCCGCGAGCAGCGAGCCCGCCAGACCCGCCAGTACGTCCCCGCTGCCGGCCGTGGCCAGCCAGGAGGTGCCGGTCGGGTTGGCCCGGGCCCGGCCGGTGGGTTCGGCGACGACCGTGGTCGAGCCCTTGAGCAGCACCGTCGCCCGGTAGGCCGCCGCCAGCCGGCGCGCGGTGCGCAGCCGGGCGGCCGCCAGGCTCCCGGCGTCCGGGGGCGGGCCGCCGTCGGCGCCGGCCAGCAGCCGGGCCGCCTCGCCGGTGTGCGGGGTGAGCAGGGTCGGGGCGGTGCGGCCGGCCAGCGCGGCGGGGCCGAGCCTGGCCAGCTCGGTGAGGCCGTCCGCGTCGACCAGGACGGGGACGTCGGCCGCCAGCGCCTCCCGCAGGGACTGCTCGGCGCCCTCACCGCCGCCCGGCCCGACCACCCAGGCCTGGACCCGCCCGGCCCCGGCCGGGCCGCCCTCGGTGACCAGCACCTCGGGGAAGCGCCGGACGACCTCCTCCGCCGCGGCGCCGACGTACCGCACCGCGCCCGCGCCCGCGCGCAGCGCCCCGGCGACCGCGAGCACCGCCGCGCCCGGGTACTTCGCGGAGCCGGCCGCGACCCCGACCACACCCCGCCGGTACTTGTCGCTCTCCGCCCCGGGCCGGGGCAGCAGCGCCGCCACGTCCTCGTGCTGGANGGCCGTCAGCTCCGCCTCCGGCGGTTCCAGGCCGATCCCGACCAGCTGCACCGCCCCGGCGTACGAGGCGCCGGGGTCGACCAGCAGGCCCGGCTTGTACGTGCCGAACACCACCGTGACGTCCGCCCGCAGCGCGGCGCCCGCCACCTCGCCGGTGTCGGCGTCCACCCCGCTCGGCACGTCCACCGCGACGACCGCGCCGGGGCGCGGCGCGCTCGCGTACGGCTGCGCCTCGGGGCGCAGCCCGCCCCGGCCGCCGATGCCGACGATGCCGTCCAGCGCGAGGTCGGCGGCGGCGAAGGCGGCCAGGCCGTCCTGCCGGCGCGTCAGCACCCGGCCCCGGGCCGCCAGCAGCGCGGCCAGGCCGCCGGGGTGGGCCTTCTCCGGGGCGAGCAGCACGGCGGTGACGGCAGCGCCGCGGCGGGCCAGCAGGGCGCCCGCGTACAGGGCGTCCCCGCCGTTGTCGCCGCTGCCCGCGAGCACCACCACCCGGCTGCCGTACACCCGGCCCCGGCGGCCGGTCAGCAGCCGGGCACAGGTCGCGGCGAGGCCGGTGGCGGCGCGCTGCATCAGCGTGCCGTCGGGCAGCCGGGCCATCAGCGCGGCCTCGGCGGCCCGGATCTGCTCGACGGTGTGGGCGTGGCGCATTCCTCGGCCTCCAGGAGGGTCTCAGCGAGGGTCTCAGCCTTCGGCGATCACTACCGCCGACGCTACGCCCGCGTCGTGGCTGAGCGACACGTGCCACGAGCTGACGCCCAGTTCGGCGGCGCGGGCGGCGACCGTCCCGGTCACCCGCAGCACCGGCCGTCCGGAGTCCTCGGTGTGTACCTCGGCGTCGTGCCAGTTCAGCCCGGCGGGCGCGCCGAGCGCCTTGGCCAGCGCCTCCTTCGCGGCGAACCGCGCGGCCAGCGAGGCCGTCCCGCGTCGCGACCCGGACGGCAGCGTCAGCTCGGCCCCGGTGAACAGCCGCTCGGCCATCCCGGGCGTGCGCTCCAGCGCCTCCCCGAACCGCTCGATCCCGGCCACGTCGATCCCGACCCCGATGATCACGCTCAACACTCCTCCGCCGCAGTCCCTCGCTGCCGGGGACCTTACGGCACACTTTCGGGTGAGAGCCGCTTCGAAGCCCCTCCGGCACCGGCCCGCAGCCCTACGGTGTTGCGCGGCAGGACCAGCAGGAGGGAGAAAGGCCATGGTCGCCATGCCCGCCGTCGAGCACCCCCTGACCAGCGAGGACGACCTCCTCAAGGCATTTCTTGAGCTGGACACTCCGGCCGGCTTCAAGGCCGAGCTCATCGAAGGGAGGATCGTCGTGAGCCCACCGCCGGACGGATCGCACGAGACTGCGTTCGCCCTGCTCAACCGCCAGTTCATGCGGAAGGCCGCGATCGAGCTGGACCTTGCGGGGGCGAAGGGCCTGATCACACCCAAGGGCCGGTTCATCCCCGACGGCACCATCAGCCCGGTCGGCCACTTCGAGACGGCGGGCTCCTGGGCCTCAGCGGTGGGAGTGCTGCTGGTCTTCGAGATCACCTCCACCGACCCCGACAGCGACCGCGGTGCCGAGCGCCTCGGCTACGCCGCCGCCGGCATCCCCTGCTACCTGCTGGTCGACCGCACCGACGGCCACGTCACGCTCTTCACGGACCCGGAGGGCGGGGACTACACCGCCCACACCCAGGTCGCCTTCGGCAAGTCGCTCGACCTGCCGGCCCCGTTCTCGTTCGCGCTGGACACAGCGCCCCTGCGGTAGGCGCCACTGCGGCAGGCGCCCCTGCGGTAGGGCACAGCGACCGCAGGGGCACCCGTCCGGGCTATTCGACCGTGACCGACTTCGCCAGGTTGCGCGGCTGGTCCACCTCGTGGCCCTTGGCGGTGGCGAGNTCGCAGGCGAAGACCTGGAGCGGCACCGTCGACACCAGCGGCTGGAGCAGCACCGGCGTGACCGGGATGCGGATCAGGTGGTCGGCGTACGGCACGACGGCCTCGTCGCCCTCCTCGGCGATCACGATGGTCCGCGCGCCGCGGGCCCGGATCTCCTGGATGTTGGAGACGATCTTGTCGTGCAGGATCGAGCGCCCGCGCGGCGAGGGAACGACCACCACGACCGGCAGCCCCTCCTCGATCAGCGCGATCGGCCCGTGCTTCAGCTCGCCCGCCGCGAAGCCCTCGGCGTGCATGTACGCCAGCTCCTTGAGCTTGAGCGCACCCTCCAGGGCGACCGGGAAGCCGACGTGCCGGCCGAGGAACAGCACCGACTTGGCGTCGGCCAGCGAGCGGGCCAGCTCGCGCACCGGCTCCATGGTCTCCAGCACCTGCTCGATGGCCTTGGGCGCGTCGCCGAGCTCCTTGATGACGGCGAAGATCTCGTCGCCCCACTTGGTGCCGCGCACCTGGCCGAGGTACAGCGCGACCAGGTAGCAGGCGACCAGCTGGGTCAGGAACGCCTTGGTGGAGGCGACCGCGACCTCGGGGCCGGCGTGCGTGTAGAGCACCGCGTCCGACTCGCGCGGGATGGTCGAGCCGTTGGTGTTGCAGATCGCCAGCACCTTGGCGCCCTGCTCGCGGGCGTGCCGCAGCGCCATCAGGGTGTCCATGGTCTCGCCGGACTGCGAGATGGCGATGACCAGCGTCCGCTCGTCCAGGATCGGGTCCCGGTAGCGGAACTCGGAGGCGACCTCGACCTCGCAGGCGATCCTGGTCCAGTGCTCGATCGCGTACTTCGCGATCATGCCGGCGTGGAACGCGGTGCCGCAGGCCACGATGACGACCTTGTCGACGGCGCGCAGGTCCGCGTCGGCGATCCGCAGCTCGTCGAGGGTGAGCCGGCCGTCGGTGCCGATCCGGCCGAGGAGGGTGTCGGCGACGGCCTTCGGCTGCTCGGCGATCTCCTTGAGCATGAAGTAGTCGTAGCCGCCCTTCTCGGCGGCCGAGGCGTCCCAGTCGACGTGGTACTCGCGCACCTCGGCGGGGGTGCCGTCGAAGTTGGTGACGGTCACACCGTCGCGGCGCAGCTCGACGACCTGGTCCTGGCCCAGCTCGATCGCCTCGCGGGTGAACGCGATGAAGGCGGCGACGTCGGAGGCGAGGAAGTTCTCGCCCTCGCCGCGCCCGACCACCAGCGGCGAGTTGCGCCGCGCGCCGACGACCACGTCCGGGGCGTCGGAGTGCACGGCGACGAGGGTGAACGCGCCGTCGAGGCGGCCGCAGACCACCCGCATGGCCTCGGCGAGGTCACCGTCGTAGGCCTCGCCCAGCAGGTGGGCGACGACCTCGGTGTCGGTCTCCGAGCGCAGCGTGTGACCGCGCTCGGCGAGCTCCGCCCGCAGCTGGGCGAAGTTCTCGATGATGCCGTTGTGGACGACCGCGACCTTCGCGGCGTCGTCCAGGTGGGGGTGGGCGTTGGCGTCCGTCGGGCCGCCGTGGGTGGCCCACCTGGTGTGGCCGATTCCGGTGGTACCGCCGGGGAGAGGGGCCTCGGCGAGCGACTTCTCGAGGTTGGCGAGCTTTCCGGCCCGCTTGTCGGTGGCGAGGCTCCACTGCCCGTCGGAGCCAAGGGTCTGGACGGCCACACCGGCGGAGTCGTACCCCCGGTACTCCAGCCGTTGCAGGCCTGCGATTACTACGTCAAGAGCGGGCTGAGCGCCCACATATCCAACAATTCCGCACATGCGTGCCAGCATAAGGGCCGCTTCAGCCGGCACTCAGCGGCTTGCGCACACTCAGCGTGACAGACACCACAGCAGCCCGTACGGCCCGTACGGCCCACAATGGAGCATGTGCTGACCGAACTCTGTACGCGGGGCGCCGCCACGCCCGGCCCCTCACCGTCGCCGTACGTCGACCTGAGCCGGGCCGAGTGGAGCGCGCTGCGCGAGCGTACGCCCCTCCCGCTGACGGCCGAGGAGGTGGAACGGCTCCGCGGCCTCGGTACCGCCCTCGACCTGGACGAGGTCCGGGACGTCTACCTGCCGCTGTCCCGGCTGCTGAACCTCTACATCCACGCGACCCACGAGCTGCGCGGGGCGGTGGGCAGCTTCCTGGACACCGGGGACACCGAGCGCACCCGCACGCCGTTCGTGATCGGCGTGGCCGGCTCCGTGGCGGTGGGCAAGTCGACCACCGCGCGGCTGCTCCAGGCGCTGCTGGCCCGCTGGCCCGAGCACCCGAGGGTCGAGCTGGTCACCACGGACGGCTTCCTGCTGCCCAACGCGGAACTGCGCCGGCGCGGCCTGATGGCCCGCAAGGGGTTCCCCGAGTCGTACGACCGCCGGGCGCTGATGCGCTTCGTCGCGGACGTGAAGGCGGGCAAGGACCGGGTCACCGCCCCGGTCTACTCGCACCTGGTGTACGACATCGTGCCGGACCAGCGCCTCACCGTGGAGCGCCCGGACATCCTGATCGTGGAGGGCCTGAACGTCCTCCAGCCGGCCCTGCCGGGCACCGACGGCCGCACCCGGCTCGCCGTCGCCGACTACTTCGACTTCTCGATCTACGTCGACGCCCGGACGGACGACATCGAGAACTGGTACCTGTCCCGCTTCAAGAAGCTGCGCGACACGGCCTTCCAGAACCCGAACTCCTACTTCCGCCGCTTCACCGAGGTGCCGGAGGAGGAGGCGATGGACTACGGTCGCCAGGTCTGGCGCACCATCAACAAGCCCAACCTGCTGGAGAACGTCCTGCCCACCCGCGGCCGGGCCACCCTGATCCTGCAGAAGGGCGCCGACCACAAGGTCCGCCGCGCACTGCTGCGCAAGCTCTGAACAACCGTCAACGCCCCCTGCGGCCGACCGGCCGCAGGGGGCGTTGACGACAGGTCAGCCCAGGTGGGTGAGTACGGCCTCGGCCAGCCGCTCGGCGACGGCCTTCGCCTGTACCTGGTCCGCGGCCTCGACCATCACGCGCACCAGCGGCTCGGTGCCGGAGGGGCGCAGCAGCACCCGTCCGGTGGAGCCGAGCTCGGCCTCCGCCTCGGCGACGGCCGCGGTCAGCTCGGCGCAGGTGTCGACCCGGCTCTTGTCGACGCCCTTGACGTTGATCAGCAGCTGCGGCAGCCGGGTCATCACGGCCGCGAGGTCGGCCAGCGGCTGCTTGGTGGCGGCGAGCCGCGCGCCGAGCATCAGGCCGGTCAGGGTGCCGTCGCCGGTGGTGGCGTGGTCCAGCAGGATGACGTGCCCGGACTGCTCGCCGCCCAGCGCGAACCCGTGCTGCTTCATCTCCTCCAGCACGTAGCGGTCGCCGACCGCCGTCTGGACGAGGTCGATGCCCTCGCGCTCCATCGCCAGCTTGAAGCCCAGGTTGGACATCACGGTGGCGACGGCGGTGTTGCCGCGCAGCGTGCCGGCCTCGCGCATGGCGACGGCGAGGATGGCGATGATCTGGTCGCCGTCCACCTCGTTGCCGTCCGCGTCGGCGGCCAGGCAGCGGTCGGCGTCGCCGTCGAGGGCGATGCCGAGGTCGGCGCGGTGCTCGGTCATCGCGGCGCGCAGCTTGTCCAGGTGGGTGGAGCCGACGCCGTCGTTGATGTTGAGGCCGGTCGGCTCGGCGCCCAGGGTGTGGACGACCTCCGCGCCGGCCCGCGCGAACGCCTCGGGGGCGACGTAGGCGGCCGCGCCGTGCGCGCCGTCGATGACGACCTTCACGCCGTCCAGGCGGTTCGGCAGCACGCCGATCAGGTGGGCGACGTACTTGTCGAAGCCCTCGGTGTACTCGCGGACNCGGCCGACGGCTGCTCCGGTCGGACGCTTCCAGGACTCCTCGGCGCCNTCCCGGTAGCGGTGGTAGTGCGCCTCGATGGCGTCCTCGATCTTGTCGTCCAGCTTGTGGCCGCCGCGGGCGAGGAACTTGATGCCGTTGTCGGGCATCGCGTTGTGGCTGGCGGACAGCATCACGCCGAGGTCGGCGCCGAGCGCGCCGGTGAGATACGCCACAGCAGGGGTGGGGAGCACGCCGACCCGCAGGACGTCGACGCCGGCGCCCGCGAGGCCGGCGATGACCGCGGCCTCCAGGAACTCGCCGGACGCCCGCGGGTCGCGGCCGACGACGGCGACCGGACGATGCCCGTCGAACGCGCCCGCATCACCGAGAACATGCGCGGCCGCCACCGAGAGGCCCAGGGCCAGTTCGGCCGTCAGGCCCTCGTTGGCCACACCGCGCACGCCGTCCGTACCGAAGAGTCGTCCCACAGTCCTGTCCTCCATTGCCGCTACTGGCAGTAATCCGGTCGAATCCCGGGCCGCCGCACAACGGCCGGGGAGCACGACGCCCCGGAGTACACGAGGTACTCCGGGGCGTATGAGCGCTTTCCAGGGGCGCACACCACCAGGGCGCTGCGCTCCCCCGGGGGCGCGACTAGCGCTTGCTGTACTGAGGCGCCTTGCGGGCCTTCTTGAGACCGGCCTTCTTGCGCTCGACGGCACGCGCGTCACGCATCAGGAAGCCGGCCTTCTTCAGGGCGGCGCGGTTGTTGTCCACGTCGGCCTCGTTCAGGGCACGGGCGACGCCGAGGCGCAGCGCGTAGGCCTGACCGGAGACGCCGCCACCCGAGATGCGGGCGACAACGTCGTAGCGGCCGTCGAGCTCAAGAAGCTTGAAGGGCTCGTTGACGGTCTGCTGGTGCACCTTGTTGGGGAAGTAGTTCTCCAGGGTGCGACCGTTGATCTTCCACTGACCGGTGCCGGGGACGATGCGCACGCGGGCGATCGCCTCCTTGCGACGGCCGAGGCCGGCGCCCGGGATGGCCTCGCCGAAGCGGCCGGCCAGCGACTCGGAGGTGTAGCTCTCCTCCGAGGTGAACTCCTCGACAGCGGTCTCGTCGAAGTCGACCTCGAGGGTCTCAGTGGTTTCAGTGGTCTCGGCCACGGTGTTCCTCAGCTCCTGCTAGTGATGGGGTTTTGGTGGCCGGACTTACTGCTGCGCGACCTGGGTGATCTCGAACGGCACCGGCTGCTGGGCAGAGTGCGGGTGCTGGTCGCCCGAGTAGACCTTCAGCTTCGAGAGCATCTGGCGGCCCAGGGTGTTCTTCGGGATCATGCCCTTGATGGCCTTCTCGACGGCCTTCTCCGGGTTCTTGTCCAGGAGGTCGTCGTAGCGGACCGAGCGGAGACCGCCCGGGAAACCGCTGTGGCGGTAGGCCAGCTTCTGGGTCTTCTTGTTACCCGACAGGTGCACCTTGTCCGCGTTGATGATGATGACGAAGTCACCAGTGTCAACGTGCGGCGCGTAGATCGCCTTGTGCTTGCCCCGGAGGAGGTTGGCGGCCTGGGAGGCCAGGCGGCCGAGCACGACGTCGGTCGCGTCGATGACGTGCCACTGACGCTGGACGTCGCCGGGCTTGGGGCTGTACGTACGCACGGTCGTAGCCTTCGCTTTTCAGTGAGTGAGTCCTGACAGGAGCACCTGTACGAACAGAACAGCCAGGCACACCTTGGACGCAATTCAAGGGGAGCCGCTGATCATCGGCCGGGTGTCTCCGGCGTACCGACCTCTCACGTGAGATGGAGCGAGCCAATACGCACAACAAGCGCCCAGCCTACCGGGCACACCGGTGGGGGTCAAAAACGCCCACCCGGCACCACCCTCCCGAGGACGCGATCCTGGCGATCGGCCCAGGCGGGAGGGGGTGACGGGCCGCGCAGGGCTAGCGGTCGCGGACGACCCGGGCCTCGTCCCACACCGGCTCGGGGGCCTCGTAGACCCGGCCGTCGGAGCCGAAGACCAGGAAACGGTCGAAAGTCCGGGCGAACCACCGGTCGTGTGTGACGCACAGCACCGTGCCGTCGAACGCCTCCAGCCCCTCCTGGAGCGCCTCGGCGCTCTCCAGGTCGAGGTTGTCGGTCGGCTCGTCCAGCAACAGGGCCGTCACACCGGACAGTTCGAGCTTGAGGATCATCAGGCGGGCCTGCTGGCCGCCGGACAGCGACTCGAAGCGCTGCTCCTCCTGGCGGTCCAGCTCGTAGCGGCGCAGCGCCCCCATCGCGGCGCTGCGGCTGAGCGCGTGCTCCTCCTCGACGATCGAGCGGACCGTCCGCCCGAACAGCTCGGGGTGCGCGTGGGTCTGCCGGAAGTGGCCGGGCACGACNCGCGCGCCGAGCTTCCAGCTGCCGTTGTGCGCGACGCTCCCGTCACCGGCCAGCAGCCGCAGGAAGTGCGACTTGCCGGAGCCGTTGGAGCCGAGCACGGCGACCCGCTCGCCGTAGTAGACCTCCAGGTCGAAGGGCTTCATCAGGCCGGAGAGCTCCAGCTGCTCCAGCGTGACGGCGCGCACACCCGTACGGCCGCCCTTGAGCCGCATGCTGATCGACTGCTCGCGCGGCGGCTCCTCCGGCCGGCCGGCCTCCTCGAACTTCTTCAGCCGGGTCTGCGCGGCCGCGTAGCGGGTGGCGAGGGCGTGGCTGATCGAGGCCGCCTGGCGCAGCGTGACGACGAGCTTCTTGAGCTTGGCGTGCTCCTCGTCCCACCGCCGGCCGAGCTCCTCGAAGCGCGCGAAGCGGGCCTTGCGGGCCTCGTGGAAGCTGTCGAAGCCGCCGCCGTGCACCCAGACGCTGCTGCCGGTGGCACCGGACTCCACCGCGATGATCTTCTCGGCGGTACGGGAGAGCAGCTCGCGGTCGTGCGAGATGAACAGCACGGTCTTGGAGGTCGCCTTGATGGCCTCCTCCAGCCAGCGCTTGCCGGGGACGTCCAGGTAGTTGTCCGGCTCGTCCAGCAGCAGGACCTCCTCCGGGCCGCGCAGCAGCGCCTCCAGGACGAGCCGCTTCTGCTCACCGCCGGAGAGCGTGTTGAGGCCGCGGAACTGCGCCCGGTCGAACGGCATGCCCAGGGCCGCCATGGTGCAGACGTCCCAGACGGTCTCGTAGTCGTAGCCGTCGGCGTCCGCCCAGTCGGAGAGCGCCTGCGCGTACGCCATCTGGGTCTTCTCGTCGTCCTGTGCCATCATCGCCAGCTCGGCGGCGTCCACCGCCTTCGCGGCGACCGCGATCCTGGGCGGCGCGACGGACACCAGCAGGTCCCGTACGGAGGCGTCGGCGGGCAGCGCGCCCGGGGTGGCGCGCTGGTCCTCACGGCCGGTGGTGCCGACGAACTGGCGCATCACCCCCAGGCCGCCGCTGACCGTGACGCTGCCGCCGTGGGCCTGGATGTCACCGGCGATCATGCGGAGCAGGGTGGTCTTGCCGGCGCCGTTGGCGCC
>FJVZ01001122.1_pt1 | contig 9866 bp, 8 predicted proteins | sample 1011841 | NCBI WGS metagenome assembly FJVZ01 (sample SAMEA3912450, study PRJEB9761) | metagenome | biome: forest; material: soil | place: USA | collected 2011-06-22 | depth 0.1 m
CCGCCTCCGCCTCCGCCTCCGCCCACCGTCGGTGCGACCGTGCGCCGGGAGTGCGCCCTGCTGGCCCACGCCCGCTGGTGACTGACTGGCTCCCTGCCACGATCACGGTGCCGACGGCGGGGAGGACGCAGTGGTGCGCAACGGGAGCACGCCCAGCGCCGGAGCGGGCCGGAGCACCCGCCCCGGCCGTCAGGACACCCTCTCCGTCCACGTCGGCCGGCCCGGCGCGGTGCCGGTGACCTCCCTGAAGCCCGACGTGCCGCACCTGGCCGCCAGCACCATGAAGGTGGCCGTCCTGGCCGCCCTCCACCGCAGCGACCTGGACCTGGACACACCGGTGCCGGTACACAACAGCTTCGCCTCGGCCGCCCCCGGCCCGCCGTTCGCCGTCTCCCCGGCGCTGGACAGCGACCCGGAGCCGTGGCGCGCGCTCCACACCGCGAAGCCCCTGCGCTGGCTCGCCGAGCGCATGGTCGTCCAGTCCTCGAACCTCGCCACCAACCTCTGCATCGCGCACGTCGGCCTCGCGGCGGTCGCCGAGGTCTGGCAACTCGCGGGCGCGCAGNACAGCGTGACGGGCAGGAGCATCGAGGACTTCGGCGCCGAGGCCGCCGGACTGGTCAACCTGGTGACCGCCGCCGACCTCGCCCGGCTGCTCTGCTGGCTCCCCGGCGACCTGCGCACCCTCCTCACCGCCAACGCCCACCGCGTCGACCTGGCAGCCGGGCTCCCCGCCGGCACCCGGGTCGCCTTCAAGAACGGCTGGTTCCCCGGCCTGCGGCACAGCGCCGGCATCGTGTACCCGCCGGACGCGCCGCCCTACAGCATCGTGGTCTGCTACTCGGGCCCGCTCGCCAACGGACACCACACCGAGGACCCGGCCGCCGAACTGGTGGCCCGGATCTCCGCCGGCTACTGGGCCCGGCGCCACCTGCTCGACGGGCGGGCACACCGGTGACCGCCCGGCTCTTCGCCACCATGTCCCACTACGAGCGGCTGGAGACCGAACGCCGTTCGCCGCGAGGCCGGTTGTTCGTCTCCGACTACAACGGCGGCCACCCCTACGTGGAGGAGTACCTCGGCGAACTGGCCGACACGGCCCCGCTGCGGCTCGGGGACGTCTCGCGCTACGCCGCGATCGACGAGGACTGGGAACTGCGCACGAGGATCGCCGAGTTGCACGACCGCTTCGACGGAGTGANGTACCGNCCCGAGCAGGTCGTACCCAGCGGCGGGTCGAGCAGCCTGCTCGGCACGCTCTGCACCTGGCTGATGCTCTCCGGCCACCGGCAGATCCACTACCTGCCGCCCGTCTACTACAAGTTCGCGTACCTGTTCCGCCGCTTCGGCATTGCCCCCGTCCCGGTCAGCGACCACCACGCCTTCCAGCCCGCGTTCGACCTCCGGCTCCCGGCCCGCAAGAGCGTCCTGATCCTGACCGACCCGATCTGGTACGCCGGTCTGCGCATACCCGCCGAAGTGCTCGACGCCGTCCGCGCCTGGCAACTGGCCACCGGCTCCCTGGTGATCGTCGACGGAACNTTCCAGTACATGCGCTGGGACGGCCACTTCGCCGAGACCTCGTCCACCCTCGTCCCGGAGCAGACCCTCCGCCTGGTCTGCCCCACCAAGTACCTCTCCCTGCACGGCTACCGCTGCGCCTATCTGCTCACCCCCGAGCACCTCCGCGACGAACTCGCCGACCTCCACCTCAACCTGCACGGCGACGTACCGCTCTCCGACCGCCTGTTCGCCCACCGCGTCTGCGACCTGATGACCGGCCCCGGAAACCGCTCCCTCACCCGGCTCGCCCGCCACAACTACCGCCGGCTCGTGGACGGTGGCGCACTCGGCCCCCACCTCCCCATCGAGACCGGCTACTTCGTCTTCACCCGGATCCGGGCACCGCGCGAGGAGTTCCTCTACTTCGACCAGCACTCCTTCGAACTCGACGGCCACCCCGAGCACATCCGCGTCAACCTGCTCAACTCGGCGGCGGTCGACGCACTCCTGTCCGCGGCAGGCTGAGCCTCCGGATAAGACGGGACCACAACAGCCCCCATCCCTACACCCACAGCGGGAGTTGGAACGGGGGCCGTCCGGCGTGACTGGAGTCTCTGGACTATTCGGGTTGATGGTCGCGGGGCGGCTCGCTGAACCTGGCCAGCGCGTCGTCAGCAGTCGACCTGTCGAGGAGGCGCAACTCCCACGGTCCGGTGTTCACGTCGAACTCCTTGCCGAAGCCGACCCACTTGCCGACCATGCGGCGTCCCGTGGGGTCGACCAGAAGCTGAATCGCACCGTGATAGCGGGCGCCCTGGTAGTAGCCGTCCTGCGCTGTCTGTTCGACCCACGAGCCGGTCACGACGTTCCGGTCCGCGGTGAGGTCGAACGACAGGGGCGAATCAGGGTTGGAGGAGGCGCCGGGGAGCGACCTGCCGGTGATCCGATTTCCGTGCTGGGTCAGCAGGACATGGTGCAAGCCCGTGAACGTGCCTTCTCGACTGCTGCTGTAGAACTCGTACCGGCTGAGCCACACACCGGAGAAGTCCTCACCGGTGGGCGCGGGTGCGGCCTGCACTGGTGCGCCTGGATCATCCCTGGTCACGTCATGACCTCCTGTGCCGTTCACCCTGACCCCTGCTGGCAGGTGAAGTGACTCAAAGCCGAGGCGGTCAGCAGACAAGCACGTGACTGCCTCAAGGGCTCGAACGTACACCGGACGTGGGGAGCGCACTTCTCCGGACTCCCAGCGCTGGACAAGGCGCTTACTCGCGTCATTGGGCTCGCCCTGTTCCGCACCCACCGTACGTAGGCGCTTGGCGAACTCGTCCTGACTGAGGCGCAAGCTCCTACGCACTGCTCGCAGGGTCTCGTTCGGCGTCGTCGTGGTGTCCAACATAGGCCGAATCCCGGTGCAGTGACCCCAGAATGACGCCTTGCGAAGTCGCCCGAGTGACGTCTGACCGGCGTCGCAACGGTACGCCCGCCCGGACATCATCAACTCATCACGCGAAACGGAACTGAGCCGACAACGGGAGTCGAACTGTGGCGACACCACGCTCATTGAGGGCGACTGAGTCCGAGGACTGCCCGGCAGAGCAGCGCCGCAGAGAGGCGAGCGCGGGTCAGCCACCATTGGACGACTACGACCGTGAGGCCGTGGCCCGCATGACCCGTTTGAACAGCTCCGCCTACACGGTCGGTTGTGCCTGCCCGATGCATCGGGCAGGCAGCACGTGAATGCCGGGCTGCGGCCCGACGCGCCGCCTGGCCCAGCTGGGGGCGTCGTCCCCGGTGCTCACTGGGCGAAGCAGCGCCACGGCACGTCCTCACCGAAATGGGATTGGTAGTCGCCCTCGATCACCTGCCGGCCGTCGGCCACGCGCCCGCCGCTCGGTTCCGCGAGGGTGTGGACTTCGTCTTCGACGGCGAAGTGTTGACAGATAGGCAGGTGGCCGGAGTCACGCTCCGATCGCCCGAGGAGACCGGTATCCGCGCCGTCCACCTGGTGACCCCATCGAACTTCCCAAGGTCGCGGGACCCGACCAGTACAGGCGGATCTCTGCTGCGCTGCGGGCAGCCAGGAGCGGCACGGCCCTGCCCCTGTTGCTGCGCGGCTGCCGGCCGGCGAGTGACTCACAGACTCCGCGCGGCCTGTCGGGAATCAACGGGTGCAGCAGCCCGCCCCGAGTAGTCCCCTGATCCTGCTCGGGGCGGGCCACCGACGAACCGACCGAAGGAAGCAAGTACGCCCAACCCCAGGGCCACCACCAACGCCAAGAACCCGTGTCACTGCGGGTGCGGCGCCGAGAACGGCGCATGCCGTCGGTGGTTCGGGCCCCACCAACACCCCGAGACTCCCGCTCCGGTTGCGTCTCTTGGCAGATGGCAGCAACCGGAGCGGGCCCGCAACACCGAACGGCCCGGGCACCAACCGGTGACCGGAACCAAACAGTGTGAGGAGACACCATTATGAGCACTCCCGAGCGTCCCCCGGGCGACACGGGCCCGGGCCAGACCGGGCCGCGCGACCCGCGTTCGCTGGTTCCGCCCCGCGCCTTCGACAGCGTGTTGTCCACGGTCGTGGACAACAACCCGGACATGACTCCCGAGATGGCAACGCGCATCACGTGCGAGGGAATCAAGTTCGTCGTCGCGGGAGCGGAGTTCCCCGCCGCGGCCATGGCCCCGAGCCGCGTGGTCGACGAAGGGTGGCACGCCCTCATCGTGCACACGCAGCTGTACGCCGATCTGTGTGCCCAACACGGCGGATTCGTCCACCACAGTCCCGGCTACGACCCGACGTTCTACGACCCGGCCATCCTGGACCGGACCGAGGACACCATCCGGGCGGCAGGGTTCGAGGTCGACACCGATCTGTGGGGCAGTCCCACGGATGAGCTGGTCCGGGTCGCCGCGAACTGCCAGCACGCCCCGACGTGTGCCATCAGGCCCATGCCGACGCCGCAGCCGCCCTACGACAAGCACAGCACGGCTGCCGCCTAGCCGGCGGGCGCCCCGGTCGCTGGGTACGGACAGCGGCGGGGGCGCCAAGGCGGCGCGTACGCTGCTAGACCCCGGAAACAGGAGGTAGCCCGATGGAGTGGACAAACCCCCGATACGCGGAGCTGGTAGCGGCGTACCGCACGCAGCAGGAATCGCCGGACCCCGATGTGGCGCCCTTCGGTGCCACCGTTGCGGCAGACGGTGAACCGGCGGTGGCGCGGCGCGGCTTCGTCGTGGGCCCGCTCAACTGACGCGTTCGTTCACCGCATATGCAGACAGCGGCCCTGCTCGGTCGGTGCGAGTCGCCGACCGGACAGGGCTACCTGGTGCTGCCCGGGGGCGCGACCGCCGGGGGACGCTGCCCGGCGACGCCGTACCCGGCGGCCGGACCTTCCTGGAGCCCGCGGTGACCGTCGTCCGGCCGGCTTCCGAGGCCGCCGCAGGCGTTCACGACGAGCGCATCATCGCCGTTGAGTTCGAACGCCGGCTGCGCGATCGGGACGGCACACCTGAGAGCGGGGGACCGGTCCCGCCCGCACGTGCCAGGGGGATCAGAAGCGGTCGGCACGGATCTCGCCNCCGGAGACGGCGCTGCGCGGAGANGGCATCTGAAACACCCGGCAGCCCAGCATGGAGATCCACCGGACGACTGCGTGGGCCTCGTTCTCGCGCAGCGAGAACACGAACGCACCGGGGACCAGGACGGTCGAGTAGGCGCCGGACTTCAGCTCCCGCACCAGCCGTGCCAGGGCGGGCAGCGGGCCCTGCGACGGGCCTCCGTTGTCCATGAAGACCAGGGGGTCGGCCAGCCCGAGCTGCTCGGCGTAGTGGTGCAGGGCCTTGCTGTGGGCTGCCATCTGCCCCTCGTCGTACGGGTGGCAACGCAGGTATGCGGCTACCCGGGGGCCACCGCTCGGGATGGACTTGGTCTCCACGGTTGTCTCCCTCTTCCGGGTGCCGGTGGCATCGGTCTGCGACGGCCTCGGCGCAGTGGCGAACAATTCCAGGAAACGGCATCGGGGTGGTTTGGGCCACCGAAATCGGCGGGATCTACCATAACGATTCAACGAAACTGTGGGGTAGGTCGTGGGATTCTCCAGGTAGTGGCCGACGTATACCTAGGTAGTGCTGCCGCGGATCCCCGGCCGGGCCCGTAGGCCTTCTGCCGACCGGGCGGGGCGCGGCCACCCCTGGGTTTCCCCGCCGCCCGGCGTGGCCCGGGATCCGGCTCGGGGCGTGATACCGGTAAGAGATATCAGCCCGAGGTCACGAACAGAAATGATTCCCGAGCGTCGTACCACGCTTTTCCGGTGGCTTTCCGAAAGTATCCCGGGCCATGTCGCGATCGGCGCCGCGACGGGCCGATTTCCGCCGGTTCCGTCCGTCCGCAAACGGAATCCATCGGATTCCCGCTCGCAAAGGAGGAGATCCGCAGGGTCCCGGCCGGGTCCTGGCCCGCGAGCCACCGGTCCACCCGTGCGGCACACGCCGGCAACGGCACGCGCCGACGCCACCGCGCGCCGGANCCGCACACGCGGATGGCGCCACACGCAGACTGCGGCACACGCAGAAAGCCGGGGACCATGGTGGCGCCATGGTCCCCGGCTGTCAGGGTGTGCCGCAGTCCGGTGTCAGATGGTGGTGCGCGTCCAGAGCTGGTTGGGGCCGCCGTTGCAGGTCCACTGGTCCAGGGCGGTGCCGTCGGAGGTCGACTGGTTCACCACGTCCAGGCACTTGCCGCTGTGCCGGGCGACGAGCTCGACGTAGCCGGTGGTGGGAGTGGTGGTGACCTTCCACTGCTGGGACGGCTGGCCGTTGCAGGGGTTCTGGACGGCGAGTGCGCCGTCGGCGGTCGACGCCCCGGCGATGTCGAGGCACTTGCCGCTGTGCCTGGCCATGATCTGGACGTAGCCCGTGCCGAGCTTCTTGAACCAGAACTGCTCGTTGATACCCCCGCCGCAGCCCCACTGGATCAGCTGCGCCGCATCGCCGGTGTCGAAGTTGGCCACGTCGGCGCACTTGCCGCTGTTCTGCGCGGTCATGGTCTCCCAGACCACGTTCATGCCGGCCACGGTGCCGGCCGCGGCGTCAACGGTGATCTTCGGGGAGTACTCCATGGTCATGGTCGTCTTGGTGGGGAACTTCAACGGCAGCCAGACGTACTGGGAGTCGTTGACCGTCTTGCCCATCGAGTTGCCCCAGCGGTCGCCCATGTACAGGTAGCTGGTGCCCTTGGTGCCCTGCACCGTCAGGACGTAGGCGGTCTGGGTGCGGAAGGTGGTGTTGTCGCCGATGTCCTTCAGCCCGCTCCAGGAGCCGGTGACACTGGTGGCCGTGCCGTACTTCTGCTGGTTCGGGGCCCAGCCGGTGGCGCCGGACGTCAACAGGAAGTACACGCCGTTGCGCTTGAACATCGCGGGTGCCTCCCGCGAGCTGCCCGCCCACAGGTTCTGGACCTGGGACTGGATCGCGGTGTAGTCCGCGGTCAGCCGGTAGATGTGCAGGTCCCGGTTCTCGTTGGCGGCGGAGATCATGTAGCCGGTGCCGTCGGTGTCGACGAAGGTCGTGATGTCGCGGGACATCTCGCCCTGCGGACGGAAGCTGCCGTGCCAGGTGTAGTCGCCGTCCACGGTGCTGGAGGTNGCGACGGCCGCCCGGGCCTCGCCGTAGTCCGAACTGTTCTCCTTGTGCATCCACATGACGAACTGCCCGGTGGCGGCGTTGTACATGACCTTCGGCCGCTCGATGTTGGCGGACTGGAGTTCCGGGTCGGTGGCCTGGCTCAGGACGTTCTTGCGGAACTCCCAGGTCTTGAGGTCACTCGACCGGTAGGCGGACACGTAGCGGAAGGTGTTGTCGGCGTTTCGGTTCTCGCCGAACCAGTAGTAGTACTCCCCCACCTTGACGACGCCACCGCCGTGCGCCTGCACGGGATTGCCGTTCGGGTCGTTGAACTGTGTGGCGTTGTCGATACTCACCGGTGCCGCCTGCGCGGTGCCGACGGCGGTGAAGAGGGAGAGGAGGAGGGCGGAAAGGATGGCGAAGAGTGCCGTTACGCCCTTGGTTCGGAGAGACATGGTGCATACCTCGTGCTGTTCGCTTCAGGCATGACGGGTCTGCGCTCCCAGCGGACCGGAGGTACGCGTGGGGAGGGGCAGCGGTGTCGTGCGAGGGGAGGAGGTGAAGTCCGTCCGCGCTGTGGGGCGGCCGGGCGATCCGGGTCCCGGGTCGGGACGGCGTGCCGGTGTGGGGCCGGCAGTGGCGGCGCACCGCATCCTGCGCCGGGCGGCCTCGGACGGCGGCTGTGGTGGCGCTTCCGAGGATCTGACCTGCGCATCTGCGTTTAAACGGTGCGAATGAGGAGAGTGTGTGAGTACTGCGCAAGTCTGTCAAGAGACCTCTGTGGCGATATGTCCTGCCATGGCGCGATTGCCAAACCTGTTCTCGTGAACATCTTTGATTCCCATCAATTCAGCTGGCCCTGCCGATGTTCGGCAGGTTGCAGGCGTGATGAATCTCAAAATGCCAGGCGGGAGAGTCGCGTCCGATCGCACCGGGAACGAGTCGGGATTGTGACCGCACGGAGACCGGGCCCCGCCCCGCGACGCGGGACACCCCTGGCGCTTGGATCTTGCAGCGCGTCCAGCAGCTGCGTGAGGTCCTGGGCGCTGCCCGATCCGGTTGCTACACCTGGCCGGCCGGCGTTCGGGCGCATCCCGACCAGTACGTCGACATCGAGTCCCGGGTCCTCGCCGGCGGGTGGAGCGCGTCGTCGAAAGTCTTGACAGCCGACATGTTCACGCGAACACTCCCGCACAGTGCGTGCCGTTCCCGCAGTGCCGGCTGCGTGGCCTGCGCTTGCACCTCTCCCACCCCACCTCTCAGGAGAATCCATGCGCCGTCGCCGAAGACCGGTCCCCGCCAGGGCGATCGTGTGTGTAGCCGCACTCACCGCCACCACTGTCGGCCTGACGGCGGCGCCGGCCGTCGCACTCGCCGGCACGACGTCCGTTTCGATCACCAACCGCGACGCCGAGTGGAACGAACTGTCCCAGCGGCTCGACCGTCTGGCCGGCGTCTCCACCACGCCTCCGAGCGACGTCCAGACGGACAGCTACACCACGGGCTCGCTGCTGGGCAACGGCAACCTCGGCGTGGCTGTCGGCGGTTCGGAGCACNAGCAGAGCCTCTACTTCGGCCGCAACGACTTCTGGAGCAGCAANGGCCCCGGCAACAACACTCCCCTCACCATCGGCGGGCTGACCGTCCGCACTCCGTACAACCAGAGAACCAGACCATCGACGCCAGCTTCGCGGCCGTTCCCCTGATCGCCAAATACGAGTACGGACAGGACCGCGCCTACCTCACCAACCTCCTCTACCCCTTCCTCAAGAAGGTGGGAGACTTCTGGATCTCCTACCTCGGCCCCAAGGGCAGCGACGGCAAGTACCACACCATGGGCGCGGCCTACGAGGAGGACTGGGCGAAGGACGACACCATCAGCCTCGGATCCATCCGCATGGTCCTGTCCGCACTCACGCGCTACAGCCAGACCCTGAACAAGGACAGCGCTCTGCGCAGTACCTGGCAGGACATCCTCGCCAACCTGCCGGCACCCCCGACGGCGGACTATCAGGGCAAGACGGTCTACAACCGCGACTACACCAACACCGACTTCGGCCCGCTTGTCGGCCGCACCATCGTTGCCCTGGAGTGGATAGACCCGCTCGGCGGAAAGCCCGACCCCAGGACGGCGATCGACACCCTCGACGCCTACAACTCGTGGGGCCAGGGAAACAACTTCCCCAAGAGCTTCCCGCTGGCAGCCAAGGTGGGCTACCCGGCACAGAGCCTCTACGACCTGTTCATCCAGCAGATCACGAACCGAATGCGACCCAACCTCACCGTGCAGTCCGACGGCGGAGGCCTCGAGACCGTCGGCGCCATCGACACGGTCAACTCAATGCTTGCCCGACGGGATGCCGACACCGTCACCTACTTCCCCAACTGGGTACCGGGCAAGGCGGCGAGCTTCACCGACCTGCGGGTTCCGGGCGGGTTCCTCCTCTCGGCGCGTACCGACGGAACCACCCCCTCCGAGGTACAGCTGACCAGCGAACAGGCCACGACCGCAAAGGTCACGAACCCCTGGCCCGGGCGGAATGTGACGGTGGCCGACAGCTCCGGCGCCTCAGTCTCCGTCACATCGAGCGGATCCACCCTCAGTTTCCCGACCACTACCGGGCACTCGTACCGCATCTCGGCCACGCGTGTGGGCGAAATCCGGGGGGTGGCCAGCAACCGCTGTGCTGAGGTTCCCGACGCCGACGCCACCGACGGAAAGCAACTGCAGATCC
>FJVZ01001215.1_pt1 | contig 9848 bp, 5 predicted proteins | sample 1011841 | NCBI WGS metagenome assembly FJVZ01 (sample SAMEA3912450, study PRJEB9761) | metagenome | biome: forest; material: soil | place: USA | collected 2011-06-22 | depth 0.1 m
GCGTTCGTCACGATGGTGAGGCCGCCGCGCTCGGCGAGCACGCGCGCCAGCTCGCTGGTCGTGGTGCCTCCGGTGAGGCCCACCACGGCGCCGTCGGGCACCAGCCGGCCGGCTTCGAGCGCGATGCGGCGCTTCTCCTCCTGCTGCTTCTCACCGCGGTGGCGCAGCGGCAGTTCGAGGTTGACCGCGCCGGTCACCGCCCCGCCGCGGGTGCGCTGGAGCAGGCCCCGCTCGTGGAGCTCCTGAAGGTCCCGGCGGACGGTGGCTCCGAGCAGCAGGGTTGCTCAAGTCTGGTATGGCGCCTAAGTGTTGAGCGATTCTGATCAGCTGTGCCGTCCGTGCTCCGGTTTGCCCGGGCGGGCGGCGCCTCGCGCCGGAGGTGACCGCGTGACTGCGGACCGCATTGCACTGGCCGACGCCCGACCGGTACTTCCGGATGGAGTTGTCGAGGGCGGCCAAGCCTTGCCTACGGCGCCGTCGGGACCCTCCCGCGTCACACTGATCACCGTCGTGCTCCTTGACGGCCGCTCCATCGTCGGCTCCAGTCTCACACTTGACTTCGTGTTCAAGCGCTCGGTCACCGTCGGACGTCTCTCGCTCTCAGCCAGGCCGTCGAGTCCATCTCCGAGGTTCCGGCCCGCTTGCTCGCCCTCTCCGACTCGATCGGCTTGCCGGCGACCGGAACGAATGCCGACCTTGTCCTCCATGACGTCGGGACCCACGAACTCGTCGAGGTGATCCGCTGCGGCCGGTGGATCACCGGGGGGCAAGATCCGCCCGGTGAACCGGACATGACGAACACTCAGGTTTCTTTGAAGGCTCGCCCGTGATCGAAGCCTCTTCGCCCGGGGAAGGGGGCTGAGCCAACTGTCAACATAATCCAACGCTATACTCCGTAAGTCACCACTCTTCTCGATCGGATTCGCGTGCCATGGCTGATGTCGAGCCGGTGACTCGTCGGTAGCCGACGCGCGCGAGGTATGGACCCACNCGGCGGCGAGGTGTCCGGCGCCGGGGCTGCCACGGCTCGACCGCAGGTGAGGGTCGACACTTGCCGACGCTGGAACCGGGGCGGCCGGGTCCGCAGCGAACCTGATCGCCACAAGGGGCAACTGAACGGTGACGGTTGTCCCCAGGAGTCACATCAGGAAGTACCGAACAGGGGGGATCCACTACCGTGTCCCGCATGGCGAGCATCCTTGTCGTCGAAGACGACGCCTGCATACGAGCGTCTCTCATCGAGGTACTGACCTCCCACGGACATGCTGTGCGAAGTGTCGGCGACGGCTTCAGCGCATTGCGCGAGGTGACCCGGGCCGGGCTGGACGCCGTGATCCTCGATCTGCATCTGCCGGACATCTACGGCGGCGACGCGCTGCGCATGATCCGCGGCATCTCGCAGGTCCCGGTGCTGGTCGCCACCGCGCGTAACGAGGACCAGGAGATCATCGACCTGCTCAACGCCGGAGCCGACGACTACCTCGTCAAGCCTTTCTCCGGCGGGCAGTTGACGGCTCGCCTCGGAGCGGTCCTACGGCGGGGCCGGGGNCCCCGGTCGACTGCCGGCCCGGACGCACCGGCTGCGGGCGCCGTCGTGGTCGGCGACCTGCAGATCGACCAACTCGCCCGGACAGCAGTCCTGGGAGATCGGGAACTGTGCCTGACCCGAAGGGAGTTCGATCTGCTCTGGTTTCTCGCCCAGCACATCGGCCAGGTCGTCTCCAAGCGAAGGATCCTTGCTGAGGTCTGGTGCGAACCGTACATCGACGACCAAACGATCGACGTGCACCTCTGCGCGTTGCGCCGCAAGCTCGGNGAGCGGGGCGCCCTCCCGCGTTATCTGCGGACGGTGCGCGGCGTGGGGATCAAGATGGTGGCTCCCCGTTGAGACGGTCTCTGGCAGGCGTGGCGCTCGCCGTTACCTCGATGATCGCACTCGCCTTCCTGGTGCCGCTGAGCATGCTGATGTTCCGCCAGGCGCGCATGCAGAGCATCGCCGAGGCCGAGAGCCGCGCGGCGGCGCTGGCACCCGTGCTCGCCCTGACGACCAGGGACTCCGACCTCGCCCAGGCCGTCTCCGCCCTCGACAGCAGTGGGACCCTCGGTGTCCGTCTGCCCGACGGCCGGACGGTAGGGGCGGCGCGTTCCCCCAGGGCGCTGGTGGAGCGCGCCGCGGAAGCACGTGAGTCCATCGCCCAGGACGTCCCCGGCGGCCGGCTCTACCTTCGGCCCGTCATCCTGCGGCAGGGCCGGGTGGCCGTTGTCGAGGTCTACGTTCCGGCAGCGGAGCTGCGGCGCAGGGTCGTGGTCCCGATCAGTGTGACGGCCTTGCTGGCCATTGGTCTCATCTGCGGCTCGGTGGTCCTGGCCGACTGGCTTGCGGCCCAGGTCGCCCGTTCCTCCCGGAGCCTGTCACGGGCCTTCCGCGCGCTGAGCGCCGGTGACCTCGGATGCCGGGTCGATGCGAAGGGTCCGCCCGAACTCCAGGCCTCCGGGCAGGCGTTCAACGCGATGGCCGACAGTGTGGTCGAACTTCTGGCCACCGAGCGCGAACTCGTCGCGCACCTCTCACACCGGCTTCGTACACCGCTCACCGTCCTGCAGCTCGCCGTCGACAGGCTGGGGCCCACTGCCGGCGCCGATCGGATCACCGCAGCCGTCGGCCGGCTTGAGCACGAACTCGACTCGATCATCACGACGGCCCGTGCCCCCCTGGCGACCGGCGCCATGGGGCGCGCCTTCTCCGGTACCACCGCAGGCTCTCGGCCCGGCCTCNTGCCGGAGCCGAGCACGCAGGTCGGTACGGCGGTGCGGAGCCGGGCGGGCTTCTGGGCGGTCCTCGCCCAGCAGGACGGGCGTCCCTGGTCGACGGACATCACCACTGAGCCCACGCCGGTCGACCTCGGCGCCGACGAGCTCGTCGCCGTCGTCGACGCCCTGGTCGGCAACGTCTTCCGGCACACGCCGCCCGGCACGATGTACGCGATCGCTGTCCGCCGTACCGGCCCGAGTGTCGAACTCGTCGTCGAGGACGCCGGAGCCGGCATGCCCGGTCCTGAGGCCCACCGCCATCGCGACGCCCACCCCGGCTCCACAGGGCTCGGCCTGGACATCGCCCACCGGGCGGCCCGGGCCACCGCCGGCCGACTGGTCATCGCCCGCAGCGCTCTGGGAGGGGCCCGCGTCACCCTCACGCTCGGCCTCTCCGCCGGTCGGGAGCCGGGCGCTGGGGTGCTGCCGTGATCGTCCGACCGGCACGGGGTACCCGGCTGGTGCTCCTCGCCGCGTCCCGCTGATCGGTCGTGCGGAAACGCCGTGTCTGCCGGGCGGATACCCGCCCGGCAGACACGGCGTTCGGTGTCGGTCAGGGCGCGAGGGCCATGGCGAAGACGTGCAGCGCGGTGCCGGAGGTGCCGGTTCCGGCAGGCAGGGTGACGGAGGTGAGCTGCTTTCCGGCGGGCAGCGGGATCTTGTTGAGCCACAGCGTGGCGGTGTGGCTGTAGGCGGGCGTACTGGCGTCGTTGTAGGAGGCGTCGTGCTGGTTCTGGTAGGAGACCTGCTTGACCAGGGTGTTGCCGTTGGTGGCGGTGGTGGTCCACCAGTCGGTCAGGGCGAGGGTGAAGGGCTGGCTGCTGCCGTCGGAGAACCGGAGGGTGCCCTGGGCGGAGGGGGCGTTGTTGGTGGCGAAGCCCACGATGCCGAGGGTGGAGCCGGTGCCGCTCACGGCGACGGTCTGTCCGGTGGCGTGGACGTTGTCGGGGGTGCCGTAGCGTCCGGGGTGCCAGGTGAAGGTGACTCCGGCGGTGGTGGTCTGCTGGCCGGGGGCCAGGCCGGCGGCTTCCAGGGCGTTACCCGAGAAGGTGCGGCCGCTGAGGGTGGCGGAAGCGTGTCCGCCCGCGGTGGCGTTGTTGTCGGCGGTGACGCCGATCTCGTTGTAGAGGCTGGTCAGCGGGAGTGCCTCGTCGGCGCCGTCGCCGTCGTAGGCGCCGCGGTTGGGAGCGCTGCTGGCGGAGACGGTGTTGCCGAAGAAGTCCAGACCGCCGTTGTTCGCGATCACGGTGCCGCTGCCCAGGGCGGGTGAACCGGACTTGAGCCGCAGGCCATTGGTCGCGGAGTCACCGGTGAGCCTGGGGTCGGTGGTGATGGCGTGGGTGTCCCCGGCGGGTGCGGCGATTCCGCCGTAGTAGACGTTGGAGTCGAAGACGACGCCGCTGCCGGTGGCGAAGGAGCCGGAGGGGGCCACGAAGATGTTGTTCTTCACGACCTTGTTGTTGCCGATCGTGTCGACGATGGGCCGGGACGGGCAGTAGAAGGTGTTGTTGTAGATGTAGTGGGTTCCGGGGGTGCCGCTGCTGAGCACCAGGCGGCAGTCGTCGATGGCGACGTTGTAACGCAGCACGACGTTGGTGTTGCTCGTGCCGGTTTTGGTCGGGTCGGAGACGCAGCCGGAGACGCAGTTGAGGTAGAAGCCGCCGGCGTTGCCGTACGAGTAGTTGTACTGGTAGGTGCAGGTCCCGGTGACGCTGATGTCGCAGTCCCAGGCGGTGGCGTCGAAGGTGGAGGGCTTGCTGCCGCCGACCCTGTTGTACTGGAACGTGGGGTTGCTGCTGTTGTAGGGCCACATGCCCGCGAAGTTGCCGGCGACGAAGGGGTAGTTGCCCAGGCCGAGGTCGGTGGCGGTGTTGTACTCCACCAGCGGCGACGTCGAGTTGTGGACGACGATGCCGTCGCCGCCCGCCTNGTCGATNGTGTTNCCGGCGATGTAGACCGCGGTGTGCTTGGTGCTGGTGTCACCGGCGAGCTTGATGCCGCCGCCNCCGGTGTCGTGGATGTAGTTGTCGGTGATGGTGATGCCGTCGAAGTGGCCGACGCTGCTGCCCGAGACCTTCACCACGATGCCGGCGGAGGCGGAGAACCAGGAGGCGTTGGCGCCGGTCTTGTCACCCCACCCGGAGGTGTCGGAGACCTCCAGGCCGGTGATGACGATGCCGGCCTTGTGGGCCGTCGTGGTGGACTCGACGAGGACGCCGTCGCGCAGGCCGCGGTCGCTCGCGTCGTTCTGGACGTGCAGGTTGCTGACGGTCCAGTAGGACTGGTCGACGAGGCGGACGGCGGCGGACGCGCCGGCTCCGTCGACCACGGGCGCGGCACCGGTGCCGTAGGAGGTGATGGTGGCCGGCTGTCCGGCGGCGCCGGACCCCTGCGGTTGCAGGGTGCCGGTGCAGGTGGTGTTGGCCTTGAGGTTGAGGATGTCCCCGGCGCCGAAGACGTGCGCGTTGGCGCTGCTCAGGGAGTTCCAGGGGCTGGCCTGGGTGCCGTTGCCGGCGGAGCCGGCCGAGCAGTCGAGGAAGTACGACGTACCGGTGGCGGATGCGGTGGTGCCGGTGGTGAGGACCAGGCCAGCTACCAGGGCGGCGGCGCCCAGCAGACTGGTGGTGGTGCGTCCGAAGGGTTTCATCGGGGCCTTTCCACAAATGGGTGGGGGTGAGCGTGGTGCTCCGATAGTGAAAGGAAATTCCGCTGACCCAGGCGGCTGAACTGGGTGAGACGGTTTCGGTAGTGCTGATCCTGAGAGTCGAGAGGTTTGATTGTCAATGTTCCCGGCAAAGGCTTTCGAATTTCATGCCAGGCCAGAAGAGAAGGCAGTGGATGAGGCCACTGCGCTGGCCGCCGGCGCCTTGTGGGCGCATGCGGGCGCACACGATGACGATTGGCAGCGTGTATTGATTCAGGATGGAGAAATTGCCCTCGGATTGACGGGTGCCCTGGATGGAATTGCGTGACCAGTGGAAATGGCAGGGGCTTAGACCTTCGACATGTGACCGGTTTCTCCTCCGTGGCGAACGGGATCCTCTTGAAGTCGCCGTGGGTGCCGGATGTGATGCGGCGAGAGCGGCGATGAACTCGGCAGTGATGTGGAAGGGGAATCAGGCATCCGAAGGCCTCTGGCAGCGGTGGGTGGTGCGGCAGGGGCGGGGAGAGGNCCGTAGTCGCGGACTCCGGCCGGAGCCGGGTAACGGACATCGTGAGTCCCGCGCTGATCGGAGTCAAGAGAAACAGATCAAATGATCAAATGATCTGGCGGTGGTGGGCCTCGGATCGAGATTGCTCGGCGGGCGAGCCCGTTCACGGCACCGCGCGGTGCTGGGCAAGATGCTGATCAGGTAGGGCTTTCCCGTACCGTGCGCGGTCGCGCTGTGCGGGAACGTAGTCGAAAGCCTTCCCTTGCATCGACTGATCGGTTGATCAATATTCCATTAACCGACCACATGCTCACTGCTCGGATTGGGCGCTGGATCGGGAGTCCACGCACGATGCTGCCGTGGCGCAGCCCGTGGGCGCCGGGAGCTGCGGGACGACCCGGTCGCGCGCGGACGTGCTGGGTGTCGTCCGGGGAGAAGACCCACAGTCTGGGCGTGAGAGACAGGGTCGGGCAGGCCCGCCCGGGAGGCGAAGGCGGCAGGACCTCGAGGCGGGGGACCAGGCCTGCGAGGTTGCCCGGCGCGTAACGCAGGTGCGAAGCGGGAGGCAGGGCTGCTGAGTTGTCGGATGTGAGCAGTCGAGTCATCCCTGGGGCCGAGGTCGTCGCAGTAGGCGGCTGCGGTGCCGGCGGCCCTGAAGCAGTACACGGCGGCGCGGGAGGAGGTTGGGCCGGTGGTGTGTCCGCGGTGACGATGGTCCAACCGCTCAGCCGGTAGGTGGTGTTCGGCGCCATTACGAGGTCCTGTTCGGTACCCGACAGGTGCGCGCCGAGATGCGGTGCGAAGCTGCCGGTACGGAAAGATGAGCCCCCGGCGTCGCGACGCCGCCCACCATTTTTGCCGGTCGGTCCAAGGCGCATAGTCCGGGACCCTAGGAAATCGGGCTTCCGCCTCCGCCTTGAGGGAGCGCCTGTGGGTAGGCCGAACCGGATGGCTGGAGGACCCGAGGCCGGCAACATCCTGCACCACCCGTAAGGGATCAGGCGCTGGACTTCGGCTTCCCCGACGGGTGGGGGCACCGGTACCGGTGGGTTCATCTGAAGCGCTCTGACCTGCCGTCCGACGCATCGGACGACCGGGGCCCGCCGGCCGCCCTGTTCGCACATCCGGAGTTCCGGGACACGTACGACGGGGCCGGCGTCCGGCTCGNACCACANCATGGATGGTGGTGGTCGGACCGCGTCACCCAGCTACCTGGCCGTTGACGAGGTGACCGCCACAGGCAGCGACTGCATGAAGCGGTCTATGCCACCGATCCGCCAGGCAACGAGCCGGTATGCACCGGGGGATCTCCCCGACGGGGCGCACCACGGCTACGGTCCNATCCACATCGGGTGCCACGAATCCGTCCCCGTCGAACGTCGTACGGGCGTTCGCCCCCTTCCGGTCACCGCCGACCACTGATGGCAGCGGCGGCTGACAGGTGTCGTCGCCGCGAGGCCATGTCGGATGTCAGCCGTTGGTCGTGTCGAGGCCCTTTCCGCGCATTGCGACGGCGGTCTGGTCCTCCACGCGCTTGAGGGCGGACTGTAGGGCTGTGTGTCCGGTGAGGGCCTTGGTGAACTCCGAACTCAGCGCCTTCGAGGTCTCGTTCATCGCCGGCCCCCACATCCAGTTCGCGGGCATCTGCTGCTGCCGGAAGATGTCGGCGATCACCTGGTTGCCGAAGTACGGCGACGGCCGCCTCAGCGAAAGTAGGCTGTCGGCCGTGACGGCTGCCGGGACGAGTCCGGCCTTGTCGACCAGGATTTCCAGGGAGCCGTGGTCGCTGCTCAACCAGTGGGCAAATTCGAGTGCCTGGTCAGGCGTGCGGCAGTTCTTGGTGACGGATGTCGCCGAGCCGCCGACGAAACTTGAGGATGCGCCGCCCGCCTTCCATCGTGGCAGGGGTGCGACGGCCCATTTCCCGGCGGCACCCGGTGCCTTCTGTTCGAGGATGGACGCGAACCAGGCGGGTTCGGGAATCGCGGCGACGGTGCCGTTCTGGAGGTCCTGGAAGAACTCGTCGCTGAATCCGGGATCGACCTTGACCTGCCCCTTGTCGATCAGGGTCTGCCAGTAGCGCGTGACGGCGGTGGTACCCGGCTCAGCCAAATTGATCTTCCAGGCCTGTGCCTTGACGTCGAACCAACTGCCGCCGGCTTGTGCGGCGAGGCCGGTGAACCACCACGGATCGTCGGGGGTGAAGGCGGTGAGTCGGATGCCGGGGGCTGCCTGCTGGATTCTGTTCGCGTCCGCGGCGAAGTCGTCCCAGGTGGCTTGGGGGCTCAGCCCGAACCGCGCGTAGAGGTCGGTGCGGTAGAAGAGAGCCATCGGGGCGACGTCGACCGGGATTCCGTAGATCTCGCCGCCGACGGTGGCCTGCTGCCAGGCCGAATCACTGTAGTAGACACCCAGGCCGAGGACGTCCTGGCCGATCGGCCGGAGGACGTCTTCNACGGCGAAGCTCGCCACGGACTCGTAGCCGATCTGCGCGAGGCAGGGCGCCGTCCCGGCCTTCGCGGCCGACAGGATCCTGTCGTAGCCTCCCTGGCTGCCCGGGGCGATCTTCTCGTAGGCGACGCGGATGCCGTGGTGGGTGGCGTTGAAGCGGGTGACGGCTTCCTCGTATCCCGGCGCCCAGCCCCAGAAGGAGAGTGTGGAGGCAGGGGTGTTGTCGGTACCAGCGGCTCCGCAGGCTGCCGTGCCCGCGAGGAGGGACAACGAGGTGATCAGTGGCAGCAGGCGTATGGACGTGGGTCCGGCCAAGGGAGTGTTCCTTCGACGTCGTGGGGGCGGGACTGGTTCTGCGGGCGGTGGGCCGAGTCGGGACGGAGTGGCGGATCGGCCACGTCCGCCTCCAGGGCGGCCGTCGGAACTGCGGCGGACTTCCGCGAGGGCAGTGCCCGCAGTCGCGGGCCGAGGCGGTGCGGTGGNGCGGCCTGGTCTCGGTATCGGGCTCGGAGGGATGCCCTCCCGGTGGAGGTGGGGACGGAGTGCCGGCATCGTGGGGGACGCCCCCGGGCGCGTTTGCGCGTTAGGGACGGATCAACACCGACGTTCTGCAGCTTGATGCAGTATCCTGCCCCAAAACAATCAAATGTCAACATCTTCGATCAAAAAAGTGCACCCTGGGCNCCGGAGGTCTGACGCTTGAATCTGATTTGGTGTGGGCGCAAGTAATCNGAATGCATCAAATGATCATGATGGGTTCATCAGGGCGGACGTCGCGGTCGAGTTCTCGGACCGACTGCCGGTGTCGCACGGGCGCATCCGGCCGCCCGGCCGGCGTCCCTTTCCGGCAACTGGTGAAGGTTTCGCCGTCCTAGGGTGTGGCCGTAGGACGTTCGCGCGCCTTGACCTGACGGACGGCCCGCCCTGCCATGCCCCTTCGTACGTCCAACAGCGTCCCGTTTCGACGGCCGGTCCCCGCCGCGCACTGCGGGCCGGGACACAGGTGGGTAACGGCTTTTTCAATCGTCCTTGCCCTGGCCGTGGACACCAGCGCACTCTCGTCATGTCGCATCCGTGTCGCGAACAGAGCCCACGACTTCGTTGTCCCTGGGCTCGACGGCAGCTCGGACTCCGTGGCGGACCCAGGGCCGGACATGACCTTGGCCGACCCCGGGAGTTCGATCCGGGGCAACTGGCCGCCGATATCGAAGCCTCAGTCTTCGATGCACGGCCGGTTCGCCCCTGCCTGCCCAGGCGGTACCCATTAATCCGTCGCCGCGTGCCCTGGACCGGTCGCTCGGCAGGCGATCCAGGGCCGGCCCCCGGCGCCACCGAGGTCACGAAACGCAAAGGACCCCTGCCCATGGCAACCACCGGAATTCGGCACCGTTTGCTGGCCGCGGCCGCGGTCCTCCCGCTCCTCGCCGGCGCGGC
>FJVZ01001028.1_pt1 | contig 9822 bp, 9 predicted proteins | sample 1011841 | NCBI WGS metagenome assembly FJVZ01 (sample SAMEA3912450, study PRJEB9761) | metagenome | biome: forest; material: soil | place: USA | collected 2011-06-22 | depth 0.1 m
CCGGCGGCGACGAGCCGGCGTTTTGGGACGCCGAGCCGCCAGCTCGGCCTTCCACTGGGCGATCGAGGCCCGATAGTCCAGCCGGGCCCCGCGGGTGGCGGCGTTGCGCCGCAGCTCTCTCGAGATCGTCGAGGGCGACCTGCCCAGCTGGCGCGCGATCTCCCGCACCCCGGCAGCCTGAGCCCGCAGCAGCGCGATCTCCTCGCGTTCGGCGAAGGACAGGTACCGGCCCGAGTCAGGTCCCAGCCGGAGCGTGGGCATGCCGCCGCCCTCGCGGAACCACCGCGAGCCGACCACGCCCGAGACACCGCACGCGATCCCCGCCTCCTCGCTGGACATCCCCTCCGCGATCCGCACCCAGAACTCCCACTCCACACCACGCCCGATTGGGGGCCGCCCCGGCGAACGCATCGCCGTACGCCCCGTCAGCGTCGTGATCCAACCTGCTGGCCGCCCCATGCAACACCACCCCCGATCAAGGTGTTGCGACGATCAATTGAATCCGCCTTGCGTGCCGTGGTCGCTGTGAAAGGTCGCACCGCGGGGGCTACCACGCGCCCGCCCTCACCGGCAACGCTGCACCGCGCGCTGCGCCGGGACCTGACCGCCGGGGACCGGGCCGGACTCGCCCACGGCGAGGCCGCCCGGCGTGCCTTCGACGTCTATCTCCAGCGGCCGGGGGAGAACCGCAACGCCGCCTGGGAGGGCGACCACAAGTGCGTGCCCGTCCAGGTGCTGGTGGAGAACGAGTACGGCCGGCCCTGGGTGACCTGGTTCATCGACTGCGCCACCAAAGTCATCATGGGGTGGCCGTCACCCCTCACGAACCCAGCAGCGACGCGGTACTGGCGGCCCTTCGCATGGCCCTGGACCGCGCCGAGCCGTTCGGCCCGGCCGGCGGACTTCCCGACCTCGTCCGCGTGGACCGCGGCAAGGACTTCCTGAGCACTGCGGTGTCCTCCGCTCTCGGCGCCTTCGCGGTACCCGTGATCGACCTGCCGCCGTACACCCCTCACCTGAAGGGCACCATCGAGGCGCTGAACGACNCGGTCGAGGAGATGCTGTTCGTCTCCATGCCGCGCTACACGCACCAGCAGACCCTGATACAGAAGTGGTCTCGGCCGAACCGCTGCCAGACACCGGGTAGTCCCTTCCCGGCACCCCCGCAAATCCCCCTTCGAACAGTCGTCCAGGCAGGATGAACCCGAACCCGCTGAGCCGTTGCGGGACCACCCGTGATCCCCGGACCACATCGAGCCAAGGGCCGCGCCCGCATCCCACGGCCGTCGGCGGCCTGACCCCTCGGCAGCTGACCCNNCACTGGAGATCCGCGAGAGCATCCGACCCTTGCATGGCGACATCTCGGCATGGAGGCGGGACGGCAGACCTGCCCTCGCTGCCCGATCAGGCAGCCCTGTGGTCACAGCACTAGGAAACCCAGACCTCCTGGGCAACACTGAGGCTCCCCCAAGCGCGGCACCCAATCTCGTGAGCGTTCTCACGAACGTTCATGGGCATTCCGGGGCTACCACCGATCCATCCCCACCACCCCACCTCGGGGTGGTACCCATGTCTTGCCGACAGAAAAGACGCAGTACAACAGATGAGAAACAGCATTTCGGGCAGGATGCGACCCCTGGTCGTCTTCCTCGTTCTTTCCCTACTTAGCGGTCTGTTCGCGACCCTGGGCAGCCAGCCCGCGCGGGCCGCCACCCTGGAACCGCTCCCACCCTGCACCGGCATCCCGATGTGGGANTTGATGACGCCGTGCGACCCGACGAGTCTCGTCCCCCGCCTCACCACCGTGAACTTCGTCAACAGCCTCGCCTGTGACCTGACGATGAAGAATCCACAGCCGAGCGATCCGAACAGTGACGTATATCTGCAGCACGGCGGCTGGTACCCCAACAACAACAGCGCCCCTCAAATCCTGATCCCGCGGGGCCAGCGGGCGACCTGGACGTCGGGAACCATCGGCCTTTTGACCGGGACGGAAGGCTTCGTCCGGTACACCACCGAAAACTGCGTGAACCAGCAAATGAACGACCGTCCGGTGAAGTTGTACTGGGACAACCCCTTCGTCGGCACCAACAAGTACAACGAGGAAGGCACCGACCGGCCCTGGTTCAAGGTCATTCGGGAGGGCGGCGACGGCAACCACGCCACCGTGACCTGGACGGTCCAGGAGAAGCCGACGGCCATCGTGTCGATGGGCGACAGCTTCATCTCCGGCGAGGGCGGCCGGTGGAACGGAAACGGCAACACCGGCCCCGAGGGCTCGGCCTTCGGCACGGACCGTGCGGCGCTCAACTGCAACGGTGACGAGACCAGCTGCGCACACGATTCGAGCCGGGTCTACGGGGACACCAACCCCGACGGGGGCAACGGCTGCGACCGCTCCGACGTGGCGGAGATCCGCGGCGCCGAGATCGAGGGCATCCCCGTGGACAGGCGGTTCAACCTGGCCTGTTCGGGGGCGGTCACGGACAACGTGATCAGGAGCGAATTCAAGGGCGAGCCGGCACAGGTGCAGCAGCTCAGGAGTCTGGCCGAGAACTACCGGATCAGACTGGTGACGCTGTCCATCGGCGGGAACGACCTGAAGTTCTCCGACATCGTGACCTCCTGCGCGACGAAGTTCATGGTCCCCAACCCCGTCTCGCCCCGCTGCAAGGGCGCGTGGGAGAGCACCTTCGAGGCCAGCCTCGATCCCGTCGAGGACAAGGTGGTGGAAACGATCGGCGCCATCCGAGGCGAGATGACTGCCGCGGGCTACTTGGACAGCGAGTACCGCTTGGTGGCCCAGTCCTATCCGTCCCCGCTCGCCAGTAGTGCCGATTACCGTTACCAGGCCGAGTCCTACGACCGTCAGAAGCTAGGTGGATGCCCCTTCTACAACAGCGACGCGGACTGGGCCGCCCAGGAAATCATCCCGAAGATCGGCAACATGGTCCAACGCGCCGCGCATCGCGGGGGCGCCTCCTACCTCGACCTGACGCACGCCTTCGCCGGGCACGAGCTGTGCAGCATCTACGCCGAGCAAGCCACGGCCCAGGACAACCAGAGCTTCCCGGTCCCGAGGGAACACGCGGAGTGGGTCCGCTGGGTTGCGACCGTGTCGCCCTTCGCCACCCCCCAGGGTGCCAAGCAGGAGTACATTCACCCGAACGCCTACGGCCAGAGGGCACTCAGCAGGTGCCTGGAAATGGTGTACGCGGCGTTGGGCGCTGGCACCACGTGCGTCGGCTCGGCCGGAAACGCGGACCCCGTCCTGGGGCAGCCCCTGCCCGGCACGATCATGGCGAGGGCCTCGGCCGACTCGGTGAGCCAGGCCAGCGGGTTCCTGCGCGACCGCATGGACGTCTTCGCGGCGTCCGGCCTGCGGGTGCCGCAGAGCTACACCGGCGGCTTCTTCGGGCCCGGCACCAAGTTCGGTGACACCGGGTACCAGTCGTCGTTCACCTACGACAACGCCGTGACCATCGCCGCGCTCCTGGAGAAGGGAACCGGCAGCGACGTCTCCCACGCCAAGGACCTGGGCGACAGCCTGCTGTACGCNCAGGACCACGACCCGGTCAACGACGGCCGGATCCGGGCCTCCTACCTGCCCAACCCCTTCATCACCACCCTGGGCCGGGACTACCCCGTGGGCACCCCCTACATCGCCGGCTGGTCGGTCTACACCGGCAACATGGCCTGGGCCGGCATGGCCTTCGCCCACCTCTACAAGGCCACCGGTGACAGCAAGTACCTCGACGGCGCGCTGCGCGCCGCCAACTGGATCCAGACCAACTCCGCCGACACCCGCGGCGCCGGCGGCTACACCGGCGGCTACGCCGACACCTCCGCCGCGGAGGACGGCAGCGGCATGGTCCAGCGGACCTGGAAGGCCACCGAGCACAACATCGACGTCGGTGCCTTCTTCGCCATGCTGAACCAGCTCACCGGCGACCAGGCTTGGAAGGGCCGCTCCGACAACGCCTTCACGTTCGTCAAGAGCATGCTCAGTGACGACCACAACCACCTGTGGACCGGCACCGGCCTGGACGGGGTCACCGTNAACGAAGACGCCGTCCCCGAAGACGTCCAGACCTGGAGCTACCTGGCCACCCAGGACCCCGCCTACGCCCGCACCGTGGACTGGGCCGCCGGACGCATGGCCGCCACCGACAACGGCTTCGCCGGCGTCAGCTTCAGCGCCGTCGACACCAGCGGCGTCTGGTTCGAAGGCACCGCCCATCTGCTGGCCGCCTACCAGGCCCGCAGGGCCCCGGGGGACGTGGACAAGGCCGCGGCGCTGATCAGCACCCTGCAGAAGGCCCAGACCCCTGCCCCGAACGCCAACGGGGCAGGGATAGTCGCGGCCTCGCACGACGGCCTCGACACCGGGCAGGGCGACCTGTACTACTCGTCCCTGCACACCGGCGCGACCGCTTGGTACGTGCTCGGTGCCCTGGGAGGCAACCCCTTCCAGCTCTGAGATGACAGCCTGTTGAAACGCTCGTGCCCGGCACCGGTTCCCACTGGTGCCGGGCACGAGCGTTCCCCGCCCCCATACCACTTGGCTCAGAGCCCCGATCAACTTCCGGAAACAACTGCAGGGTCATCCTCTTTCTGAAGTCTTCCCAGGCGGAGCGGACCTCGCTGGTACGCTCTCAGCGCGCTCCAAGAGAATGCGGTTACCGCTGGTGACGCTAGCGTGACGCTTCCCCGTCCGGGACAAGCCGGGGTAGTGGGGGGTCTAATACTCCAGTGAGTGTTCCCCATGTGCCCTGGTCAGCGGCTTGGGGACGGTGAGTGTATCGGGGCTGAGGTGTGGGCGGGGCGGATTTGATGTGGCTATCCCACCCACGGGTGACCGCGCCGCATGTAGTGACAGCGGCGGGCGTGTGCTTGGTGACGGCGTCTCCACCGCGACCATCTCACTGCATGGCTGCGGTCCGGAGAATAGTGGTGGGGTCGAGTTGCCAACAGACGGCGAATCTCGGCCGGCGTGAGGTCCACGAGTTCGGGCGTGTCGGGATCGCCTCCCCCCTTTCTTCGTTCCTGGGCGGCCAGGACGGCCGGGAACGCCGACCTGGAGGAGGTCCTGGACACCACGGAGAACCGCCTGGNATGCACCCTCCAGCGGAAGGCTGGCCACTACTCGGCCCACAACGGCTCCGCCGGGTTCCCCACCGCGGCGGGCACCTGGGTCCGGCTGGCCTGGCGACGGCCCGACTGGCTGAACAGCCAGGGCTGGACTGGCTTCGAAGCCGCCGCAGCCCTCACCGGTGTTCCCCAGCCCGAATGGTTCGCCGCGGCCTCCTGGTCCGACAGCCGGCTCGGTGTGGTCTGACGCGCCGACGAGATGACGCACATCCCGGCACGCTCTATCTCCCATCGCGCCGACCTCACCACCGACCCGCACCTGCCCGAACAGTGGTGGACCGACCTGCGCGCCGCCCTTGACGCGCTCGCCGGCCACACCACCGACCGCCTGTGCATGCCCCAGACCCACCTCACCGCGCGCATCAGCGAGGTGTACGGCGACGCCGTCGACACCACCGTCACCGACTGGGCCTGCGCTCACGGTGACCTTGGCTGGGCGAACCTGTGCGGCCCCGACCTCGCCGTCTTCGCCTGGGAGGACTGGGGCAACGCCCCCGTCGGCCTCGACACCGCCTGCCTGTGGGCGGCCTCCCTCCCCCAGCCCGCCGTCGCGGACAGGGTCCTGGACCTGTTCGCCGACGTCTTCATCACCCGCTCCGGACGGCTGGTCCGCCTCCTGCTGTGCGCCAACACCGCCCGCGCCCACAAGCGAACCGGCACCCCGGGGCCGCTCACCGACGCCATGGCCCGAACCGCCGACGACTCCTGCCCGAACTCACCTGAGCGAGCCGCGCGCCCAGCTCCTCGCCAGGAGGCTGCGCGGCGCGAGGCTGGCCGGAAAGCCGGGCCGGAGGCGCTCTCCAGGGCGGTCAGGCTCGGCACCGGCAGTGCGGTCGGCAGCCGGAATCCCCGGCCGCCGACCCCACCCCACGACTGTTCACGAGTCTCACTCGTCGGGTGGGGTTCCGGGGCTGCCTGAGCAGGTCGCTGCTCTGCGGTCAGACAGGCGCCAGCAGGTCGCTCTCACTGACGGTGTAGCCGAGTCGGGGGTAGGTGAAGTCCGTCTCGCGGTTCTCGCGGCGCCGGAGTCGATAGAACTCGCGCTGCTGGTCCTCGTCGGCCAGGAGAAGGCGCGTGCCGTCCGGGAGGTGGGCGTGGCCGTCGCGGTAGCGGATGGTGGTCTTGGAGGTGCGGAAGGTGACGCCCAGCCAGAGGTCTTCCGGGGTCCGGGCGGAGGTTTCGAGGACGATGCGGTGCTTGAGGTGGCGGTTCGCGTCGACGGAGAAGGTGACGACGGTGTGGTGGGCGAGGGGAATCTCGACCTTNTCGCCGCCGGGCTGCTTCGGCTCGACGATCAGCTTCCTGGACGGGACGGCCTCGGGGAAGCGGTAGCAGGAGAAGACCGCGATGTACGAGTCGTCGGCGAGGTCGAGGGCCTGGTCGGAGTGGGCGCCCATGGTCGCGTAGGCGTTGGTGTAGGTCTCGATGAGGGCGTTGTCGAAGGCGAGCGGGAAGGCCGCGTACTGCTGGATCCGCTGCGCCAACTGCTCGTGCACGGGGCGGAAGCGCTGCGCCGGGCCGCCGTACCGGGTGGTGGTGCGCACCAGCGGTACGCCGCCCGACTCGTCGACCCTGGTGAGCACCGCGCCGCGTCGGCCCTTGCCCAGGTCTTCCCAACTCACCGACCCGGCGAGCTCGGTGAAGAGGTCGCCGTCGGCCGGCAGGGAATGGGAGCGGACCTCGTCCGGGATGACCCTAGGCTCGCGGGGCACGGTAGTCCCCCGAGTTCATGCTGAAGAGGAAGCGGTCGCCGTACTCGATGAACGCGGTGGACCTGTTCTCCTCGGCGTACAGCCGGCGCAGCTCGTCCATCCCGGCTTCGGTGGGCGACTCCAACTCCACCAGGTCGTCGGCCTTCTTGAGGAAGGTCCGGCCGTCCCGATGCACGGCCTCGGTGTCCGAGCAGCGCACCACGTAGCCCAGACGGGTCGGGAGCAGTCCGGCGTCCAGGGTCGAGGGGCGGATCTCGTGGGTGTAGAGGCGGTTGGTGGAGAGCGGCATGAAGAAGACGGAGCCAGGATGGAGGGTCAGGCCGAAGTGCGCGGGGAGGGTGGCCTCGTCGTGCGGCTCGACGGAGTCCTTACGGCGGAAGACGAGCCGGGTCAGCCCGCTNGTGCGCTTGATGCCGTGGTCGAAGGGGTCCTCGGCCATGGGGTGGAGCTTGTCAAGGCCGTCGTAGAAGGTGCAGAAGGCCATGATGCCGTTGGCGGGCATGTCCTTGGTCTTGTCGGCGTGGGACGAGATCCTGGCCTTGGACTGCTTTCGCCCAGGGGTCGCCCGGGTGTTGTGGTAGGTCTGGGCGAGCACGTGGTTCAGCGGGGCGTGGTCCCGGAAGACCGTGGTGGCCTCGCGGTTGAGGCTCTCGACGATGTCGGCGTCGGTGGGGCGGAAGCCCTCGGTCGGGCCCGAGAGGTTGGTGGAGCAGCGGAGCAGGCGGAAGTGCAGGTCGTCGCCGTCGCGGGTGACGGGCGTCAGNTAGATGCCGCTGCGGTGGGCCGTCCCGGGCTTGGTGGACTCCGTCAGGGACTGGAACTCGTGCTCCGCGGAGATCCGCCCGAAGTGGTCGTCACGGGGGTCGAAGAAGCGGCGGTAGAACACGCCGACCCCGTGCACCCCGACGGGCACCCGCCCGAGGTCCACCACGCTCCACGGGGGGCCCTGATGGCCCCAGGACGGCTCACGGATCACGAACACCCGCTCGGCCCGGTCAAGTTGACTGTCATCGACCCCCGCGACGCCACCGCCCAGGTAGACGGTCCGTCCTGNGAGGTCGAGCGCGCCCGAGGCCAGCTGCTCCGGTGTGGCGACGGTGCCGAAGAAGCCTCTCGCCACGTCTCCGTGGTGCAGGCCGGAAGGAACAACCAGTATGTTGCCCGCACTCTCGATGCGGGCTTCCGTCGGAACCGCAGTGTGCATCGGACGAAGCCCCCGTTGTAGACCTGGATGGATCACTCCACGGCACAAGTGAATCATCCGGCACTGCCGGCCGGGGCGACGGCAACGGCCTGCACCACCAGGTCCGGGCCGTGCCGGAACCGCAGCGTCAAGCGGCAGCCGGTCGCCGGGCCGGAGCACGGGCACCCAGCGCAGGGTCCGAGTCGGCGGAACGGCGGCAGCTGTTGTACGTGGCCGGGCATGGTGAGGGCAGGGCTGCCGAGAAGGGAACGAAAGTGGTCAAGAATCTGCGGCTCCACCCGCTTCATGACCGAGATGAACGAGGCCGATCTGCGGGAGACCAAAGCCGGAAAGCTTGTCGTCAAGCCGGGCTGTGACATGAAGTCGCCGCACGAACTTTGGTCCGATCCTGTCGAGGCCGAGGCGCTGAAGGTTCGACTCGACGATCTGCACCGGGCGAAGATCCGGCTCGCTGATGAGGTGCTCGTAGTCGGCGACTACATCGGAGACAGCACCCGAGCCGAAATCGCCTACACCCGGTCGCTGGGCAAGCCCGTGCGGTTCACGCACCCCGAAGTCGACCCTGACGCCTGACCGCCCGCTGCCACCTCGACAACCAGGGCCGGCAGCCCACCGCCTGACCGTCTCGCGGTGGCTTCGGCCGCCCGCCCACCCCACACCCTCCGCAGGCATCCCTTTGCCAGGAGAGTGCTGGTCGCCCACGGAAGTAGGGGTGGCATAGGGTCACAGCCGTGACCTATTCGCTTCCTTCCCCGGCGCTGAAAGAGTTCCTGGCGACACTCCGTCGTGGTGAAGAACGCTCGGGCGTGGTTACCGCAATCGAGAACTTCGGCGTGTTCGTCGACCTCGATGGAGCCCCCGAGCCTTCGGTGGGCTTCATTCCACCGCCGGAAGTTTCGTGGAGGTGGATCGCCTCCTGCGGCGAGGTCGTGACGATAGGTCAACGAGTGACTGCCGCAGTCCTCGGAGTCGATGCCGAGATGCGCGGGCAGGCCGTCCTGTCCTTGATCGCCCTGCAGTCGAACCCCTGGCTGGCATGGGTCGATCAGGTCGGCAGCGTCCTGCGAGGACGTGTCACGAAGCTGGTCCCGTTCGGGGTGTTCGTGCGCATTGATGACGGAATGGACGGCCTACTCCATACCTCCGAGTTGTCGCAGCTGGGCAGCGACCGTGACATTCGGGTCGGCGACGAGCTGACGGCGCGGATCGCCGAAGTGGACCCGGCGATGCGCCGTATCCGCCTCTCGCTCCCGACCGAGCGCCCGGCACCGAACTGACCCCGGACAGACTGGGTAAACCCGCCAGCCTCTGGGGAATTACGGGCTCTGTCGCTGATCTTGTGATCAGGTGGGCGTTGACAGTGGCGCCTGGCATCCTGTCCCGCGTGTACTTCGCCGAGTTTCGAGGCGCTTCTGCCTCATCTGTCCGGTGTGGTGGTGGAGTTGGTCGAGCCGTCGACCAGCGGGATCACGATGCATGCCCGTGTCCGTGCGGCGGCCGATGCGCCGTGTCCGCACTGCCGGAGCCCATCGGGACGGGTGCGCGGGCGATACCTGCGACGGCTGTCCGACGCGGCGATCAGCGGCACTTGGGTGGTCATCGAGCTGCTGATACGCCGGTTCCGGTGCCTCAACGCCGCCTGCGGGGCCGTGACGTTCGCCGAGCAGGTCCCCGGGTTGACCAGCCCGCATGCCCGGTACACCCCGCTGATGCGCGGGACACTGACCTCGATCGCGCTGGCGCTGGCCGGGCGGG
>FJVZ01000432.1_pt1 | contig 9814 bp, 8 predicted proteins | sample 1011841 | NCBI WGS metagenome assembly FJVZ01 (sample SAMEA3912450, study PRJEB9761) | metagenome | biome: forest; material: soil | place: USA | collected 2011-06-22 | depth 0.1 m
GCGGCCCGCGCCCTGGAACTGCCGAACGGGCAGACGATCCACCTGTACAAGAACAACACCGACAACAAGGGCGCCTCCTACGGCACCCACGAGAACTACCTGATGAAGCGGGCGACGCCGTTCGCCGACATCGTCCGCCACCTCACCCCGTTCTTCGTCTCCCGCCCGGTGGTCACCGGCGCCGGCCGGGTGGGCCTGGGCCAGGACGGCTCCGCGAACGGCTTCCAGCTCAGCCAGCGCGCCGACTACTTCGAGGTCGAGGTCGGCCTGGAGACGACCCTCAAGCGCCCGATCATCAACACCCGCGACGAGCCGCACGCCGATGCCGAGAAGTACCGCCGGCTGCACGTGATCATCGGGGACGCCAACCTCTCGGAGATCTCCACCTACCTCAAGCTGGGCACCACCGCGCTCGTCCTGTCGATGATCGAGGACGCCTTCATCGCCTCCGACCTCGCGGTCGACCAGCCCGTGCGCACCCTGCACCGGGTCTCCCACGACTCCACCCTCAAGCACCTGATCACGCTCCGCAGCGGGCGCCGGCTCACCGCGGTCCAGCTTCAGATGGAGTACTGCGAGCTGGCCCGCAAGTACGTCGAGGACCGCTTCGGCACCGACGCCGACGAGCAGACGCTGGACGTGCTGGNGCGCTGGGAGGACGTCCTCGGCCGGCTGGAGCGCGACCCGATGAGCCTGTCCCGGCAGCTGGACTGGGTGGCCAAGAAGGAGATCCTGGAGGGCTACCGGGCCCGCGACGGCGTCGGCTGGGAGAACTCCCGGCTCCAGCTCGTCGACCTCCAGTACAGCGACGTACGGGCCGAGAAGGGGCTGTACAACCGCCTGGTGGCCCGCGGCCGGTTCGAGCGGCTGGTCACCGAGGAGGAGGTCCTGCGGGCCGTGGGCAAGCCTCCGGAGGACACCAGGGCCTACTTCCGCGGCCGCTGCCTGGAGCAGTACGCGGAGCACGTCGCCGCGGCCTCCTGGGACTCCGTGATCTTCGACCTCCCGGGCCGCGACTCCCTGCAGCGGGTGCCGACCCTGGAGCCGCTGCGCGGGACGCGCGACCACGTCAAGGAACTGCTGGACCGCTGTCGCACGGCCGAGGACCTGGTACGGGTGCTCTCCGGCGACCGGGGCCACGGCGGCACCTGAGCCCGACCGGGCACCGGTACCCGGGCCCGGCCGGGCAGCGGGGCCGGCGCCCGGATCAGCCGGTAACTTTTCGATCACCACGGGTGAACGCCCGCCGAATGGGAATCATCCGAGGTAGCGCCGGACGTTGGACAGGAAGCGCCACACGCAAACCGGGAGCGATTGTCGCACCTGGTGTATAGGGTCGGTGCAGCAGCGACAAGCCAGTGCAGCGACAAACAGGAACACCAAGCCGTGCCGACGATTGAGCGGGGTGAGGGATATGGCGAGCAAGGACACCGGTGGTGGCCAGCAGCGGGCGAACCGTGGTTCCGAGGAGGTCGAGGAGCAGGCGGCCGAGGCGCAGAATTCCGAGGAGCTCCAGGAGCGCCAGGAAAAGCTGACCGACGACGTCGACGCGGTGCTGGACGAAATCGACGAGGTCCTCGAGTCGAATGCCGAGGATTTCGTGCGGCAATTCGTCCAGAAGGGCGGCCAGTAGCGGCCCGGCAGGGCTCGGGCCCGCCGGCAGGGCGGCCCGGATCAATCGCGGAGTTCACGGGTGCGACCGCCGAGGGCGGGCGGGTGGCGGCTGCCTCCCGCCCGCCCCGGCCCGCCCCTCAGGGCCCGTTCCGACGGGCCCTCCCGACACAGGTGGATAGTGATCGCCGGGCGGGTAGGGTGCGGGCAGCGCGCGCTTCAAGCTACCTGGAAGGAATCGTGTGGAAGCCAATTTTCGTGGCACCGGGCGTCTACCGGCTGCCTTCCTGACCCCCGGGTCCTCCTCGTTCATCGACTTCCTGGCCGAGCACTCGCCGGACCTGATCCCCGGCCGCCGCAGCCTCCCCGAGGGGCTCACCATCGAGGCACCGCACGGCACGACGATCGTCGCCGCGGTCTTCGACGGCGGCGTGATCATCGCCGGTGACCGCCGGGCCACCATGGGCAACGTGATCGCCCAGCGGGACATCGAGAAGGTCTTCCCGGCCGACGAGTACAGCGCCGTCGGCATCGCCGGCACGGCCGGCCTCGCCGTCGAGATGGTGCGCCTGTTCCAGCTGGAGCTGGAGCACTACGAGAAGATCGAGGGCGCGGTGCTCTCGCTGGAGGGCAAGGCCAACCGGCTCACCACGATGATCCGGGGCAACCTCGGGATGGCGATGCAGGGCCTCGCGGTCGTCCCGCTCTTCGCGGGCTACGACCAGGACCTGAACCGAGGCCGGATCTTCACCTACGACGTCACCGGCGGCCGGTCCGAGGAGCGCGGCTTCGCCTCCACCGGCTCGGGCTCGGTCTTCGCCCGGGGCTCCATGAAGAAGCTCTACCGCGAGGGCCTGACCGGCGAGCAGGCGTCGACCCTGGTCGTCCAGGCGCTGTACGACGCCGCCGACGACGACTCCGCGACCGGCGGGCCGGACCTCGCCCGCAAGATCTTCCCGATCGTCTCGCTGATCACCGAGGACGGCTTCCGCAGGCTGTCCGAGCCCGAGGTCTCGGCCATCGCGCACTCGATCACCGACCGGCGCCTGGAGCAGCCCAACGGCCCGCAGGCCCCGCTGCTCTAGCCATCCGCCCGATCCACCAACCGACCCTCCCTCCCGGCCCGGCCCACCGGCCCGGAGGGGTCCTGACAGAAGGGGACGACCGCCGGTGTCCACACCGTTCTACGTCTCGCCTCAGCAGGCCATGGCGGACCGCGCGGAGTACGCCCGCAAGGGCATCGCGCGCGGCCGAAGCGTGGTCGTGCTCACCTACGCCGACGGCATCGTCTTCGTCGCGGAGAACACCTCGCGGGCCCTCCACAAGGTGTCCGAGATCTACGACAAGATCGCCTTCGCGGCCGTCGGCCGCTACAACGAGTTCGAGAACCTGCGCATCGGCGGNGTCCGCTACGCCGACCTGCGCGGCTACTCCTACGACCGGGCCGACGTGACGGCCCGGGGTCTGGCCAACGTCTACGCCCAGACGCTCGGCACCATCTTCTCCTCGGTCGCGGAGAAGCCCTACGAGGTCGAGCTGATCGTCGCCGAGGTCGGCAAGACCGCCGATGACGACCAGATCTACCGCCTGACCCCCGACGGCTCGGTGGTCGACGAGCAGAACAGCGTCGTGGTCGGCGGCAACGCCGACTCCATCGGCAACTACCTGGGCCAGCGCCACCAGGTCGGCCTGAACCTCACCGAGGCCCTCAAGCTGGCCGTCGACTCCCTCGCCAGGGACCCGAACGGCGGCACCCCGCGCACCCTCACACCGGACCAGCTGGAGGTGGCNGTGCTCGACCGCCAGCGCTTCCAGCAACGCAAGTTCAAGCGAATCCTGGGCAGCCAGCTCGGCCGGCTGCTCGACGGCGACGAGTCCGCCGAGGCGGACGACGACGAGGGCAAGCCGGCGGCGACGTCGGAATAGTCCCTGGGTGAATCCCGTACGGCCGGCCTCACGGCCGTACGGGATTCTGTGCCCCTACGGTGAATTGACGGCCCGACCGCCGGCCGGACTTCCGGTCGGACGTGGACGGACAAGGGCGGATTGCCACCGTGGAGGCGGTTTCGGACAGCTCCAATCAGAGAATGGATGCCCCATGGACCGCCGAATTTTCGGGCTGGAGAACGAGTACGGTGTCACGTGCACGTTCCGGGGACAACGACGTCTGTCCCCGGACGAGGTGGCCAGGTACCTCTTCCGCCGCGTAGTTTCCTGGGGCCGCAGCAGCAACGTCTTCCTGCGCAACGGTGCACGGCTCTACCTCGACGTCGGATCGCACCCCGAGTACGCCACCCCCGAGTGCGACGACGTCACCGAGCTGGTGACGCACGACAAGGCGGGCGAGCGGATCCTCGAAGGGCTCCTGGTGGACGCCGAGCGGCGCCTGCACGAGGAGGGCATCGCCGGGGACGTCTACCTCTTCAAGAACAACACCGACTCGGCCGGCAACTCCTACGGCTGCCACGAGAACTACCTGGTGGCCCGGCACGGCGAGTTCTCCCGCCTCTCCGACGTGCTGATCCCCTTCCTGGTGACGCGCCAGCTGATCTGCGGCGCCGGCAAGGTGCTGCAGACCCCGCGCGGCGCGGTGTACTGCGTCAGCCAGCGGGCCGAGCACATCTGGGAGGGCGTCAGCTCGGCGACCACCCGCTCCCGTCCGATCATCAACACCCGCGACGAGCCGCACGCCGACGCCGAGCGCTACCGCCGGCTGCACGTCATCGTCGGCGACTCCAACATGTCGGAGACCACCACCCTGCTCAAGGTCGGTGCCACCGACCTGGTGCTGCGCCTGATCGAGGCCGGCGTGGTGCTGCGCGACCTGACGCTGGAGAACCCGATCCGGGCGATCCGCGAGGTCAGCCACGACCTGACCGGCACCCACCAGGTCCGCCTCGCGAACGGCCGGGAGGCCAGTGCGCTGGAGATCCAGGAGGAGTACTACACCAAGGCGCTGGACTTCGCGGACCGCAAGGGCATCAACACCGGCACCATCGCCCGGGTGCTGGAGCTGTGGGGCCGCACCCTGGAGGCCGTCCGCACCGAGGATCTCGCGAAGGTCGGAAACGAGATCGACTGGATCATGAAGTACCGGCTGATCGAGCGGTACCGCGAGAAGCACCAGATGAGCATGTCCAACCCGCGGGTGGCCCAGATCGACCTCGCGTACCACGACATCCACCGCCGCCGCGGCCTGTTCTACCTGCTCCAGGCGAAGGGGCAGGCCGAGCGCGTGACGACGGACCTCAAGACCTTCGAGGCGAAGTCCGTCCCNCCGCAGACCACCCGGGCCCGGCTGCGCGGCGACTTCATCCGCCGGGCGCAGGAGCAGCGCCGCGACTTCACGGTCGACTGGGTGCACCTCAAGCTGAACGACCAGGCCCAGCGAACGGTGCTCTGCAAGGACCCGTTCCGCTCGGTGGACGAGAGGGTGGAGAAGCTCATCGCGGGCATGTGACATGAGATGCGCGTGAGAGTGGTGTGACGTACGTCCGTGCCCCGGTGTCGCCTACCGGGGCACGGTGCGGTCTCGGCTTACGCTGTCGGAGGAGTCCGAACAGCCGTCCTCGACCGACAGTTAGGAACACCGTGCGCCGCACCGCCGGTTTGCTCGTAGCCCTGCCCATGCTGCTGCTGGTCGCCTGCAGCAGCGGCTCGAAGGCGCCCGCCGAGGTGTCACCGTCGGCGTCGAGCGCCGCACCCACGGTGCCGGCCCCCGTGAGCGAGGCCGCGCCGATGCCGACGGTCGAGGGCAGTTTCGGCAGCAAGGCCACCATCACACTGCCGGCCGGGCAGCCCAGCGGGCAGTTCGTGATCAACACGCTGAGCGAGGGCGACCGCGCGACGGTGAGCAAGGGCGACTGGGTCACGGTCAACTACTCCGCGAAGGACTGGACGACCGGCAAGGAGCTGACGAGCTCCTACGACTCCGGCGGCAAGCCGCAGCTGTTCCAGGCCGGCAGCGGCCAGCTGGTGCCGGCCTTCGACCAGAGCGTGGTCGGAAAGAAGGTGGGCAGCCGGATCCTGGTGGTGGCCCCGCCGGCCGCCGCCTTCGGCTCCCAGGGCAACACCGCGCTCGGGGTCAACGGCGGGGACACCGTGGTGTTCGTGATGGACATCGTCGAGAGCCTCCCGCAGGACTCCACGCTCTCCGGCACCATGACGCAGGCGCCGGCCACCTCGCCGCAGGTGAAGGACAACGGCAAGGCCGCCCCGACGATCACCATCCCGGCCGGCCAGGCGGCGCCCACCGACCTCCAGCAGTTCGTCCTGATCAAGGGCGAGGGCAACCAGGTCAAGACCGGCCAGACCCTCGTCGTGCAGTACACCGGTGTGCTCTGGAGCAACGGCCAGCAGTTCGACTCCTCCTGGAGCCACGGCGGCGCGCAGGCCCTNCAGGTCGGCACCGGCAGCCTGATCGAGGGCTGGGACAAGGGGCTGGTCGGCCAGACGGTGGGCAGCCGGGTGCTGCTGGTGGTGCCGCCCGCGCTGGGCTACAAGGACCAGGCCCAGGGCGCGGTGCCGGCCAACTCGACGCTGGTGTTCGTGATCGACATCCTCGAGGCGGTCTGACCCGGCCGGCCGGGGCCGGACCGGCCCCGGCGCGGTCTGCCCCGAGTGACCTGCGACTCGTACGCTTGGGCGGCGCTCGCACACCGGAAGCGCTCGTCCTCATCCTGACCTGTCATACTGCTGCCCTTCCGCACTGTGGTAGGCCAGAGCCGTCAGGGTGCGGACGCGACACAGCACGAGCTCGGCGATCAGCAAGTCGGCCGGTAGGCCTCGAAGACCTGGTGAGATGGATGGGGAGTCATGTCTGAGAAAGCGTCGAGCCCGGGCGGGCCCGGCACCGCGAACGGCGCCTCCGCCGGCGACCCGGCAGACTCGCGGCCCGGCGGTCCGCTGCCCGGCGACGGCGAGTCGATCGTCGTCCCCCCGGCGATCCTGAAGCAGTCGGCCGGCTGGGGCAGCCCCGGCGACGGCCCGCGGCCGAAGACGGCTGCCAAGGACGACGAGGTCCCGCAGATCTTCGCGTCGAACGTCCGCCGCCAGGACACCTCCGAGGCGGGGTACGACGAGAACCCGCCCGGTGTCGGCCGGCTCGGGATGATCCTGGGCACCGTGCTCGCCGTCCTGCTGGTCGGCAGTGGCGTCACGCTGTACATGGTCAACCGCGACGGCGGCTCCAAGGACGCGGCGAGCAAGCCGCCCGCGGACGCGGCCACCGCCCCGGCGACGCCCAGCGCGGAGCCCGTGCCGCCGATCAAGGACACCGCCAAGGTGCTCCCGACGGTCACCGGCGACTTCGGCAAGAAGGCCACCATCGCGGTGCCCGGCGAGGCCGCCGACGGCACCTTCGTGGTGAAGGTGCTCTCCGAGGGCACCGGCCCGGTCGTCGAGAAGAACTCCTGGACGTCGGTGGACTACACCGCCAAGGACTGGACGACCGGCAAGGACATCCCGAGCTCGTACGACGACAAGGGCAAGCCGCAGATCTTCCAGGCCGGCACCGACGCGCTGATCCCGGCGCTCGACCAGGCCGTGGTCGGCAAGAAGGCCGGCAGCCGGATCCTCGTGGTGGCCCCGCCGGCCGCCGCATTCGGCTCCCAGGGCAACACCAGCATGGAGATCGGCGCGAAGGACAACCTCGTCTTCGTGATCGACGTCCAGCGCGTGAACGCCCCGGACGCCGTGGTCAGCGGCACCGTGACCCCGCCGCCCGCGGACTTCCCGCAGGTCAAGGACAACGGCAAGAAGGCCGCCGAGATCACCCCGGTGCAGGGCGCGGCCGAGCCGACCGANCTCAAGAGCCACGTGCTGATCCAGGGCACCGGCCCCAAGGTCGAGTCGGGCGAGAAGGTCCTCGTCCAGTACACCGGCGCGCTGTGGAAGGACGGCAAGAAGTTCGACTCCTCGCTCGACAAGGGCCAGGCGTTCTCCTTCTCCGTCGGCGGCGGCCAGGTCATCGAGGGCTGGGACAAGGGCCTCCAGGGTGTCGCCGTCGGCAGCCGGGTCGAGCTCGTGATTCCCGCCTCGCTGGGCTACAAGGACCAGGCACAGGGCGAGATTCCGGCCAACTCCACCCTGGTCTTCGTGGTCGACGTCCTGGACGCGGGCGTGGGCTGACCCCGCTCCGGGTGACAATGGAGCGTGTATGACCTTCGGGCGCGGCCGCGTGGCCTGTGCCCGGGCGGGCGGCGGGCGCCCGTACCGTGATCCCAGCAGGGAGCCGCGGTGCGGGTTCCTGCCGCTCCGTCATGTACGTTCCGAACCGTGAGAAGAGGCAGTTGTGAGCAAGCCGGACATTGACTTCCCCGTTGGCGACCCGCCGGCCGACCTGCAGATCCGTGACATCACGGTCGGCGACGGCGCGGAGGCCAAGCCGGGTCAGGTCGTCGAGGTGCACTACGTCGGTGTCGCGTTCAGCACCGGCGAGGAGTTCGACGCGAGCTGGAACCGCGGCTCGTCCTTCAAGTTCCCGCTCGGTGGCGGCCGCGTCATCAAGGGCTGGGACCAGGGCGTCGTGGGCATGAAGGTCGGCGGCCGGCGCGAGCTGACCATCCCGGCGCACCTCGCCTACGGCAACCAGTCGCCGACCCCGGCCATCAAGCCGGGCGAGACGCTGATCTTCGTCGTCGACCTGCTCGGCGTCTGATCCGTCGCGTCCGCCCCGCCGGTCCGCCGGCGGTGAGCTGTGCGTCAAGGGCCGTACCCCGCTCGACCGGGGTACGGCCCGCGCTCTTTCCCGGTGTCCCCGCTCGCCTTCGGGGCGCCTCGGGGCGCCGGGCGTGGCCTCGGCTTTCGCCGCCGGTGCCGCTACCGGTACGGTCGGGGCGCCGGGTAGTGGACTCCCGGCGGGCGCACCCCGCGCGCGGCGCGGCACACCGGAAGGGTCAGCGATGGCGATCGCCAAGGCAGAGCGGCTGATGAATCTCGCCCTGTGCCTGATGAACACCAGACGGCCGCTCTCGAAGAAGGAGCTGCGGGAATCCGTCGAGGCCTACCGCGAGGCGTGGCAGAACGGCAGCGAGGACGCCTTCAACCGGATGTTCGAGCGCGACAAGGACGACCTGCGCGAGCTCGGCCTGGTCATCGACGTCGACGAGAACTCGCTGGACGGCGAACTCGGCTACCTCGCCCGCCCCGACCGCAACCGCCTCCCCGAGATCGCCCTCGACGCCGAGGAGGCCGCCGCCCTCACCCTGGCCGCCCGGGTCTGGCAGCAGGCCAAGATGTCCGGCGCCGCCAGCGGCGCCCTGCAGAAGCTGCGCGCCGCCGGCGTCCCGTTCGCCGAGCCCGAGACGCACAGTGCGCTGGAGCCCCGCATCCCGGCCCGCGAGGCCGCCTTCGAGCCGCTGCTCACCGCCGCCCGCGACCGTCGCCCCGTCACCTTCGAGTACCGCAAGGCAGGTGCCGCCGCCACCGAGCCGCGCGCCGTCGAACCGTGGGCCCTGGAGTGCTGGCGCGGCCACTGGTACCTGGCCGGGTGGGACCGCGACCGGCAGGACGCCCGGGTCTTCCGCCTCAGCCGGATCACCGGCAAGGTCCGCTCCCGCTCCGGCGCCTTCACCGGAGCCGTCCCCGAGCACGTGGACGTCCGCGCGTACGTCGCCACCTTCGCCGGCGAGGGCGCCACCGCCACGGCCACCGTCCGGCTGCGCCGGGGCGCCGGATTCCCGCTGCGCACCAAGGCGCTGAGCAGCCGTCGGCTCGACGACAGCTGGGACGAACTGGAGATCCCGTACGGCCACGGCCTCGGCGCGGACCTCGCCGAGTTCGGCCCGGCCGTGGTCGTGCTGGGCCCCGACGACCTGCGGGCCGACGTCATCGACCGGCTGCGCGCCGTCGCGGGGCTGCCCGCCGCCCCCGCAGGAGCTGTTGAAGGAGCACAGGCATGAGCAACGCCATCGACCAGACCCGCCGGATGCTCTCCCTGGTCACCTACCTGCGCGAGCGCCCCGGCGCCGAGGTGGCCGAGGTCGCCCGCGCCTTCGGCATCACCGAGCGCGAGCTGATCGGCGACCTCAACGTGCTGCCGATGTGCGGCACCAGCTTCCGCGGCGGCGACCTGCTCGACATCGACACCGACGGCGAGCGGATCTGGTGGCACAACGTCGACGACGTCGCCCAGCCGCTGCGCCTCGCCGCCGACGAGGCGACCGCGCTGCTCGTCGCCGCGCGCGCCGTGGCCGGGCTGCCG